>CAJHYY010000992.1_pt1 | contig 11056 bp, 6 predicted proteins | sample 9198861 | NCBI WGS metagenome assembly CAJHYY01 (sample SAMEA7708377, study PRJEB35096) | sediment metagenome | biome: marine neritic benthic zone biome [ENVO:01000025]; feature: sediment [ENVO:00002007]; material: shallow marine sediment [ENVO:03000034] sea grass bed [ENVO_01000059] ... | reverse complement strand
GGCTTGCCGCACGCTGCCACTCAGGCGACTACCATCGGCTTTCAACGTCAAATGCCAGGTGTCTTCATTTCGGAAATCGAGTTCCCAGGTACCCGCTACATCTGTCAGAGGCTGCGAATCGTGCTGGAATCGTTTGCCTTGAACCCAGGTTTCCAGGATTTTGGATTCCTCGTCGAACAGGTCGCCGTCGGTAACAACCAAGCTGGCCAGTTTCCCCGCTTCGATGCTGCCCAGCACATCACTGACTCCCAACAGTCGGGCCGGCGTGGTGGTCAGAGCGGCCAGAGCATCGTCACTTGCCAGACCTCGGTCGATGGCTTTGCGCACCGCGGTTCGCACCGACTTCATGTCATCCAGTCCGCGAGAAGTGAAGGCAATCGGAATGCCGGCCGCCACCAGACGCGCTGGGTTTTCGGGTGCGATATCCCAATGCATCATTTGTTCCAACCGTGCGTTAGCGGCCGCTTCGGGACTGCCAACATTGGGCGGCTTGGGAAAGTCGAGTGGCACGATCACGGCGCGGCCGGTAGCGCGAATGGCATCCAGCCGCCGATATTCGTTGCCCGATCCCAGCACGACCATTTGCAACTGGAACTCGCGAGCGAATCGATCCGCGCGCAAAAAGTAGAGTTCATTGGACGTGTCGACAATGACCAACTGCTGGCCGGAGATGGCGTCCTGCAGGGCTTCCAGGGCATGGTTTCGCGCAGGTCGGGCGAGCCGCTGGTCTGCTTGATAAGTCTGCCACGCCTGCTGGTACCATTGCGCGTCGTACATTGCCTGGCGAGCGAGCGCCACGGCACCCATCGGCGAATTGGGATACCCGCTGCTGCGAAAGCGGCTGACCGTCAGTCGAGCGTGTTGCGCGACGGCTGGCGAGATCACAAGCTGGTCTGGGTCCTGATCGCCGGTCGAGACCAGGGCGCTGATGCCACCCAGGATGCCGCCTTCAGGCGCCAGCAATCGAGCCACGAATCCTTCAGCACGGAGTGCTTCGTCAGCGCTGCGATCCGGGTCATAACCAGCAGCGACCCGCCTCTGGGGCTGAATGTTCTGATTCCAGTAAGCGGCGCTGTCCTTTAACTCCGGCGGCTCGACCGACGCGTAGCTGTCGATCAACCCCGGATAAACCTTCTTGCCCTTCATCGAAATCACGCGCGCATCGGACGGAACCTGAGCGTCGGGTCCGGCGGCGACGATGTTGCCGTCACGGACCACGATGGTCCCGGTCCATTGCCTGCCCGGTGCGGCAATCACGTCGGCATCGGTGAGGGCATAGACCTGGGGATTCGCCGCGCGAATCCCTTCAACAGGAGCGGTGTCGGGGGCTTGAAAAGCTACGGCTGTCGCACAGCCAACCAACAACAGGGGCGCACAGAACGCCGCAAAGCGTACCGACATTCGAAGATCCTCAACCGGTGCACGTCAAGAGAAAGCCAAACCTTGACTTTACCATGCCCGGCAGCGGATTTCATGCGAAGATAGCAACGCGGATGAAACAGAGGCAGCGGGTCTACGCGGATCGATCCGCGTCATCCGCCTCTATCGGCTAGATCAGCGTTCCTATGGAATCGACGTCAGTGTGCTCACCCGACGTTAGCGGTGCCCGCTTTTGCCCGCGACAACCAAGGGAGATGTCTAGGGATAGGAACGCGGATGTGGCGGTTTTGCGCTGATATCCTACGCCTCGCCGCGCCCCAGTTGTTTTTCGATCACTTCGATCGCCCGTTGTAATTGCGGGTCAACAAACGACTCGGCTTCGGTGGGAATATCGCTTTCCAGAACATCTCGTTGCCGACGATTGTTGATCACTTCCTTGTACTTCTCCAGGTCCAGTTCGACGTCCATGCCCTCGCTGGGTCGGACTCCCCAGTCATCTTCGTCCTCGGCGTCTTGTCCGCGATGGATGTTCTTGCCGTTGGGACGCCAGTAGCTGGCTGTCGTCAGCTTCAAGGCACTGCGCCCCCCCTCCAAAGGAATCACATTCTGCACGGTACCCTTGCCCCAGGTGCGTTGACCCACCAACACGGCTCGTCCGCGATCCTTCATGCAGGATGCCACGATCTCGCTGGCGCTGGCCGAGAAGCGATCGATGAGGATCACCACGGGAATGTTCTTGTCGACCACGGTCCCTTTGACGGCTACGTACGATTCTTGATCGCGGCCGCTGCGCCCACGCGTGCTAACGATCAAGCCGCTATCGAGAAACATGTCGCACGTATCGACGGCGGCCGTCAGCAGGCCTCCGGCGTTACCGCGTAGATCGATAATCAATGCCTTGATCGGATGATCCTTGAACTCCATCGTTTCACGGAGTTCTTCGACCGTATGTTCGCCGAAGGTATCGATGCGAACATAACCGATATCGGGATGACTCTTGAGGAAGTAGTTCCAGAGACCTCCCTCTTTGCGAGTGTCACCGCGCACCGAACGAGTTCGAATACGATCGCGCGTGACCTTCATCTTGACCGGATCTTCTTCACCTTCGTGAAGCACGGACAGCAGGACCTGCGAGCCGCGTGGTCCCTTAATGCGCTCGATCGCATCTTGCAGGGTCAAGCCGTCGACAGACTGTCCGTCGATTGCCAGGATCTGATCACCGGCGCGCATGCCCGCTTCGTAGGCGGGCGTGCCGAACACGGGACTGATCACCGTGATCTGTTCAGTGCGGGGAGGGCCGTCGACCCAGATGCCAATACCGACGAACTCCTGCTGGATACTCTGTTGAAACTGCAGATAGTCTCTTGGGCTGATGTAAGCCGAATACTCATCTCCCAATTCCAGCACCATGCCGCGCATGGCATTCTCGAACAGTTCGCGCCGGTCGACCTTCTCGAAGTAGTTGTCTTCGATCGTTTCCATGGCCAGTGCCAGCGTGGCCGCATAGTGGTTATGCGATGCCTTTTCGTAGCACACCAGGCTAATGACGGCGGCCAGGATGATTACCAGGAAATTGCGAACGGGCATGTTGCACCTTGCCGAGAATTATTTGGCTTTGCGATACACGTGGCCGCTGCGTGACGCGGGCATGTGTCGCTCAACTTCAGTTTAGCGAAAATCGCCGGAAGCGTTGAGGCTTCTACAACCCCAGGAAGGGTACCGGAACCAGGAACGCATGTTGCTCGAACAAGCTCCACACGCCGTACCAGGAGGTGTATCGCGTGAAAAACACGATAAACACGTACAGCCCGGCGATCGGCAGGCAGGTGGCCATCGCGGCCGAACAGGTGAACAATCGCAGAATGAACCGCTTGGGTTCACCTCGATGGGCGGCTCGCGAAACAGCCCAGCCCTGCAGCAGCCTGGCCGGCAAGATGAACACGACGAATACCAGGCTCGGCAAGATCGCGACTTGCTGAGCCGTGAGTTCGATCTTCAGCAAGTACAGCGGCAGAGCCAAGGTGAGTGTCGAGATCACGGCCAACGCGCTCAGAATCGGAGCGCGAAAGAACGTGCGGTAGACTTCCGGCAGGTTGAACAACGCCGAGAATCGCTGCTCGGCGGCGAAATGTGTCTGCAGGATCGGCAGGTGGAGAATCACTCCGCCCAACAGCACCGAACCCAGAATCCCTGAAGCAATGCCGACTTCTGGCGGCAACGTGGTCGCACCAATGAACAAGCTGATTGGAAGAAACAGCCAGGCGATGGTACCCACGAATCCCACCAGGCCGAGTTTGAAATAGTACACCGGTCGCAGCGACGTGATGTAATTCCAAACCGCATCGCGCGCCGAGCGGTATTTTGCGGGCTCACGAATCCAGCGCACAAACCGCAGAGGTGCGGGCCAGACGAAGTGCCGCAGGCGTCCGCCCCGCGACCACGCCCAAAGGACATGAGCAACGGTCATGGCCGTGAGTATCAGCAGCCCGACACGCCACGCTCGAGCCACTGCGGAAGTGGCGTCGATCAATTGCGCGTCGTACCACATCGACGAAACGAACCGCACGGGCCAGAGCACCAGCCAGGTGCCCAACACAATACTGCCGGCTCGAGCAGCCTTGCGTACACCAACGAATCCGTCGCGAACGCGTCCCGTGCGTACGATGCGGCCGCTGCATTCCAGCAGGTAGCCCAGAGTCGCGAACTGCACAATGGGGATGGTGGCCAGCACGGCCAATCCGACGATCAACGATGCGAAGCCGAACAGCCATTCGGCGGATGAACCGATCAGTCGCCAGATTTGGCCGATCAACGTCACGCGCGGTCGCGAGGCAATGATGTCGGCGGTGCGAACCGCCGGATCAGCCTCAACCGTTTCGGCATCCAACACCCGAACGGGTGGGTTTACCGCAATCGGTTCAACGATGTCGTCATCTCGTGTATGAACAGACATGTCGACCTGCTTGAACAGGATCCTCGTGAACGACCAGATAAATGAAAGTTCGCTACAAGCGATTGACTCTTGGCAAGATTTCACGGGGCTTGCCGAAATGCAACAGGTCCCCAAAAAACCTTAGGTTGTACGAAACCACCAAGACCGCCAACAAGGTACGATTTGGTAAGCCCCGTCGGCAGTCGAGAGATTGTACCCGAACGAAATAGACATCGTTTCGCCACCGGTTGCGGAGCCAGGAACACATGGGAATTCGAGACGCATTATTTGGGGTGCTATGCCTTGCCGGCATGGTGGTGGTGGGAGCGAATCTGCTGAGCAGTAATCGGCTGGCAACAGAGGCCGAGGACTCGAATAATCCGCAGAATGCGTCCGACCCGGAGATCGCGGAAATTGTCTCCAAGGTGAATGCCGCGTTCCGTAAGGATTGGGACGACCGGGGTCTGGAAGTCGCTAATCGAGCCACCGATCTGGAACTCGCCCGCCGTCTTTCCCTGGGACTTACCGGCACGGTTCCTTCGCTGGAAGAACTCCGCTCCTTTGAAGCTCAGCCTGCCGATCAGCGAGTTGCCTGGTGGCTGCAACATTTGGGCGAAGATCGTCGCACCGCCGACTACGTGGCCGAACGCTTCGCACGCGCCTTTGTCGGTACCGAGAATGGGCCTTTCCTGGTCTATCGTCGCCGGCGATTTGTCAGCTGGTTAAGCGAGGAATTAGACAACAACCGTCCCTACGACCAGATCGTCAGGCAATTGGTTGCAGGCGACGGTCTTTGGACAGACAGCCCTGCGGTGAACTTCCTGACGGTTACTTTGGACGACAATGAAGAAGGCGAGCCCGACCCGATCCGCCTGGCCGGCAGAACGACACGCGCCTTCTTGGGAATGAGGATCGATTGTCTGCAATGCCACGACGATCGATTGGGCAATCTGGAATTGGGAACAGCTGACGACCGTCGTTACGGCCTGCAGAGTGATTTTCATCAGTTGGCCGCATTCTTTGGCGATGCGGAGTTGTCGCTGTTGGGAGTCAAAGACAACGACGAACGAAAGTATCGCTATCAGTACCTGGAAGCGACCGAAGAGGAAGTGATTAACGCTGCCGTGCCGTTTGCCGGCGAATTCCTGTCAGGTGAAGGCACCAAACGACAGCGACTGGCAAATTGGATCACTTCGAAAAAGAACAAAGCCTTCGCCAGGGCAACGGTCAATCGAGTTTGGGCAATGATGTGCGGCAGGCCCTTGCACGATCCGATTGACGATATCCCACTGCATGGTCCTCTCCCGCCCGGACTCGAATTGCTGGCCGAAGACTTCATCGAACATGACTTCGACATACATCGGTTGGTGTACGTGATCGCGTCGACCGATGTATATCAACGTTCCAGCGCAGCGGATTTTCAAATCACCTCCGAACACGAAGCAGCCTGGGCGGTCTTTCCGCTTTCGCGTTTACGTCCTGAACAAGTTGCCGGGGCGATGATCCAGTCGTGCACGCTGACGACGATCAACGCCGAAGCGCATATCTTCTCGCAACTGGCGCGGTTCTTCGAACAGAACGATTTTGTGCAGCGCTACGGCGACGTTGGAGAAGACGAGTTCGACGAGCGGGCTGGAACGGTCACTCAACGACTGCTGATGATGAACGGCGACTTGCTGAAACAGCGCACTGGACAAAACATGTTGCGAAATGCGGCCAGTCGGATTGCAGCGCTGGCGCCGGATGATCGTAAGGCGGTTGAGACCGCCTATCTCTGTATCCTCACTCGGCGTCCGACCCAGCGCGAATTGCAAACATTCGTAAGTCGTTTGGAAGGCAAACGCGGCGCCGAGCGACAGCAACAGATGGAAGACCTGTACTGGGTGCTGTTGAACAGCACCGAGTTTTCCTGGAATCACTAACCCCCGTAGCTCGTATTTGGTTGTCGCCTTGGCGACCGCGGAACTGCAGCGAGAGTACATCATGCATCGACCAGCCGAAAATGTTGCCTGTGGACGTTCGACACACTTCACTCGTCGCACGTTGCTTCGCGCCGCCGGTGGCTTGGGAGGTGCAGCGTGGTTGACGCAAGTGGCCGAATCCCTGGCAATCGCTGATGATCAAGCGGCAGCTCGTGGACGCAAACAACCACCGACATCGGTGATCGTGCTATGGATGGGCGGCGGTCCCAGTCAGCTGGAAACGTTCGATCCCCATCCGGGCGGACGCATCGGTGGTGATACGCAAGCCATTTCCACGGCGACCCGAGGAGTGCAAATCGGCTCGGGACTGCCGCAAGTTGCCGAAATGATGCAGGACATCGCGCTGGTACGGTCGGTGGTCAGCAAGGAAGGCGATCATGAACGAGCGACGTACACGGTAAAGACCGGCTTTCGTCCCGATCCAACGCTCGTGCATCCTTCGATCGGCGCGGTGATGTGTCATCAACTGGCCGATGCCGTGGAGATTCCCAGGCATATCTCGATTCAGCCCGGTGAATGGCCGGCGCGCGGAGGCTACCTGGGCGACCAGTTCGATGCGTTCAAGATCAACGATCCCAAAGATCCGATTCCGGATGTTACCGAGCGGGTTGAAAAGCCTCGCTTCAACCGCCGCGTTTCGGATCTGCTGGATGTGGTCGAACCAGAATTCGCACGACGAAGAATGCGCAATCTGGATGCGCGAAAGACTCTTCATCAGCATTCGATCCAAGCGGCACTGAAGATGATGTCGTCGGAACAATTGAAGGCATTTGATACGTCACTGGAACCAGCAGATGTACGCAAGGCGTTCGGCGATTCTCCGTTTGGGCGCGGCTGCCTGGCCGCGGTAAGGCTGATCGAGGTCGGTGTACGTTGCGTGGAGGTTAACCTGGGTGGCTGGGATACTCATGCCAACAACCACAACCTGCAACATGGTCGCTTGGAAATCCTGGATCCCGCTTTCGCATCGTTAATTCGCGAACTGAAGCGTCGCGATCGCTTTGAACAGACCCTGGTGCTCTGGGGCGGCGAATTTGGCCGTACGCCCCGCATCAACCCGGCCGGCGGACGTGACCATTGGCCGCACGGGTTCAGCGTGGCGTTGGCCGGCGGAGCGATTCGCGGCGGAACGGTGATCGGTAGTACCGCGCCCCGACCCAGGCTGGACGAAGACAAGCCGCTGGCCGACGTTAGTGATCCCCGCGAAGTGGCTGACATTCATGCCACGATCTTTCACGCGCTGGGAATCCAGTTTGAAAAAGAACTGGATACGCCCGTCGGCCGCCCGATGGCCATCAGCAAGGGCAAAGTGATCAACGAGATCCTGGCGTAGTGAAGGAAACCACAGGGGAGCAGAGGTTCAGTCTCCCTAGTTTCCGTCTTTCTTATTCTTTTCCGCTCGTCTCTCGCGATGTGCAAGCCAATCGAGATTGAATCGCGCCAGCGTCAGAGCTTGCGGATCGGCAGCTGATCCACCCTTGGCGCTTCGTTCGTAGAAGCACAGCACGGATCCATCGCCTTGCTGCGCCAGATCGCTATATCCACTGGGACCTTCTTCCAGCACACGTGACAGCGGCCAGGTTCGCGCATCGTCGCTACTCAGTCGCACCGTCAACCGTTGGCGGCCGCCGGGCGCTCGTTGATTGGCCGGTATCGTGCGGCTGTCGGGATTGGCGAACAGCACCAGGCTACGTTGCTTGTCAGAAGGGTGCGGATAGCGAATCGAGCTTGCCATACAAGTTGGCTCGTACAGTTGCTCGACGAATTCGACACGTGTCCATCCGCCGGCGCCGTCGCGACTGAATGCCACCGCGCGTCGTCGTTCGGGATTCTCGTTGCGGATGTTCAGCATCACCACACCGTTTTTCAGCTGTACCGCCACACTCTCGCTGGGGTTCTTGAGCGTGGGGTGATTGACCACGATCTCACCTGTTTGCCAGGTTGTGCCAGCGTCGTCGCTATACAGCGTGGTGACGCATGACGGTCGATGCGCGCCGCCGCCTTCACCGGTCGACAGCCACACGGGGATGAGAAGCCGCCCCGAGGTCAGCTGAATACCGTGCCCCGGTCCTGTCGCAAGAACTTTCCACGGATACTGTTCGCGGATGGCTTGAAACGCCTTGGTGATCTCGCGCGGTTTCTGGAAGGAACGACCGTCGTCCAAGCTCTTGGTGTAGAAACACCGCGCATACTCGACGCAGTACAGACAATGGATGGTGGACTCGTCACGATCAACGAACATCACTGCGTTGTTGCAAGTAATGTCATCCTTTCGGTCGCCTTGCCGATACCGTTCGGCAACCGGATTCGACTGGCTGATCCCCTCGCCATCGGCCAACACCTGCAAAGCTCCCCATGTCGACCCGCCGTCGGTGCTTCGTCGCCAAACGATATCGATGTCCGACCAGTCTCCTTGTCGTTTTCTCGCCTCGCAATACGCCAACACCGTTCCTTTGCTGGTGACCACGATTCCCGGGATGCGAAAGTGATGGTATCCGTTGTCCCGTGCCGTAAACACGTCCACCTTTTTGAGCAGCGGTTCACCGGCTGTCACGATCGCACGACCGGAAAGCAGCCCAAGCATGAACAACATGAAACAAGACGGCAGCGAGCGAGGATTGGACATGGACCAGGGTTGCCGTTATGAGATGACGAGTGGGTTACAATGACTGCGGCTGATTGCTCCCGAGCTGCCTCAGACCTGGTTGCGAAAACGCGATGTGCCTGGTTGCCAAGGTGCGCCCGAGGACGCAGGGTAACAAATGCTGAAGGACTATCAAAATGATGATCAAACCGCTGGTCGTGATGACCGCATGTTGTTTAATGTCAGTGGTCGCTCAGGGTGATGATACTCAGCTCACCCGCATCAGCTATCGCGACACGAACCTGACGGTGGATTTGGGCGTCGGCCTTTGGGCATGGCCATTGCCGATGGATTACGACGACGACGGCGATTTGGATCTGGTGGTGGTCTGTCCCGACAAGCCTTACAACGGCGCGTACTTTTTCGAGAATCCTCAGGGCAAGGTCAAACATCCGGTATTCAAGCCGGGAGTCCGCATCAGCAAAGCCGAACGCAACGCTCAGCTGAGCGTCGTGGATGGCGAGACCCGCGTGCTGACCCCCAATCGACGTTGGCCGTCGTTTAAGCAGGGAGGATTTGCAAAAGGTCTATCGCTCGGCGTCAAACACAAGATCCCGGTGGGGAAGATCCGCGCGAATCAATGGCGCGAAATCGACTTCGACGGCGATGGTAATCTCGATCTGTTGGTGGGCGTAGGCGAGTGGGCCGACTATGGGTGGGACAATGCATTCAACTCGCAGGGCAAATGGATACGCGGCCCGCTGCACGGTTACCTCTACTTGATGCGCAACCTGGGAACCAACGACGCTGCGAACTACGCCAAGCCAATGCGATTACAAGCCGACGGCAGAGACATCGACGTATTTGGAATGCCTTCTCCGAACTACGCCGACTTCGACGGCGACGGTGACTGCGATTTGGTCTGCGGGGAATTCCTGGACCGCTTCACGTATTTCCAAAATGTCGGTACGCGCAACGAGCCTCGGTTTGCCGGTGGAGTCAAACTAAGAAGTGAAAACGGCAAGCCGTTGGCCATGGATCTGCAGATGATCGTGCCCAACGCCATCGACTGGGATGGCGATGGCGATCCCGACCTGGTAGTCGGCGACGAAGACGGACGGGTGGCGCTCGTAGAAAACACCGGCGCGTCGGCGGAAGGACGGCCCGTGTTTCGCGCACCTCATTACTTTCGACAGCAGGCGGCGGATGTAAAGTTTGGGGCTCTGGCCACTCCCTACGGCGTGGATTGGGATGGCGACGGTGACCAGGACATCATCACTGGCAATACAGCCGGTTACATCGGCTTCATCGAAAACCTGGATGGAAAGGATCCACCTCGGCTTGCAGCTCCCAAGTTGTTAACCGTTGCCGGCCAGCCGATTCGCATTCAAGCCGGTACCAATGGTTCGATCCAGGGTCCAGCCGAAGCGAAATGGGGGTACACCACGCTGACTGTGGCCGATTGGGATCATGATGGACTGCACGATCTGGTGGTGAACTCGATCTGGGGAAAAGTAATCTGGTTTCGCAATCAGGGAAGCCGGCAGGCCCCCGAACTGACTGCGGCCCAACCGATCGAAGTCCAATGGAAAGGGAAGCCGACCAAGCCGGCCTGGAACTGGTGGGATCCAGCGGGCAACGAACTGTCGACTCAATGGCGGACCACGCCGGTGGTGGTGGATTGGAACGAAGATGGCCTCAACGACCTGGTGATGCTGGATCATGAGGGGTATCTCGGCTTTTACCGTCGCGAGAGACAGACTTCTGGCCTGGTGTTGTTGCCACCGGTGCGCGTGTTTCACGATGAGAAAGGAGAACCGCTGAAGCTGAGTCGAGGAGATGCGGGTCGCAGCGGTCGGCGCAAGATCTGCATCGTGGATTGGGACGGTGACGGTCGACGTGACATCCTGATCAACAGCCAGAATGCCGATTGGTTGCGCAACGTATCAACCGACGGCGGAGTCTCACGCTTCGAGAATCGAGGGCTGGTCGACCCACGAATTCTTGCCGGCCATACGACGAGTCCCACCACGGTCGACTGGGACGGCAACGGAGTCCCTGATTTGTTGCTGGGAGCTGAAGATGGATTCTTCTATTACAAGAGGCGACAGAAAATAGCAGACAGGTAACAGCGGACAGAGAATAGCGGACAGGTAACAGGGGGACTGGTAACAGGGG
>CAJHYY010001087.1_pt1 | contig 11058 bp, 8 predicted proteins | sample 9198861 | NCBI WGS metagenome assembly CAJHYY01 (sample SAMEA7708377, study PRJEB35096) | sediment metagenome | biome: marine neritic benthic zone biome [ENVO:01000025]; feature: sediment [ENVO:00002007]; material: shallow marine sediment [ENVO:03000034] sea grass bed [ENVO_01000059] ... | reverse complement strand
CGATCATGACGTTCGTGTTCATTATCCCCAGCATCCCGGCGGCGCTGGGGAACTTCCTGCTGCCGTTGATGCTAGGGCAGAAAGATGTGGCTTTCCCACGGCTGAACCTTGCCAGCTTCTACTTCTGGCTGGGCGGAGCGATCTTCTTCTTGATCGCCATGTTGGTTGGCGGTCTGGACACCGGCTGGACGTTCTATACCCCTTACAGCACTACCACCAGCAGCACGGTGATTGCCGCGACCTTCGGCATCTTCATCCTGGGTTTCAGTTCGATCTTCACCGGCATCAACTTCATTGTGACGATCAACACGATGCGGCCCGTCGGGATGACCTGGTTCAAAATGCCGCTGATGCTGTGGGCGTTGTACGCGACGTCGATCATTCAAGTGTTGGCCACTCCTGTCCTGGGGATCACCGTCGTGTTGCTGACTGCCGAGTCGCTATTTGGCATCGGGATTTTCGACCCCGAACGTGGCGGCGACCCGGTTTTGTACCAGCACTTTTTCTGGTTCTATTCGCATCCGGCGGTCTACATCATGATCTTGCCTGCGATGGGCATTATCAGCGAGCTGATTTCGGTGTTCAGCCGCAAGCCGATCTTTGGGTACCGGTTCATCGCCTTTAGCAGCATTGCGATCGCCTTGCTTGGCTTCCTGGTGTGGGCGCATCACATGTTCACCAGCGGCCAGTCGAAGATTTCTGCCATCATTTTCAGTGCGTTGACTTTCAGCGTGGCGATTCCTTCGGGCATCAAGGTCTTCAACTGGTTAGCGACGATGTACAAAGGCTCGATTCGTCTTGCCACACCCATGTGTTATGCGTTGTCGTTCATTTTTCTGTTCACCATCGGCGGACTGACCGGCCTGTTTCTCGGCGCACTGGCCACCGACGTTCACCTTCACGATACCTACTTCGTGGTGGCTCACTTCCACTATGTGATGATGGGCGGCACGTTGATTGCCTTCCTGGGTGGATTGCACTACTGGTGGCCAAAGATGTTCGGTCGCATGTACAGCGAATTGTGGGCACGCATCGCCTGCCTGGTGATCTTCGCGGGCTTCAATCTCACCTTCTTCCCTCAATTCATCATGGGCAGCCGCGGGATGCCGCGGCGTTATGCCAGGTACGAGCCGGAATTCGAGTTTTTCCACCAGATGTCCACCGTCGGTTCGATGGTGCTGGGCATCGGACTGGTGATGTGTGCCGGTGTGTTGGTGTACTCGCTGATTCGCGGGCGACGAGCATCTCGGAATCCCTGGGGTGCCGCCACGCTGGAGTGGCAGACGCACTCTCCTCCGCCACACGAGAACTTCGGCGAAGAGCACCAGGCAAGCGACCCCTACGACTTCGATCGTCTGCGTTACGACCGCAGCGAACGAGGTTTCGTTGATCGCGATTTCGTCCAGCCCGACCGTGAACACGACGATCGGTTGTTGGTGTAGCGAACAGGCATTACATCATGTCCACCACGCATCCTAACGTTTCCGAGCCGGCCGCCGACGCGACTCCGCATCACGTGGCCCACCATTTCGAGTCGGCGCAACAGGAATTTGATGCGGGCAAGCTAGGGATCTGGATCTTCCTGGTGACCGAAGTGCTGTTCTTCGGCGGCCTGTTTGTGGCGTACGCCGTGTATCGCAGCAATCACCCCGAGGTCTTCGTTTACGCTCATCAATTCCTGGACAAGAACCTGGGAGCCATCAATACGGTCGTCCTGATCCTCAGCAGTCTGTCGATGGCTTGGGCCGTGCGTTGTGCGCAATTGGGTCAAAAGCGAGGCCTGCTGTGGTGCTTGACGCTGACGTTGATCTGCGCTGGATTCTTCCTCGGAGTCAAAGCGGTCGAATATAGCGCCAAATGGGACGAAGGCCTGCTGTGGGCCGGAAGCTTCAATCCGAACTTCGAACACCACGAAGGTTTTGCCTGGTCGCGGACGCTCGTTCTACTGGCGTCGCCCGCGTGGATCGGTCTGCCATTGATGCTGGTGGCTGGCGGGTTAGGAAAACTGCTGGGACGACGCAAGTTGGCAACGAGTGGCTGGGTGTGGGCAGCTACCCTGGGTGCGTTTTTGATCGGCGCTGGCATGGGGCACGCATTGCCGCGCTGGCTGGCTCCCCGATCGGCAACCGATCACCACGGTCATGTTGCTGTCACCGCGACCAGCCTCAATGGCGGCGAGACCAAATCGCACGAACGCGAGGACTCGAAGCCACCCGCCCTGGCGGGCGTATTCTTCAGCATTTATTTCGTAATGACCGGGATTCACGCCGTCCACATCCTGGCGGGCATGGGAGTCATCGGCTGGCTGGTTTGCGGAAGTTGCGGTGGGCGATTCGGTCCTCGGTATTTCGCGCCGGTCGAATACGTCGGCCTATATTGGCACGTGGTCGACCTGGTGTGGATCTTTCTATTCCCGTTGTTGTATTTGATTCATTGAACGTTTGATGATTCAGCATGCAACTGATGATTGACACAGTTGACCAACGCTTCCTGAGCGCTTCGCCATGAATCACCCAACAAGCCCACGCGACCCCAGCCGTGTCCACGTCCACGTGATGCCGGTGAAAACACTGCTGACCGTTGCCGGTGCGCTGATCCTGTTGACGGTCCTGACGGTGGCCATGACGGCGGTGGATACCGGTGCCTGGGAAATTTGGGTCTCGATGGGAATTGCCAGCTTCAAAGCAGCACTCGTTGCGCTTTACTTTATGCATTTGCGTTATGACAAATCGTTCAATGGCCTGGTGTTCGTTACGGCCTTGGTCTGTCTGGCGATCTTCCTGGGTTTCACGCTGTACGACGCGGATATCTATTCGCAAACGATCCAGGCAGTTGAATAAGGCCACGGATAGACACGGATGAACACGGATGGGGGAGGGGTGGACAAGACGGGGAGAACGGGAGAAGGGGATAAGGAGAGAAGGGGGGATGCCGGGAGGGCGAGGGACGGGGCTCCTGTCGAGCCGCGGGTCAGAACGACGGCGCAGGGAACGAAAAAGATTGTATAACAGCCGTCAACCTCAAACCTCACATCAGATGAAATCAAAACTTCGACCCACGAAGATGTGTCCGCAGTGCGGCCGTGAGTTCTGTTGGCGGAAGAAGTGGGAGCGAGACTGGCCCCGCCTGATTTACTGCAGCGAGCGATGCCGGCGCGCCAAGCGGCGGGACTGAGGCTTCAGGCAGAGGCGCATCTACGATCCGCTTGCGGACAGGGGGACAGTGGCGAAGGGTGAGGCTCCTGCCGAGCCGTCTCTCGATCAATTCACGAGCCCGCAGCGTCAGCAAGGGGTTGTGCGAAGGATCGTAGCGCTTCGCGACCGTGTCATGATGCAACTGCGGTTAACGTGCTTACCGTTGCGTCGCCCCTTCAGGGCTCTTGTAGATGGCTTCTGATGAACCTTCGGTGCGAGATCACCGTTTGAGCTCGTAAGGCGGTCCTTATCGGCTCGGCACCAGCCTCGCCCCTAGGTTTGACCACATTCACGTCGTCACGATTGGGTCGTTATCCAGGTTGACTAAATGCCACAAGTTGACGCTGTTCTGGCTGTTAGCGATGAACTATCGAGACGTGGACAGACCTAAGGCGTCGGCGTCGCCCCCCAAACTCGAAACTTCACACCACCCACCTCACAACTCAACCCGCCCGCAACAGGCCGCGAACGAATCCGGCCATCTCGGCCATCGACGAGAAATGGTTCAGATGTCGGTGCCCGCTTTGCAGATACCGAGCAGCGGTGCGGCCGCCGATGACGGTCGGAATGTCCTGCTTGGACAACTTATGTACCAGCTTTGCCAGTTGGGTTTGGGTTTCTTTACGGGGCAGCGTCGAAGTGAAGGCGATCCATACCAACTGCGCGTCCATCTCAACCGCCGAGTCGGCCAGGACGTCAAAGGGAGTGTTGGGACCCAGATTCACGGGATTCCAGCCGACGTCGGCCATGACGGTCGTGACCATGAGCGTGGGCAGCGAGTAAGGATCACGCTCCGCCGCACCACCCACCGCGAGACGATTCTTTGCCGCGGTCTGCGGAAACGACATTCGCAGCCGGCTCAAAGCCTCAATACAGATATTGGTCGCGCGGTGCTCGATCATGATTCCGCGTTTCTCGGCTGGCCACTTCAGGCCGATCTGCTGCATCGCAAACCGAATTGCGCCATCGCAAATGTCAGCAGCGCTCACGCCATTGGCGTACATCCGTTCCAGCAGGCCAATCGCGAGCGGACCATCTCCCGCCTCCAGGGCATCCAGCAGCTGTTGATGCTGTTGGCCGAACGCCTGCGATCTCCCGGTGCGATGTCCGGGTTCACCCACCTTCAGCAGGTCGGGGCGCACGACCGTGGCGGATGTCTCGCGAATGAAGCGAATCGCCTCGGCACGCGCGATCCGCCGATGGCCTCCGGCGGTGCGAGTCATGTTGATCCTTCCGTCATCAGCCCAACGCCGGACTGACGATTCGCTGACGCCGATCGCTTCGGCAAACTGGCGGGGAGATAAAACGGAACTCATAGTGACATTTATGCACGATTTGGGTCGCAAGCCACCTAGATTGTAGCTCGCAGGCTCAGTTTTCGCAAAAGCCGAAAAAATAAGCATTTTGTGAGCTTGTTCGTTGTTGTCACAGAAGGCGGCAGGCCTACACTGGCAATGTCATATGAAAGTTTTGACAGTTTTCACACTCCACACGTCCTTCGGAGGGCTGAGCATGAATCTCCTATTCGCAGAAGCGGCCTCAAATTACGCGAGCGTCGCAGGGGGGCTGAACATCGAGTCGATTACGTATTACCTGTTCTGGTTGGCCTGCGTGTGCATGGGAGCGGCCACGTTATTTTTCTTCCTGGAACGGTCGAATGTGCCGGTCAAGTATCGCACGACCCTGACGGTGTCAGGCCTGATCACCGGAATCGCCTGCTTCCACTACTTCAAGATGGCGGAAATCTACGCTGGCGGCGGTTTCCCCACGGAGTACCGCTACATCGATTGGATCGTCACCACTCCTTTGATGTTGATCAAGTTCCCCTTGCTACTGGGCTTGGGAGCCAAGGGCAAGAAGCTGTTCACCCAACTGGTCGTACTGGACGTATTCATGATTGTGACGGCCTACATTGCCGAAGTGTCGGCGATTGGGAGCGGCACGTGGTGGACGTTTTTCCTGGTGGCATGCGTCGCTGAACTGCTGATTGTCGCCACGCTGTACGTACAGATGCGTGAATCGTTGTTGGATGCACCGCAGCCGATTGCGAAAGCGATCCGGCTGATGCGTACCTTCATCCTGATCGGATGGGCCATTTATCCGATCGGATTCTTGATGGCACTGACCGGAGAAAGTGGCGGCGCCTTGCGTGAAATGTTCTACAACGTCGCCGACGTGATCAACAAGGTGGGCTTCGGTTTAGTGGCCTACAACGGCATCAAAGCAATCGCCGAAGTCGATCGCTCGTTGGGACTAAAGCAAGATGAGGTGAGTCCTGTGTAGTTCCCCATTCGCAGGATTGGCGGAGGCCCGACTCAGCCGGGCCTCCGCCCTCTCTTTCCTCTGGAGCCGTCCGATGCCCGCAACCGCCAACTCCTACTCATCGATCGAACGGCGGTTGTTCTTTCAGGCTCCGCTACTGATCATCGCCGGACTGGCTGCAACCGAGTGGTTGCTGCCCGGCTACTCGTCGCGAATCGCCGCCTTCCCATTGCTACTGTCGCTGTTTGTGGTCGGCATGCCGCACGGAGCGGTCGACTTGGCGGTACACCAGCGGCTGGCCTCGACACGAGGTTTCATCCGTTCTCTGCGATCTTTCGCTGGCTACACGTTCGTTCTGGCTGTATCGTTGGCATGCTTTCTGGCAGCGCCCAACTTGGCGTTGCTGTTGTTCCTGGTCCTCAGCGGTTTGCATTTTGGATTTGCAGATGCGCGAGATCTGGAAAAGCGCGTCAACGCTACATCCAAAACAACCACAACGGTCGCAGCTTTAGTTCGTGGCGGTCTGCTGGTAAGTCTGCTGTTTGCTTTCTGGCCAGCTGCAGCCGGTAACGTCTTCGCGCAGGTGGTTGAACTGACCGGATCGAGCTCCGACGTATGGCGCTCAGCAACCATCGGCACAGTCGCTGCCGGGATCGTTACGCTGGCGGTTATCGGTCACGCGTGGTTGACCGTCAGACGAGTCGTTGAACGTCAAACGCAGATTGCGCTCGTCGAATTCCTGGAGACCGTAGTTCTGATCTTAGCGTTCTGGCTGCTTCACCCGCTGTTTGCAATCGGAGCGTACGTGTTGTTCTGGCATAGCTGGCGGCACTTACGGGTGTTGAGTGCGTTGTTCGACGGATCGAGTTCTCGACGCACGTTGAAGCAGTGTTTCCAGAGTGTGGTGCAGCTTCATGTACGGTCTCTGCCACTTTTGATTCCGACGATTGCCGTTTTAGGCATGATTGCCGTGTTGCGACCCGATACGCGGACCCTGGACGGACTGGCCGCGCTGACGATCGCGACGTTTGCCGTGGTGACGTTGCCGCACCACTTGTTGATTGAACGCCTGCACCATGGGTGCCAACACGAACAGCGAACGACTGAACCGTTGCGATCAAACCCGATAGCCGTAGGTACCCTGATTCCCGGAGGGACTCATGAGTAAGCAAGTTGTCATCATTGGTGCCGGTCCCGGCGGTTTGGCCGCAGCCATGCTTCTGGCGCATGCGGGAATGGATGTTACTGTGCTGGAGCGGCAACCCTACGTTGGCGGTCGTACCTCGACCATCCATTCGGGCGGCTTTCGTTTCGACCGCGGCCCCACATTCTTTCTTTATCCTCGGATCTTGCAGGAGATCTTTGCACAGACGGGATATGATCTGTTCGACGAAGTCGAAATGACCCGGCTCGACCCGCAGTATCGGCTGGTGTTCGGCGGCGGAGGTCATCTCGATGCAACTCCTGACGTACAACGCATGGAGGCCGAGATTGCCAGGCTGTCGCCAGGCGACGCCGGCGGCTTCCAGCGCTTCATGACGGAAAATCGGGAAAAGCTGGCGCGGTTCGCCCCGATTCTCGAACGTCCATTTTATGGTCTCAGCGACTTGTTACGTCGTGACACCTTCCGCGCCCTGCCACAGCTGCGTCCTTGGCGCTCATTGCACAGCGACGTTGGAAAGACGTTCGACGATCCACGGCTGAAGCTGGCTTTCACCTTCCAGGGTAAGTACCTGGGAATGTCGCCCTTCCAATGCCCAAGCTTGTTTTCCATCTTATCATTTCTGGAATACGAGCACGGTGTATGGCATCCAACCGGCGGCTGCGGAGCAGTATCGCAAGTGATGGCTCGTTTGGCTCGTGACATGGGGGTCAAGATGAAACTGGATGAGCCAGTCCAGGAAGTGATGTTTGACGATCGGCGAGCTACAGGGGTCCGCACCGACAAGGGTAGTTACTCCTGCGACGCGATGGTGATCAACGCAGACTTCGCACACGCGATGAGCGAATTAGTCCCGGACAGCATCCGCCGCCGGTGGACGGATCGCAAGATTTCGCGCAAGAAATTTTCCTGCTCGACCTTTATGCTGTACCTGGGCGTGGACGGCATCGAGGGGGATTTGCCCCACCATACAATCTATTTGTCGAAGGATTACGAACAGAATCTTCGCGACATAGGAAAAGACTACCGCCTGCCTCAAGATCCTTCGTTTTACGTGCAAAACGCTTCCGTAACCGACCCGACACTGGCTCCATCAGGAAAGAGCACGCTGTACGTATTGGTGCCCGTGCCGCACCAGGTCGACGGGATCAACTGGGATCGGGAGAAGCATCGGTTTCGCGAGACGGTTTTGAGACAACTGCAAAAAGTCGGAATCACTGATGTCGATCGTCGCTGCCGTGTCGAACACATGCTGACACCTGCCGATTGGCAAGGGCAGGGGATCTACCGCGGCGCTACGTTTAATCTTGCCCACAACTTGAGGCAGATGCTGCACCTTCGCCCGCGCAATCGGTTCGAAGATCTTGATTCGGTTTATCTGGTTGGCGGCGGAACGCATCCTGGAAGTGGACTTCCAACGATCTATTCGTCCGCCCGGATTGCCACGACCTCGTTAATGGAAGACCTGGGTATCAACCCAACGCCACAACCGATCGCTCAACCACAACGACCCCTGCCGGTGCCCTCGTACCAAGAGCTGCTTCCGAGTTAGGTTCGAAACAATGGGGAAGGTTTGATGTCGCAACTTACACAACTACTGGATACGACAAGCAGAACATTTGCGCTTTCCATTCCTCTGCTTCCCGAACCTGCCCGCACCGACGTAACCATCGCCTATCTGGTATTTCGCATCGCCGATACGCTGGAAGATGCCGAGCTGCTGGAGTCGGAGCAACGAGCTCTTGCTTTGTTGGAGTTCTGCGATTTGTTGGGCGAACCAACGCCAAGTCGGTCTGGTCATTTCGCCGAGCGATGGTCGGGCGTGCCGGTCACGACGAACGCAGCCTACGCGACGCTGCTGGCCGAGACGCCTTACGTGCTGAATTGCCTGAGGCAGCGAGACTCAGGTGCTCGTACCATCGTGCGACACTACGCGAGGCAAACCGCCTCTGGCATGCTGGCTTTCCAACGGCAGGGCTCACCGCACCTTCGATCATTGGCCGAGCTGCGTCAGTACTGCTACGTCGTAGCAGGAATCGTGGGCGAGTTGTTGACCGACTTGTTTTCGCTTCGCATCCCGGGAGTTGTTGCGACTCCGGAAGTACGCCGCTTGGCACTTGCGTTTGGCGAGGGTTTGCAGCTGGTCAATATCCTCAAAGATTCCGACCAAGACGCGAAGTGCGGACGGTTCTTCCTTCCGCAGTCAATTGACCGAGGTCGCATCATCGAACTGGCTCGCCGCGATCTCAACGCCGCCGGCGAGTATGTCGAGTCCCTGCGAAAAGCCGGCACACCCGCTGGCTATCTGGCTTTCACCGAGCTTCCGCTTCAACTGGCGATCTCCACACTGGACGTTGTTGAGCGAGATGGTCCGGGTTCGAAAGTCTCGCGGGACCACGTGTGGAGTATCATGTCGAACCTCGCTCCCCGTGCGGCCTCCGAGAATCTGCCTGGATTGACGGCTCCCGTTGTCGTCGTGCCAGTGGTCGCTAAAACGTAAGCATTGCTGGCCTCCCTCGAACATGGGGTCGCCTGTTTGACTCGAAATCCGTCCGCACTTTCGATGACACACTCCTCCCTGAACGACCTGTTGCCTCCGCACCTGGCCGAACGTACGCGCTTTCTCGGAACCGCAACTCCGTCTTCATCTGGGGAAAGCGTAGTGTACTGGCTGCATCACGCCATGCGCGCCTGCGAAAATCCGGCGCTGGACGTCGCCGTGACATGCTCTAATCAGCTGCAACTGCCGCTGCTGGTCTACATGTCGATTCCGCAAAAATATCCCTATGCATCGGATCGTCTGCACACATTCATGCTCGAAGGCGTGCGCGATTTACAGCAACAGTTCCGTAGCCGAGGGATTCGGTTCGCTTTTCATTTAGAGCGGCGCGAACACCCGGGGCCTCATCTGCCAACCCTGGCCGACCGGGCTGCCCTGGTCGTCACCGATGAAATGCCGGTTGCGCCCTTTCGCGGTTGGATTGAACAACTGGCGGCAGGTACCGATGCGACGGTGGCCTGTGTGGACACGGCCTGCGTAGTACCGATGCAGGTGGTTGGTCGAGCTTACGAACGCGCGTTTCAATACCGCAAAGCGACTCAGTCGAAGTACGATGCTCGTGTGACGGCCCCTTGGGATGACGTCCAGCCACAAGTGCCAGAACACACGCTGGGCCTGCCCTTTGTGTCGACAGACGTGGGTGAAGAAGATGTGCCGGCGCTGATCGCCGACTGCGACATCGATCACGCCATTGGCCCCGTGTTCGACACGGTTGGCGGGTCGGATGCCGGTTACCGTCGTTGGGAACAATTCAAGCGGAAAGGTCTGCACTCGTACGCGCGAAAGCGCAACGATCCCCTGGTGGAGGCGACCAGTCGGCTTTCACCGTATTTCCATTACGGGATGGTTTCGCCACTACGAGTTGCCCGTGAAGCAGCCGAACTGGATTCGGACGGCAGCGAAAAGTTTCTTGACGAGTTATTGATCTGGCGCGAATTGGCTTACGCCTTTTGTTTCTATCGCGCCGACCACGATCAGCTTGGCGGCATTCCCGGTTGGGCGCGCGAGACGCTTGCTGAACACCAAGCGGACACTCGGCCAGATATCTTCAGTTGGGAAACGTTGGCACGCGGTCGCACAGGTGACAAGCTGTGGGATGCAGCACAGCGGTCGCTGTTGATACATGGCGAATTACACAACAACGTGCGAATGACCTGGGGCAAAGCCTTTTTGCAGTGGACCCCGGACGCCGCCACGGCACTGGCGATGATGATCGATTTGAATCATCGTTACGCACTGGATGGTCGCGATCCCGCTTCTTACGGCGGTCTGTTGTGGTGTCTAGGTCAGTTCGATCGACCCTTCCAGCCAGGTACCGAGATTCTGGGAACAGTACGCGAGCGTTCCACGACCGATCATGCCAGGCGTTTGGATGTCGATCGGTTTGCCGAAATTACAGCTCGACCCTTAACGCACCCGAAAACACGTGTGGCAGTGATCGGTGCCGGAATCTCTGGATTAATGTGCGCACGCACTTTGGAGGATCACGGCATGGAAGTCCAGGTGTTCGAGAAGAGCCGCGGAGTGGGTGGGCGGATGGCTACACGACGTGCCGACAACCTGCGCTTTGATCATGGAGCTCAGTACTTCACCGTTCGCGACGAACGTTTTTCGCGGTACGTGAATTCGTGGGTCCAGCAGGGAATCGTCGCTCCCTGGGAAGGTCGTATCGTGGTACTCAATCACAGGCAGATCGAAGAGAAACCGGCCACCGCATTTCGATATGTGGGTGTGCCCGGTATGAATGCCGTCTGCAAACATCTAGCCAGCGAACTTGACATTTCGTTGCAGTGTGGAGTTGCCCCTCCGGAAAAAAAGGGCGGCGTTTGGCAGCTGAAACGAACGGATGACGAACCATTGGGCCAATTCGACTGGGTGAT
>CAJHYY010000116.1_pt1 | contig 11207 bp, 8 predicted proteins | sample 9198861 | NCBI WGS metagenome assembly CAJHYY01 (sample SAMEA7708377, study PRJEB35096) | sediment metagenome | biome: marine neritic benthic zone biome [ENVO:01000025]; feature: sediment [ENVO:00002007]; material: shallow marine sediment [ENVO:03000034] sea grass bed [ENVO_01000059] ... | reverse complement strand
TTACCAGAAGGAGACCGTCGGCGAACAACCCCTTGCTGACGCTGCGCACCTAGTGAGGGCCTGAGTAGGGATCGCGAAACTTGCGCGAAATAACAAAACTCTCACCATTAACAACACAGACAGAGAGCACACAGCTCATGATCGACAGTGTATTGCGACAAGTGGATTCCGTGGCTGAACGGTTCGCTGCGGACCGGAACCATCGCCAGCGGCGGCGTCATCTGGAGCGGGATGATTTCAAATGGATCGCTGAAACCGGTTATCTCAAGCTGGTGGTACCCGACGACCAGGGCGGCGCGTTCACTTCGATTGCTGAATCAGTGACTCCGATCTGTGAGGCGCTGCGTCGACTGGCGCGCGGTGATAGTTCGGTGGCCTTGGTCAGCGCCATGCATCCTGCCGTGTTGTCGTATTGGTTGGTGGCAGAAGCTCAAGATGTTCCCGAGTTTCGCAAGCAATCCAAATCGATTTTTTCCAAGGTGTGTTCGGGTGCCTGGTGGGGTACGGTGACATCCGAGCCTGGCAGCGGTGGCGATGTCGCCAACACGCGCACCAAAGCCGAAGTCGCCAACTCGCCGCTCGAGTTTCGCCTGCACGGAGCCAAACACTTTGGCAGCGGTTCGGGTGTGATGGATTTCATGGTGACCACGGCGATTCCGGACTGCGAAGACTTTCCCGACTGGTTCTTTCTGGATGTGCGCAAAGCTAACTGGGATGGGTCGGGAGGCATGCGTTGTGTGGCCGAGTGGGATGGTCACGGGATGCCCGCCACGCAAAGTCATGCGTTCGAATTCACTGGCTATCCCGCCACGAGGATCGCCTGGCCCGGACATCTACGCGACATCGCGGCTCGATCCGGACCCTTCATCGGATGTTTGTTCACGGCGGTGATCGTGGGCATTGTGGATGCGGCCACCGAGGCAGCTCGAGAAAGGCTTGGCGATATCCGCCAACGATCGGCTTACGAACAAACGGAATGGACGCGCATCGAAATGGAAACGTGGTTGATCGAGCAGGCGTTCGAAGGAATCCAACGTGCGGTGCAAAACGACATCACCGATAAAAAGTCGGTGTTGCGGGGGAAGACAGCCGTTGCCGAGTTGGCCGAAACCGTGCTGCAACGGATCTGCCGCGTCGTGGGCGGCGCTACGTTCTCCAGACACTCGCCGTTTGGCTACTGGTTCGAGGATGTACGGGCGCTGGGTTTCCTCAGGCCTCCCTGGACGCTGGCGTTCCAACAAATGCTGGATTTGGAGTAAGGGAACCACAGAGAAAGGAGGACACAGAGTCTCAGTGTCCTCTGCTCCTCCGTGGTTCACTTCCTAACTCCACCGGAAGATCTTCAGCGCCAGCAGGAACGTGCCGATGCCCCATAGCACAATGATCACCAGTTCGGTGCCTTGCGAAGCCAGGGTTGCACCTTCAAGCATCACAGCCCGCAGTGCGCTGATGAGGGGAGTCAGCGGCAACAGCTGGATCACGGGTTGAGCGGCGTCGGGAAATCGGTCGGTCGAAAAGAACATTCCCGATGCCAGCCACATCGGCAGCATCACCAGGTTCATCAATCCCGATACCGTTTCCAGCGTGGAAGCGCGACTGGCAACCAACAGACCGATCCCGGCAAATTCGAGTGCTCCCAGGATGATGATCAACAATACGGCAAGCACGCTGCCGTGAATCACCACACCAAAGAAGATGTAGGAAAACGCCAGCAAGATCACCACCTCGGGTACCATGAACACGAAGCGACTGAGCGTCATCGCCATCAGGAAGTCGCTGCGTTTCATGGGCGTGGCCAGGAAGCGTTTCAGTTGTTTGCGAATGCGCATGTCCACAATCGCGAAACCCACTCCCCACATGCCGCCTCCCATCAGGCCCATCCCCAACAGACCGGGCACCAGAAAGTCGATGTAACGACCCCCGGGTTCGTCGAATTCCTGATCCTTGGAGGTGATCACATCTTTGCGTCCGCGGCTTCTTTGCAAGACGTCGTCGGCCGTATTCCGCGCCAGTACACTTCCCGGCCGCGTTGGATCGAAGATGTACGTCACCTGATCGCTGGAATCCTGACCCGTGGCAATCAGGTCGGTCGAACCAATCCGCAGCCTTCTGCGAGCGTCGTTTTCGCTGGAGATCTGGGCTTCAATCCGTTCGTCCCCAGCCAGGTGATCGAGAATGGCCTGCGCCTGAGGCCCTTCCTGAATATCAACCTTGATCGATTCGATGGGCCGGTTGCGAAAGGCCATCCCCAACGCGACCACCATCAACAGCGGGAAGATGTACACCCAGAAGACCGCTGCCGGTTCGCGGATGAATTCCAGCAAACGAGCTCGCAGCAGCTCCATCATGGCCGAGTAACGCCTGGCCAGGTCGCCTGTCTCCCGCGTGTCGGTCAAACCACTGCCTCCTCGGAAGCCAGGTGTCGTCCGGTGAGCTGTACAAACACGTCCTCGAGGCTGGCGTGACGTGTCGTCAAACTGGCCATCGACCAACCTCGCTGATCCAGCAGTTTCAACAGTGCCGGTACGACCACATGCGGTTGCCGCACCGACAAACGAAAGACATCTTCGTCGAGGGTGCTGGAGGTCACCTCCGGCAGCCCCTGCCAAATACTTGGTTCCGGCAACGGGTCGTCGCCCCAAATCAAGGCGAATTCGATGATGTTGTCGCCACCCAGGCCATCAATCAACTCGCGCGGCGAACCGTAAGCGATGATCTTGCCTTGATCGATGATCGCCACGCGATTACAAAGCCGTTCGGCCTCTTCCATGTAATGCGTGGTTAACAAGACCGTCCGCCCTTCGTTACCAAAATCGGAAATGATTTCCCATAGCTGACGGCGCGATTGCGGGTCCAATCCGGTGGTGGGTTCGTCCAGGAACAGTAGATCCGGGTTACCCACCAGCGCGGTGGCGACCGCCAGTCGTTGTTTTTGTCCGCCCGATAAGTGTTTGATCCAGGCTTTGGACTTTTCTTGAAGCGATACTCTCTCGATCGCCTGTTCGGGCGTCATCCCGTTGCTGTAGAAACTGCGGAACAAACGAATGGTCTCGACCACCGACAGTTTCTCGGCCAACTGGGTTTCCTGCAGCGAAATCCCGATCCGCTGACGGATTTCATCGCCTTGATGCTTGTACTGCATTCCCAGGATTTCGACGTCACCTTGCGACGGGTTCAGCAAACCTTCGAGGATCTCGATGGTGGTCGTCTTTCCCGCACCGTTGGGTCCCAGAAAACCAAAGCATTCGCCAGGTGCCACTTCCATGTCGATGCCACGCACCGCCTCGACCGGAGGTTTTCCGGGATAGGTCTTATGCAGATCGCGACAACGGATAACGGCGGTCATGATGAAGTTTTCGAGCCAGGCGGGGTCGCAGCGCGGGTAAGTCGCAGGATATCGTCCGACGGGCAACCGGGGAAGATGCAGCGCGACCTGCGGCCGCCGGCTGTTACCCGAGACCGCAAGTCGACCAAGTTGATGGTGGAGCGAAGCTAGTCGGCTTTTTCCAAGGTGTAAATGCCTCGCCCGGTTGCGGACACCACCATGATGTAGATTTCGCCTTTTTCGTCTTCACCAAACGAAATGACCTGAAATCCGTCGCTGGGGATCGAGAGGTTGGAACCGACGGTCTTGTTCCGGGTGTCGTATTTCAAGGCCCACAGATGACCGCTCACGTAGTCGCCGTAAACATAGCAACCCGTCAGCTCGGGCAACTTGGATCCGCGATACACGTATCCCCCGGTGATCGACTTGCCAATTTCATGATCATATTCCCAGACGGGATCGATGAATTCGCTACCGGCAGTTTTTCCGTCGCGACCAAACGGATGAGCCGCTTCGCGATAGTTCCAGCCGTAGTTTCCGCCCTTCTCAATAATGTTAATCTCTTCCCACAGATTCTGTCCCACATCGGCCGCCCACAAATGGCCCGTCTTGCGATCAAACGCCAGGCGCCACACGTTACGCAGACCGTAAGCCCAGATTTCCGGACGTGCCCCTTCGGTGTTGACGAACGGGTTGTCGCTGGGAACCGAATAGCGGGCGCCCGTCGTTGGACGATCGACGTCGATCCGCAGGATCGAACCCAACAGAGTGCTCAGGTTCTGGCCATTGCCCTTGGGATCGTTCGCCGAGCCGCCGTCGCCCAAACCGATATACAGGTAACCGTCGGGCCCGAAAGCAATGGTGCCGCCGTTATGATTCCAATACGGCTGCTTCAACCGCATGATCTCTACTTCGGAATCGGCTAATGCCTTGTCTGGATCTTCTTTGGAAACTTTGAACCGCGAAATCACTGACGTGTTGGGTTCGGAACGCGTCGTGTAATAGATATACAGCTCGCCGTTCTGCTTGAACTTCGGATGGAAAGCGACACCCAGCAGCCCTTCCTCGTTCTGGCTGTCCTTGTAGATCACTCGGTCGCTGATATCCAGAAAGACTTTCGTTTTGCTTGCGTTGCGATCGTTGTCAAAGACGTGGATCACGCCTCGTTGAGTGGCTACGAATACACGATTGGATCCGTCACCGGAATGCGTGAGGATGATCGGCCGCAAGGGTTGCTGCTTGCCGCCTTCATCTTCGGGCGACCATTCGGCGAATTGCAGCTTGGGGAACGCCAGTACCGGCTTGAGTTTCAGTTGGCCGTCGACGGGGTTGATCGCCTGGCCCGGAGTAAGCTCGCGGATCTTAATGTTCCGATAGGCCACTTCGTTACCATGATCCTGCAGGCAGATGTGACCTTCGCCCGCTTTGCCGAAGTTTTCGAACTTGGCAAATTTGCTGGCGGCAACGCGACGATTCCAGTCACGACTTCCCAGCTTGAAGCGAGCGTAGCGCACACCATTCATCTGGATCTCGCAGTTATCCGGCGCGATTCGCAGACGCACTTCGTTCCATTCACCTGCCGGTCGCGTGGCGTCCTGAGGAGAACGATACAGTTGATACAGCCAGCCGGATTTCTGCGGGTCGTGACCGTCGACGTTGTCCTGCACCTGAATCTCGGGTCCAGTCTGCCAGGGGCGATCGTATTCCTCGGTGACGTGGAACATGATGCCGCTGTTGCCGCCTTTGGAGATTTTGTATTCCAACGACAATTCGAAGTACTTGTACTTTTTGCGAGTGATGATGTCGCCGGCACCGCGTCGCGATCGCACCAGCGCACCGTCTTTCACTTCCCAACCATCGCTGACGTTGTCTTTCTTGTAATTGCGCCAATGATCGGTTTCCTGGCCATCAAACAGCAACGTCCATCCCGCCTTGGATTCGGCGTCGGTAAGCGAATTAACGTCATCCCAAGTGCCGGGTATGGCGGTCAGCAGTAGAAGAACGGAAGTCGACAGCATCTTGGATCTCGCAAGATTGAATCAATGAGTACCTTGGCGATTGTAATCGAGCGTCGGTGCATGAGCTAGCAGCGCTTGGTCCGCCTGGACGTGAACCACTGAGAAGCAGAGGGCACTGAGAGAGCTAGCACTATCAAACTGGGGTCTGTGCCCAATCGTGGCTGTGATAGAATCGCCGCCCCACAGAGTCAGACCCTCCCAGGAAAGGATGCCTTGGTGAATCTCAAACAACGGCTTCGCGCTGCCGCCACTGCGCTGTTGACGACGTCTTTGCTGGCCGCCACGGCAGCGGCTCAAACCGTACCGGTCACCGCCTCGCGGGAAGAATCGACCGTCACATCCGCGACCGAGATTCTGAACGAAGCGTTGTCCACGCCCGGTAAAGGGATTCCGGCATCCATGTTGCGCAACGCGCACGGCGTGGTGATTGTGCCCAACCTGATTAAGGCCGGGTTTGTGATCGGCGGCCGTCACGGGCGGGGAGTCGTGTTGGTGAAGGATACCAACGGAGTCTGGCAGGCGCCACAATTTTTGACGATGACTGGCGGGAGCGTCGGGTTTCAAGCCGGCGTCGCAGCCAACGACATTATCTTGATCTTCCGTTCTCGGCGGAGCATCGAGAATCTCATGACGGGTAAGTTCACGATTGGTGTGGATGCCGCGGCAGCGGCCGGTCCGGTCGGTCGACGTGTCGACGTCGGCACCGACGCGCGGCTGACGGCCGAGTTGTTTTCCTATTCGCGGAGCCGTGGTCTGTTCGCCGGCGCATCGATCGACGGAGCGGTGATTCAAATGGATTCGGCGGCGACCAATGCCTTCTACGCATCGGGTACCATTCCCCCTTCGGCGGCGAAGTTGACAACGACTTTGATGCAGTTTTCCGGCGCATCCGGAGCGGTTGTGGGTACGGGAAATCCAGCGGTCGCGCGTGTTCAGCCTCAACCACAGCCGGGCGTTCAACCACGGCCAGGTGTTCAACCGATTCCGATGGTTAATCCGCGACCCTCCGACAATCTGCTGCAGCGCAATGAGCTGGCCAAGTCGTGGAGATCACTTCAGAAACTGTTGGATGCGAAATGGCAGGAATACCTGGCGCTGCCGGCCGAGGTATTTGGCGATGGCGCTCAAGGACCGAGCACCGCCAGCCTGGAGCTCACGTTGGCTCGCTTTGACACGGTGATGCAGGATCCGCGGTATGCGGTGCTGCACGACCGTCCGGAATTCCAGAACACCTACAACCTGCTCAAGACTTACCTGACTTCGCGAACGCAGGTGCGAGCCAGCCAGTTGCCGCTTCCGTCTCCGCCCAACGCCACGCATACGAACCGGCGATATTGAAGTCCAGCGAACTCCTGGTTCTCTGCGCGGAAAAAACCGCAGAGAACAGGAGGTCTTGAAATGCAATTAGCCCCGTGCTTTAGCACATGATGCAGGTGCATCACAGTTCGAGGGTACCTGTTCCTGTCGCCCGTAGGGCGTACGCAAAACAGCCCGGGGAAATGGGTATCGCATCGAAACATGCCCTGAAAGGGCATCGCAGCCGCCACCCAGACATGCGGTGCACCTTCAGTGCTTCGACGGCGAATCGACGACCAGCCCCGGGCTCCGCCGGCTCCGCCCGGGGCTGACATGCGTTTGCCCTTCGGGCAAAACACGCTGCGGGTCAGAGACTAGCACCTGCTTCATGTGAAGCAGGTGGCTATCAAAACTTCTGCGGCCTACTGTCTGATCTGTCCGGTCATCATCAGATACAGCGTGGCATACATCACCGAAATCAGCGGCAGGGTGAAGATCAAGCCGATGCCGCAGGCAAGACAGCCGAGGATACCCAGGCCCAACGACACCAGCCAGATCAAGATGATCGGTCCTACGTTGATCTTGGTGTATTCGATCGACTTGGAGATCGAGTCGATAATACCGGCCTTCTCATCCACCATCAGGTAAATGTAGGGCCAGAATAGAATCCAGACGATGATCCCCGGAATGATCAGCAGCAAGAGTCCGCCAACCGCCATGATCGAAAACAGAATTGTGGCGGCGATCACCGGCAATAGCATTGGTCCGCCGGAAAACAGTTCGGCGAAATCGGCCGTTTGCCCGCGGGCAACGCGGACCATGATCTTGATTTGACCGATTGCGAGGAACATCTGCACGAACATTCCAACAATCCAAGATCCGAACAGGATCGCAAAGCCAGCTGCTTCATTGCCGTTCTCCAATAACGGACCGTAGATCAGCTGAGGTCCGTTCTGAAAGACGGCGTTAATCACGCCGACGACCAGCGTCACCGCGATGACGATACCCAGCTGTTGCTTCCACATCTCAAAGGCGTGGTTGATACATGCACCGACATCCACGGGTGTGGGCGTCATGACGCCACCACCCGGTTTTTGAGCCGTGCCGCCAGCAAACGGGCTGTAGGATTCCGGCTGTGGGGCCGAATAAGGATTCGCGCCGGGTTGCTGTCCCGGGGCTTGGGGCTGGTCGCTGAAGAAATCGCCCAGACTGGGTTGACCGCCGGCCGGAGCACCGCCGCCTGCCCCTGCGCCACCGAACAGATCTTCGCCAGCGCCGCCACCACCACCGCCGGCACCGACTGCGGGCACGTCGGTTACGGTCTGACACTTGGGACAGCGGGCTTTCTTACCGGCCGTATCGTCGCCGGTGCGTAGCGTCTGGCCACAGTTCGGGCATTGGAATTCTATGGGCATGAAGATTCCAGTGAGTCAAATGGGTGAGTCCGATGGGACGGGTAACGGTGCACGTTCAGCCCCCTGATTCGTATTCGCAGGCGAATCACGAAGCTTGTGAATGTTTGATAGGGTGGTTCATTTTGCCGGGAAAATCAAGCAAGCTACGCGAGTCGCCATTGGCGTGAGCGGTCGTGACGTCGTAAATCCTGGCTGAAATCGACGGAATCACGCTACAGCAAAACCAAAGACGCTCTAGGCCGAAAACTGATTGCAGCGGGCGTAATCAGCACAGCGCTGCTGGATTTGCGACTGCAGCTCGGGTGCGGTCGAGTGGCGATTTTTTTGGTAATCGGCGCGCATCTCCAGGTACTCGGTCAGCGGACTTTCCAACGGATCGATGGGGCCCAGCTCTAACTGCTGGTACAGATCGGCGACGGTTGCGCGCGTGTCCTGAGTCAGCTTGTCGAATCGCAACCGCACCAGGCGGTCGTCAGGAATCTGAGCTACCGTCGATTCGAACCGTTCATGCATTCTCACAAACAAGTCCAACACGAAGGATTCCAACGACCACGCATCCTCGCGTCGCTTGTGGTACCCCTGCGTGGCAAACAGCGAATTCCACAGCCGAATGGTCGAGGGAATGACATCCGCCGGGTCACGCATCAGGTAGATGAAACGCGCCTGGGGAAACCATTGGACAAGCCACGGCAGGCGAAACGTGTGAGTGGGCGACTTCAGCACCAAGCGACCTTCGCGTTGATACAGGACTTCGCGCAAGAAGCTGGTCCAAATCGACGACCACCGCGCGCGGTCACTGGTCGACAGGTTGTCCAATTCCAAGGTGTCGGTGATCGGCAGCTGGCGATTGGGAAAAGCGATCTGTTCGTAGATGCTGCCTGCTCCACGATTGCACAATGCGAACTCATCTTCCTGTGGCAGGTCCCACCCCATTTGCATGTTGTCGGGTGGCCGAGTGCCGGGCAAGGCGAAGCCCGACCAGCCCTTTAACCAGCGTTGGCTGACCACGAAGTGATTGGCCACGAAACATTCGTAGGTCGTGGGGGCACGGTGACGCGGATCCAGCGAGAGGATCTCGTGCAACATGGTGGTGCCGGTTCGCCAGTGACCCAGGACGAAGACGGGATCTTCCGGCAGATCTACCTTGCCGATGGCTCGCCCGCAGGCGACGTTCTGCACCGAACGGACCGCGGTGTTGGCCGTGGCGAAACTGAGATCGATCAAGCCATCCAGCCAGTGCCGTGGAGCGACCCGAAACCCGCCTCGTGACCAGGTGCGCAGCAGAGCGAACAGGTCTGTACCCATCCACAAGGACGCCTCGGTCATTCCCGGCTTCTTCACATCGTCCATCGATTCATACTCCGCGACTCTGCGGTTTAAGGCGTTGAGGCAATCCGCAAAGGACGTCGCGATTGCAGAGATAGCGCCGCAGCGCATGGAAATGGACGGGAAATTTAGTGTGCGCTCCTCTCACTTCGGCCGTTTTCTCATGGTAGCATAGTCAATTCGTCAAAAGATAGAATCCAGGTTGTTTAGGTAATGGTATTCGGTAAATGAACGAAATGTTTGATGGGCGTCGCGAGACGTCATGGGCGGCTAGGAACCGTCCCAGAATCGAACTCGCTAAGGAGAGCCAATCAAACAACGATCCAATCTTATCGCTGACGCGTCGATTGCATGCCGATCGACATACGCGAATGGCGTTGATGTTCCTCGATCATTACGAGGGCACTCACCTGAAAGACATGACCGTCGACTGGATGGATTCCCAGCGTCGCATGTCGGTTGAGGGGCGCGAGGTCGTCAATTTCGGATCCGACAGCTTTCTCGGTTTGGACTGGCATCCCAACGTCCTTGCCACCATTCGCCAAAGCCTGGACGAATGGGGATCGCACAACGGAACCTCCCGCGCATTCACCAGCGCTTCGATCTGTGACGAAGCCGAGCAACGGGTGGCGCGGTGGCTGGGCGTGGAAGATACGCTGATCTTTCCCAGCGTGACCTTGGCCAACGCTGGCTTGATTCCCGCTTTGGCGGGCGAAGATGACCTGCTCATCGTCGATCGGCTCAGCCACGACAGCATCCAGCAATCCGCCAAGATCGCGGCGGGTAACGGAGCCAAAGTGCTCGAGCTGAGTCCCTGTGACCCCGACGCTCTACGCAGTCTGCTGAAGGAAAACACGTTCAAAGGCCTGGTCGTCGCCGTGGATGGCGTGTATTCGATGACCGGAAAGATTCCGCCACTGGCTGAACTGGACGAAGTCACGCGTGAATTCGGCGGGATTCTGTACGTTGATGACGCGCACGGTACTGCAGTCGTCGGCGAACGCGGACGGGGGGCAGCCTACAAACGGCTGGGAAGATTGGACCAGGTGTTGATGGTCGGTTCGCTGTCCAAAGCATTCTCGTGCCTGGGCGCCTTCATCACGTGTGACGCGACCTTGCGCCGCATTCTGAAGATTCGATCCAACACGTTCATCTTTGGCGGACCCGTTCCCCCCGCGTACCTGGCCGGCATTTGTGCCGTGTGCGACATCCTGGAATCGGACGAGTTTGAAGAACTGTCCGGACGGCTGCAACAACTGATCGATCAACTTGTCAACGGCGCGCAAGACCTGGGATTGAAAGTCCTGGGTGGCGAAGCGCCTATCATCTCCGTCGAAATCGGTGATATTGAAACGACGCTGGAAGCCGGCAAGTTCCTCTTTGACCGAGGCTTTTACGTACAGTCGGCCACGTTCCCGGCGGTACCGATCACGGCGGGGTTGGTTCGCATCCAGGTGAATGCCAATCACACCGAAGACTCGGTCAGCGGCCTGGTCACGGCACTCGCTGAATTGAAGGAAGCGTTCGGTCTTCCGAACGCTGCTCAAACGCCATCGTCTTCGCTCGAAGCGTCCTAAGTTGGTGAAGTCCGTGCAGCGTTCGTAGTGTTCGCTCGTATTTGGTTGTCGCCATTGGCGACTCTGCGTTGCTAATGGTGAGAGTTTTGTTATTTCGCGCAAGTTTCGCGATCCCTACTCCGGCCCTCACTAGGTGCGCAGCGTCAGCAAGGGGTTGTTCGCCGACGGTCTCCTTCTGGTAATCACTGTGTCTTGCCGAATGTTCCGCGTACTTGCAGAGTAATTTTCCACATTTGGCATCAATCGCGGC
>CAJHYY010000029.1_pt1 | contig 11211 bp, 5 predicted proteins | sample 9198861 | NCBI WGS metagenome assembly CAJHYY01 (sample SAMEA7708377, study PRJEB35096) | sediment metagenome | biome: marine neritic benthic zone biome [ENVO:01000025]; feature: sediment [ENVO:00002007]; material: shallow marine sediment [ENVO:03000034] sea grass bed [ENVO_01000059] ... | reverse complement strand
GGCACCCAGAAACCGACCGCGACGGCGAACCGGATCCTCCTCCTCATCCGCATAGGGGCGCGTATCGTAGTGGCAACACAACAGGATGCGTTCCCGCCGGTCTGGATGCCACTGCACGATCATGTTGGTCATGGGGACCGCCGAACCATCTTCGGGGTGCCGTACCTTGAAGTTTTGGCGGTTGACTCGGGCACCGAGTTGATTGAAATGAGCTTCGATGAGCGCCTGCTGCTGCACCATCGCCTTGCTGCCGCTGATGCGAGGCCCCAATTCACAGACTTGCTCGAGAATCTTGAAGGCGCGTTGGCCGTCGAACTTGGGTGCTTGAGGCTGAGCCCAGGCCATCGACGTCGCACTCAGAATCCAAGCGGCACAGCCAACCCAACGATATTGCATATCCATCTGCCAGACGAGCACCAAGTGAATTCCTTCATTGTAACGTGAATCGATCGATGCCGTGATTGCTGCCACGGCCGGCGATTCCCGGCCGCGTATCGATGTTCCCCCATGGATCGCCAGTTTGTGAAGACGATCTCCGCGCCCGCTTTGCGGAACTTGTCATGGGCGCGTAATCCACGCAAAATAAAGGTCTTGGCCAATCGAAGCGTGAATGCTCCGTCGGTTCACGCTTTCGTCCGGTTCAGCGATCTTGCGCCGGGGTCATTTCGCCGCTCGTGGCGAAGCCAGAACACCAGTGGATGCCCTGGCGAGGTCAGGTGACGATCTCTGGAGTAGTTCCTGGGCCCACACGTATCGGTTCGTGTCATGTCGTCAAACTTTGATCCTTATCACAAATGGCTGGGCATCTCGCCCAAAGACCAGCCGCCGCATCACTACCGGCTGCTGGGTCTGGAGCTGTTTGAAGACGACCCGGATGTGATTGACGCGGCCGCGGCACGTTTGATGAGCTATCTTCACGATGTTTCTACCGGTGAAGCTGCCGATCATGCACAGCGGCTGCTGAACGAAATCTCTGCGGCACGGTTGTGCCTGCTGAACGCGGAAAAGAAACAGCAGTACGATCGCAAACTCAAAAGCAAACTGCAGAAACAGTCCGCCGGTCGGCCAACTCCGCCACGGCCGGCAGCTGCGGCAACCAGCAGCAGCCCCGCGGCACCGCCGCCCGCTCCCGTTCCGTCGGTCGAAGTTGAAGCGGCCGCAGCGTTCGGCAAGCTGACTGAACACGATGTGCCCCGGCGTCCGGTACGAAACTCGCGTTCGTTGATCGTTTCCTTCCTGATGCTGGCCGTCGCGCTGGTGGTGTTGGCCGGTGTGGTCATGGTGTTGTTGAACCGAGACCAGAACGTGGCGTCGAACGACGAAAGCGATGGACAGTCGCAACCTTCGGCGAGGGAAGACGCCGTATTGCTGATCACGTGGCCGGCCGAAGAGCGGTCGGGCGCCAAGGTTTCGATCAATGGCTTCAACCGTCCTTTGCCAGTTACCGGGGAGATTCGCTGGACGATCAACCCCGGCATGAATCGACTGGTGATCATTCGCCCCGGATATCGGTCGATCCGTGAACAGATTGTTGCTCGGGCCGGTGAGCGTCACCAATTCGAACCGGTGTGGGTTGCACAGGAGACGCCGGCACCCGAAGAAGCGGTGGATCGCGCCGTGGCGGCCAAGCGTAATGGCGATGACCAAGAGATCGATCCCCTGCCCGACGATCTGGCCAACACGCGAATTCCAGCCACCTATTTCGAATTGCCCGAGAAACTGGATGGCGCGAAGCTGCAGTATCACAAGGTCGCTGAAATCGTTGAACCACCCGACCAGGTACAGTTGCGACTCTTGGGAGGCGACATGGCGGCGGGCCCCGAAGCGCAGTTCGTGGTGACGTCGAACACCGATGAGAATGGTAACAAGTTGTGGTGGGTTCGCCTGAAGAAAGGCGAACAAACTCCACCAATTGCCTTTTTTGGTTTGGTCAGCAAACAGCTGGATTTCGGCTGGCATGTGGACGACGTCGACGTCGAATGCATGTTGCTGCGAAACTGTGTCATCGAGATCCAGGTGGCCGATCAGACAGGGTTCTTCCAACTGCGCGCTCCGCAGCGCGTGGAAATGCTGCCGTTTGTCGATAAGAACGGGCTGACCCGATCCAGCATCGAGATCGAAGGAGGCCCGAAGGGCGGGCCCCAAGGCGACCAACCTCGCTTGCAGATTCTGGGTGTGAAAGGGAGTCCCATCATTCGACGGAGCTTCAAGTCGAAGTTGTTAGCTCCCGACACGCACCGGATCAGGCTGAGTGCTCCGGAAGAACTGCCTATCGTGGCCGAAATCGAATACTCCTATGACCTCAGCACGGATCTAGCCACGATGGATACACGTTTGCTGTATCGCAATCGTGAAGACGACGCCCTGATCTTTTTTGTACGCGACACGGCGGAGCGCGAGCGGAATCAGATTCGGCAGGACCTGCAAATGGCCAAAGACCGCCGTGGCCGAAATCGCAACAAAAAGCAGCAGCAGGACCTCGACAAACGGATCTCGAATCTGGAAATGTGGGCCCAATACTACGACGGTTTGTTGGACGCGACCGACAAAGATCGCGACGTCGGGCTACGCTTTCGCATCATGATGCCTTTGGGCGATCGCGCTTTGGACCTGGTCACCACCGAAGGCTGAAGTGGGTCTGGTCTTTATAACCACACCGGAGACCTAGTCCCATTCGCCGAACACGACTTTGGTCTTCACGGACTTAGCGTGGCGGTAACCTTCGAAGTTCTGCGGCAAGGGCTTTTGTCCCTTCTCGCGAGCAGACTCCACGCGATCACGCAGGAATTGTTCCAGCTCGGCGACCGACTTGAAGCGAACAGGCCCCGGGTTCCCCACGATATCGCCGACTTGCACGTCGGCGCGGTGAGCAAGCCCGCCTTCCACCACTTTGGTCACGCGTAAACCGATGGGGACCTGCTCGGCTTCCAATCCCAATTTGTCGTCCGCCTGGCTAAACCCGAACTCGTAATAGGCGAGCTCATACCCTCGGAGCACTTCGATGTTCACCGACTCACCGGGGAGATTGTTGGCAATCGCTTTGCGCAGATCCTCAAACTCCCCGATGGGTGCCGTGCCAAAGCGGATCAGGATGTCGTCAGGTTTGACACCGGCACGGTCCGCCGCCTGGCCCGGTGACACGGACGAGATGCGACATACGGGAAAGGTCGAAGGGCATTCCACTCCCAGAAAAGCGCCACGCTTGTAATCCACGGTGACGTTGTTCACCTGTTCGCCAAAGGTGGCGGCCCCCAATTCTGTGACGTCCGTCCCGTACAAACGAAGTCTCGCCATCTTGGTAGCCTGCGGCAGGAGGTTCTTCAGGCCGTCGTCGCGGATGGGGCAGTAGAACAAGTCCAGCTTGGTCAGCCGCTGCATGGTTTGCAGATGCTTCAGCCCTTCATTGGTGATCTTTGCTCGTTTCACCGAGACGTACTGCATATTTTGCAGCTTGGCCAGTTCGACGAGCCATTCGTCGTTGACGATCGGACCCATCAAAGCTACCGCGCGCAACTGAGTGTCCCAGCGCAACAGCGCCAGGTCTTCTTTAGTTCCACGCCAAGCCGTGGTATCGACAATCATCCCCAGTTCCTGCGTCATGTTGTCGATCGCACCGATCGAGCCGCCCAGGGCCAGGAACTGTTTGCGAGCACGCGCAGCTCGAATACGAGTGAGTTGATCGAGGACCTCGGCCGAGCGACGCGCCACCATGCCCGTACCGTCGGCCGCAATCCGCTGCAGCGCATCGGCTGCCAGATCCTGAGTCGTGACCTGTTCGCTCAAAGCCAGTTCTTTGAGGATCATGACGCCGCGGGTTTGCATTTCCAGGCTGGCACCTTCCTGCATGGCCAAAGTCAACGGCGAGATGGCCGGCGCACCGATGTCGATCAATCTCGCGGTGGCATTCATCCGCTTTTTGTATTGTTTGTGATCCAACTGCATGATCAGCCCTTGGATCCGTTCGGAGCTGGCGGGTGCAGGATCCGAGGTGTCATCTTGCCCGCCGCTCTGGGCGCGCAGCGAGGCGGCCAGCAGCATCAGAATGCACAACGCGTAGGGGCAACGAAGCATGGGCCGTCCGGGAAAAAGGGGCCGTTGGACTGTTAAAGTGTTGCCGTCAATTGGTTTAATGTCAAACCTGCCGGGACTTGCGCCGGGCGACCCGCCTGTGCAGTGGCCGCATAACCAATGGTGAATGCTTCAGTTGGAGCATGGAAATCCGCCGCCGCCAGCCGAAACGGGCTTCGCGACACTTGGCCATATCGCCAGCCGAGAGGCCGAAATCGAGCCGCGCGGGCAATCGGATCCTATCACCGCCAGCCGCGCTTAGCCGACGCTTTCCTGGGCACGCTGCTGTGCTTTGTACAAGTAAGGATTCAGCGACGGATCGTTGTACATTTTCAGGTGGCGATAAGTCTTGTGTTGCTTCTTGCCGTCGAAGATATTCTCGAGCAAGTCGCAAAGCGACGCGCTCAAGTCATCCAATTGCTCGAGGCAGATGGCCAGCTTTTGCTGCACCGATTGGATGTGTTCGGCCGTGGCGTCGTCACGCTGCGTTTGCTCCTCGAGGTGGTAGATTCTCAGAGCCAGAATTGACAAACGGTCGATGACGCTGCCGGGGGTCTCGGTATTCTGCCGTGCCCCTTCCTGGGCTTGGATTCCGCGACGTTCCAGTTCTTCCGTGATCCAGTCGTCGATTTTTTCCATCCAATCATTCCGTTGTTGGTTGTAACCGTCGATGGCGCGCTTCACCTTGGCGATCTGAGCATCATCCACGTCCCGTGCGCGGGCAATATCTTCCTCGTGCCACAGCAAGAAGTTGAAGCTGAACTGCTTACAAACAGTTGCCAGGAAACCGTCGTAGGGATTGTCGATTTCATGTTCGTGCCAGCGAACCACCATGTCGCGGTGCAGCGAGACGACTTCTTGTACGTTGATCATCGGGGTCTCATCTTCCATTGCGGGTACGGAATTGGGATTTGCCCTGAGGCCAAGGGAATTCTAGGGCGATTGCCGATCGCAGGACAAGAGAAACCAGGTAGGAAAGGCGCTTTGCGGAGGTGGCGTCGCGTGCACGCGTGTGACTCACCACAGAGCAGCAGAGGGCACGGAGACACCCGGCACGAGCTCGTGTTTACCGTTCCACCGGGGTGCGAGTCTTGCGCGGGACAATTGCAAATTGAGCATTGCAAACTGCAAATTGCAAATTGGTGGGTCAGACAGCTATCGCCGTTCGAACCGAATCTCACGCCTGTAGCCTGTAGCCTGTAGCCTCAAACCTCAAACCTCTTCAAAAGCGGTTCAAAAAGTCCTGCAGGTCATCGTCGTCGGTCGCTGTGTCAGGCTCGATCTCAGCGCCGCCATCGTCGATGTCGACAAACAACCCGGTCTCGAGATCTTCTTCCTCGATCATCTGCTGATCGAGGATCTGTGAATCGTTGGAGACCGTCTCGGTATCCACTGACGAACCTAAATCGTCGAGGTCCAAGGATTCTTCGTCCATGCGATCCAACTGGTCCAGCAGGTTTTCCTCACCGGCCGTTTGATCCAGCAGCAGCCCGATGAGGGTGCCGTTCTCGATATGTCCCTGCCACTCTTCCAGCAGACTGTCGGAAAGTCCCGACATTCGTTCGATGGTCATGGTCGCGTGGCGGTCGGCACTGGGCAGCCAGGCATCCACGGTCAGCCGTCCGTTGGGGGCGTAGCTGAAGCGTACTTCGACAGGTGTCTTGGCTGGGATGCCAGGTGGCAGTTCGCGGACGACACATTTGCCAATCGGAGTGGCATGGTTGCCGGACGCGTCGCCGCCTTCGATCACGTTGACTGCCACGCTGGCCTGATTGTCTTTTTGAGTGACAAAGCGGCCGACTCCCGTGGCCGGCAGTCCCGTGTTACGCGGGATGATGATTTCGCGGCGACGTCGACCGGTCGTCGCTTCGATCGCCAATACGCCCAGGTCGTGAGAATTGACGTTGATCACGCTGGCTTCGGGTTTGGTTTCGTAGTCGGCCGAAGTCAGGAAGTCGGCGTACAGAGCTGCGCCGTGCGCGACCGCTTCATCGGGCGAGAGCGAGCGGTCCAGTTCTTTCCCAGATTCGTCTTCCAGCATCCGCTGGATCATCGGCATTCGCGTCGAACCGCCGACCAATAATACGCGGGTGACATCATTCCACGTGAGCTTGGCGTCGCGCAACATCTTCTGGATGGTGAACAACGTGCGCTGTACCAGATCCTCCGTCAGCGTTTCAAACTCTTCGCGCGTCAGGGCGGTCTGCGTTCGCATACCCTCGTGCGCGAAATGGATCATGACTTCTTCGCGTGAGGTCAGGCCGCGCTTGGCGTCCTCCGCCTCCATCATCAAAGCCTGGAAGCCTTCAGGATCCAGGCGCGGATCGAATCCATGCTGTTCAGAAAAAGCATCGGCGATCCGATCCACGATGCGTCCGTTCCAGTCCACTCCACCGAGGAACACATCACCTGAAGTCGCGATCGCCTGGTAACGATTGCCTTCCAACTCCATCAACGTGGCATCGAATGTGCCGCCGCCCAGGTCGTAGACCAGCACCAGTTCCTTTGCGGTGGCTTCACCCGATTGGCTGAGGAAGCCTTGCTGAACGCCGAACGCGATCGCCGCAGCTGTCGGTTCGTTGATGATGTCCAGCACGTCCAGTCCCGCCAGTTTCCCGGCGTCCTGGGTGGCCTTCCGTCGAGGTTCGTTGAAGTACGCGGGAACCGTAATCACGACCTTGCTGAATTCACCCACTTTGGGCAGCGAATCGTTGCGTAGTTTGCGCAGAATCAGGGCCTGAGCCACCTCGGGAGGCAGCTTGTGACCACAGATCTTCTGATGGAGGGCCGCCTTGCCCATATCGCGTTTGGCGAATTGAATCACACGTTGCGGATCGTGAACGGCGGCCTTCACGGCCTCCTTACCAACCACAATCGCCGAAGGGTGTATATAGATCACGCTGGGCGTCGTCAGATCGCCCTCTGCGTTATTTACGGTGATTGGTTTGCCATCCTGGTCTCGGATAGCCACGACCGACTGAGTGGTACCCAGGTCGATCCCCACGGCCGGTTCACGGGACATCGTGATAACTTGCTCCGCTGGATCTTTCTGCCATCTTGCGCAGGGCGCCTCGTGTCGAGGAATTCGGACCCACAGTGTATCAAATACACGCGGCGATATCGGCACAAGCAAAATGCAGGCTGATCACGCCGTGTGTCGAGTCAAACCGTTCGTTTGACTTGCAATTCTGCTGGCGATAGAAGTGGCTGCTTCGTGAAAGTTCGAAGAGTTCGCCCCAAGAGTGATGTCTTATCGAGAACGGGAAGGCTGACAGCAACCGACGCTAAGGCAAGCAGTTACGCGCACGGTGAATTCGAACTCGGGTGCGGCGTGATTCGTGAAGAGGCGGACCAAACGCTGGCGAGAAATCGAATGGCCTGCTAAGAAGAAAAAAGAAGGAGGGTCCGCGCCAACGTCGACTACCGCCAGGCAACCGAGCCACACCATTCCAAGCGCCGCCAAATGTGCCTTAACTAGGTGTTTTCAAGGTAACGCGCCATGAAAACGAAGCACAAAAAATCAAATGGTGTCGGCGACCGCTGACGCGGACCTCTCCCAAGTCCCGTGCCTTTGTTATAGAAACGCGGCCGCCAGCCTTCTGTAGGCTGTCTCACACAAGGCAAGATAATCTCGAAGCTTGCACAAAACGGCCGGTTTTCGCCGCAAAAACTAGCTCAGGATGGGGGTGAGCAACTGCCAGAGTAGGGCGAAAACCAGAGTTGCGATCAGCCCCGACACTCCCATCACGATGCTGGTGGGAGTCACCGTTTTCAGCCCCTCAGCCTCGGTCATTCCGCTCATCTTGCAGATTACCCAGAAGCCACTGTCGGCCATCCAGGCCACCGGTTTCGAACCACAGCCGATCGCCAACGCGATGAAGACCGGGTGATAGGGCAGGTTTTCCGGGATCACGCCTTGAATCACCGACACCGAAGTCATCATGGCCACGGTGGCTGAACCCTGAGCCGTGCGTATCAATGTGGTGATGATAAACGCGATAGGAATCAGCCAGATCGCCGACACTTGAGCGGTGAGTTGACCGATTTCGTCAGCGATCCCGGATTGACGCACGGCTTCGCCAAACGAGCCGCCGGAGGCGGTGATCAGAATAATCACGCCTCCGCCCGCTAGTGCCTGAGGGATCGCCTGTCCCAGCTTCGACGCCTTACCACGTTGAGTCCAGGCGAGCGTTGCCAATGCCACGCCGGCAGCGATCATCAGCGCCACGTTCTTGTTGCCGACCGTCAGGAAGATCTGATTCAGGCGAAACAGTGCGGCCGGCACCGTCGCGTCACCATAGGATTTGACCGTGGTGGAAAGGGCGGTTTGGACCGCAATCAAAACCACCGGCAACACAATCGGCAACAACGCCAACCATAAAGGAGGTAACGAGGATTCGTCGCGATTGGCCAGCTTTTCGAGTTGCTCGAGCGACATCTCTGCGGAGGACCGCAACGGGATATCGATTCGGCGATCCAACCATTTTGCGAACAAGAAAGCGGACGTGCTGGAAACCATTCCCACCATGCAGCCGCCAATAATCATGGTCAACAAATTCACGCCCATGCTGTCGGCCACGAATAGCGGTCCGGGAGTGGGAGGAACCAGTGAATGAGCCATCGATCCGCCGGCCACGATCGACAGAATGTAGAGCACGTAGTTGCGGCCGGTCCGTAACCGCAACGCCTTGCCCAGCGGGATCATCAGGTAGAACACGGTATCGAAAAAAACGGGTATCCCCAGCAAGAAGCTGCTGCCGACAAAAGCGACGGGCGCCTTGGGCTCGCCGACGGCGCGAACCGTAGAACGCACGATGCGATCGGCGGCCCCACTGTCCAGCAGGCACTTGCCGATGATGGCCGCCATCGCAATCAAGATACCGATGCTGCCGCAGGTCTTGCCAAAACCGTCCGCCACGCGCTGAGCGGGCGACTTGTTGATGAACTTTTCGGCCGCCCTTTCCGTCCACTCGTTCTTGCTGACTTGGCTGTCGGCGTACTCACGCAGAGTCGCGGTGGGTGTCAACAGGGCGACGGTCAGTGCCGCAACCAGCAGTACCAGGCAGGCGTGCAATCGCAATCCCAGGATGCCGCCCAGGACAATCGCGATGGCCAATAGCAGGATAAGACCAGGATGCATTGAGAAAAGTAAACTGCAGCAGTTGGATGTGGCAGCTAGTTTTGCGCGTCCGCGACTCTCAGTCGCTTCAGCTTTTGCTGCGCGGTGTGTTGAGCTTGTTCGATCAGCTGATTCAAGTCAATGCGTGCGCCCTGCTGTTGTTTGCTGACATCCGCCGCCTCCATGAACGCGTAGATCTCCAGGGTTTCGCGTGCACGGACAGGAGGCTGGTGATTGCGGAAGAAGCGGATGATTTCGACCAGCATCGGTGGATAACCGTCGTGCACGCCAACCTGTTGCGTTCCTTGTTCTCCGAAGGCCGTGCCGCCGTATCCGCGTTTGATGGGTGGACGAAGGCCGCGAAACGTGCCGCTGCGGCCGCCTTCCCACTGGCCGACAACGATGTCGCTGTTCGGCGTGGCCGTTCGCCGCACGAATTGGCAGCCGGGACCCATCACAGTGAATAGAGCCTCCACGCCGTGGATTCCGTACCAGAACAGATCGGGGTGCGTGGGTTCGACGGGGGCGGGACCAAAGGTGTCGCAGGCCCACACACGACCCACCGAACCGCGGCGCGCCTGTTGCGTCAGTTGACCGAAGCGCAGTGATGACGAAGAAAACATCGGGGTTTTAAACTCTTCGGCTACCTGAAACAGAGCCGCTGCGTCTACCAAGCTGCCGGCAATCGGCTTGTCGATGAACGTCGGTTTGTTGGCGCGCAACACGGGGATCGCCTGCTCGAGGTGCGGGCGGCCGTCGTTGCTCTCCAGAAACACCACATCCACTTGCTGGATGAGCTCAGGGATGGTTTCAACGATCTTGACGCCAAACTGCTCGCGTAATTGCTTGGTGTAGTTGTCGCGACGGCTGACACTCGATTCGATATCCGCACTGCCGATCGGATAAGCCGCCACCACTCGACAATCCGAGAGTGCCGGAGCTGGATTGGCGGCGTTCAGGATTTTCGTGAATGCAATCACATGGCTGGTATCCAGTCCGATGATGCCGGCGCGTAACGGCGGCTGGATCAGACGCACGCGGTGGTTCAGCGTATCGCCGATGTAGATTCGGTTGGCTCGGTCCACGCACACGCCATGCGGACGATTCAGCATCGCCGTGGTTGCATCCCCGGTGTCCGTGGCGAAACCGGCGGCTTCCGGGCCGCGGCCAGCGATGGTATTGATCTTGCCCGCCGGAGTGATCCGTCGAATCGCTTGATTCTCGGTATCGACCACCACAACGTTCTGATGGCTGTCGACAGCGATACCCTTGGGCCCATTGAAGGTCGCCCGGCGCGCATCCCCGCCATCCCCTGAGAATCCTTTCTTGCCGGTGCCGGCTACGTGGCCCAGTCGTCCCGACTTCAGGTCATAGGTCCAAATGCTGTGCCCTTCGCGTAAGGCAATCCACATCGTGTCGTCGCGGATGAACAGCGCTCGCGGACCGGACATCGCCTTACCGGCCGCCATATCTCCATCCACCGGCATGCCGCGGTTGCCGTTGCCCGCCACCGTTTCGATTTTGCCCTGTTTGAGGTCCACGCAGCGAATCCGGTGGTTGCCGATATCAGCAATGAACAAGCGATTTCGCGGTTCGTCCAACGCGATGCTGTGCGGACGATTCAAGGCGGCTTGAGTTGCCGGGCCACCATCGCCACTGAACCCGCGTTCGCCGGTCCCGGCGATGGTGCGAATCTTCCCCGTCTTGGCGTCGATACGCCGCACGACGTGGTTCTGCATTTCCACCACGTACAGGTTGCCCGTCGAATCGAAGCGGATCTCGTACGGTTCGTTCATCGTCGCTTTGGCCGCCGGGCCGCCGTCTCCGGCGTAGCCCGCCTGGCCCGTGCCAGCAATCCGCGTGACTTGGCCCGAGCGAATGTCCAGCCGCAGGATCCGGTGGTTTCCCACTTCGGTGATATAGATCGCGTCGTCGGGGCCCTGTTCCACGCCGAACGGATTGCTGACTGGAAATTCCCGTCCGGCTTTGGGCTGATCGATGGGCTCGGTGTTTCCGTCACCGGC
>CAJHYY010000213.1_pt1 | contig 11237 bp, 5 predicted proteins | sample 9198861 | NCBI WGS metagenome assembly CAJHYY01 (sample SAMEA7708377, study PRJEB35096) | sediment metagenome | biome: marine neritic benthic zone biome [ENVO:01000025]; feature: sediment [ENVO:00002007]; material: shallow marine sediment [ENVO:03000034] sea grass bed [ENVO_01000059] ... | reverse complement strand
TCGACTACAGATCCGCAGTCCCATCGCCGGCCAGGTGATGTTGCCCTGGGATGCCGAGCAAACGTTGCTGCACCGCCCCGTCACCGCCACTCAGAAAGCGATGACCATCGCCGAACCCGAGGGTGAATGGGAACTGGAACTGTACATGCCCGAACGTCGCATGGGTCACATCATGGCCGCGCGGGACAGCATGGGTGACGATCTGGAGGTGAGCTACATCCTGGCCACTGACCCGAACAAACGACGCTATGGCACCATCCGCGAAGTGCACAACATTTCACAGGTGCTGGGACAAGACGGTCCCACCGTGAAGATCACGGTCAACATCGATAAAGACGAACTTGTCGACCCTCGACCGGGTGCCACCGTCACGGCTGATGTGAACTGTGGTCGCAGCACCGTGTTTTATGCGTGGTTCCACGAAGCCATCGAATGGGTTCAGAAACACGTGATGTTCTAAATGGACGACCTCCCCACTCTCACGAATCACGAGGAGAAGGACAGATGAAGGCTGGATACTTACTTGCCGTAGTGGGCATCCTGGCGGGAAGTCCATACGCTACCGCGCAGACACCGACGCCCGCACAAACGGGCGGCCAATACCGAGTCTCTCAGTGCCTGGTCACCTTGATCGACGAAGTCGAAGTGCCGGCACGTGAGCCTGGGATCATTACCGAACTGTCAGTCAAAGAAGGCATGCGGGTCAAGAAGGGCCAGCAACTGGGTCAGGTCAACGACCGTGATACCCAGTCGCGTCTGAAGGCTGCCAAAAGTGACCTGGAAATCTCCAAGGCACAGGCCGAAAACGAAGCCAGTGTGATGGCCGCCGAAGCGACCGTGGGTGTTGCCACCGCCGAATACGAAAAGTCACGCTCGATCAACGCCACCGAATCGGGTGCCGTCAGCAACTTCGAACTGGAACGATTGCGGCTGACCGCCGTGCGATCGGGATACCAGGCCGAAGTGGCCAAGCTGGAGCAGCTGGTCGCCAAGCTGACATGGAATGTCCGTGCCGCTCAAGTCGAATCCGTAGAAAACGAGCTCCTCCGTCGCAAGATTGCCGCACCTCTTGATGGTGTATTGATTCGCAAGTATCGCGACGTGGGGGAATGGGTAAACGCCGGCGATCCGGTGTGCCGCGTCGTACGCATGGATCGACTGCGAGTCGAAGGGATGGTGTTCGCCAAGCACGTCTCGCGAGCTGAAATCAAGGGCCGCCCCGTCTCCGTGGAAGTGAACTGGAGCGAGGTCGAAACGCCACACTCAACGGCGTCATCACCTACGCCAGCCCCGTGGTCGACAGCAGCGGACACTACATCGTCTTCGCCGAATTCGATAACCCACAGGTCAACGGAGTCTGGCCGGTGCGTCCGGGTCTGGATGCTGAAATGATCATTCACGTGGACAAGCAAGTTGCCGACGAGTTGGCTCCCCGCGGAATTCGCCCCAACCGTCGCTCGAAATAACCTCAGAACCCGGCTCACTGACCCTTAACCCCAACGTTCGTTCCGGAACTCCCCATGGCCACGCTTGCTGACGCCCTGATTAGCAGCACCTCCAGACCGCTGTCCTTGCGGATGCGGCCTGATCTGTCGGCGCGGCGCCAGCGCTACCATGGGCGGACGTACTGGGTGGTGAAAGAACCGGTGGGGCTGAATTACTTCCGATTCCACGAAGAAGAATATGCGATCCTCTGCATGCTGGACGGACACACCAGCATGGAAGAGATCAAGAATGAGTTCGAACAGGAGTTCACGCCGCAAAAGATCACGTTCCAGGACCTGCAGCAGTTCATCGGCATGCTGCACCGCAGCGGACTGGTGATCAGCCACGCTACGGGCCAAGGCCATCAGCTGCGCAAACGCCGCGATCAAAAGAAACGTCGTGAGCTCATCGGAAAGTTTTCCAACGTCTTTGCATTACGCTGGCGCGGTATCGATCCGGATAAGTTGCTGGATCGCATCTACCCTTATACGGGTTGGTTCTTCGCGCCGGTGATGGTGATCTGCGTGCTGTTGCTGGCACTGGCTGCCCTGGCCTTGATCACCGTACAGTTCGAAGTATTCCAATCGAGACTGCCGTCATTCAACGAATTCTTCTTTGGATACAAGAACTGGCTGTACTTGATGATCATGATGGGGGTCGCCAAGGTCCTCCACGAATTCGGCCACGGCCTGACCTGCAAGCGGTTCGGTGGCGAATGCCACGAGATGGGATTCATGCTGCTGGTGTTTACACCGGCGTTGTATTGCAACGTTTCCGACTCGTGGATGCTGCCCAACAAGTGGCACCGAGTTTTCATCGGCGCGGGCGGCATGTATGTCGAGATCTTTCTGGCATCGATCGCGACGTTCGTCTGGTGGTTCAGCGACCCCGCGACTCTGCTGAACCAGCTGGCATTACGGCTGGTATTCATCTGCTCGGTCAGCACGATCCTGTTTAACGGTAACCCGCTGCTGCGATTTGACGGCTATTACATCTTGATGGACATCATCGAGATCCCCAACTTGCGGCAAAAGGCCACGGAAGTTCTGAAACGCTTCCTGGTCACGACTTGCCTGGGAATCGAACAGCAAGAAAACCCGTTTCTGCCACAGGAACATCGATTCTGGTTTGGGATGTACACGATTGCCGCGGTCATTTACCGCTGGATTGTTGTGCTCTCGATTCTGTTGTTTTTGAACAAAGTGCTCGAACCGTACGGGCTCAAAGTTATTGGGCGTCTGCTGGGCGCCGTCGGCTTGTTTGGCTTGGTCGTACAACCACTCTTCAAGCTTGGCAAATTTTTCTACGTTCCTGGGAGGATGCACAAAGTGAAACGTCACCGACTGATCGCGACCGCAGCGGTAGTCGCCGCGGTGATCCTGATCGTCATCTTTCTCCCGCTGCCGTACCACGTTTCCTGTTCGTTCGATATCAAACCACGCGACGCCCGCACGGTGTATGCATCGGTTCCCGGACGATTAGTGGAAGCGCAGGTCGAGCCGGGGGACGAGGTGGTGGGCCCGACGTACGATGCGGAAGGCAATCTGGTCTCGCCCGGAACCATCCTGGCCAAGCTGGATAACGTGGAACTGGAAATGCAGGTGATCGACCTCGAGAGCCGCATCGAAGAACTGCGAGCCGAACTCAAAGGCCTGTGGGTCGAGGCACATTATCGTGAGTCCGCCGGGCGACGAATCCCCGAGGTGCGTGAACAGATCCGCACGTACGAAAAACAACGAGACGAGAAACGCCTGGAACTTGCCAAACTGCAAATCACCGCGCCTGCGTCAGGCATCGTGATTCCGGTAGCCGACCGCAAGGGTGAGCCCCAGGACGACTCGCAATTAAACGAATGGGCTGGCACGCCCCTGCAAAAGAAGAACCGGGGTGCCTACCTGGTTGCCAGCGATGCGATCTGCCAGATCGGCGATCCTCAAGAACTGGTCGCCGAATTGGTGATCGACCAAAAGCACATCGATCTGGTCCGCAAAGATCACAAGGTAGAAATGATGCTCGATTCGTATTCGGGCGTCGTTCTGAAGGGTCAAGTCGAGAAGATCTCGTTGCCGAACATGCAGTCGGCGCCCGCCAGCCTGTCGACGATGGCGGGTGGAGACGTCAACACCCAGTCTGATAAGCAAGGCCGACTCAAACCCATCAGCACCTCGTACCCGGCGCTGGTTGGGATTCCGGAGAACGAACTGAAACTTCAAGTTGGATTACGGGGTCGCGCGAAGATCTACACGGGTTGGCAGCCTTTGGGCCGCCGCCTGTATCGAGTCCTGGCGCGTACTTTCCATTTCGAGTTGTAAAGTCGAAAACGCGACTGCTAGTTCAGCAGTTGCAGAAAAAATGTTTCCCTTTTTACGTGTAGGAGAGCTTTAGATGGCCAAAGAAAAAGAACAACCCGAAGCAGCAGAAGAAGCCGCCGCAGCCGAAGGCCAAGAGCAGGCACAGCCAGCCGCTCAGCCCATTCAAGTGCAGGTCAACGACGCCAATGCGGTTGCTTGCTACGCAAACTTCTGCCGCGTGACCGGTTCGCCTGAAGAACTGATCATCGACTTCGGTTTGAACCCGCAGCCGGTCGGAATTCCGAAGGATCCGATCGAAGTCAAGCAGCGGATCATCGTCAACTTCTACACCGCCAAGCGTTTGCTGGCAGCACTGCAGATGTCCGTGCAACGACATGAAGCAGTCTTTGGCGTTCTGGAAACCGACGTGCAGAAGCGACTCCGTCCGCAGCTGCAACAGCAACAGGGCCAGCAATCCTAGGTTGCATACCCTCGCGATAGGCAAACAGTTCGGCGCCGTAGCGGCGTCGAACTGTTTTTTGCGCGCTCGTCGCGGCATGCACTACCGCGCAGCTACATGACGATTGTCCCGTCCATCGGCCTCCACAGAACGGACCAACGGCAGAATCCAGGAATTGTGATTCCATGTGCTGCGCGTGGCGCGGGCCAAATTGACGTCGGGATCCACCAGCAACTGCATCGGATGCTGGTTCAACTTCACGTAGCTGGTTACGTGCACTCCGGGCTGCGATCCACCCCAACGGTCCTGCACGACGGCAGCGATGTGCCGAGCGTAGCGGTGCTGCAACAAAGGCGAACATTGAACAGCGTGGTACTGGCTGTCCGTCAATTCACAAGCCGCATTCCAGAATGTCGTCGGCCGTTGCTGAAAATCGCGGAAGTCGATCAGCTGCGGAAGCGCACGCATCGATGACGCGGTCTGTTGCTGAAAATCGATGTAGATCACCGGTGCACCTGGCCAACGCTCACGGTCCACCGACACACAACAGTGCTCAGCCTGCTGCAACATTGACTCGTTGCGCACCCACATAAACGGAACACCCTCTTCAGCAGCGCCCTGCAGGGCAAACGGCGGTGAGTACATCAAAGCGCTCAGTATCTTCTTCCGCCACACTCCGCGCTGCGGAAGGGAATGAACGGTCTGCAGGTAAATCGACTCCAATTCGTGCCGCTGCCCGTCATTCAACCGACCGTCTGACAGTTGCCGACGGAGGTCCTGCATCCGCCCGAGTCCGGCCAACGACCGCGCCGCCGTCCTGTCGCCGGCTCTGGCAGCCGTCTGCAATCCGACACGCAAGTGCCTCAGGATCTCGTCCAAAGGCAGTGTCTTTTGTAACTCCAACTGCGACTCGTTGGTCGATCTCCATTGGGTACGAGCTGCCACCGCGGCTTCACCCCAGCTGCGAGCGGCCAGCGGATTAAAGAACACGCGTTCTCCCAACAGCGGTTCGTGAATCACGACGAGTGCCGGCAGCTGGGACCAGTCCACCGAGCGTGCATCGACATGGTGGTAGCGCCAGTCAACCGGCTGTCGCTGTTCCGCCTTCAGCTCGATCAACATGCGACCGGCTTCCTTGTCACGCAGCTTCATCCGCCAGCTGAAACGGTGGCCTTCTTCCGTCCAGCTCACGTTTCCCGGAATACAGTAATGTCGCAGCGGTAACCACAGCTGGAGCGATAGCCAGCCTACGAGCGCCACGACAATCCACTTTTGGCTGAAACTGATTGGATCGTTTGACGACACCTGACGTTCAACCGCTGGGGGTGCATGGCGGGCTGTGAACCAACCGGCAAGTCGCCTGGGCCAATCGGGGTCGAAGAACACCGTTGTCAGAATGACGGCGAACACCGGAAAGGCGCCAATGTCAAACAAGAAAAAATTACTGCCGTGGAAACAGAGGACCAAACCGAACGCGATCAGCCGTGTTCGTCGCCAACACAGCAGGAATCCGATCATCAAGTCAAATACTAAACCTGCGTAACTGAAGAACATCACGCCGGACTCGGAGGCAATGACGGCCCGCAGCGACTGCACTGTCTGGGCGCCCAACATCGGTTCCAGGCCGCTGGCCGTTGACGGGTGTGGTAACCATCGTCGCAAAGGTTCACCCGCAAGCCAGTCGGCGTTGATTTTTGCCAGCCCGGCGAAGAAGTACACCAGGAATACCTGGCTGCGCATCAACAGCAGCGTCCAGCGAGGCACTCCCCGCAGCTCGCGCGGCGAACGTCGCAGTCGGATCGTGTAACCGCGATCGGCCGGCAGCCAGATCATCAGGAATGCGATCACTGAAGCCAGATAGAAGTGGTTCAGGTAATGCGTGGTATCGACCAGATTGATGTAGCTGAAAGTGACAAAGATCGTCGCCATGGCCGCGCGGTAAAACAACCCGCACACAACCAGCACGCTGGCCAAAGCTAATGTCATCAGAAGTGCCGAAGTCATCGGCTGCGACAGAGGCACTGCCCAATCGAAACCGGGGTAGCGAAACGTCCAGCTGAAGGCGTCGGCTGCATACGGCGATTGCCCAAAGGCAAAGGGCGAATTCGGAGTCCACCCCAGCAGCCACAAGGCTTCGTAAAGCATCACTCCGCCGAAGCCAATTCTCAGAACGCCCAGCCACGCCGAGGAGATTTCTCGAAACAACCCAGCGACTTGGAACTTGGCCATCGTCTCGCTCCGCTCCCAGGATCTGACGCAAAAATGCGGCTGGGAGAGTATCGACGGACGGCGTCAGGGGTCAAGTCGAACTCCTGGCCTGGGGCGTAACTGGTGAGCTACGGCGAACTTCCCTTTGGGGGGTCCTCCAGGTCGCATTTTTCTCGCAATATCTTCGAGGAGGGCTAAAATCAGCATGAAACTCGGGGAAGTGCGCGCGGATAATCCCCATCCGAATCAACCTTAAGACTCAACGGAACACAGAATGTCCTGGGGTGAGAGCTCATCAAACCTGCGCCGACAGCGCCGCAGCGCCGCATCATCCATAGAGAAACTGGAAGATCGCTGCCTGCTTGCCACCGTCGACATGCAAATTGTACCTCTGGGCCTGGACGGTACGCCGATCAGTGAAGTAGGCGCCGGTCAGGATTTCTATCTGCAGGGCACCGTGCAAGACATCCGCCCGAATGGAATTCGCGGCGTTTTTGCAGCCTACGCGGATTTGGAATTTAACGCCGAATGGGTGGCGCCCGTCAAACTGCCTGACGGGCCGGCCGGTCATGACATTCAATTTGGGATCGATTACCAAAACGGTACATCCGTGGCCGTAGATCCCACTGGCATGCTGGACGAAATCGGCGCGTTCCAGTCGTCGCTACAACCGTTGGGGCCGGATGCTCGCGAACTGTTTCGCGTCAAATTCCAAGCCGATGCGATCGACTTGAACGACGATGTATTCCGCCATGTCAGCGAAGACAGCGAGATCGTCGAACTGGATGTGCTACACAACGATCGGGCCCATCCTCAGCGCGTGACCTTTGCCTTGAATCCGGCGGACGTGCTCCCTGCTCACGAGGTGCTGCACTTCCAACCGACCGATCCGGTTCCCGCCGAAGAGATCAATTTCGGCTCCGCCACATTAGATATCGTCAACGACGGAATCACGATCGTCGAAGTCACATCGCCCAATCAAGGCGGCACGGTAGAAATCAGCGCCGATGGTTCGCACCTCCGCTATCGACCGGCACCTGACTTCTGGGGACAGGAATCGTTTGTATACCGCGTCAACAACGGGGAAACGGCCAATGTGATGGTTCTGGTAAAGCCGATCAATGACGCGCCCGTCGCGGTGGCCGATCTTTACGAGCTGGAGCATGGACAACCAAGTGAAATCCCGGCAGAGCAGGGGACCTTGGCAAACGATCAAGATGTGGATCGTGACGACCTGACGGCCACTCTTGTCGCCGGCCCGGAGAACGGTGAAGTCACGTTACGGTCGGACGGTTCGTTTTTGTATCGCCCCACCGACGGTTTTCGCGGCGTGGACCGATTTCGATACACGGCCAGCGATGGTTCCGAGACTTCGAACGAAGCCGAGGTCGTGCTGCGCGTTTCTCCGCCAGAGGTGCAGTTTGTTTTGCAAGCTACCGACTTGCAAGGCAATCCGCTGAGCGAAGTGCCCGCCGGCAGCGAATTCGATGTCCACGTAACCGTCCAGGACATTCGAGACAGTGGCCCCAGGGGAATCTACGCCGCATATCTGGATTTGGATTTCGACGGTGATTTCATCACACCGGTCACCGATGACAACGGTCAGCCGATGATTGAAGCCTTGGGTGGCTACACCAACGGTCTTGTTGTGGAAAGCAACCCAGGCCAGCTCGCCCACGTTGGCGGCTTCCAGCGATACAACACACCGCAGGGAAGCGACCCGCGCTCGGTGCTGAAGGCCCGATTCCAGGCATCAGCTCTGAAGCTGGTGGACGACCAGTTTGACGACCTGACCGAGGATGGCGGCGTCTTTACTTTGGATGTATTGGCCAACGATCGCGTCGCCAAAGACGCGATGAACGTATCAGGCAATCCCACGGATATTTCACCCCGGTTCGACGTACTACCGAATCTGCCTGCCGAGCCGGTGCCTGCCAGCAAACAACTGTTTGACCACGCGGAATTCAAAATTGTCTCGCCGCCGGACATGCGGATCGAAAACGTGACGCAGTCGCTGCGCGGGGGTACCGTGGCCATCAGCGAAGATGGACGCTTCGTGACCTATGAGCCGCCTTTGGACTACCACGGCCCCGATTCGTTTGGCTACACGACGACCGGCGGTTCTTTCGCCGAGGTAGAGGTTCAGGTATCGGCCGTCCCCGATCCGCCGCGGCCTCAGCCTGATGTGTACTACGTGCGCGAGATGTCCACGCTCGAAATACTCGCCGAAAACGGCGTGCTCGCCAACGATGCGGATCCGGAAGGTGACCCGATCACCGCAGAATTGGTCGACAACCCTCGGTTCGGATCCATCACGTTCCGACCCGACGGCAGCTTCACCTATCGGGCTCAGGAGAATGCCGAAGCAAGTGATCGCTTCTTGTATCGTGCCAGCGATGGTGATCAATTCTCGGAACCGGTAGAAGTCACGATCCTGGTTTCACCTCCTCCCGTGCAAATCACTCTTGAGCCGAAGAACGAATCTGGAGATGTGATCGATACGATTACCGCCGGTGACACCTTTTGGGTCACCAGTTCGGTTGCGGACGAGCGTCCCGATGCCGTGATCAAAGGGATCTACGCTGCCTACTTCGATCTGGAATATGACTCAACCGAAGTCCAGGTCAACGATGCAAGTTCCGACATTCGATTCGGCGGCGCGTTTCAGGCTGGCAAGTCGTTCGAGGTGTTGCCGGGCACGATTGACGAACTGGGGGCGTTCCATGCCGGTTTGGATCCACTGGGTCCGGGCCAGTTCGAACTGGCGAGTGTGCGGTTCCAACAGACGGGCCCGCGCGGGTTCGACGACGAATTCCAGGTCAGTGCACAAAGCAAGAACCGTTTCGACTTACTGGCCAACGAGCGCCGTGAAACTTGGGAAATTGAATTCGGTGGCAACCCGTCAGACATCTCGCCACTTCACGACGTCCTTCCCTTCACACCTCCCGTTCCTTTCCGCGACGACGACATTGGTTTCGTCGGCGCCAGTGTCGCCGTTCGCAATGCCGCCTCCATGGAATTAATCAGCGCCGTCTCAGCGTCTGGTGCGGCGGTCACATTGGATCCAGACGGTCAGTCCATCATGTATACCCCTGCTGCGGGATTTGAGGGCAGCGATCGTGTCGACTACGTGTTCCGAGATGCCGCGGGCCGGGAGTCCACCGGGCAAGCAACCGTGCACGTGGCCGAAAGCTGGCAGAATCAGTTCAATCATTATGATGTCAACAGCGACACCGTTGTCGCGCCCTCCGATGCGATCATCGTGATCAATGAACTGAACGCGGTCGGGGCACGCAAATTGGACGACCCACTGGTCGAACCTCCCTTCCTGGATGTCTCGGGGGACCAGTTTGTATCGCCCGTTGACGTCTTGATGGTGATCAATCACCTGAATGATCGGGCAAACCCTGAAGCCGAGCCTTTAGAATCCGTTGAGATCGCCGGGGCACCTGTCCCGATTGCCGTAGGGACCAGTCAGCCAATCGAAGCCGATCCGCCGGATGATCGAGATCCCGCGATTGAACCCACGACCCCATCGTGGGTGACCGGTTCTCCTGATGGCCAGACGACGGAGACTCAGAATCGGACGAGTTGGCGGGATGGAGACGCCAGCCGCTGGTTTGATGACCTGGCGGCCGACATTACCGACGCCTGGTCGAGTGACGATTGACCGCCCGGTTAATGCGGATTCTCAACGCTGGATCAACCGACACTCTCTCTCAACGCCGGCAGAGGGGTGATTCTGGTCGAATTGGCCGCAGCCGTGGATTATTTTGGAGTTTCTCGGTGGTGCGGCAGCCTTATGGGCTGTTGGCCTTTATGATGGTCCGTTTGACGCAGGCCGAGTATCCATCCAAGTCGTGGGATGAGCCGTTCGCAGCGACTGTGTCGCACGAAACCGTCTGGTGGGGGCGTTCACCCCAACGCTGAGGAGCGAACGCGTTGAATCTAAAAGATGTGCGGGACCTGTTTCCGATCTGCGCCGACCGAGCCTACTTGATCGCAGGCGCACTGGCACCCGCTTGCTCCCGGTCTGTCGAAGCCGTGGCGGCATATGTCGATCGCATGGCCAAGGACGCGCTTTCGACTTATCCCGACTCGCCGGGGACTTTTGCGCCCACCGAGCCGGTGAGGAAGCTGTTTGCCTCGTTGGTTCATGCTGATCCAGCCGAAATTGCGATCACCGAAGGAGCTTCTGCCGCGGCGAATATCGTCGTGGATCTAATCGATGCGGACGAAACCAGCAACGTCGTGTTCGACGAGTACGCATACCCTTCGAGCGTCTTTCCCTGGATGATCGCGCCGCGCGATCGAATGGAACGTCGGACGGTTGCCGCCCGCGACGAGATCATTCATTTCGAGGACTTTGAGTCCGTCGTGGATGACAAGACGGCGGCGATCAGCGTTTCACACGTCACCGCCTTCGAAGGCTTTCGACACGACATTCAACGATTGGCCGAACTTGCCCACGCGCACAATGCCGTGTTGATCGTCGATGGCACTCAAGCGGCTGGTGCGATGGAAATCGATCTTCACCAGCTAGGCGTCGACTTCTATTACGCCGCATCCCTCAAGTGGTTGTTGGGAACCGCCGGCGTGGGCTTCTTGTACGTCGCCAGGAAACACCTGGATCGTCAACCTTCTCGTGCCGGATATACCAGCACCGGGACCTTTAGCACCGACCAACTCAGCTTCGTCAAAACGGCCAAGCGCTACGAACTGGGATTACCCAACTTGATGGGCTTGGCCTACGTCCGTCCCGGGCTGGAACTGCTGAAGGAAGCCGGTATGGC
>CAJHYY010000275.1_pt1 | contig 11321 bp, 8 predicted proteins | sample 9198861 | NCBI WGS metagenome assembly CAJHYY01 (sample SAMEA7708377, study PRJEB35096) | sediment metagenome | biome: marine neritic benthic zone biome [ENVO:01000025]; feature: sediment [ENVO:00002007]; material: shallow marine sediment [ENVO:03000034] sea grass bed [ENVO_01000059] ... | reverse complement strand
GCTTCGTTCAGGTGTATTATGTGGACGGCAAGAACAAGCAGCCTTGGGACACTCATCGCGATAACGATCGACGACATCGAGAGCTGTGTCAGGACAGTGATCGGGCGACCGCAGCGCTGCTTGAGGATCTGAAGAATCGGGACATGCTGAAGGACACGCTGGTGGTGTGGGGTGGCGAGTTTGGTAGGACTCCGTATTCCCAGATTGACAAGAAAAACAAGAAGGCGCAGCCAGGACGCGACCATCATCACACGGGCTTTTCGATGTTCTTGACAGGCGGCGGGATTCAGGGCGGCTTGACATACGGAACGACTGACGAGCTGGGGATGCACGCCGTGGAAAACCGGGTGCACGTTCATGATCTTCACGCCACGATCTTGCACCTGCTGGGGATCGATCACGAACGACTGACATTCCGTTATTCGGGTCGTGATTTTCGCTTGACCGATGTGCATGGGCGAGTCGTCAGGGGCATCATTTCTTAGATTCCTTCGAATCCAAGTTTCTGTCGCAATCGACTTGCAGCGGCCCGCTCAGCTCGACAAACTCGTCTTATGCCCTACTCGCACACTGCTCAAATCGCCTTTCGTCGTGTGTTTACCGACGGGTTGTTCGCCAAGGACATCGCCGAACCGCTGGCCTCGTTCGACGATGTGACGCCGGCGGACCTGGTAGGTGACCTGGCGGTCTCGCGAATGTACGACGTGGTGGGTGTGCGGCAGTGCGGCGTGGTCGCAGGCTTCGCCGAATCGGCCTCGCTTTCCCAAGGTGTCTGTGGCGACTATCTGCAAGAGATCGAGACGTCGCAAATTGTTGACGACGACACGGCCTTGTCGACGGTGCTTACCAGTCTTGGACAACATCCACGGCTGTTCGTTGTCAGTCTCGGCGCCATCAGTGGAATCATCACTCACGATGACGTGCAAAAGCCGCCGGTGCGGATGTGGCTGTTCGGCATGCTGACGCTGATTGAATTGCGGATGACCTTTCGCATCGAGCGAGCTTTTCCTGAAGAACAACAGTGGGCTGACTACATTTCCGATTCGCGGTTCCAAAAAGCTCAGGCGTTGCAGAAGGAGCGTCAACGCATCGGTCAGGATCCCTCGTTACTGGACTGCCTGCAGTTCGGCGATAAAGCCAACATCTTGCTCCGTGGCGGGATGTTGCAGCAACAGTTTGCTTCCAAGCGTCAAGGCGAGCGGATGATCAAGCAGCTCGAGTCGTTGCGCAACAATCTGGCGCATTCTCAGGACATCGTGGCCTACAACGCCGATACGATCCTCGAACTGGCCGCGAACCTGGAAACCGTCCTGGCGGGACAACCGGAAGAGTAGACGGGGAGTGGGGGAGTGGGGGAGAAGAGACGGGGAGCGGGGGAGCATTCTCCGTGGCGCAAGCTTCCAGCTTTTGACTCAGCCCTTGAGCTTGGTCGCATATGCGACCTTGGCGTTGAGCTTGCGCCACATAGCTCCCCTTCTCCCGGACTCCCGCTCTCCCTTTCTCCTTGTCGCCTCTGTGACGTATATTTGCTCAGCGCGGCACGTGGTCCCGGCAGATCTCGCGGGACCCGATTGATTTGCCTTGATGAACCCCCGGAAGGAGCAACTCCCATGCAACGGCAACCACTGACTCGTCGTAGCACCCGCTGGGCAGCCACCTGCCTGATCCTGCTTGGCTTGATGAACCAAGGCGTCGCTCAAGACGACGTGATGACTCCGATGGACGTGGCCAGGATTCGCACGGTAACTTCGGCAGCCATGGCACCCGACGGGAAACACATCGCATACACGGTCTCGGTGCAACGCCAGTTAAACGACGAAGAGAACGGACCGGCCTGGACCGAGCTGCACGTGGTGGATCCTGCGGGTAACAGTCGAGCCTTCGTGACCGGGAAGGTGAATGTCAGCGCCGTGCAATTCACTCCTTCGGGCGATGGCATCGCGTATGTCGGCAAGCGCGGCGACGACAAATTCTCGTCGCTGTATGTCGTGCCGCTGGATGGTGGAGAATCACAACGTCGGTTGTCCCACGGCGCCTCGATGCGATCCGTGACGTTCAGTCATGATGGCAGTCACATCGCATTCATCGCCACCGAGCCCGTCGACCCGGCGATGCAGAACTGGAAAGACAAAGGCTTCAATCAAGAGATCTATGAAGAGGATTGGCAGAACCCCAAGGTGTGGATTGCCAAAGCCGACGGAAGTACGCCGCCACGAGCGCTGGACCTGCCGGGAGCCGTGTTCTCGATCGCTTGGAGCCCGACCGGTCGACAGATCGCCGTGGCTCTGGCGCCGACGCCGCTGGTGGATCATAGCTACATGTTCAAGCGCGTGCGCGTGGTCGACATCGACAGCAGCAAGGTGGTCGAAGCGATTGACAACCCCGGCAAACTGGGTGCGATTGCCTGGAGTCCGGACGGGGCCAGGATTGCGATGGTTTCCGGTGCGGATCTGGGTGACCCCAAAGATGGACGACTGATGGTAGCCAGCGTTCCCGGGGATGGGTCGCTGACTGACCTGATGCCGGATTACGACGCGCACGTGTCGGCATTCAAATGGCTGAACGATGACTCGATTGCGTTTCTGGCAGGCGAGGGCACTGGCAGTCGCGTGGGTTTCGTCAACCTGGAGAAGGAAGTTACGACCTGGGTCGAAGGCAACGAGACCATCTTCAATGGACTCTCAATATCGGCGGACGGCAGCAAGGTGGCCATGGTCGGTGAAACGTCAAGCCATCCGGGCGAAGTGTTCATGATGGAAGCCGGCAGCCCGCCCAAGCGATTGACCCATACGAACCCTTGGTTGGCCGAAAAGCGTCTCGCGCGTCAGGAAGTCGTGCAGTGGAAAGCCGAAGATGGGCTCGAATTAGAGGGAATTCTGATCTATCCGTTGAACTACCAGGAGGGCCGACGGTATCCGATGATCATGACCGTACACGGCGGGCCGGAAGCCCATATCGCCAATGGCTGGCTCACTCGGTATTCGTATGCCGGACAAGTCGGCGCGGCCCGTGGATTCGCCGTGTTCTATCCGAACTATCGTGGCAGCACGGGGCGGGGAGTCGCTTTTTCGAAGATGGGTCAGGCCGACGCCGCTGGCAAGGAGTTCGATGATCTGGTGGACGCCATCGATCATTTAGTTGCCGCAGGCATCGTCGACACCAACCGCGTGGGAATTACCGGCGGATCGTACGGTGGATATGCGTCGGCCTGGGGTGCGACGTACTACTCGGAACGGTTTGCGGCCAGCGTGATGTTTGTGGGAATCAGCGACAACGTGTCCAAGGTGGGCACTACTGATATCCCTGAAGAGATGTTCCTGGTGCATCACCTGAAGCGCTTGTGGGACGACTGGGATTATTTTCTGCAGAGTAGTCCGATTCGCCACGTGCAGAAGAATCGCACACCGACCCTGATTCTGCATGGCAAAGCCGACCCGCGCGTGCACCCATCGCAATCTCTGGAGTTGTTCCGACACTTGAAGACTCTGGGGCAAGCTCCAGTTCGCCTGGTGTTCTATCCGGGCGAAGGACACGGTAACCGGCGTGCCGCGGCACGATTCGATTACAACCTGCGTTTGCTGCGTTGGATGGAGCACTTTTTGCAGGACGATGGAAAACAGGCACCTGTTCATCAGCTGGACTACGAGACGTTGCTGAAGTAGCGACTGGAGTGGCTAGAGGTTAGAGGTTAGAGGCTAGACACGGCCGGTCCAGTACCAGCACGACGCGCCAGCGAGTGTGTTACGCGTGTCCTCCGTGTCTCCAAAAAAAAGAAGGGCGGCCCACAACGGGTCGCCCTTCAACACAAGGATCTCAGTTCTTGACGTGCGCGGTGGTTTACCACATGAAGCCGGCACCCAGATTAAAACCGATCAGGTGCAGGTCCAGGCGTCGAGCAGTCGATCCGACCACGGCACCTGAAACGCCCGCGTTGCCTGCAAACGAGGTGGCCGCGGCGCTGCCGTCGTCCGCATTCCAGTATTGATATTCCGCTGCACAGCGGGCAAACGTCCGCGCGTTAAACGTTTCGATCTCGCGCGACCATTGCAGACCGAATTGAGCTTCACCGATGAACATCGTGTCGCTGGATGAGGCGGTCGCCAGGTTGACCGAGGAGGCGAATCCGCCCGGGTTAACCAGAGTCATCTGGCTGAGGGCGCGGGTGTCATTGTCGCCCCAGACAGCCGAGCCGCGGACACTCCAGAACCAGTCCACGCCACAGTGATTGTAGCAGGCTCGCAATCCACTCAACGAACCCGTGATACCGGTGCCGTTGAATTCACGCTCGGAGATCGCTTGTCCGAAGTAACTGTCCAGCCCCACGATTCCGAGGCCGCTGATGGATTCGGTGCGATTCGAATTCAGGTGGCGAACTCCGAAGGTTCCCAGTAAGTCCCAATCGCCGCGGCAAAAGCCTTTGATCACTTCACCGTCCAGGGTGTACGCCTTGAATGCGCTGCCGGCAGTGAATCCCGTCAGGTCCAAGGGGTTGCCGATATCCAACAGGTCGTTGGCGTCGGCCGCGTTGTTCATGCGCCAATAGCGGATGGCAACGCCCCAACCGTGATCGCCTTGGATGCCGAGCGTGATGCGAGGAGTAACGTCAAAGTATTCTGCGTTGGCCGTTCCGCTGGTCAGGGTGGTCGACGTCGCACCGCCAATGTCGGTCAGCACGAAGTCCAACGTTTGGTCTTTCAGCACGGGTGCCAGGAACACGGCTTCTACGTGCATGAACAGCCAGCGGGATTTGCAATAGGCGCCGCCTTTACCTTTGCCGCCACCATATGCTTGTTCGTTGGCCGCAGCATCGACAACAGAATCGAACGAGGTGAACGCACTCTCGTTGTTTCCTGGCAGCGTGGAAGCGTCGTAGTCTTCGTATTCGCTGAGGCCTGCGTCTTCCAGCGTCGTTGGCACGGGCGCCGCATACAGGTTCTGGTTAGAGCCCACGGGCGCCGAAACCGGTTGAGTGGGAGTGAAGGCCTCATAATAGTCGTGATATTCGGCGGTCTCCTGTGCAAATACAGAAGAAGTAATTGCGATCGCCGCCAGCCACAGGGAGGTGTATGTAAGTCGTTTCATCTTTGTCATCCTTGTGTAAGTCCTTGAGTGAAGGTTCCGCCTTCACCTGCGCGTGCGCTCAGATTGCATCATGCAGCTACTCTTAGTTCGTTTGATCGTCGTACTTGTGATCCAATCCTGAACCGTGACCGAATCGCTCGTACCACCGCGACAACTGCCAGCACTGGAGCAACCGGACCCGAGTCTGCAGACCGAACGATCCCCACATCACGACCAGGAGTTGGGATGCCGATAATCGCTACCAGCCGAACTCCATAGTGTGAAGCTGTAACGATTGTCAGGCTGAGACGCCCGATTCAGGTCGGGAAATGCAGGTTGTAACTGCTTTACCAAGCCTGCGGACTATGCCTGCCGAATCAGTCGTGACGAGCGTATTACGCGGGAAACAGCATGCGGGAAGCAAACGCCGATGACAGGGAGGACGCGCTGCATTTCTGTCGCACGGATGGCGTTTGCAGCACCGGCGACCCATGGAAGAGGGTTACCACCGGGTCCATTTATTAAGACAAAGCAAAAGATCAACGGCGAGACTCGCCACGGATGGTGCTCGATGCGTACTCGGCCCTTACGCGCCCATTGCATTGGACTGCGCGCTGCAAGAACAGTGCCCACGGCTGTGGGAATCGCCGGACTGGTGCTCGCCTCGCTGGTGGTGTTGTTCGGCTGGACTCAGGTTGCCCAAGGGCAACAGTATTTCAAAGTACAGCCACAGGAGCCGCCGCAAGTCGTGGAAGGCGAGTCCTGGGTGTTGCGCGCCGTGCTGGGACAGCGCGATGCAATGGCTCAAAACCAACCGCCAGCCCACACTCTGCCACCCCATCAACTGCCGCCGTATGGGCAGATGCCTTCGAATCGGATTCAAGCGATCTCGTTCGACTTGGACCAGCCGCAGCCTCCCGATCCAGCTGTCGCACCGGGCAACGTCGAATCCTATGGCGAAGAACCCACCAACTACAACCAGCAATTCCTCCGCACCGAGACCATTCTCCTGCAGCCAGGGGAATGGCAGTTCGATTACGGGTTGGCTTACCAGATTGCCGAAACGCATTTTCCCGAACTGCTGGTTCCGGGGCCGGGCGTGATTCGCACGGACGTCAAGCAGCGATTGCTGTTTGCTCCGTTCGCTTTCCGATTGGGAGTGACCGAGCGGATGCAGGTGTACACGAACATCCCGGTCGTGTGGTCACATAACGAGGTTGCCAACTCGCTGGTCGATGCCAATTCCAACAAAGGAGGCATCGGTGACGTCCAGCTGGGACTGAACTACCTGCTCTGCCAGGGCGACTATTACAGTCCCGATGTCATTCTGACCTTCCAAACCACGTTGCCTACGGCCAACAAAGGGCTGCCCGTCAACCCCACGGTTACCAATCCTGGATTGGGTGTGTGGGCCGCGTCGACTCAACTCCTGTTTGTACAGACCTATGACCCGGTCACAGCGTTCTGGGGACTGGGTTACCGCTACCAGGCTGAAGATGATTTCGGTAACCTCCGCATTCGTTTTGGTCATCAGTTCTCGTACAACCTGGGCGTGGGTTTTGCGTTGAATGATCGAGTGACGTTGAGCACTTCGTTCCTGGGACTGTACCAAACCGAGACAGAGATTAACGGGCAGGGATTGCCGGGGTCGACGGTTGAACCGTTGCGCCTGCGATTTGCGGTTACCGCGTTCCGCAAATGCCGGATTGTGGAGCCGTTTGCCACCATCGGCATGACCGACGATGCACCCTCGTCCAGGGTGGGGATTGTCTGGACCTATTGAATCGAAGCGCCTGTCGACGGCGCAAGAATACGATCGCCTGCGGCAGGCGAAAATGAGGCGTCATGTTCCGAGCTCAAAAGATGACATTGCGAATTCGCCCTGCCAGTGCCTTTCTGCCGGTGGTGATCGCGGTTTTGATCATAGCCAAACCAGCCAGTGGTCAAGTCACCTTGGCGCCGGTTCGCGATGCTCGCCACATCACGCAATCTCACCCGTTCCACTGGCGCGCATTACGCAATCAATACATCGTGATGCAACAGCGTGACTACTCGTGTGGAGCGGCTGCGCTGGCGACCATCATGAAGCACTACTGGGGTGATGACTCGATGACCGAGCAGCGGTTGTTGCGAGTGATCGAATCCACGTTGACGGTCGCGGAGTTGAACGATCGTTTCCAGAATGGCCTGTCCATGGCCGATTTGCGGAAGGTGGCCGTCAGCGAGGGTTATGTGGCGACCGTTGGCCGGGTGTCCCTGGAACAGCTGGCGGAAGTCAAAGTCCCTGTGGTCGTGGCCATCAACTATCGCGGCTACGATCATTTCGTCGTCGTCCGCGGAATTGTCGATGGCTGGGTCTATCTGGCGGACCCCACGCGCGGCAACGTACGTCTGCCAACGTACGTGTTTGCCGATCAATGGATCGAGTCGGCGCTGCTGGTGGTTCTGCGACGCGGTCAAACGGAATCGAATGTTTCCGAACTGGCGGTGACCGTCGAAGAAGTGGACGCCGGCTGGCTGAATCAGCAACTGCCGCGAACGTTTCCCGCTCGCGTATTCACGCGCGGCATCCGCTAACCGTACCACAGTGCTCTCTGCTCCTCTGTGGTAAGTTTTCCACGCGCGCAAAAAAAGAAGCGTCGCGGGCGACACGCGACGCTTCGATACTGATGGTCTTGAGGAAAGACCTTGTTCCAGCGACTCCACTTAGTTGGAGGTCGCGGCGGAGAAGCCTCCGGCGAACACACCAAATCCGAAGAAGTTTCCGGCGGTGGAGAAGTTGGCACCTGCGGCGCTGGTTCCGCCACCGGCGATATAACCGTTGGCCGACGCCGAGCTACCGAAGAAACCGTTGAATACTGCGTAGCTGCCACCGGCGACCAGAGCGAACTGACCGCGAACTTCACTGGCTTCTACGTCATCCATCACTTGCATGTCACCCAGGCCGATCGCGGCCAGAGCGTTGTCCGATACTTGACCTTCGTCCGCCTGAGCGGCGCTGCTAAACACGGTCATCAAAGCGATTGCAAAAGCGGCAATTACAACTTTACGCATGGGGGAGACTCCTAAAGTAAATCAAAGGGTGCTTGATCAAGTCAGCTGTTGGAATCCGGCCGTCGCCTGCCTTCTTCCCGTTGAGCTACGTAACTTATGCATCCCTTATAAAACGCCCGAGCCCCCTAGATCAACTTAATTTCTACAACAATCACCGTTTTTTGGGGATTTGGCAAACACCGGGATTTTTCGCGTTTTAGTCTCGAATTTGCTTGAAACTGTCGAGAGTCCGCTGCACCAGCCGAGAACGCGGAAAAAGCACCATCAGGACGCCGAATCCGATGGCAATCCAGCCAAACCAAGAGGCTGGAATCCGCTGGATGGTGTATTCGGATCCCAAGGCCAGGCATAGGCCTCCGGCAAGCAGACACATCAGCCCAAACGCCACGCCAATCGCCCACGAGACGCGGGGTTGGGGAGGCTCCGAGGCATCCACCGGAAGAACATCCACCAGATCATGGCCTGGTGCTTCCGGCGCCCGTGCTTCTAGAGCCGGCGGCGTCGGAGGTCGCGTGGGAGACACCACGTGGGCGACCACTTCGTAGCCGGCATCCGCAGGCTGGACAGCCACGTCCGCATCGATGATGGAATCTTCCGCGGGGATTTGCGCATCGATCACCGACTCGTCGGCCGCATCCGCTTCGACCACCTGCGGACCAGGTTCCAGATCCACGATCTCTTCGGAGTCCGCTGTCGCATGGGCCGACTGCAGCTCAACCAGGGTTTCTTCGACATCTTGATTGTCTGGCGATGCAGTTAGCTCGGAACCTGAGGAAGGTGAATCGAGTGATTGGGTGATGGTGGTGTTTGCCGGGGCACCGTGTTGCAGCAGGGCGGTGCGAATCGTTCGCGTGGCCTCATCCACCGCGTCGACGTGGATAATCAACTGGAATCGTGCCCCTTGTTTCTCGATCAACGTGGCCGAATCGTGTTTATTCCGCAACGCATCACGGATTGGTTCAACCAGGCGGGCACACTCTGCCGCATCCGCTTCGTTCGGGAACTCGATCAATAAGGTGGCCATCTGCGACTATTCTTGGGGCCAACAGATTTCAGTTGCGACATCATGGTCGGCCAGCAAACGCCGATACCATTCACTCACTTGCCCGCCGCGCTCGGGTAACTGCAGGCTACTCCAAATCAACGTCAGCGTACCGCGCGTCTGGGAGTCTGTTTTGGTGCGCTGCGCATCTTTCACGGCATTGGCACAGGGTCCTTCAGCGTCAAACAAACACAGCAAACCGGCGACGTCAATCGACTGTCCCGATGCATTGAACACATAGGTATCATCGACTTGGGCCAGGCCTACACGCAGAGGCGGCTGCAGCTTGTCGACATCCACGACGCTGATCGGCAGACCGCTGTGGTAGGAAACCAGATTGCAGATATCAACGGCGAGGTTAATCGACCCCAGCGTCTCGTTTTCCACCGCTTTCAGCAAGTATTCGGAAGCCGGTTTGCTGCGACCAGCGGGGCGGAAACCGCCCAGGCGCAGGAGCTGGCGGATCGTGGTGCGAATCTCGTCGTTGGAAGTCACCGGCGCCTGCGAACTGAACCGCTGCTGAAAGTCGTCGAGGTGTAATTCGCCCAGTGGTTGGGGGAAAGAAGAAGTGAAAGCCACCAGATCCAGCAGCTCGTGAGCATCGACGGAGATTTTCATAACCCCATTTTAAACGGGGAGTGGGGGAGAAGGGGAGAACGGGAGACGGGGAGCTCTGCTCCTCTGTGGTGAGCTCTAACCCCTTCTACCAACTCCCAACTAGCAACTCCCAACTACCTTCCCGCCTCTATCTCTTCCGGCGGCGGCCGATCCGCTTCCAGACGAACGAACATATGATCGGTAGGCGCGTAGGTCGCGCCTTCCCAACCGCCACCCAGCGCTTTGTAAACGGCCACACGGTTCAAGGCCACGTTTCCGCGACTGACAGCCAGTTGATCCTGCAAAGACAACAACGTGGTTTGAGTCTGCAGCAGATCGAGGAACCCGATCAGACCTTGACGGTAGCGAGCTGATGCCAGTTTCACCGCTTGCTCGGCCGCATCCACGCCGCGGGTCAATTCTGCGACGCGTCGTTGTTCCAGAACATAGGAGGCCATCGCGTTCTCGACTTCTTCCAAAGCAGTCAGCACCGTATCTTGATACCGCAGCATGGCCTGCAAGTGTCGTGATTCCTGAGCGCGAACACGATTGCGCAGGCGGCCGAAGTTCAAGATGTTCCAACGAATCGATGGTCCGTAGTCAGCCGCCAGACTCTCGGCCGTAAACCACTTTCGCACCTCGTTGGAATTCAGTTCGATGGTGCCGGTCAATGTTACCTGAGGCAACATGTCGGCCACCGCGACACCGATCCGCGCCGATTCAGACGCAACTTCGTTTTCGACACGGATCACATCGGGACGCCGTCGCAAAAGTTCAGCCGGCAATCCCACCAGGATCTCGGAGTGTGTGGCGGGAATCTTGCCCAGGTCGCCCAGTTCTGAAACCAGACTATGCGGGGCTTCACCGCGCAAAACACACAAGCGATTCACCGCGCGACGCTGTCCCTGTTCCAGATCAGGAATGTCGGCAAGTGTCTGATAGAGGTTGGCTCTTGCCTGAGCCAACGCGAGATCATTATTGAGTCCCGCCGAAACTCGCGGCCGAATGAACTCGACCGTCTTGCGTTGTAGTTCGGCATTTTGTCGCGCGATCGCGATCCGCTGTTGAAACGTCCGCAAGGTGATGTAGTTGGCTGCCACTTCCGCGGTCAAAGAGACGTGGACCGCGTAGTAGTCGTTGATCGATGCATCCCATTCGGCATCGGCAGCTTCCAGTGCACGCCGAAACCGTCCCCATACATCGAGTTCCCAAACGGCATCAAAGCCGGCGGACAAAAAACTAAATGGCGCAGTTTGCGAAACAACAAACGGGTTGCCATTGGCGCTGATTTGACGTCGAGCATAAAGCGCCTGAGCCGACGCATCAGGAAACAGGTCACCTCGTACGCCGCGGCGGATCGAACGAGCTTCTTCGATCCGCTCCAGAGCTTCGCCAAGCGAGAGGTTCTGTTGCACGGCCACGTCGACCAGATGCACCAGCAGTGGATCGTCGAAGTCGGTCCACCAGTTTTGGATGTCGGCGGACTGCCAGACCACGCCACCCTGATCCGGTTGATGCCAGACTCCACCCACGGGCGCCGCGGGCGGCGCAAAATTCGGTCCCACTT
>CAJHYY010000298.1_pt1 | contig 11407 bp, 5 predicted proteins | sample 9198861 | NCBI WGS metagenome assembly CAJHYY01 (sample SAMEA7708377, study PRJEB35096) | sediment metagenome | biome: marine neritic benthic zone biome [ENVO:01000025]; feature: sediment [ENVO:00002007]; material: shallow marine sediment [ENVO:03000034] sea grass bed [ENVO_01000059] ... | reverse complement strand
GTTCACGTCTTCAGGCAGTCCGATCCAGACCGTCAACTCCGGCCCCGTTGGGCCGAATTCTCTCACGCGTTCTTCGTAGGCCGAGTAGCGAGGGTAGGTCTTGAGGCCGATAAAGTTCATTCCCAGCTTCGGCAGCTGCGAGATCACCGACCTGTAGTCGCGGGTGTTCCAAAAGTCCGGGCCCTGGAAGAAGTCGTGGAAGGGCTGGATGCCGCGCGTCTCAAACAGCGGCCGCCCCACCTCGTCGAAGCCGGACAAGGAAAGCTCGGCCCGGGCGTCGGGGATCGCGTCGCCGGCGAGGTCGAAGCCGACGCCGATTTTCTCGGCGTAGCGGTAAGCGGCCATTAGGGTGGCGTCCGCATCGGCGCCAGAGACGACCAGGATGTTGCGACCATCCGCGGCGACGGACTTGAGGAGCGTCTGCCCTGCTGTGGGTTCGTACCCGATTGGGTCACGCAACGACTCCAGTAGCGTGCTGCCTTTTGCTGCGACGACGATCAGGCCGCCGGAAGCGGGCAGCGACGCGACGGGTTTTACATCCAGCAACTGGCCGCTGCGCAGGTAGACGTAGCGCCGCACTTCTTTAGCGGCCAGCAGCTCGTTGAGAGTACCGTTAACCGGGTAGACGATCGTGGTTTTGGCCGGCGAGATCGTCGCAGCCTGCACACCGAAAAACGACGCGGCCAAGAATTGCACCGCCAACAACAACGTGCGTAAATGCTTCAATGTTCTGAAAGACACCTGGGCCGCGGCAGAAAACGCACAACCCATCGAAGTATGGACTCTCGCCGCTTGCCCGTGACCGCCACGAGCATGTTTTAGCCATTTTATGTGCGCGTTTGATGCCCAACCACCGCCAGTGGTTGGATCGTTCAAAGATTTGAAATGTCCGGAAGATGCAACTGTACAATGAACCAAAGACGCAGCTTTGAATTGTCGCCGAGCCCGCAGGTCGACGGGATCATGAGCGACTGCGCTCGATCGGCAATCGTGACGAGGATTTCCGAAGGGCGAGAATTCCATGGGTCTTCATTCGCTTGATGTTCGACGTGCGATACCCAACAGCCCCATCAAGCTCAACAGGGCGAGGGTTGCACAGCAGGGCTCGGGGACTGCGGCAACGGCTGGCGTTGGGGGACCGAGTTCGTAGCCTCCATCCGCGAAGGCAAAGACCAGATCACTGCTGCTAAACAGCATGTCTCCGTCCCAGTCACCTCCGCTCCAGCCGGCCATCTCTCCTGATTCATAGAGGCCATCGGCAAAAACCTTGACCAGATCCGCACTGTTGAACTCCTTGTCAAGGTTTGAGTCACCCGCCCAGCTGCCGGCATGCTCCTTGATCCAGATCAAGCGGTCCGCAACGTTTACCACCGCGTCACCGTTCTCATCGAATGTCGCGAGGTCGGGATTTGGATCCTTCATCGCGGCCGACTGTAGATCGACATCCGCGGCATCAACCACCCCGTCCCTGTTGTAGTCACCGGCGAGTCCTATCGTGGCGAGGACGAATTGATCGGGATCGAGATACTGATCAGAAATGGCGACGCCGTGCAGAACGCCAGCCCACTGCTCGACCTCCGACCAGCCGACGTTGGCAATGCGGAACAGAGATGTGGAATTGCCATAGTCGGTGTTGGCCAAGGTAATCACCCCCAGGGGTTCACCGTCGACAAACGCTTCGATCTCGCCCGTATCTTCGTCGTACCTCATGGCGACGTGGTGCAATTGCTCATCGTCGCCGCCGACACCGGGCAACCACGGTTGGTCGCCAATATTTCCGGCCCAGCCCGGCCCCCGAAAGTGTAGTTGCGTGCCGTCATTACTGACGCCGGCGAACACTGCATTGCTACCGTCGAACGGATCCTGGCTGGAACCGACCACGGGTGACCACCCCTGCGGCGCCGCATAGTTGGTTATGAACTCGATGGTAAAGCTCTCCTCGAGAGTGTTGACTTCCAAAGGCGTTTCCACGTAACTGCGCTGGTCATCATCTAGAAAACTAAGTCCGCCACCTGAAACCCAACCCTCACTGCTGTCGAAAGCTCCTGCTCCAGCACTGGTATCCACAAAGTCGACCAAGAGACCGTCGTTTCCATTGCCACTCACGTCCGTCACGCTCTCCCCGCTACCGTCTGCGAAGTCGTAGTTCAAGACGGTCGTTGGATGATTGCCGCCGGTAAGTGCAAAATCACCTGGAGCAAGCGCCGAACCTGAAATGGCCACGCCCTTCAGAACACCACCCCATTGCTCCGCTGCATTCCAACCCACATTGCCCAACCGAAAAACGATATCGGAATCGGCCAGTGACATGTTGAGTGCCAGGCCCGGCGCTGCCACGCCCGCAGAAACGCCATCCACGAAGGTCTCGATCTCGTCGCGGTCAAAATCGTACACATACGCCAGATGATGCTCCGTTCTAGAGACCGAGGAGCCACCATCGGCAAGCCAAGGATGCGGACCCACATTTCCTGCATCACCCGATGGCGTACGAACATGAACCTGCGTCGTCGAATTATCGATGCCGAAAAAGAACGCTTCGCTCCCAGAAAAACTAGGACGATGGTCCGAACCAATCGCCGGTGTCCAGCCTTCTGAAGTGGCGTAGCTGGCAAGAAACTCGATCGTATGACTTAACGTTCCTCCTCCGGGATCTCCCAATTGGCTGAGTTCCAGCGGCGTCTCAATAAAGCTACGGATGTCGTCGTCCAGAAAACTGAGACCGCCCCCGACGACCCAGCCTTCGGCTACGGCGAACTGGCCAGCGCCCGCCGAGAGATCCTGAAAGTCGACCAAGTTGCCATCGTTACCTTTGCCACTTAAGTCCGCGACCGTATCGCCACTGCCGTTGGAAAAGTCGTAGTGAAGCAGCGTGTCCGCGCTCGCAGGCAGATCCCCCGACGCCAAGGCGACGAAGCCCGCCAACACCAGACTCGCCCGTGTCGTCACCGTTCTCATCGCTGGTACCTCCAAAACATGCCGACCCCATTTGTGCACGCTCAACGTCTGGCGGCCCGCCCAAGCGGCCCATCGCCCTCCCGCTTGCATCTCCCACCGGGAGCAAATATCATACATCAGTCATCTGATGTCTGACACCTGTTTTGCACCACAAGATTGGGGATCCTTATCTTGGTCCGACCTTCACTTGTCCAAGAAGTCACCTCGCTGATTCAGAGCCAGATTGAACAGCAGCAGCTACGACCCGGCGACCGACTGCCCTCGGAATCTGAATTGCTCAAGACCCATGAGGTCAGCCGCTCGGTCCTGCGCGAGGCCATCAAGCGGCTGGAGACCCTGGGGTTGGTCGAAGTGCGGCAAGGGCAGGGAATGTTCGTGGGCGATCGCGATACGGTGGCCAGCTGCCTTCAATTTGTGCGCAGTGCCATGGCCGTCACACCACGAGATTTGACGGAGTTCGGAGAACTACGTGAAGCGCTGGAATGCTGGGCGGCACGACGTGCTGCGATATTAGCGACCGAAGAGCAAGTTCTCGAGCTGAAGCAACTTGTCGCTCAGCTGGACGAGCAAGGGCGCAGTTACGAGGACACAATCCAATTGGACTTTGCCTTTCACCGCAAGTTGTTTGAGGTGGCCGGAAATGAATTGATGCTCAGTGTGATCTCAGTGCTGCAGGAGTTTTACGTAGAAGGAATGTTGCAGACCACACCAGAGCCCCGCGACCACGACATATCACGGCGGCTGCATCGAGCTATCTTTCGTGCGGTTCGCGCTGGGGATGCGGACGCAGCCGAAGGAGCCATGAAGAAACACATGGTCGTAACCTGTAAGCGGCTGGCGGCACACGCCGGACAGCAGACTGTTGACAAGGCAAGCTAGTGCGCATCCCGATGTTCGGCCCGCAACATCGGCAGAATGAGTTCGATGTGACGACGAACCGGTACATTCCATCGATCACGGGGCGCGGCCTTGAGCGCTAACGTGCGGCGCCGCTCGACATCGTGGCGCGCCAAATCCGCGCCGTCTGATCACCACTTACCGAAACAAGAGTCTTGCTGTCCGGCGAAAAGACGAGAAACCCAATCGAATGGGAATGACCGGCCAGCGCCCCACGCTGCTCACCCGTTTGCGGATCCCATAGGCGGATCACCTGATCACCAGCGGACGCCAAGACCGAGCCATCCGGCGCATACGCAACGGTCTCAACCTGGGCCGCGGGCCCTCGCATGACCAGGCGTGGTCGCGAGTCGGCCGGACCTGAACCGGTATTTCCCACGTCCCACAACTTGACGGTCCGGTCGTACGAGCCCGTCGCAATCGTTTGCCCGTCCGGTGACAGCGCCAAGCATCTGGCCATTCGCGAATCGACCGGCACGCTGAACTGCTTCTGGGCCGTCACGACATCCCACAGCGACACCGATCTCATGGAGGCGACTGCCAGTGTATGGCCGCCCGATAAGAATGACAGATCGTAGGCGCCACCCACGGTGAGTCGATTGACCAGCCGATTTCGCTTCAGATCCCAGACCTGAACCGTATACCCCGAATCGGAAAAGGCCAGCAGATGACTATCGTCCGAAACCGCCAAGGGTACAACGTCCGTTGAGTTGGGACGCGCGTCAAACTCGTGAAGGAACGCCCCCGAATCCAAATCCCACAATCGAGCTTTGCCATCGCGACCAACGGACACCAGTGCCGCTTGTCCGCCGTACTTCAGGAAGCGGACCAGCCACACGCCCCCGTCATGTGCGTCGATCGCCTTTTGCAGTTTTCCGGTTGCCGCTTCCCAAAACCGCAGCCGACCATCGTGGCAACTCGTGATGATGAGCTGGCCGTCATCGGAAAACGCGGCCGCTGAAACGGCATCGGGATGTTCCAGGATGTCGGCGGATGCCAGTTCAGAGACATTCCAGGATTTCACGCGGCCGTCAATGCTGGCGGTCAGCAGACGCTGCCCCTGTTTGGCGAACTGCACCGTCTTGACCTCGCCAAAGTGCCCGCGCAACGTTTTCAATTCCTTACCGGCCGGCATCTCCCATAGCTTGACCGTGTTGTCCTCACTCGCGGACGCCAGCATGGTGGAATCAGGAGAGAAGGCAAGCGATGTGACCGTTGTCCGGTGACCGTCCATCGATTTCATCGGCTGGCCGGCAACCGCATCCCAAATGTGAAGTCGGCCATACACATCTCCACTGACGACGTATTTCCCGTTGGGTGACCAGCGAATCGACCACATCGAATACTCTTGTCGCCCCATTTCGGTTTGAAGGGTGCCGGATTCGACATTCCAGACGCGAACCGTGGCTTCCCATCCGCCGGACACCAGAGACTGACCGTCTGGGGAAAAGGAAAGGCATCCAACGCCAATGTCATGAGCTTCACTAATCAATCGAGGAGTTGACTCACCCGGGTCAAGAATTGCGATCGCCCGTGCATTGGTCCGATAGGCAACGGTTCCGTCGACCGGCGAGCAGGCCACGACTCGTTCCCCGGTTAGAGTCGTCAGTTCCCGGTATGTCGCGACATCCCACAGCTTCACCTCGTTGTCGATGCTGGCGCTCGCCAGAACCTGACCGTTGGCCGAGAACGCGAGCGAGTGCGTGCGATAGGGATGCGCCTGCCATTGATGGAGGATGCGGCCACCTTGCTGGTCCCAGACGCAGAGCATTCCATCGTGACGACCGACGGCCAGCAGTTTTTCATCCGGTGAAAGGGCGATCGATTCCAGCTGATCATCATGCAAGACGACGGGTGTCTGATTGGCTTCTCGCCATTGCCGCCAAAGATAATACCATTCGAATCCCCGGTGGTCGCGTTGCCCCGGTTGGGGCAAGTGCCTTCGAAGCAACTCGCCGCACCGTTCAATGTTGGCTTCGTCCCAATCGCGCAGCGCCAGATTCATATCGGACATATACAACGTGCCCCGCACGTCCTGTCGCGCGCTTTCCGCAGCTTGGTAGAGTCGCGATTGATTCAGCGCAATCAGAGGACCGACGATGGCGAGCGTGGCGAGCAAACAGGTCAGAACCGCGGCCAGCGGGTGTCGTCGGCACCATCTCCCGCAGCGAACAAGAGCCGACGGTGTACGCGCAAGCACCGGCTCGCACCGCAAGTATCGGTGCAGATCATCAGCCAGCGCTGAAGCCGTGGAATAACGATGGTTCGGAACTTTTTCCAAACACTTTAGACAAACGGCTTCGAGATCCCGCGGGCAGTCCGAGTTGATTCGACGCGGCAGAACGGGGTCGTTGTTCTTGACCGCGATGACGGTCTCGACATGCGATGGTTCTTTGAAAGGTGGACGACTCGTTAACAACTCATAAAGAATCGCTCCCAGCGAATAAACATCGGTGGTTGGCCCGATGCTCGCCTTCTCCCCTTTGGCCTGCTCTGGACTCATGTAGTTTGGAGTCCCCAACGTGGCACCGGTTTGCGTTCGCTCATCATCTTCGTGCAACGATTTGGCCAGACCAAAATCAACGATCCGCGCTGCGTCTGCCAGACTCGATTCGCCACACCGATCGGCGAGGTTGACGATCGGCGCGTCGTTACCCGACGGCTCGTCTGAGTCTGATTCCACGTCAAACATCACGTTGCTGGGCTTGAGATCGCGATGCAAGATGCCCCGGTCGTGCGCGTGCTGAACCGCTTCGGCGAGAGCTAACACGAGAGAAGCCACCGCCTGGTACGACAATCCGATGGAAGGCGCTACCGCTTCGCCTCTGCCTCGAGGGCGCGCCGAAACGGACCGGATCAGGTCCAGTAGAGAACCGCCCGCACAATACGATGACACGATGTAACACAGAGGACCCATTTGGCCCGCTTCATGAACCGTGCCAATGTTACGGTGGTTGAGCCGTGCGGCAGCCTTCCCTTCATGTAGAAACCTTCGGCGAGTTTCGTCTGTCAGCAGTGCTTCGACGCGCGGCAGCTTGAGTGCGACCTGGCGATCCAAGTCCGAATCCAAGGCCAGGAAGACAATACCGAAGCCTCCCTCACCCAGTTTTCGTAGAATCCGAAAGCGTCCGATCTTGAAGGGGAAGTCGGCTGCCGAACTTAACAAGAACTCCGTTGACGAACTTAACGCATCTGGCGGTCCGCTTGAGGAACCTGCCAGGCCCGCCAGACAATCCGGATTCTCGTGGCGAACCTTTTCAATGAAACGAATGCACTCGGCCACTTCTTCTGAATTGGCATCCGCCACGAGATCCGTTGGCTCATAGGACTCCCCACATTCGCCATCGACATCGGGCAATTCCCCATCATCGAATGATTCGTCATGCGGACGATCGCTATTCATCCCTCAACTCTTTTTCGAGACGGCGGATGGCCCGATTCCACAACTTTTTGACAGCATCAGTGCTCCGGTTCATATGCCGCGCGATTTCGTCAAAGGCAAGCCGTTCCCAATTGCGAAGGACAACAACCGTGCGATAGTGCTCTGGCAGCTGCTCAATCGCGTTACGCAATCGCCACGCATCCTCATTAAGCGTGGCATCGCTTTGCGGCGAGCGGCCCGGATCGGTGAACGGACGTTCAAGGGCGTCATCGGACGGAAGTCCGACTTCCCGATTGATGCTGCGCTTGTCACTGGCCACAAACCGCCGATGGGCGGCGATGATCTCGTTGTGCAGGATTTTGCGAAGCCAAGCCAAGAGGGTCTGCCGAGAATCTCCTCGAAAGTCAGCCAGGTTCTGTTCGGCACGCACCAGCACACTTTGCACGAGGTCCGAAGCCCCCAGCTTGGCCCGCAAATCGGAATTCAGCTCTTCGTTGGCAATCGCCAGCAAGTATCCCTGCAGTGATTGGATCAGTTGATTGAGTGCATCGTCACAGCCTCCGCGAGCGCGCTGGATCAGCATGCGAGACTCCTCGGCTGCGAGGGACGAGGACTCGTCGGCGGAATCAAACGGATCGAGAACGGCCGTCATACCACTAGAAGCGATGCGGATGGACAAGGGACGCGGTTTCCGAAAAAAACGCTGAAGCGGCAGATCGCCATTCTAGGCCAATTCATTTCCGACACAAAATCTAGCCGTCACCGCAGCATCTCGTCCTTAACCGGGCGTGTCGTCATCGGCCATCATTGTCATTTATGACCACGATCGCCTTGAACGTGCGCTGCAGCGTAAAGCGAACCAATCTCATCCGCTGACAGTGCCTTGTCAAAAATGGCCACCTCGTCGATGCGGCCTTCAAAACCCAGAGCACCATCGCTCCTACCGCCGATAAACATCTGCTCGACCTGTCGATCGGGAGGAACGATTGAGGTGGCTTCGATCTCCGGTTGCTGATTTCCGTCTAAATGAATGCGGATACGGTCTCCGTCTCGCACGAGCACGACATGGTGCCATTGCCACCGCGACAGTCGAGTTCGCCCGCCTGTCACAGCACCCGGTTCAGCACCGCTGTGAAAGATGATGCGTCCTTCGTGCCCTTCTGTGCCTCCGATGCCAAGATGGTCACCCCATGGACCTAGCGCCCGATCACGTTCTCGGGAAAACAGATATCCTGTCACTTCACGGACGTTCGTGAGCATGCCGTTCCAGCACCAGAGTGACACGCTGTAGCTGTCAGCCAGACCGGGAACTGCAACTCTCATTCGCCCTCCCGCAAAATGGGCCGCGCGATTGCCTCGTGGATGAGGTGAAAACGCGTCGCCACGGGGTCCCGGCAAGTAAAAGACGATGCCCGACTCGTACACGCCGTCATGTCGCAACTGACTGTCAACTGCGCGGGGACCGGCGAATTCGTCCATACGGAAGTAACAGCGCGGCTGAGCACGTTTCGTGGCGCTGGCAGCCGCGCCAAGGGCCGCAGGACGAGCGCGGCGCGGTTTCGACGAAACCTGCTCCAGTAGCTGCAAACCCGTCTGAACAATCCGCGGTTCGGCGTCGACCTCCAAACACGACGAGAGTGCATCCCACGTGTTGTACCCTCCCAAAACGTGCTGCTCGGGAGGCGGCAAGTATCCTTCACTGCCGTTAGCCAGCTCGATGTTAATCGTGGTCGATAACGGACTCAGCTCTTTGAGATGCAGACCCGTCAACCCGTAAACCTCATTGGGAATCGCGGTCAAGCCAATCTCACCGATCCGCACTGCTTGCAGGAGAAGCTTTGTCCCTTGGCGTTGATCCAGATAGAGCGCATGGCGGGCGTAGACTTCCTCTTGATTCTTCGGAACTCGCCCGTCGTCCAAAGGACCGAAAACCTGTTTGGCCCATGCGAGTCGTTGTCCATCGGGAGTCCGGTACGGTATCGAAAGTTCGGCTTGGGCCATGTCCAAGGTTACATCCTCGCGGTACTGAATCCGTTCGTAGGCTTGCATGGCCAGCTGAACGAGACCTTCCGTGTACTTCTCGAAACTGGCTCTCTTTCTGTCGGGTCGCCAGTAGTCACGAGTGGCAATATCGCCGCTCGTACCTTGGGACATCATGGCCACCGGTTGCGCTTGTTCGGAATCGTCGTTGCCGAGGCGTTCCTCGACCATGTCCGCAAACAGCCCAAAGTAGTCTGCGCTAACGGCGGCTGCTCCATCGACTGTTGGAGCACCGGCATAGTGGTTGGCAAAGTTGGCCAACAGCGCGATGGGTTTGCCGTCAGTCGTCTGAAAAGAAACCAAGGACAAATCGGGATCCATGGGACCCGAGGGGCCGGTGACTTGATCGTGGTCGCGGGCTGTATGCATACTCGCGCGAACGGTGGGATTTCCGAACGGGTCCTCTCGGATCCGATCGGGCCGCAGAATCCAACGCCGAACGGCCGCGAATTGTTGGGCATCAATCACCGCTGAGCCCACCTTCGCCGGCACCAGTTTGTCGTTGGCTTGTTCGATCGCCCGGACAATCCCTCGGGTCAGAACTTCGATGTAATGCAGTTCAGGATTTGTACCGTGCGACACGCGTACGGGAGGCGCAGTATGGGTGTGTGTCGCCGAGATCAACATCCGCTCGACCGGGATGCCAGTTGTGCGACTCGCTCGCTGCTTGGCGTCGTCCAGAATGCTGCGAGGAATCCCAACGCTGTCCGCCACCGCAATCGCCAGCCGGATTCGACTGTCGTCAACCACCACTGCTCGCACCTTCAAAGGAGAGTGAACGTGTTCGGTGTAACGCTCCAAGAACATCCCCGCCAACCGCACGGGTAATCGTCTTGGTGTCACGTCGGCGACGCCGGCGCCCGCGCGAAGGTCCGCGGCGTGAAGCAGTGTACTTGACGGCACTGAGTTGAGGCTGAATCCTATGATAAGACTGCAGAGTAGATTCTTTGCATCCATGGAAAGTGGCCTCGGTTCTTTGCGGAAGGTGGAATGATCTGTGAGTCCCGTGGGGGCCGGCAGCCCATCATGCTAACAAAGATGCAATCGCGCCGGTGGGCCACCGTGGAGGCTACTCGGGCCGTTCTGACAGAACGGCCGCAGCCAGAATGGTCGGATACCAGTCAGTGCGGATGACCGGCGAGCTTGACTGCCGCGCTTTCAATTCCCATGCGGAACTCATCACACCGGCCGTTGGTCGCCAATTACTGATCAACAACTGGAATTGACTGCTGGAAATAGTCTGGATATTTGAGTCGAAGCAGACGTTTGTCGGGTTGGCCATCCACCATGCATGCGTCCACTTCGGCCTTCAAACGTGTAAGGTTCTCCTGCCTCAGGAGTGGGTCCTTGGTGCGCTGGCGCCAGCGGGTGAGTTGATCTGCTAGTTCACGCAACTTTTCAGCATATTTGGGTTCCGCAGCGAGATTCCGGAATTCATACGGATCGGTCTGAAGGTCGTAGAGTTCAAACTCAGGCGGTTGATTCATCCGCTCATAGGCGGTCCGAATGTGCATAGGCGCGGCGTCGATGGCGGCACTCAATTGTGGGTAAAAGCGCGCGACGGTGAAGCCGTGTCCGGGATTGACTTGCCCGGGAAGAAGATTGTGAATCAGTTTGAATCTCTCATCACGGACCGTGCGTTGCGGATAAAAGTTGTGTGCAGAGTGGAGGTGAAACTCCGTGTACAGGTATCGCCGCCAGGCAGGCGACTGGCCGGACAAGAGCGGCATCAGACTCCGACCGGGCAATCCCAACACCTGCTTCGCCTGAGCCACTTCAAGCAAGGTCGGCACTAGATCGAGAGTCGAGACGAGCTCCTCGCGAACCTGGCCAGACTGGATTCTCTTTGGCCAGTTGACGATCAGCGGCACGCGAACACCGCCTTCGTAGGATGTTCGTTTGCCCCGCAGTAAATCAGCACCGTGGTCTCCCAGGTAGATCACCAGCGTGTTTTCTCGCTTGCCCGATTTTCGTAACGCGCTGAGTAACTCACCCACCAAGGAATCCAGTCGGCTCATGCAATTGTAGTAGTCGGCTGTTTCTTCACGGAGTTGCGGGCTGTCGAGGCCAATGTACGGTAGAGGCTTCACGTCTCCCGCTGAGAGCGGATACTGCGGCAGTTGATCAACCTGC
>CAJHYY010000766.1_pt1 | contig 11410 bp, 7 predicted proteins | sample 9198861 | NCBI WGS metagenome assembly CAJHYY01 (sample SAMEA7708377, study PRJEB35096) | sediment metagenome | biome: marine neritic benthic zone biome [ENVO:01000025]; feature: sediment [ENVO:00002007]; material: shallow marine sediment [ENVO:03000034] sea grass bed [ENVO_01000059] ... | reverse complement strand
GATACACCGGACACGGCAATCAGGAACACGAAGAGACAGGCGGATTTCATGACCGTTCCTCTTGATTCGTGACATCCAGGAAATGAACTTCACAGCTGATATTGCGCGAACTAGCGTGCCATCTTTTTTTCCGCATACGGTTTGAAACGCTCGACCAGAAAGTGCTTCCAGACTCCGTCAATTGCCTTGTCCCATCCATCTTCCATGTAGCCGGCCGCACGACATATCACCTTCACTTTCACCTTGCCTGGTTCGGCCACCGACAGCTCATAAGTCGCCACCAGATCGAGCGGATATCCGGAAAAGCCGAAGGGTCCAGACATGACCAACCGCTTTCCGCGGTGAGAATACAAAACCACCGCGTGCCGGACGCAGTTGCCTTCATCATCAAACACTTCGAAGAACCCACCGCCCGCTTTCGGTTCGATGTAGAGCCGCTTGGGCTTTTCCGACATGGTATGGTCCCACCAGGGACTGACGTCGCCCGTTAGCAAATCGAATACTTGTTCGGGCGTACCCGGAACGACTACTTCATGCGATACGCTGAAGGCTCTCACCTTGCCAGGCTTCACGTCCGCCGACACGACTGCACCGAAACCGATGGTACAAATCAACAAACAAAATGGTCGTAACATTTTCGTCTCTCTGTTTCGACTCTGGATTTGAAAGCAGCCATCAACTCATTACAAGATTCAACCACGAACTAAGTGCGAAGCGTGAGCGAGGGACAGCGGTGTGCCTTCATGGTACCCCCTCACCCTCGCTGACGCTTCGCACTTAGTTAATAGACGGCCCGACAAACAAAAAAAGCGACCGGCCAATCAACACGTTGACCGATCGCTTGTTGAATTCATCGGATTTCACTAGGCGAACAATCCCGTCAAGGCTTCCGACTTGACCAGTTCGCGCGGCTGATTCAAGTGGTTGTAAACGATGGTTTGCGGGTTGATGCCGAATGCGTGATAGATCGACGCCAGCAGTTCACCCGGGTGTACCGGATCGACCAGCGGTGCCGATGCCGTCTTATCAGATTTACCATGCACGTAACCACGTTTTACGCCAGCGCCCGCCATCACCGCCGTGTAACAGTACGGCCAATGGTCTCGTCCATCGGCGCTGTTACCGTTGCCAGAGGTGCTGACGCCTTTTTGCGGGCTGCGACCAAACTCGCCAACGCAGACCACCAACGTGTCCTCAAGCATTCCGCGATCATCCAAGTCTTGAATCAGTCCGGACAGGCCGGCATCCAGCATCGGCCCCGACTGTGTTTTCATTCGCTTGGTCAGACCCACGTGATGGTCCCAGGAATGATTGTCAGAATTGGCAACCTTTGGCCAGATGACTTCGACCACGCGCGTGCCGGCTTCGACCAGTCGACGCGCCAACAAACAACTTTGACCAAACGTCGTGGGACCGTACATCGCTCGCGTGTCGGCAGTTTCAGCCTGCAGATCAAACGCCTCACGAGCACGACCGGAGATCACCAGGCTAAGTGCTTTGTCGTAGTAGCCACCCAGGTTGTGAGATTCGACGGCCTTATCAATGTCGGTCATTCCTTTGTTGATCACGTCGCGTAATCGCGCTCGCCGTTCCAGCCGTGCTGAAAACACTTCCGGACGCAGCTTCAGATCATCAACGTTGACCTTATCCATCTTCTTCATGTCCAGGTCATCGCCCGGAGGATACAACGTGTACGGGTCGTACCCTTTGCCGAGGAATCCGGCGGAACCACCTTTGCCGACCACATTACTCTCCTGCAATGGACGTGGCAGCATCACAAACGGCAGCATCGGTTCGGTGGTTGGACGTAAACGGATGATCTGGGAACCGAAGTTGGGAAAGTCCTTTGGCGAGGGCGGTTCCAGCTGTCCGGAGGGACTGACCTTGTCGGTCGTATATCCGGTCATCATCTGGTAGATCGCCGCCGTGTGGTTGAATAAACCATTCGGCGTGTAGCTCATGGACCGGATCATGGTGAAGCGGTCGTTCAGCTGAGCCAGGCGCGGGAGGACTTCCGTGAAATGCACTCCGGGCAGCTTGGTATCAATCGGCTTGAATACGCTGCGAACGTTCTCCGGCGAATCCGGCTTGGGATCCCACAGGTCCAGGTGACTGGGGCCACCTTGCAGGTAGACCATGATCACACTCTTGGCCTTGCCCCAACCTGGGCCGCCTTCTTTCCCTTTCGCGGCAGCCTGCAGCTCCATCATCGAGCCCAACGAGAGACCCAACATGCCAGCACCGCCAACGCGCAACACATCTCGACGCGTGACGCCCAGTCTTCGATCACACACGTCCTTACCTGGTTGTCCCTTGATCACGAACATGTCAGCTCTCCTGAGGAAGCCTTGATGGCAAACCTGTTGGTATCAATATCCTTGCAAATGCCAGGGCAGATTTCAAAACCAATCTAATGGTTAAACAGAAACGCCGGACTATTAATCAGTGCCCACGCCAGGTCCTGAACGGTCGTCAGTCGTGGATTGGCCAGCTGTTTGGTACTCATATCGACGTCCGTCTGCAGACGAGTCAACAAACGATCGACAGGAACGGCCTGTTTGGCCGATTCCAGGATCGCTCGCCGTTTGACGAGCCCCGGATCGGTGGGCAAAGGCTGTTTCGCCAGTGCCACCGCTGCAACACGCTTTTGCAATTCCGGATCGGCCTTCTGGTAATAGGCCAAAAGCTCCTTTTTCTGTGCCTCAGAACGTTGCTTGGCCGGCGTGCTGACGATGGCCAACAGCGATTCGGGCAAACTCAAACCAGGTTTGGCCTGGGTGGAGGCCGACAAACGGAATCGAGCCAGGCGATGGTCGGCCGCATTGTGATACTGGTGAATCACAAATTGCAGAATCGTCCCGCCGTCGTGGCCGATCGGCTTCTTGGTCTCGAACGTTGCCCAGTGCACGGTGCCTCCCTGCGGCGCGACGGCCCAACCGCGCTGATCGCGTGGCTTTCCGTCCAACGTCTGCTTGATGTTGAAACCTTGCTGACTGAAATCGGCAACCGGGTTCACCAGCTCGACAGCCGCGAACTTCTTCGGGTCGGAGACGGGTGCTGCGCGCACCTGGAATTCGGTGACGACGAAGTTGCCGTTTGGCGGCAATCCCGGTCCACCTCCTTTGATTCCCGCCACGGGAAGCGTTTCCAGACGAATTGCTCGAATGTCTTTCAAATGAGTCCGCACGGTCACGGTGTAAGTGGCCTTCACGGCCTTGCCGGATGCGCGGATCGAGCGGTCTTCCTGCCGCACCAGGTTGGCACCATTGGTCGAGGCCAGGTTGCGGGCTTCCAGCAAGAACCATTCGAAGTCGGTTTTTTGCTTTTTCTCCCATTCAGCCAGCGGCTTGGCCAAAGCGGCCTGGTACTTGGCTAACTCCGCTTCGGCGGCTTTGATCTTTGCAGCTCGTTCTTTCTCTTGCTGGGCAATCCGTGGAGCAAGCTTTTGTTCGTAGTCCGTTAAGTCGGCCTCGGCTTTGGCGATTCGCTGCGTGCGCGTTTCTTCCAGCTGAGGTTTCCGTTCGGCCCACCACTGCTGTCGCTTCTTCAGCTGTTCGCTCAACATCTCATGGTCGGCCTGGATGGCTTTCATGGATTGCAAGGCCGCATGGATCTCGGCGTCGGTCGCCGGGCGATTCAAGATGCGGAGGAATACTTCGTTGAACAATTCCTGATCGTTCTTGAGCTCCTTTTCCAACCTCACAAGTTCGTTGTTGGCATCGGCGATTGCATCACCCACAACGGGACCGCTGACCAGCGCCATCACCGGACCCAGCTGAAGTTCGTTGGTCCGTTCGCACTCGCAGGCACTTTCGCGTGGAGGTTTACCCAGCGTGGTCAGGAATCCGCTGGGCAGCTTGACGCCCGCGTCGGGCAGCGCGGCAGCCCGCGTGCCGGCCGGGACGCCTGGGAACTTGGATTTGGCTCCCGTTGCCCGATGGATGGAATCGAACAACACCTCCGCCGGTAGTCGCCGAGCGGTAGCATGCGAGTAATTGATTGCGTCGTCTTCGTTCCAGCGATTGGTCTTCACCGAAAGCTGATACGTCCGCGATTTACAGATCAAACGCATCACGTGCCGGACGTCAAAATCCTGATCGATAAATTCCTGAGCCAGGTAATCCAACAACTCGGGATTCGTCGGGGGATTGCCGGCGCGAATGTCGTCGATGGGTTCGATGATGCCCACACCCAACATGTAGCCCCACAATCGATTGACGTAACTGCGAGCGAAGTAAGGATTGTTGGCAGACGTGATCCAGGCAGCCAGGACTTCACGCCGCGTGGCATCTTCGGAAACGTCGTAATTGCAGTCGAAGGGGAACTTGGGCGGTGTGACTTGCTTGGTCCGCTCATGAACCACGTCACCGTCTTTCTTATCAGCGACGATCTCGTACAGCGGTTTTGCACCTTCGACGGCGGTCCCGCCAATGCGTTTACCTTTGGCGTTGGGATCCGCCTTCAATTCGAACTGCGCAAAGTAGGCAGCCACTTCGTAATACTGATCCTGCGTCCACCGTTCAAACGGATGATCGTGACACTTGTTGCAATTGAAGCGAATCGCCAAGAACAAGTGCGTCGTGTTCTCCATCGTGTCGACAGGATTACGCAAGATCTTGTAATACGAGGCCGGCGGATTCTCCTTGTTGGAACCCGACGCCGTAATCACCTTGCGCACGAATTCGTCGTACGGCGCATTCTGCGAGACTTCGTTGCGGATCCACCCGCGAAAGGCAGCCGCGCCTTCAGCACCGAGGAATTTCCGATTCACCTGCAACAAGTCGGCCCATTTGTTGGTCCAGTATTCGATGAATTCGTCGCCGCCGATCAGGCGATCGACCAGTTCGGCACGTTTCAGTTTCGAATCGCGCTTATCCGCCAGGAATGCTTTGACTTCATCACCGGTCGGCGGCAGGCCAGTCAAATCGAGGTGCACGCGGCGAATGAATTCCGCATCGGTGCAGAGGCCCGACGGTTGAATCTTCATTCTCTCCCATTTGGCGGCCGTTAATTCGTCCACACGGTTATACGTGGGTGGCTGTTTCCATACGAACTCTTCGCGAGGTCCCATCACCGTTAACGTGGTGGCCGCATAGGCTCCTTCGAACCGAGCCAGCACAGGCGCTTCGCCGCGGCGAGCTGCCGACATCAAGCCCCCCTCATCGACGGTCGCCACGTCCGTATTCCCGCTGGTGATGAACGCTTCGTGCGTGACGTCTTTGACTCGACCATCGGCGTACGTGGCCAGGACGCGCATTTGTTGGCGAGCGTCCAGTTGCTGCACCACTGGGTTGGCCGGATACAACTCGACGGACGCAACCCGCGGAGTCTCCATGTTCAGTTCGGCACCGGCTGCGATCCAGTCCCGAATCAACGAATAGTAGTCTTCGCCCGGTCGAGTAAGCTGGCCGCCGGCGTGCGCTACGGCCGACGTAGACTTCAACAACATCAGGCTGTCATCCGGTGAAGCGACGTTGGTTCGCCGCGAGGCCAGGTCGTCAGTGAATGCTCGCACATCAAAAATCGGATCGTAGCCGCGCAACGAAAGCTTAAAGCCGTTCTTCCCATTGGCGGAACCGTGACAAGTACCTTGGTTGCACCCCAGCCGCGAGATGGCTGGATTTACATCGCGCACAAAGTCCGGCACGAACTGCTCGTCGCAGCCCGAGACGCTGACCGGGATCTCGATCGATTGGTCTTCAACCGTAAACTGCAGCACGGCTTTGCCATCGGCTTCAGCTTTTACCAGCCCGCGTGAGTCGACCGAAACAACCGGCTGAGACAGCGAACTTTCCGCGATCCGTGTGACATCGACGCGATCGCCCGATTCCAGGATTCCGGTGACCAGTACCTGGGCATATTCGTACTGATTGGTCAGTTGAATCGTCGCCGGATTGGCTTCCAGTGATACCAGCTTCTGGGATGCCGGAAGCGTTTCTTGGGCCGCTGCGTCTTCCTGTTTTCCGCTTTCGGAAACGGTTGCCGCGATCTGAGGAACCGACTCGCTGATCGGAGCCGCTGAGAACATCTTGATTGTCTTGCACTGGTCGACGGACATAATCCGAATCCCGTCGGCGGCAGCAACCACCAGTTGCTGGTTATCGGGATGGAAGGCCACCGCGTAAGTACCAGCCGGGATTTCCGCAGTTGAGATCTGCTTCACACCATCCTGATGATAAGCGGTCAAGCGCTTGCGCTCCTCGGCGTTGCGCTGCGTCGATACCTTGGACATGATCTTCTTCACGTCCTCAGGTAGTGAAGTGTCGAATTCATAGGAATAGACACTCACTTGTCCCTTGCCATCCAATGTGCTGACTGCGGCCATCCGCTTACCATCGGCACTAATCGCCACACCAAAAATGCGCCCATGCATGCCGGGCATGATGCGAATCAGGTTCGCATCGTCACCGATGCGACGCGCCGTCTGCCGAATCATGCGGTAAACCTTGGGAACACCGTCGGCCCCTCCGATCAGAACTTCATCACGCTCGGGATGACGGGCGACCGCGTTGACTCCCCCTTTGAGTGCCTTGGGGGTGATCGAGGAGATGTTGTCCACGAACCGTTCCGTGGCCACTTCGGTCAACTTGACCGTCATGTCGCGAGCCACCGAAACCAGGTGTTTGCCATCGACCGAGAACACCGTGTCGCGTACCCAGTCGTTATGCGCGCCTTGAAACAACACTTGCTCGCCAGTGGCCGCGTCGATAGCGCGGACTGAATTGTCGGAACAACCGAACGACAGCAACTTGCCATCCGGCGACCAACGTCCTCCGTAAACCGTGTCGAAGGTGACCGCTACGGAGAGCTTGAGTTCTGGTTGCCAGTTTTCGGATGGAGCAGACACGTCCCAGACCTGCACTTCGCCCATCCGGCCGGGTAAGCCGCCCGTGACAGCTAAGGATTTACCGTCCGGCGAAAACGCCACCGACTCGATGCGTTCCGAGATTCCGATCAACCGCGCCGCCAGTCCGCTGCCATCGGCGCGATGCAGCAGCACTTCGTGGAATCCGGCGATCGCCAGCCACTTTCCATCAGGCGAATAATCGATTGACGTGACGATCGGCTGCATGGTGTACAGCGGTGGTCGATCGACGTCATAGCGTTGTTTTGCATTGGCGGGCGTATCGTTGTGCGCCCCTTGTCCGATCCATTGAATGATTAACGCCCGATCGGCCTCCGATAATGGCCCCTTTTCCTTGGGCATCTCGGCCTCACCGTCGACCGGCGTCATCAGTTCGACCAGATAGCTTTCATCAGGTTTGCCTGGAACGACGGCAGCCGTTTCGCTTTCGCCACCCGCCAGCAAATGATCAAAGGACGTCATCACATAATCGCCACTGTCCTTGGCAGGTTGATGGCAACCCTGGCAGTGTGCTTGAAAGATCGGCCGGATCTGTTTGTAGTAACTGATCTGGCCTGACTCCGCCTTTTGCGGGTCATCGTCGGCCCAGGCAACGTGGACCATCAGGACCCCCATCAACCAGGTGCTGACAAGCCGTTTCACGTTCATCATCCGCCTCCGCGAGTTATTTCGCTGCTTGCTGTGTACTGTTGTTTTGGGTGGAGTCATTCACGTCGGCCAGCGCGGTAGAACCTGCGGCGGCACGACCATTTGTTTTGGGCAAAGCGCGGCCCCAGTATTTCACGCCCGTCATGATGTGGCGTGACATCGCCCGCGCCGCGGTTCCGCGTTGTTGTTCAATTAACGCCTCGACGATCGCCAGGTGCTGCACCGCTTCCTCAGCCATCCGCTCCAAGTTGGTGTGCGATTCGTCATGGCGCCACGCCAGATCTCGAAAGGCGTGGAACAAGGTCTTCAGACGGCCCAGCTCATTCACTAACAACTGATTGCCGCTCGCCTGGGCGATCGAATCGTGCAACCGACTGTCCACGGCCAATGCCATCTGGATGTGGTCGGCCCGCTGGCTCTGGTCCACTTCCAGGAGGAAGTTTAAATCGCGCTGCAACTCCTGGAGCGTGGACTTATCCATTTGTCCGCAAGCGCGGCGGACGGCCTCACATTCCAAAGCACGTCGGACCTCACAAATCTCGCGAATGTCGTCCTGCGTGACTGGCTTGACGATGGCGCCCCGATTAGGCACCAATTCGATGATGCCGATTCCGGCCAACGCGATCAGTGCTTCGCGGATGGGCGTGTGCGATACACCAAAGCGACGCGCCAGCTCGTCGGTAACCAACCGCTGACCAGCCTGCAGTTCGCCACGACAGACTTCAGCCACCAGCGAATCCACGATTTCGCCACGACGTTGACCGTGGTCACAACGTATCGGACGGGCTGCAGAAACAGTGGCCATAAGTGACGACCGGCCCGAGGGCCTGAGTCAATGGAGGGCAAGCAACGACACGCGACGGAGACGAAACATCGTGGTTACGTCAGAACGATCCCAGCGGTCGCTGACTCGCGATTGTGGGGTTGGTAAAAAAGCTGGGTGGGAATGCTCCCAGAATAACTTTTCGCCGGACGACGGTCAAACACTTTCTATAGAATCCCGCCACCGTGGGGGCCGTCCCGCGGTCTGACAGAAGGCTGTCGCTGTGCGAATTCGGCTGGGACGTGCATCTGCCAGAAACTCGATGGCATCAAAAGGTTTGACGGGCCCTCGGATTGCGATAAATTATTTCCACTTCTCGTCTTTTCCACTTCAAAGGAACGGAGACATGCTCAAGCGAAAGCGGGGCTTCACGCTGGTGGAATTGCTGGTGGTCATTGCGATCATCACGATTCTGATCGCGCTGTTACTGCCCGCCATCCAAATGGCGCGCGAAGCAGCACGAAAGGCATCGTGCACCAACAATCTACGACAGATCGGTATCGCGATTCATTCCTATCACGAGACGGTACGCGTTCTACCTTCAGGCTGGATCGCACCCGTGCCGGAAGGAGATCCCGGCTGGGGTTGGGCCACGTTGATCCTGCCGCACATGGAGCAGTCGAGTCTGCATAACCTGGTCGATTTCGGAAAGCATATCGATCACGACGACAATGCCGTCGCCAGGACCTTTCCGATCCCGATCTATTTTTGTCCCAGCGACAATGCTGAGGACACGAAGATCTTCACTCTGGTGGACGACCCGGACAAAGATGACCCTCACAACCACGACCACCTGCCAATCGAAATCGCTTGCAGCAACTATGTGGCGAATTTCGGCACACACGGCATCATCAACCCGGGATGAGGTCCCCCACCTTCGAGCAGTGTTTGCTCGGGAAGCGGTCCTTTCTACTTCAATAGTTTCTTGCGGTTGAAAGACATCAAAGACGGTTTGGCCTACACCATGTTCGTGGGCGAACGGAATTCAGGAATTGATCATTCGACGTGGGTAGGAGTCGTGCATGGCGCGATCCAACCGGTCACACGCATCATGGGAACCACCGTGCGGACGCCCAATGCGGAAGATGCTCTGTTCGAAGATTTCAGCAGCAACCATTTTGGCGGCGCGATGTTCCTGTTCGGTGACGGAGCGGTCCGTTGGGTTCGCAACGAAATCGAACTCGACACCTATCAGGCACTCAGCACGCGACACGATCGTGACTTGATTAAGAAGAACGACGTCTTCCGTTAAAAGAAAAATCGACCTTCTCTGGTCCTCTGTGGTTTTGGAATTGAACCACAGGGACCCAGAGGAAGGGGAGAAAATGAAAGTCGAATCTACGCCGCGCCTCTTTGGGGCGCGGCTTTGTTTTTGGTGTTTGTGGCTGGTCGCTTCGTTGGTGGTCCACGGTCATCTGGCTGCACAAGGCGCACGCCCCAACGTCGTGCTGATCTTCAGCGATGACCAGGGCTTTCATGATGTGGGATGCTACGGAAGTGAGATCCCCACGCCGGCCATCGATTCCATCGCCCGGCAAGGGATCAAGTTCAGCTCCTGGTACGCTGCGTCGTCGATTTGTACTCCCAGCCGATTCGGGCTGTTAACAGGACGTAACCCCAGCCGATCGCAAGATCGGTTACTGGGTGCCTTAATGTACTTGAGCGACACAGACCGTCAGCGCGGCATCCGGCCGGGAGAAACAACGATCGCCGAGGTGCTTCGTCAAAACGGCTACGCCACTGGGCTCATCGGCAAATGGCATCTCGGCCACGGCAGTCGTGATTTTCTGCCGACGCAACACGGTTTCGACATGTTTCGCGGCCACACCGCTGGATGTATCGACTACTTCACGATGACCTACGGAGTGCAGCCTGACTGGTATCACAACAATCGGCTAGTCAGTGAGAACGGATATGCCACCGACTTGATCACCGATGAAGCCGTCGACTTCCTGCAACGCACCGCCGACACGGCATCGCAGAAGCCATTTTTCCTATTCCTGGCTTACAACGCGCCCCATTTTGGCAAAGGCTGGAGCCCGGCAGAAAACAGGACGGTGAACATCATGCAACCGCGCGGACACGAACTGAAACGCGTGGCGCAAATACCCGACAAAATCCGCCGTGAGTTCGCGGCGATGACCCTTGCGCTGGATGACGGGATCCAGCGGGTGTTGAAGCAACTGGATGCGCTGGAACTATCGCAAGATACCCTGGTGATCTTCATGACCGACCACGGTGGCGACCCCGTCTACGGTGGCAGCAACGCGCCGCTGCGCGGCAACAAAGCAACCCTGTTTGAAGGTGGCATCCGCGTTCCTTGCGTGATGCGCTGGCCTGGCAAAATACCCGCAGGCAGCAACAGTGATGCCGTGACCAGCGCCCTGGATATATTCCCCACGTTATGCGCAGTTGCTGACATTCAGCCGCCAGCCAACGACGGTTTGGATCTGTCGTCTCATCTGCTTGAAGCAGGCAACGTTCCGGCAAGGCAATTGTTCTGGGAAATCGGTGCCCACGCCGAATTGCAGCGACAGCCCTGGTCCGCGGTCCGTGACGGTCGTTGGAAGTACCTGCAAGACAACCAGAAACAAGAGTATCTGTTCGACCTGCAGAACGATCGGCGTGAAACCACCAACCTCAAAGATCGCGAGCCAAAGACGTTTGCCCGACTCCGTTCACTGCGCGATCAGCTGCGCACGGAAATGGGGCGCTGAAGGTTTGAGGTTTGAGGTCTGAGGTTTGAGCGATCAGGCATCAGCGGTCAGGGTGCGCTGTCGAATAGTTAAGTGCCTCACTAGCCCGACGCGTCAGCGAGGGGTTGTTCGGCAAGCGGTCACGCCAGGAAAACACGACGGAATGCGGATCACGTACCCCACCTTCGCCGGCGTTCGCGCGTCATCGATGTCATGTGCAACCCCTCGCTGACGCGTCGGGCTAGTGAGGTGTGAGGACCCAATTTGCAATACCTGTGTTTGACCGGCGTGAGTGCACTCGCTGACGCGCTTTGAACTTGCGCTTTTCGCCAATAACTAACCCGAAGCGTCAGCGAGGGACAGCGGTTAACGCTTGCG
>CAJHYY010001056.1_pt1 | contig 11437 bp, 5 predicted proteins | sample 9198861 | NCBI WGS metagenome assembly CAJHYY01 (sample SAMEA7708377, study PRJEB35096) | sediment metagenome | biome: marine neritic benthic zone biome [ENVO:01000025]; feature: sediment [ENVO:00002007]; material: shallow marine sediment [ENVO:03000034] sea grass bed [ENVO_01000059] ... | reverse complement strand
ATTTAACTTTGTGGCATTCGGCGTCAATTCGATCGATCCTGGGGCGTCGCTGGTATTGGTATCTAACCAGGCCGCTTTTGAGTCCCGATACGATACAACCAACATTACGATCGCCGGTGAATACGATGACCAGCTAGCCAATAACGGTGAACCGCTTCGCCTGCTGGCCGCCGATGGTGGTGTCATCAAGCGATTTGATTACGGCGACAGCAACGCCGGATTCCCGGCCGCCGCGGACGGTGCCGGATCCTCGATGGAAGTAGTTCACGTCGATGCCGATTACGAGAACCCGGCTAACTGGCGTGACTCGTCACAACTGCATGGCACGCCGGGCGCCTATAGCGCACCTGGCGCGAGCACGCTGCCGTTGCGAATAACTGAGCTCCACTACCATCCAGACGACGTCGCAAGCAACCCTGACACAGAGTTTATCGAACTACAGAATACTGGCCCGTCAACGATCGACCTTTCCGCTGTGTCGCTTCTGCTCGACGTCGAATTCAACTTCAGCGACGGCGCGATCACATCGCTCGGACCAGGTCAATTTGTTGTAATCGTAAGAGATACGGCCGCATTCACTGCCCAGTATGGCGCCGGCCTGCCAGTCGCGGGCCAGTACGCCGGCAATCTCTCGGACGATGGCGAACGAATTTTAGTCGTCGACAGTGCCGGAGAAATAATTCATGACTTCGCTTACGACGACGAATCGGGCTGGCCTACCTCTCCGGACGGAGCAGGCCCTTCGCTGGAGATTATTAATCCAGCAGGCAATTACAACGATCCCGCCAATTGGATAGCCAGCGCAACCAGTGGCGGCACGCCCGGAATCTCCTCACAACCGACGATACAAATCCTGGACAACGGCGACACCGGCTTCAACATCGAATCGGGCAGCTGGGGTAGCGGCGCACTCGGTTTCCAGGGGGACAATCGCTGGAACCAGGCCGGCAGCGGGCAGGATGTGGCCAGCTGGACGTTTACCGGTTTGGCTGCCGGTACGTACGAAGTGTCGGTCACCTGGCCGGAGTCCGGCAACCGAGCCACAAACGCTCCGTTCCGGGTCTTGGACAACACGACCGAAGTAGCCAACACGACAGTCAACCAGGAATTGGCACCGACGGCAGACCATGTCGAAGACAACACCAACTTCCAGATCCTGTTCGCGACGGTTCCGATCAGCAGTGGGACACTGATCGTCGAGCTATCGGATGACGCCAACGAGTTTGTCATCGCGGATGCGGTGAGGATCGAATTGGTTCCGACCGGTCCGGACACTACGCCGCCGACCGCCGATCTCGCCAACCCGGCCAATGGTGGCACGGTCGATCCAGCCGTGCTGAACGCGCAAGGTTACATTGAAGTCACATTCTCGGATGTTGGCGATGGCCTGGACGCTGCCACGGTCGGTGGTGACGAAATTGCGATCAACGGGGCAGGCGTAGGGTCGGCAGTTCTAAATGGAACGGCCACACTGGTCAGCGGTACCACGTACCAGTATGCCTTCAGCGGCACCTTTGTTAATGGCGCCGTGAACGTCGACTTTGCGGCCGGCACATTCGCGGACCTCGCCGGCAATCAAAACGTTCTGGAGACCGAATCGTTCACGGTCCAGACTCCGCCCGCGGCGCAGATCATCGACAACAGCGATCCAGGTTTTCAGATTGTGTCCGGCAGTTGGGGAACCGGCGGGATCGGATTCGACGGAGACAATCGTTGGAATTTGGCTGGCAGCGGGCAGGATGTGGCCAAGTGGACTTTTTCCGGACTTGCTGCGGGTACTTACGAAGTGGCGGTCACCTGGCCGGAGTCCGGCAACCGGGCTACCAACGCCCCGTTCCGGGTCCTGGACAACACAACGGAAGTCGCCAGCACGACGGTCAACCAGGAACAGGCGCCCACGGCCGACCATGTCGAAAGCGGTACGAATTTCCAGATTCTGTTCGCTACGGTTCCGATCAGCAGCGGGACGCTGGTCGTTGAGCTGTCGGATGATGCCAACGAGTTTGTCATCGCGGATGCGGTGAGGATCGAGTTGGTACCGACTGGTCCGGATACAACGCCGCCGACCGGCGATTTGGCCAACCCGCCCGACGGTGGCTCGATCGACCCCGCTGCGCTGAATGCGCAAGGTTACATTGACGTCACGTTCTCGGACGTGGGAGACGGCTTGGACGCAGCCACTGTCAGTGGTGACGAAATCGCGATCAGCGGTGGCGGCGTAGGGACGGCCGTGCTGGATGGCACCGCCGCGTTAGTCAGTGGCACAACGTTCCGGTACGCGTTCAGTGGTAACTTTGTCGACGGTGCGGTGAATGTCGACTTCGTCGCCGGCACTTTCGCCGATCTGGCGGGCAATCAAAACGCGCTGGAAATCGAATCGTTTACCGTCGCGACGCCGCCCGCTGTGCAGATAATCGACGACGGCGCGGCAGGCTTCGAATTCGTGTCTGGCAGTTGGGGAAGCGGTTCGATCGGTTATCAGTCGGACAATCGCTGGAACCAGGCCGGTAGCGGACAGGACGTCGTCCGCTGGACGTTTAACGGGCTGGCGGCCGGTTCGTATGAGGTGTCCGTCACCTGGGCAGAATCCGCGAATCGGGCCACCAATTCGCCGTTCCGGGTTCTGGATAACACGACGGAGCTCGGCAGTACAACGGTAAACCAGAAAATGGCCCCCACGGCGGACCATGTCGAAAGCAACGCAAACTTCCAGATCCTGTTTGTCTCGGTGCCGATCAGCAGTGGGACGTTGGTGGTCGAGCTGTCAGATGATGCCGATCAGTATGTGATTGCCGACGCAGTGCGGATTGAATCAGTCCCTAGCGGCCCGGACACGACGCCACCGACGGGTGATCTCTCCAGCCCGACGAATGGTGGTACGATCGACCCCGCCACCCTGAACGGGCAAGGATTCATCGAGGTCACGTTCTCCGATATCGGAGACGGTCTTGATCCCGCCACCATCAGCGGCGACGAAATTGCGATCAGCGGTGCGGGCGTCGGGGCGGCAGCGTTAAGTGGCACGGCTACCTTGGTCAGTGGCACAACGTACCAGTACCCGTTCAGTGGTGCCTTTGTTGAGGGAGCGGTGAATGTCGATTTCGTCGCCGGCACGTTTGCCGACCTGGCAGGCAATCAAAACGGGCTGGAGACCGAAGCCTTCACGGTGCAGATACCACCTGCGATACAGATTATTGACAACGGTGATTCTGGTTTCCAGTTCGTTGCCGGTAGTTGGGGTAGCGGGGGCATTGGTTTTCAGGGCGATAACGCCTGGAACGTTGCTGGCAGCGGGCAAGACGTAGCCAGCTGGACATTCTCGGGGCTGGCTGCTGGTAGTTACGAAGTCTCGGTCACGTGGCCGGCCTCTGGCAACCGCGCGACCAACGCGCCCTTCCGTGTGCTGGACAACACAACAGAAGTAGCCGACACGACGGTCAACCAGGAACTGTCGCCGGCAGCCGACCACGATGAAAATGGAACCAACTTCCAGATTTTGTTTGCGTCGGTCGTGATCAACAGCGGGACGCTGGTAGTCGAGCTTTCAGATAATGCCAACGAGTATGTGATCGCCGACGCTGTGCGGATCGAGCTCGTTCCTGGTGGTCCGGACACGACACCGCCAACCGGGGATCTTTTCAGTCCCACGAATGGCGGGACGATCGACGTCGGCGTGCTGAATAACCGGGGTTACATCGACGTCACATTCTCGGATGTGGGAGTCGGGCTGGACGGGACCACGATCACGGGCGACGAGCTGGCCATAAGTGGGGCCGTGGGAACGGCAGTGCTGGATGGAACTGCCACCTTAGTCGGCGGCACGACCTACCGTTATGCCTTCAGCGGGGCCTTTGCGTTGGGTGCGGTGAATGTCGATTTCGTGGCGGCTTCGTTTGCCGATCTAGAGGGCAATACAAATCTGCTCGACAACGAATCGTTTACTGTCGAGATTCCACCAGCTGTGCATATTATCGACAACAGCGAATCTGGTTTTCAGGTTCTGTCGGGTAGTTGGGGCAACGGCGGGATCGGGTTCCAGGGAAACAACCGCTGGAACCAGGCCGGCAGCGGGCAGGATCTAGCCAGCTGGACGTTCACGGGCCTGACTGCGGGAACATACGAAGTCTCGGTCACCTGGCCGGCGTCGGGCAATCGTGCCACCAACGCGCCGTTCCGTGTGCTGGATGACACGACCGAAGTAGCCAGCACGACGGTTAACCAAGAGCTCACGCCCACGGCCGACCATGTCGAAAACGGCAGCAACTTTCAGATCCTGTTTGCGTCCGTCGCGATCAACAGTGGGACGCTGGTGGTCGAGCTGTCCGACAACGCCAACGAGTATGTGATCGCCGATGCCGTGCGGATCGAGCGAACCGGTGATCTGCTAACCGTGCCACCGCAACAGCTGCAAACCGCGCCGGGCGTTTCGCAGCCTGGCCAGTACCACGTTTCTGCCAACCTGGTACTTGCAGACCGCACTCGAGTTGCTATCGATCCGATCGCGACGCGCAGCGTATCCGCGACCGGCACGACGGTTGCAAGCGCCCGCGCGTCGCTGACCAAAACCAGCATCGTTCAACCACAGGGGAACGTCTTTTTTGTTCCGGATGTGGATCAATTGGGATCTCTTCCGCTTTTCGCAGGGCGGTTTCAGGCTGAGAATGTTCCGGCGCCACAACGTGGCAATGTCAGCGACCGCGATACCCGTCCCAGGGATGCCGCTCTGTGGAATGACGGGATGTTCGACCAGAGCGATCTGGACGTCATTGTTAGCGAGACAGAGCTCGACGAAATCGAACTTGCCCTGGCGGAAATGGAAGCCGACTGGCGGCAGTTGTTACAAACTTCAGCAGCGGAACTTCGCGGGTTTATGGCCGAATTCGAGCCCGTTGACTGATTCTGGTTTTCACACTTTCACACAGGAAGCGTAACATGAACGCAAAAGATGCCATTCGCTCGTCAGCGAACATCAGTTCGATGGTCCTCAAGACTTACATCAGCGATCTTGAAGACGCAGATCTCATGCGGCGGCCCGGAGAGGGATGCAATCACCTGGCCTGGCAACTGGGCCACCTGATCTCTTCGGAGGTACAGTTGTTGAACAGCGTCGCCCCAGGTCAAGGTATCGAGTTGCCCGATGGATTTTCCGAGGCTCATTCGAAAGAGAAGTCCAACGACGACGACCCGGCAGGTTTTCACGGGAAGCAGACGTACGTCGAACTGTTCGATAAGGTGCGAGCGGCGTCGCTCGCGGCCCTTGACGGCTATGTGGAATCCGATCTCGACAACCCGGCACCGGAAAACTTCCGCAGCTTCTGTCCGACAATGGGTGACATGTTCACGCTGATCGCCACGCACCCCATGATGCACGCCGGCCAGTTCGTCATCGTACGCCGGCAACTGGGCAAGCCGATCTTGATGTAACCAAGCGCATTCAGGCCCAGCTCGCATCAATTTTGGCTATGACCTTTTCAGCACACCAAGATTGGCGTAATTTGGTGAACGCCGCCCTTCCCGCATGCATGTCGAAGGGTTTTGCGAATTCGTGACGCGAACGGTTAATCCGACATGAACGTGACTGAAGAACTTGAATCACGCAGGCCGCGACGCTGGCTCCGGTTCAGTTTAAGGACGCTATTGTTGCTGACGACTGGGGTGTGTGTTTATCTGGGATGGCTGGTCAGTTCCGCGCGTGACCAGCGATTGGCCGTCCAGGCCATCGAGGATCAGCGCGGCGACGTCTATTACGATTTCGAACTGGACGAGGAGGCAGAATTGATTGACGACGCACAGCCGCCCGGCCCCGCCTGGCTGCGTGAGCGAATTGACCGCCATTTGATCGATAATGTCGCCTATGTATCGTTCGAGTACGTGGGAATCCAAGATGTATCATCGCTGACGAAACTAAGAAAACTGCGGAAACTGGACCTTGATACGGCGAAGATCCGCGACCTGCGTCCATTGGCGGGGCTAACCAGACTGGAATGGCTATTTCTTGCTAACACACCCATCCACGATATTTCGCCACTAGCAGAATTGCACGACTTGCGAACGCTGGTTTTGCGCAATACACAAGTCAGCGATCTCTCCGCCTTGCGAGAGCTGACGGAATTACGGCAACTTTATCTACAGGACTCGCAAGTCGAAGATCTTAAGCCACTGGCCGGCTTGACCGAACTGGAATTTCTAATCCTGGACCGGACCCGCGTCAAAGACCTTTCTCCCCTCAAAGATCTAAACAAGCTGGGCTGGCTGTCGCTGGTAAACACGCATGTCAGCGACATCACGCCGCTCAAGGGACTGACAGCGCTATTCAGCGTCGAACTTGATCAGACAAACGTAAGTGCCGCTGATGCGCAGATGCTCCGCCAGGTGCTACCTAAGTGCAAGGTTGAATGGTCGGGTGACAAGCCAAGCGACAGACGGACAATGCCGAGCGACGAATCGGAATTGCCCATGGAACTTTCCCTCCCGGAAAGGGCCGCGGCCCAAATCGACGTCGTTTCCCCGGCGCGAGTTGCGATCCCGGCTGGTGTTCAGGCCGAGCAAACTCGGTCCGGCCCGTCTGACTTCGAGCCAACTGTCACCGTTCCGTCTGTGCCACGGCGAGTGCCCGAGCCTGCCGATCTGCCGTCGGAACTGACACAGCCCAGCGAATCCGCGGAACGATAACATCACGCTGATCTGAAAAAGCCAGCCGCAATTTAAATTGCTGGTTGCCTTAGCTTGATCTTCCACGAGTACATTCCTACTGGAACGCGGCTTTGCAAACATCTATTCTCCAAGCTCTCGGACCTCGTACTAAACTGAATTCGATACCACACGAAGTGCGAAAGCCGAAAGCGCCATGAAGGTCGTCAACTGCGGTTCGCTGAACATCGACCATGTCTATCGCGTCCCGCATTTTGTGAGGCCTGGCGAGACACTGCCGGCACGTGACTACCAGGTGTCGCCCGGTGGCAAAGGCAACAACCAATCCGTCGCGCTGGCGCGTGCCGGCGCCACCGTACTGCACGCTGGCAGGATCGGAGGCGACGGGTCCTGGCTGCTTCAGCGGCTAGCGGCCGAGGGGGTCGACACGAGCTTAATCGTAACCAGTGACCAGCCGTCCGGGCACGCCATAATCCAGGTAGACGACAACGGTGAAAATGCCATTTTCTTGTTCGGCGGCGCAAACCAGGATTGGAAAGAAGCAGACATTGAGCGCGTGTGCGATGCGATCCAGCCGGATGACATGCTACTGGTACAGAACGAGATTAATGCCACCAGCGACTTGATCCAGCGAGCGGTCGCGCGCGGTACGCAGGTCATCTTTAATCCTGCGCCGATGACGGACGACGTCGCCCGCTATCCGCTAGGCCGGGTCTCTATGTTCATCATGAACGAGACTGAAGGCCTGGCGTTGACCGGGGAATCCAACCCGAACGAGGTCGCGGCGGCGATGCGATCGCGATTCCCGCTTGCTGCCGTGGTTCTGACGTTGGGAGCGCGCGGGGTCTTGTATAGCGACGCAAACGGTGTGCTGCGCCGATCCACGCCGATTGTCGAAGCGATCGACACGACGGCCGCCGGAGATACCTTCGTCGGATACTTCGTCGCTGCATGCGCTGCCGGGGCCGGCGTCGCTGCCTCGTTGGAAACGGCATGCCGTGCTGCGGCACTCTGCGTTACCCGACCTGGGGCCGTGGACGCGATTCCCAAGGCTGTCGAGGTTGGCAGCTGCAAAAACCAAAGATAGCGCAAAAAAAACCCGCCGGTCACCTGACCGGCGGGGTAAAAAACTGCCGATTCCGTTCAAGACTTCATGCGCGTTTGCGACTCCGCCACCCGACAAAGCCGAGTGCCAGAAGCCCAAGTGCCGCTAGAGCGAGCGCCGACGGTTCGGGAACCCTTTGCAGCGAAAAGCCCTGCAGCCAGACGTTGTCGGGATCCGACGCAATCGCCACATTGAGCACCGGATCGGTCGCCACGTACTCGATCGTTAGCAGAACGGCCTCGCGGGTATCCCGGTTGGCCGTAATATTGACGAGGCTGTCACCCTCAAAGGTAATATCGAACGTGCGCCCTTGGAAGTTGTCCTTCACAAGCCAATATGCTTGAAAAAGATAGTCCTTGCCGACCTCGACGGGAATCGAAAAAGTTCCCGGTTCGTTTCCTTGATTGGTTCCCACGATTCCATCCATAAGATCAAAGAAATCGCCAGTAAAGACGCTCGGGTCCGGATCACCAAAAGGACCGAAGAAATCGATCGGACTGTAGTCGAGGTTCGTATCCGGATGGACAACTCCGTTAACGGTCACGGTCCCCGTGCCGCCGAAGTTTGCCGCGGCGATCGTCTCGACACCTCGGATGATGTCGGTTTCCTCATCAAGGACGCCGACGCTGAAGATCGCGGCTGCGGCAGGGGTCGACAAAACAAGTAGAGACGCCATAAACAAGGCGCCGCCGGCGAGTATTCTGGTAGTAAGAGTCATTGGTTCTTCCTTTCAATTAAAAAGTGTTGGTAGTTGAACGAAAAAGTGTATGGTTCGGTAAACAGCTGCAACCTGAAGGGTGGAAGCCTTCACGGCAATGCGGTTGTGCGCGAAACGCCGCGCTCGCTCCGTCACTTCCATCAGGATCACTTCGCGCTTGCGGCCGTTGCCACCAAGCCCGTGCGAAACGGCGGTTCATGTCGTTTCCTCCAGCTTGTATCTAATTGACTGGTCTTTCTCTGTAGCTCCGCAGGCGCCGCCTCGCGGCGACGTTCTCCTCACTTGTGCTCCCTAACGGCATGTCGAGGAAAAACTGGGGAATCGCGAACTGCCACCGCGGGTATGCGATCGCGTGCAAGCGAACGCATCCGGCAGGCGCGCACGCCCAGCGCGTGCTGGCCATCGGGTACGACGAGCGCGTTTGTTTTTATGTCGCGGCATTTGCCTGATCACTGGTACTCACCTTTCAATATTAACTGCATGTCGAGAAACACTTCCGAAATCGCGCACCTCCAGCCCGGCTGGTCGATCGCCATCCGGCGTGAACACTCGGAGGACGCGCACGACCAGTCCAAGCAGGCCCACGCCGCGCACGTTGAGCGCGTCGCGCAAGGGCTAAGGCACTTGCTCTGGACCTGTTATGTATTCCCGGCGTTTGCCTGGTCACTGGTACTCACCCTTCAAATGGCTGTTCGAGGAAAATGTCGATCGCGTACCTCTAGCGCGAACTAAAGGACTACACGGCAGGCGCGCACGACCAGCAGCAACATGCGGTTAACGCTTCGTCCGAGCGCACATACGCTTGCCGGCTTGCTTTATGGGATCGTGGCAACTGCCTGGTCACTGGTACTCACCTTTCCAAAATCGCTTGCAATTCGCGGAAAAACGTCCGGGATCACCTACGGCGCAGGTAAACGACGGCGCGGCAGGCGCACTCATCCCGTGCGAGCGCACTCTTAGCGTTGCCTGAGCGCAAATACGCTTGACTGTGCACTTTGTGATCGCGGAGTTTTTGCCTCGTCACTGGTACTCACCTTTCCAAGTATTACTAACCGGATTTTTAAGGAATCGCGCACCACCAGCGCCGGTAAAACACAGTTGTCATGCAAGCCCGTAGGCGCACATTGCGCCCCACGCTCCTGCGCACGCTCGACGATCGCGCATCGTCAGCACACGAAAGCCTGCGCATCTGCATTTACGCTGCGGTGGCGTATTCCTGGTCACTGGTACTCGCCTTCCAACCCTCGCAGGTCGAAAAAATATCGGTACGTTGTCACTTTCAGCGCAGGCAAACCGGGCACGAGCAAGCGCGTGCACTTAAACGGCGCGCACCTGCTGCGCGGGCACGCCAGGGCACCCTGATAAGTGCGCATGGCAAGCTCCAACAAGCGTGCGCTCGGTTTTTTAGCGTGATCGTGGCGTACCTGGTCACTGGTACTCACCTTTCCGCCTTATCTGGCCGGGGAAAAATGCGTGATCGTTGTGGACACCACATCAGGTTGTGATGTTTTGGTTCATTGACTGCTTACGTAATGGGGTTACAGAAATGCCGTGAAGCGCCGAGGAGCGCGAAATGCGCAAAAGAAAGAACGTCTAGGACGAATCACCAAACAGGCGCAAAAGCGCTGAGAAGGTGATTAAACCTAGACGTTCTTGTAAGCTACTGGCTTTGCTCGGAATGTAGAGGTGTTCTCCGCAAAAATTGCGGATGTGTTAAGTATATTAATCTTATCCAGCATCGAGTGCAAGCATTTGTTCAACAAAATCCCTTGGGAAATCGGATAGGCGAGATGTGACTTGGCACCACCCCCTGGCAGGGGGGCACGTAGGCCCTAATCCACAACAATCAAGTCGCAGACAACCATGCGATGGTCGGAATAGAGAGTTTCGTGGGCAGATACTGAGTCGGCACGCAAGGTGCCGCTCACCCAGACCTGGTCCACTCGAAAAAGCGGATATTCGTTTGTCCCCGTGGCCCCCCAACCCTGTCCTGCCTTTGCGAACGTATCGAAAAGTTGGCCCTTGAGTGGTGTCAAGCAATCGTCGTACGGCGGGCAATTAAAATCTCCGCCGACGATTAAATGACCTGAGGCTGGAATCGACCGTATTTGCTGCATGATTTCAAGAATCTGCTCCCGATGCTTCACGCGACTCGCGTGGTGAGCCGCCCAAAAACCCGGCATCCAAAAGTCGAGCCGCGAGGCGGGCAGTGACAGCCGTAAGCTGATCACATCGGCCGTGACACCCGATGGCAGATCTACCTCGCCATACACGAAGTGTAAAGTTCGATTCGCCACCTTTGACTTGATCTTCCCTCGGGCAAGGATCGCTACATCGCCACCATGCAGGAATCCTCCGTCACGACCAAACAAGCTTTGCGACAATTGCTCAAGGCTATCTCTGCCTGGCGATTCCTGCAGCAGCACGATGTCGGGATCCCATTTTTCGATTTCTTCGACGCTGCGCGCCTGCCCGATATGGCAATTCAAAGAAACGACGCGGATACAGCGGCCGCGCTCACGTGCGGCCTTCCAGTCGCTCGTTGGTCCCTTGCTTAATCTGGCAAGACTGTAAACCTCCTGCACAAACAAGCCCATGAACAAGCCCCAGAGCCCCAACGCCAAGAAGAAAAAGCGCCGCTGGCGGTGACCGTATCCAATAATGGCAAGTAGAATGCCCAATCCCAACCAGCACCAAGTGGGAACGAGTATCAGCGGAGCCAGCCAGTCGGGCTGAGTAATGTGGCACAACGACAGGGCGATACACAGTGCCATCGAGGCGGTGATCAACATCCATCGCCAGCGCGGTCGTTTTGGCGGTGCCTGAATATCGTTCGTAGAAGCGGTCTTGTCGTGGCTCATCTTTTGGCCGACCAGCGAAACAACGCAGTTAGACTGGCGTCCCCACGCGTTGGTCAATCGCTGCTTTCGCCCACACGAATGAAACGGAATCGCATCGCGTCT
>CAJHYY010000548.1_pt1 | contig 11485 bp, 10 predicted proteins | sample 9198861 | NCBI WGS metagenome assembly CAJHYY01 (sample SAMEA7708377, study PRJEB35096) | sediment metagenome | biome: marine neritic benthic zone biome [ENVO:01000025]; feature: sediment [ENVO:00002007]; material: shallow marine sediment [ENVO:03000034] sea grass bed [ENVO_01000059] ... | reverse complement strand
GGATGGTCGCCGAAATAGTTGCGACTACAGAGGGAGCGAGAAGTCGCTGGCTGGCAGCCAAGTTCATCGCTCAGTCCGAAGAACTCAGTCAGGCCTTCGTCAATCGACTGTGGTCACATTTCTTTGGCTATGGGTTCACCCGCCCGGTTGATGACATGGGGCCACACAATCCGCCCAGTCATCCTGAACTGCTGAAGGAATTAGCCGGTCAATTCGAGGCATCCGACTATGATCCGAAATCGGTGATGCGCTGGCTGGCCGCCTCCGATGCGTTCCAACGCAGCAGCGAAGTGACGGACGGCAACCAGAAGGATGCACCGGAAATCGGTCGGATCGCTGAATTCAGCCGTTATTACACGCGACAGTTGCAGCCCGAAGAGATTTATCAGTCGCTGGCAATGGTGGCCAAGTGGCGACACCAGAAACTCGATCTGCCCGAACTCACGCAAGCTCGGCAGGCCTGGCTCGGCGGACTTTCCAAAGACATGGGCACCGACGACGGTGCCGAGATCCATGCCTTTGATGGTGGTATCCATCAATCGTTGATCATGATGAACGGCCCGTTGATGCGCAACGCGGTCAGTTTCGAAAAAGGAAGCGTGCTGCAAAGCGTCGCTGACAGCAAGCTCAGCGATCGCGAAAAAGTGGAACATCTGTTCCTGGCAGCGGTTGCCCGTAAACCCAACCGCAACGAAATGTCGATGGCTCTGAAGCTGATGGCCGAGAGCAAACAAGACAAACGGTTGGCGCTGCAAGACATTTGGTGGGCTCTGTTGAACAGCAACGAGTTCATTCTGGACCACTGATTGTGGAGGTAACGCCGTTTCCCCAAACGGCGATTACACGTGCCCCTCCCTAGTCCCGTGAGGCCGAGGTGATCCCCGTCACTTCGGCCTCTTTTTGTGGCGAGCGTGGAGAGCTAGGAAAACGGGGAGGAGCGGAGAATCAGCCCCCTTTGCCTCTTTGCCCCTTTGGCCCTCGACCCCTCCTAAAACGCATCATCGTTCTCCGATTTTTGCTGTTCTGGCAGTTGCCCGGCCTTGCTATACTCCCACGCCCATTTTCCCAAGGGACCGTAGCAGATGTTTCGTGCGACGTTGCTTTTATTGGTGTTGCTGTTTGGTTGCTGGGGGTGCGGTACGACCAAATCGCAGCGAGCCACGGAGCAACTGCTGGTGTCGGATGCGGTGGACCGGGCGATTGGAGAGATCGATTTCGCCGCGATCGCCGGACGCACCGTGTACCTCGATACCCAGTACCTGCAACCGATCAAAGGCATTGAATTCGTCAATGCCAATTACATAGTCAGCGCCATGCGGCAACAGATGGTGGCCGCCGGATGCCGTTTGCAAGACAGTCGGGATAACGCCGAAGTCGTTGTCGAAGCCCGCGTCGGGGCGCTGGGCACCGATAGTCACGATGTGATTTACGGTGTGCCTGCCAGCTCATCGCTCAGCACCGCGGCGTCGTTGGTTCCCAACGCGCCGCCGATTCCCATCATTCCCGAAATCTCACTGGCCAAACGTTCCGATAAGATCGGAGCCGCCAAGGTCAGCGTGTTCGCCTACGACCGCGAAACGCGTCAAGCCATCTGGCAGTCGGGAATCGCCGTGGCTCGCAGCAACGCCAAGGACACCTGGGTGCTGGGAGCCGGTCCCTATCAGAGCGGCACGATCTACAACCGAGCGCGCCTGTTGGGACGCGAGATCGACATTCCGATCCCTAAAGATCCAGTCAGTTCGGCGGTGATAGCCCGTGTGACCGACACTCAACCGTCGCCAACGACTCCGGAATACGCGCGTGCGATCCATTTCGAGAAGGCCACTTCGGAAACGGAAGTCGCCACCGCCTCGCACGAAGAACCGGTCGACGAAAATAACGAAGCGGACGAAGCGGACGAAGCGTCTGCGTCTGCAGAGGACGAAGAACAATAACCGCTGGGGCTTTTCATGCGAATTTTGATCAGTCGTTTGAGTGCCGTGGGCGATTGCATTTTGACGATGCCTGTCGCCTGTGCAATTCGTCGCGCCATCCCCGAAGCGCACATCAGTTGGCTGGTGCAAAAAGGACCTTCATCGCTGATCGAGCCGCATGAATGCGTCGATGAAACGGTTGTCGTGCCGCGCGGATGGTTGAAATCGCTGAGTGAGATTCGTCGGGTTCGCAGCGCGCTACGGCAGCTGAATTGCGACTGGGTCATCGACGCCCAGAGTTTGACCAAGAGCGCCGTGGCTCCCTGGCTGGCGCGCATCTCCGACCGAGCTGCCTTCGCGCCACCTCAGGGCCGAGAACTGGCTCCGTGGCTGGCGACGCACAAAATCGTGCGCACGGCGGATCATGTCGTCGACGCTTACCTGCAACTGTTACGTCCTCTGGGAATCGAAGGCGACGAGGTCGAGTTTCGCGTGCCGCGTCCGTCCAACGTGCAGTCTCGAGTCGATCAATGGCAACGAAAACAGCGGCTCCCCGATAACTACATCCTCATGAATCCCGGTGCCGGTTGGGATTCCAAGATCTGGCCATGGGAGCGCTACGGACAGTTGGCTCGACGTATTGAGCACCAGTACGGAATCCGTACCGTGGTCGTGTGGGCCGGCCCACGCGAAGAGGTGTGGGCTCATCAAATTGTCGAATTGAGTGAATCAGCCGCCGTGATGGCGCCTGCGACCAGCCTGTTGGAGTTGGCCGAGGTTTCCCGTCGCGCCACGATGTTCGTTGGATCCGATACCGGCCCGCTGCATTTGGCGGCCGCCGTAGGCACACGCTGTGTCGGGCTGTACGGAACCACCCAACCGTCCGACTGCGGACCCTACGGTCCGGGGCATTTTTCGCTGCAGGTCTATTACCAGGCAGGAAGCAGCCGGCAGCGGCGACAAGCGGCCAACGAAGCCATGCGAGCGATCACGACCGACATGGTGCTCAATGGAGTGGATACTCTATGGCAGCAGAAGCCCCGGTCCGCGGCCTGAGGCGGGGAATGCAAATTGAGAATTGCAAACTGCAAACTGCAGATTGCCAATGGACGTGCTCAAGCCGGAGGCGAAGCTCCTGATGCCGACCCGGAGAAGGCCGATCGTCCACTCACCGAGATTGAAAACTTGAAACTGCAAACTTGAAATTGCAAACTGCAAATGGACTATGCTCTATCGGCGAACCCGCTCGACAAATTGCAATTCTCATTCTTCAATTTGCATTCTGCAGTTCTCATCCGTGTACGAACTTCTTGATTTTGGCGGCGGCCGCAAACTCGAGCGTTTCGGGGATCTGATCCTGGATCGCCCCGCGCCGGCCGCCGACGATCAAACCATCAAACACCCATCGCTGTGGTCTCAGGCGCATGCCGTGTTTCAACGCCGGACCAGCGGAGGGAAATGGCTGACGGGTGCAGCCGGCGCCGTGACCGAGAATCCAGCCGACGCATTGGGCAGTTGGACGGTGGCAGTCGGCCGTTTTTCGTTTTCCTTGAAAGCCAGCCCTTTCGGTCATCTGGGGGTCTTTCCCGAGCAGCAACCGAATTGGCAATGGATCCATCAGCAGTGTGTTTCAGTCCAACGGAAACTGAAAATCTTGAACCTTTTCGCGTACAGCGGCGGAAGTTCGATGGCCGCAGCCGTCGGTGAAAACGAAGTCGTCCACGTCGATGCAGCTAAGAACATGCTGGATCGCACGCGGGTCAACCTGCGCGCATCGAACCTGGCAGAAGCGCACGTCCGCTTGATCCATGAGGACGCGCGCAAGTTTGTCGATCGAGAGGTCCGCCGTGGCAATCAGTACGATGCCTTGATCCTGGATCCACCCAGCTACGGGCACGGACCGAAGGGGTCGGTGTGGCAGATCGAGGATCACCTGAGTCAGCTCCTCGAGGGATGTCTTAGCTTGACTGGTAACCAGCCGGCGTTTCTGCTGCTAAGCTGTCACACCATTGGGTACACCGGAAAACAGCTGCAGCGCTCGCTGCAGGATGCCGGGTTTACGGCGCCGGTGGAATCTGGCCCGATGACCCTCCGCACTCGCGACGGCCGTGAATTGCCCGCGGGCTGGATGGCGCGGATCACAGGCGATACGACAGTACAAGCACGAAGCGCAAGCGAGTGTGTTTAGCGCAACGGTCAAGTGGACGTGGACTAGAGCGAGTGCGTTAGAAAAGTTGAGTCGTAATCCATTACCTGGCTGCACCCGGACGCACGAGAGATATACGGTTTATTCATGGACGGAACCGTGAACACACTCGCTTGCGCTTCGTGCTTGTATTAAATCCGCCCGGAGCCAATCGGGCTAATGTATTAACTGCTCGCAATAAACTACAGCAACGAATTCCCGGACACCATCGGCTCATGGATAGCGCACGCATCGAAAGCACTCAGAACCCGCGCGTGAAACAGGCGCGCAAGCTGCGCGAGCGAAAGGCACGCGACGCACAGGGACTGACGCTGGTAGACGGCTTCCGTGAATTGCAACGAGCGGTCGATGCGGGACACGTTCCGCAGCAATTGTTTCTGTTGGACAAACCGCTGTCGAGCGACGAACAGCAACTGCTGGAAACTTGTCGCCAAGAAAACACCGAAGTGTTGACCGTCAACGAAACGGTATTTGGCAAACTGAGTTTCGGACAGCGCAGCGACGGATGGGTTGCGACGTTGCCGGCGCCGCAACACTCACTCGACGCCATCCAACTCAACGACAACAGTTGTGTGGCCGTCGTGCAGCAGGTTGAAAAGCCGGGTAATCTGGGAGCGATCCTCCGCAGTGCCGACGGCGCGAACCTGGCGGCGGTGATTGTGGCAGACGAAGCCACAGACTTATTCAACCCCAACGTTATTCGCGCCAGCTTGGGCGCGGTATTTACGGTGCCCACCTGCACGGCTTCAACCGGCGACGCGCTGCGTTGGCTCGCCGATCACGATTTCCACGTGTTCACCACACGCGTGGATGCCCAACTGCCCTACTATCAGGCCGATCTGACCGGCAAAGCGGCGATTGTTCTGGGAAGTGAATCACGCGGACTAACGGACCAATGGCAAGGACGCGACGTCACCGCTCTGAGCCTGCCGATGCATGGTGTTCTGGACAGCCTCAACGTGTCCTCGACAGCCGCCGTGCTGTTCTACGAAGCCTTGCGTCAAAGGTCTCTTCAGGAACTAGGTAAACTGGAGTGATTGTTCGGGCGCGAAAAATCGGATTGTGGCAAAAAACCCGATATTTCCTGTTGGCTTAGACTCCGCCTTCGCCTACCATTGCGCGCCTCACTTCCGAGTGCTTGTCTGGCACTCGGCCGACCGATCATCGGAGCCGACACATGGATCGTCCTTTGTGTTTTGAGGAAATCAATCTTGGCGACTCTTGGCGCAGTCGGTCGCGAACCATCACTGAATCGGATGTCATTCAGTTTGCGTGCATGACGGGCGACTTTGATCCCCTGCATGTGGATCACGAATTCGCCAAGACGACGCCGTTCCGCCAACCCATCGCACACGGCTTGCTGGGGTTGTCCTGGGTCGCAGGTCTAGGCAGCCAAAGTCCCAGCGTGCACACGCTGGCTTTCGTTTCGGTGGACGACTGGCGGTTCCTCAAGCCGGCCTACATCGGCGACACCGTCCACGTGGTGACTGAATGCGTTGAAAAAGGCGGATCAGGCCGTCGATCCGGACAAATCAGCTGGAAGCGACAACTGGTGAATCAAGACGGCGATGTTGTGCAGTCCGGTTTCTTCCGCACGCTGGTCGCGTGTCGAGTGACGCTGCGCCGATCCGACGAATCGCAGGATCGAAAAGCGGGGTAGGCTCTGTGGTCAGAGGCTAGAGGCTAGATCCGCGCCACAGCGAAACTGCTAAACGACTCCCGCATAGCGATCCATCTTTGATCACCAGCCCGACGCGTGAGTTTTGAAGTTGCGCTTATTGTGCATGCAGTGCCGATTTGCTTAAGAAACTCCGTGATCTACTAACCCGAAGCGTCAGCGAGGGCGACGACTCTGCGCGTCCATAAATCGCTCCCTCGCTGACGCTTCGGGTTAGTTCGTGGTTGAATCTTGTAATGAAGATGACAACGCGAGATAGACGCAACGTCAAATTGCCACACAGCTTCGAACTTGGTGTGCATAATAATGTTGTAAAGCGCGGGGCCGATCTACTAACTGCTCACAACCAACTATGGCTACGAATTCCCGGACACCCTCTGTTATGAACGAGTTGCCCCACCCAAGCCGTCGCCAATTCCTACAGGGTACAGGCATCGCCTTGTCTCTCCCGGCCTTCGCTAGTATTGCGGCTGGCTCGTCAAACCAGGAAATGTCACCGCGGCGACTGGTCTGCATCGGTAATCACCTGGGGTACTATCCGGGCGGTTTCTTTCCCAAAGACGCCGGCGCGGATTATCAGATCAGCCCAACGTTGCAACCCGTCGAACGACATCGCGACGACTTGACCGTCTTTTCCAATCTCGACGACGGAAACAACGGCGGTCACAAAGGCGTGCATGCATTCCTCAGCGGTATCCGCAAGGAAGAATCGGCGGGCTTTCCAGAAAAGAACATGACCCTCGATCAGGCAGCTGCTGAACATGTGGGCAGCGCCACACGTTACGCCTCGCTGACCGCTGGCCTCGGCGACGGCACGGACCTCTGCTGGACGCGTTCGGGCGTGAATATCTCGCCGATCAACGACCCAGCCCGCCTCTTCCAAGCCCTGTTTGTCGATTCTGACGCAAGCGCACGTGCCCACGACCGAACACGTTTGATGCATCGCTCCAGCGTACTCGACGCCCTGCGAGAGTCGGCCCGTGCTCTCAACGGCCAACTTAACGCGGCCGACCGCAACAAGCTCGATCAATACCTCACCTCGGTGCGCGACGTCGAACGCCGCCTGAAGATGTCCGCCGAATGGCTCGACCGCCCCAAACCCAAATCGCCGATTCAACCTGTGCTTAGCGAACAGCGTATGCATATCGAAGAGATTCCGCTCTTCTACGATTTGCTGGCACTTGCACTTCAAACGGACTCCACACGTGTCGCCACGTTTGAAATACCGCAACAATTCAATACAACCGAACTTGAAGTCGGCAGCTACCACGGCCTTTCGCACCACAGTAAAGAAGAAGGTCGTCTCGAGCAGTTGGCCATCGTTGAGAATTACCTGCTGACGCAATTTGCAGGTTTCCTCGACCGGCTTAAGGAGGCCAATATCTTCGCCAACACACTCGTCGTGTTCGGCAGCGGTATGAGTGACGGATCACGACACTCCAATCGCGACCTTCCCGTCCTGCTGGCCGGCGGGGGAGTCAGTCACGCTGGCCATGTCATCTGCCCTGAAGAAAAACACAAACGTGTGCCACTCTCCAATCTCTGGCTCTCGACACTCCATTGGTTCGGCCTGGAAAAAGAACGATTCGGCAAAAGCACCGGCACGTTTTCAGCCATGAAAATCGCATAGCCCATCGCCACGGATGATCCATTGCGCGAATGGCCCTTTATCAGGACAAACGACCGTGAACGCCAGAATTCAAATCACGTGCCTCATTGCCATTGCTTTCTTCCTCCACCTCGCATCACCTGCTTTATCCGCGCCTGCATCGACCGCGACCGACGTCAGAGCCTTCCTTAAGAAACACTGCTTCGACTGCCACGGTCCTGATGTACAAAAGGCCGACCGCCGCTTCGATCTGCTTCCCGCACAAGCAACCTCCCTCGCCGAACTGGAAATCCTCCAGGAAATTGTCGACCAACTGAACCTCCAACAGATGCCTCCCGAAGACGAGCCCCAGCCCAGTGCCGACGAGCGTGCTGTGATCATCGAATCACTTACCAGCACCATCGCGACCGCACGCGCCACGCTTGACGCTTCTGGAGGACACAGCGTATTGCGACGTCTCAACGCCTGGGAGTACCGCCAAACGATCGGTGATTTACTCGGCCTTAACGTCGAAGCCTGGAACCCCGCAGCCGACTTTCCCAAAGAAGTCAAAGTCGATGGCTTGGATAACAACGGCGCTCAACTCGTCACGTCCGGCATGCTGTTACAACACTATCTGCGCGCCGCTGAAGAAGCCATCACCCGTTCGACGCACTTTGGCGAGCAGCCCGAATCCAAAGAATACGCCCAGCAGACCCCCTTCTATTTTTCTGAGGGGAAACTTAAAGAAAAGCTGCCGAAACTTTTTCACGTCGACCGTTTCCGCTTCATACCTGATACACCCTACACCGACCTCTATGGCCGACACTATCGCGGTGGCCACATTGGTTTTTTGCCACTGGCAAACATCGGTGTACCGCACAGCGGGGTCTACACCGTGCGTGTGCGCGCCGCAGCCGTTGATCGCGTGCATCCCTACGGCGACAAAGCTGTTCGAGGCTTCCGAAACGGCGATCCGCTCGTGCTCGAACTTGCGGCGGTTGATCGCAAAGGAAGCAGCACAAGCTCGGGCAACGTCTCGCAGATGCAATCACTGGCGCTGATGGAATTGACCGACCCCGAGCCGAAATGGTTTGAGTGGGACGTGTACATCCCCAGGGGGTTTGAGCCCGAAGTCCGCTTTCGAAACGGCACCACGGCCACCAAAGCGCTCGTTCGGCTGATGTCGCAGCATGCGTCTGACTTCCCGGAAATCCAACCTTTCGCCGATATGAAGCCTGGCACCGCGAAATCGCATGGCTTGCTCAAGGCCTATCGCGGACCCAAGCTGCGCGTCTGGGAGATCCAGGTCGAAGGTCCGCACTTCGACCAATGGCCCACGCGCGGCCACAAACTGATGTACGGCGACCTGACGCCGGAACAATTCAACCGGCAGAACGTGATCGAACACCTGAGACGTTTCGCCACAACCGCCTACCGTCGTCCGCTGAATGATCGCGAACTGGCGCCGATCGAATCGATGGTGCTAGGTAAGATCGACAACGGCATGCCCCCGGTAGAAGCCTTGCAACTTGGCTATCAGACCGTGTTGAGTGCGCCGGGCTTTTTATATCTCGCCGAGGGGGAAGGTGAACTCACAATGTACGCTCTTGCGTCACGTTTGTCGTACTTCCTGTGGTCATCACCACCAGATGCCGAATTGTTGGCACGCGCCGCCGGTGGCACACTCGCCAATCCCGAGGTGCTCGCGGCGCAGGTTGATCGTATGCTGGCTGACGGAAAATCGAATCGTTTCGTCACGCACTTCATCCGCCGCTGGCTGGAACTCGACAACATCGGCGAGATGCCACCCTCTGAAGAGTTTGTCAGCTATTACCGAGACAACCTCGGAACGCACATGCGTCGCGAGACCGAAGCCTTCCTCCGGCATGTGCTCGATGAGAATCTGCCACTGCGCGAGTTCCTGGCGGCCGATTACTCTTTCCTCAATCGGGAGTTGGCAAAGCACTATGGCATCGATGGCGTCGAGGGCAATGAGCTACAGCAAGTTTCGCTGCCGGCCGGGGACCGTGGCGGTTTGTTGGGACAGGGCGCCTTCCTGACCGCGTCCGCAAATGGCGTCGACACCTCGCCGGTAGTGCGCGGAATCTACGTTCTTGAAAAAGTGCTGGGCTATACTCCACCTCCTCCTCCGCCTGATGTTCCCGACATCGAGCCTGACATCCGCGGCGCGGGCACCATTCGCCAGCAACTCAAAAAACACCGAGAAAGCGCCACGTGTGCTGAGTGTCATCGCAAGATCGATCCGCCAGGCTTTGCATTGGAGAACTTCGACGCCGTGGGAGGCTGGCGACACCAGTACGATGGAGAGACACCCATCGATGCGAGCGGAGAACTTCCGGGCGGAGATTCGTTTTCGACGGTTTCAGAATTCCGAAAACTCCTGGTGGATCGACAGGATCAGTTCAGTCGCTGCTTGACCGAGAAACTCCTCGCCTACGCCGTTGGCAGGGAATTGGAGATTGGAGATCGCCCTGCCATCGACAGAATCCTAGCCGAACTTGCAGAACAGCAAGGCGGGCTGCTCGACCTCATTCGTATGATCGTGCTGAGCAAGCCGTTTCTAAGCAATTGATGGAGGATATTGACCGTTGCCGACGCGTCGAACGACTCTCCATCGCCACCCCCGCCCTCGTTGCCGCAGTTCGACGCTGTGCAGACTGCCAGCTCGTTGTTTTCACCCGTTCTCAATCCGGCGTCAGCGATGACCCGCGTGCGGCGCTACAGGCTGCAGCGGTAAATCATGTAGGGGCTGGACGCCGTGAGCTCGGATCGGTCGTAGTCGCCCCAAGTTTCCTGTACCTGGAAACCGTTGTTCGCGATGAATGACTCGATCTCTTTCTTCGTCATGAGATGAAACTGAACATCCTGCTCCTTCTCGTCGAGCGTGTGGCCACGCTGATCCCTGACGATGTAGAACTGCGTTCCCGAGACTATCCCTGTTGATGACGGCGGGTGGAATTGGGAACAAAACTCCAGCGTACGTTGGCCATCTTCGAAATCACATACAAGTGGATCACTCTTCTGGCCATCGAGCTGCAGAGACCGCACGTCAGGATTGTGAAGTGAGAAAGTAAACCATCCGGATGGATTGAGGTGTGCACGGACGTGCTGAAGTACGCTTGCCTTATCCTCCCATCGAAGGACCTCCGAGAGTGAACTGAATCCGATAAAGACAAGATCGAAGCGTTCCTCCATTTGGAAGTGCCGCGCATCACCGAACACGAGCTTCACCCTGCTGCCGAGTGAATCGAGTTTCCTCTGAAACTGGTCGAGCTGCTTCTGACAGTAATCCAAACCGGTGTATGGCACGCCAGCCTCGACAAGAGGTTGACCGATCCGGCCCGTGCCGCACATCAATTCGAGCGCTCTCCCACCCGCCGCTCGAGCCTCTTGTTTCCAGAATGCGATGTCGAAATCGACGCGCACAAACACGTCGTAGAGGTCTGCCACTTGGTCGAAATCGATGCTCTTTTTCATCGTAGCCAGCGTGTTCATGGAATGCGCCGCATCTGGACAGCTACCTCATTAAGAAATGCGACACGCCGACGACTGTTTGGGTTCGGCTCGGAGTCTCTTCAAAGCGAAACTCGCCAAGCGTTTCGGCGATTCACCACAGCCGAAAGTCTTGGCGACTTTCGCTACAGTTATGCTATTAACGTTGCGAATCGTCGCAGGAGAACAAGAAATGTGGCCCTCACGCTCCGCGTGAGGAAAGCGGAACGACGCAAGACCAAAACATGGGGAGAGCTTTCACGTGCGTGTGATCTCTCCCAATTCCGCTTTCATCACGCGGAGCGTGATGGCTACTTTGGTTGCGGCTACGCCGCGCTAGGCTTCCCTTGTTCCTTAGTCAGTCTTTTCGATGTCCGCCTGATGGACGCCTCGTTCTTTCTCACCGTGTCGTAGCTGCACTTCGAGTTTCACGACTCCGTCGGGTAGAGCGACGCCAGAGAATCTACACGTCGTGGCGTTTTCCGGAAGTTCGACGGTGAACGTCTTGGCGTTGATGTGAAGTGTCGCCGTGCCCGTGTCTGGACTAGCGGAGAATCGACATCGCACGTCGTAGCTGCCCTCGG
>CAJHYY010000863.1_pt1 | contig 11559 bp, 7 predicted proteins | sample 9198861 | NCBI WGS metagenome assembly CAJHYY01 (sample SAMEA7708377, study PRJEB35096) | sediment metagenome | biome: marine neritic benthic zone biome [ENVO:01000025]; feature: sediment [ENVO:00002007]; material: shallow marine sediment [ENVO:03000034] sea grass bed [ENVO_01000059] ... | reverse complement strand
TGATTGATCAGCAGAGTGTCCCGTTCAGCATCAAACTGCACGGGAGTACAAATGAACGGGCGGCCCTTCGAGTCGGTGCAGATCTTGCGATGTGGTTCATCGCCTGCCAGATAATTGACATCGATCAAATCAGGCAATGAGTCGCCATTGAGGTCCACGATTAACGCACTGGCTGTCCATACCGCATCACTAATTCCAGCTTCATCGGTGACATCGGTGAATGTGCCGTCACCTTCGTTGCGAAACAGTCGGTTTCGTCCGATGTTAGCTACGTAAAGATCGGCAAATCCGTCGTTGTTGTAGTCACCGACGGCGACACCTTGGCCGAATCCTGCTTCGTGAATCCGCGCTGCCTCGGTCACGTCGACGAATTTTCCGTCGCCCATGTTCTTGAAAAGGCGATCAAGATGCTCTTGCTGATCTTGCCGTGGCGGCCATCGACACCCTTGAGTGAAGAATATGTCCGGCCAGCCGTCCGCATCGTAATCCAGCGCCGCAACGCCCCCGCCGTCCACTTCATACAACGGGATGCCGCGCGTGCGAGGATTGGCGCCGTTGTAGTAGGTGAATCGTAAAGCGGCCGCCTCTGCCCGATCTTCAAATGTCACGGCCGGGAGATCGGAGGCGGTTTCAGTGCCTTGAGCAACGGATGTGGCTTCGAAGCTGGGTAGCGACCATTGGTCCACCAAAGATCGAGCCAATGGCAAGGCGGTAGTCCGAGGAGTCTTGGCATCGAGCGACTTGGCTAATTCAACCAGTTTAGGCGCCACTTTGGGGTGATTGGGCTGCAGCGCATCAATCGACCGCAGCCAGGCCCACGATTCCCAGATTCGGCCCATCGATTCGGCGAGTTGAGAAGCCTGAAACATCAGAGCAAGATTGTTTTCGTCGTCGCGTAGTTTGAGTGTTATCTCTCGGTACTCGAGAACTGTTTTACCGCGTTCCAACAAGTTCTCGGCCAGTTCCTGCTGTTTTGGATCCGTCAGCAAACGTGGGAGGTGATACAGTACGACCTGGTGATTTGGGTCTAGTCGCAGCGCCTCCAGGTAGCAGCGCACCGCGCCCTTCTGGTCCCGATTCGATTTCGCCCAGCGGGCGCGCACAACCCAGATTTCCGGGTATTGCTCGCAAGCAGTTGGCAGCTTCTGGTGCCATTGGATCCATGAATTATGGTCGTTCAAGTCCAACAGCACATGACCTAGCCGCGCCTGGGCCTCGCACAAGTCAGCATCCAATTCGACGGCTTTCTCAAGCAGAGTCCGCGCCTTTTCACTTTGATTGTCGAAGTGTGCCAGTCGTCCCAGTCCAACTAATGGAAGGGGATCCGTGGGGTCGGCCTTGCGGGCTTTCTCTAACGTGGGAGCTTCGTTCAGAATGGCATCCAAATCAGCCAACGCCAGTAGATGAGCGATTTTGAACTGGTTGTTCTTCACCAGTTCGAAGTAATGCTTGCCGGATTCCCAACGACGACCGCAAATCGAATACAGATGAGCGATGCCGTCATTGGCACCGGCATCACGATCATTGGATTTCAGCGCTCGCTCGAAGTGTTTTTCCGCCTGATGCAGACGGTGCAATTCTTCCATCGACAACAACCCGGCCTGCACCTGCGCGGTCACGTATTTGCGACTGTCGTCGGCTGAGATCTGTGAGTAGTAGTCGACGGCTGCAGCGGCCCGCCCGTCGCCTGTTGCAGATTCCGCGGCGATTCGCAGCGCTTCGCTGTTGGTTTTGTCACGGGCCAATACCTTCTTGGCCAGCTTCTCAGCGTCCTTGTACTTACCCTGTTCGAGCGCTTTTTCAGCACGCTGATTCAGCGATTCGTTAGAACTGCAGCCCGCGAATAACAGGAGGCAGAGCATCCAGAACCGCAACCGTGGCTTGCGTCCAGGAGCTGAAACGCGGTGCATTATTTTCCCCTCTTTTCGACCGCGTTCAGTTCGGCGAGATGTCGCGCTACGGCTCGCGTCAGTTTTTCTCGTGATTCGAAGGGCGTATACATCATCCGCATCACCAGGCCATAACTCTCGCCCACTTCGTAGTCACGCAAAAACCATTGAAAATCCCAGGCGGGATTCGTCTTACCTCCGCCGGTCGGTGACTGTGCGAACCATATTCCGTCCAGATCGCGAAACATGTACACCAATGCCATGCCCCGAACGGTGCCAAAGTACCACGGTGCAGTGTAGCGATAATTCGACGGATGATTCACTAGCGTCAGTGGGAAATCATCCACGATCGGCACGTCCATCTTCGCGTTCCGCGGAGGATGCGTACTTAGCACTCCGTGTTTGGGCGACACCGAGCGAATCCATCGTGGGGATGACTGGTTTTCTACGCCCTGGAAGTTGATCGCGATGTCCTGCGGTTCATGGATGTAACTGGCCCAGAAGAATCCTGCAAAACGATTTTTGAACACGTCGGCCCGCGGGATGCATTCGAAGGTGTATTCGATCGTCCCATCACTCAGCAAATGATAGCGGCCACAGCTTTCGAGTTGCCAATTCGGGGTCGCCGGTTGATACAGTTCCACCGTGTGTTCGTCGATCACGCGAATCGACATGGGCGCACGTCGCGGTTCAAACTTTTCCTTCGTGACGGCCATCGTGCCGTCATGGATATGTTCGAAATTCAAACCCGCATACCGAGGCACGAAAACGTTTCTGGGTTGCTTGGCGTGAGTCAGCTTGGCAATGCCGTTGTAGCCGGGCCGGTGGTCCGGCAGCTTATCGGTATTTGCGGCCTGATTATCGACCACCACCATGGTGGTTCCCGCGCGGGTGATTTCCCGCTCGTGCGAGTCGGCGATGCGAAAAGAATGTGCGCGGGAATCTGTCAGGCTGGTACGCCCTGCCAGTTTCGGTGGCTGCCCGAACGATGCGGGTACCAATACGGCGAAGGTGATCAGCACCATCGCCGCAAACCAACTTCGGCTTGACGAATTGACTCTTGACATGCGCATTCATTAAGGAGCGACGTCAACGTCGACGACGTTTCAGCAATTCCAGCTGTTCCCGTAACTCGATCAATTGGCGTTCCAGCTGTTCGAGTTTCTCGACCGTTTCACGCATCGTATTCTGGTGCGCGCGTTCTTTTTCTTCCATTTCGGTCTCGGCGCGTTTGCGGGCATTCTCCGCCTTCTTTCTCTGTTGCAAGGCCGCTTTCTCGGCCATTTCGGCGCGTTCGCGTTCCGCGGCCTGGCGTTTGCGAACCCCAGTTTGAGCTCTGGCCGTCGCGGCTTCGGCTCGTTCTCGCGCCGCTTCGATGGCTTTGCGACGTCTTTCGGCTTCATGTTTGGCCACTTCGGCCCGTTCGCGTTCAGCGAGTTTCCGCGCTTCGGCTTCGCTACGCGCCTGGATTGCGCGGGCTTCCGCGGTTTTGCGCGCGATGAGTTCTTGTTGTTGAGCCTCCGCAGATTCAGCGCTCTTTCGTGATTGGCGATCACGCCCTGCCAGTTGATTGGCTAATCGTTCCAGCGCTTCGGCCTTTTCAGCGTTCTTAAATTCGTCTCTCCACAGGCGAGCGGCGAAGCGGAGGATCTCGATTTGCGCGCCCAGTTTGGGTGCGTTTTCACGAATCGCGTCGGCTTCTTCGCCACGAGCGCGTTCGAGAATCACTTCCCGAGCCCGGATAGCCTTCATCAGGATTTCCGCTGTGTCCTTCCGTCCCGCCTCTCGCAGAGCTGGAAGAGCTTCGCGCATCGTTTTCAGTTGTTTGATCGCCACTTCGCGCTCGTTTGATTCGCGTGCGGGGCGTTCTCGCCGCGAATTGAATTCTCTTTCGCGCCCTTGCTCTCGGGCGCGAATGGCTCGCGCCTGGTCAGCAAACTGCTTTGCGATGTTTTCGACTTCGGTGGCCGCTTCGTTCTTTCCTTTCTCTTTCAGCATTCTGGAGGCCAGCATCATCCATTCAGCGCGATTGCCTCGACTGGGAGCAGCTTCGCGGATTTCTTGAGCTTCTTCGTCGTGTCGTCCTTCAATCGCTAACTCAATGGATCGTGCAGCCAGTTCCAATTGTCTCGCGCCATCTTCACGATCTGAGTCGAGGAGTGCCTGCATGGCCATCCTGATCGCATTTGCCTGCCGGCGTGCCGCTCTGATTTCCGGGTGCTCTTCCCGTTCGCGATTCTCAGCTTGCCTCTCGCGTGTTGGGCGCTCTCGCCGCGGAGCGGATTCTCTTTCGCGCCCTTGCTCGCGGTCGCGAACGGCGCGCGCCTGACCGGCGAACTGCTGTGCGATTCTTTCGACTACCGTCGCCGCTTCGCGTTGTCCTTTCTCTCTCAGTATTCTGGAGGCCAGCATCATCCATTCAGCACGATTGCCTCGGCTGGGAGCAGCTTCGCGAATCTCTTGAGCTTCTTCGTCGCGCCGTCCTTCAATGGCCATTTCGATAGATCGCGCTGCCAGTTCTAATTGTCTCGCGCCATCTTTGCGACCTGATGCATTGAGTGCTTCCACGGCGATCCTGATCGCTCTTGCCTGGCTGCGCCCTGCTCGGGCTTCCGATTGCCCTTCCCGCTCGCGATTCTCAGTTTGTCTCGATTCGCGTTGGCCCTGTAACTCGCGCAACACGGCGCCCAGGCGCCTGGCATCTTCGGTGCGTCCTAGGGCTTCGAGTGCTTCCACCGCCGACATGACTCGACCCACCAAGGCTTCACGATTGGGCTGTTCCCGCCGTTCACGCCGCACCTGGCCGGCCTGTTCACGCACTTTTGCCAACGCCGCCCGCAATTCCGCAATCTGCTGTTCGGTGCGCTCAGTTGCTTCTGCGTTGTTCACTTCTTTCAGCTGTTCCAATGCGTTTTGCAACATCTCCAGACGCGCAGCCAATCTCTCTGCATTCGGGTTTTCCTGTGCGCTAACGCTTTGAAGGCACAACAGCAGAGCAGCCAATGGCAGTATCAGTCGGCGCCGGTTCATCTTGGATTCCTTCGAGCAGATGGCATTGAGAATTACGCAGGGTTTAGATTCTAGAATCGCTGATTTGGCGGGTACAGTCAAAACAATTCGTCTGGAACGGACTACCTCTCTTTTCCTGCGCGTGAATCACGTTACATCCCAGCAAAATCACACCGCGCACGCATGTGTCAGAACGACTCGCTCTAGATCAGGAACCCGTTGGGGAATACGTCCGCCTGATCCAGGCAAAACGTATGTTTTCCGGTGATGAATGCGTTCCCCGTGACCTCGGGGACGATTGCCTCGAATTCGCCCACCCGCAGATTGCGGACCACCCTCCCCCTGAACACACTGTCAGCTCCCAGAATGCTCTCGATGCTGATCGATTCGGTGGTGATCTCGTGGCGAGCGTAGTGTAGCGCCAAGCGAGCCGAAACACCGGTCCCGGTCGGCGATCGATCGACCTCTCGGTCGGCAAACACGCACACGTTGCGACTGTGATGGGCCGGATCCTGCGGATCATCGGTGAAGATCACGCCGTAGAGAAACTCAAGCTCACGATGGCTGGGGTGATGAAGTGTGGTTTGAGCAGAAACCGCTTGTTTGATTTCATCCGCCAGCTGAACCAGAGTCGGAAGGTTGTCCTCGCTGACTCGCACACCCAATTCAGATACCGGGATGATCGCATAAAAGGCGCCGCCAAAAGCAACGTCGCAGCGTACCGACTGGCTGATGGAATTGAGTTGCAGCTCCAAGTCCCGGTGTAAGACGAAACTTGCCACGTTCTCGAACGAAACATGAGTCACGCGCTGCTCCTGGTCTTGGTGCACCACGGCATGCACCAGACCCGCCGGCGTCTCAAACGTATACGAGGTGGCCGGAGGACGGGCCTCGATCACGCCGCATTCCAGAAGTACCGTACCCAAGGCGATGATCCCGTGTCCGCACATGGTGCTGTATCCTTCGTTGTGAAGAAAGAGCACGCCGATATCCGCATCGGGATCCACGGGCGGCGTCAGCACCGCTCCATACATGTTGAAATGACCGCGCGGTTCATGCATCAACAGCCGGCGGACTTGGTCGAAGGAGGCCTGCATCGCCGCCCTGCGCTGGAGAATCGATTCGCCAGGCAGTTCCAATGGGTCGATCAAGATCCGCAGCGGCTCACCGGCCGTGTGCGCGTCGATGGTGGTGAACGTCGTGAGTTGACGATTCTGCGTAAATCGTTGCCAGTCGAAATCAAACATCAAAGATCCAAGGCCCAAGTGGTCCAGAGCGAGTGCGCACGAGGATGACCGTTCGTCGAACGCTGGTCCAACAGGTATAACAGTTCGAGACTGACTGTCACAGCATCAGTAGAGCTGTGGCCCGATCCGGCCACGATGCGATGCCTGATTGACGAAGTTCTCCATTCACTAACAGGATTGCTCAGGCACGCATCTGATGTGCCGCGAGATGAATTAGCGACCGAGTATTGAGCAAGCCCATGTCACAACGTTACACCGACCGATTCACGCTGCCGGCCAAGTATTTTCTGTCGCCCGACATTTTCATAATCGAGCAGGAGCAGGTGTTCCGCCAATGCTGGTTGAACGTGGGGCACCAATCCGAGTTTTCCGCAGGAGAAGTCCGCGCCATCAATGTCGCCGGTGTTCAAGTATTAGTGACGTGCGACGAACACGGTGCAATACATGCCATGCATAACGTCTGCAGGCATCGGGGAACTCAATTGTTAGAAGAGGGAGCGAAGACTTGCGATCATCGGATCCGCTGTCCCTACCATGCCTGGACCTATTCGACAGCGGGACAGCTGGTGGCCGCTCCGAATATGGCCACCGCCGACGGGTTCGACGTTGCATCGTATCGCCTGGCCTCGATCGATTGTGCGACTTGGCTGGGCTTTGTGTTTGTGCGGCTGCAACCGTCGGCAGCGACGCTTGACGAATCATTCGATCGATTAACGTCCCTGGTGCGGCCATGGCTAGTGGCGCCTCTGGTTGTCAAGCATGAGATCCAGTACGAAGTGGCGGCGAACTGGAAGCTGCTGTTTCAGAACTACAACGAGTGTTACCACTGTCCCAGCGTTCACCCTCAACTGCAAAAACTCTCGGCTTACGATTCAGCATCCAATCATCTCGATGCTGGTTCCATCCTTGGGGGTCCGATGATGTTGCGCGACGATGTGGAAACCATGTCGACGACCGGCCGATTGACGGGTAAGCGATTTGCTGACCTGGACGAACTGCAGGTTCACCAAGTGTGTTACTTCACGATCTATCCGAACATGTTTCTAAGCCTGCACCCGGACTTCGTGCTCGTGCATCGGTTGCAGCCGATCTCGCCTGACAAGACTCAAATCCTGTGTCAGTTTTTGTACCACGCGGACTGTCAGCAGGACCCGAGCTTCGACGACGCACCCAGCGTCGAGTTCTGGGACACGACCAATCGACAGGATTGGCATGTGTGTGAGTTGACGCAGCGCGGCGTCAGTTCGCCTGCGTATGTACCTGGCCCGTACTCAAATTTAGAAAGTCTGCTGGCCGCATTCGACGAGCATTACTTGTCGACGCTGTCATCTGATTCTTCAGCGTGAGCCGACTCGGCGTCGAAGGTTGCACGATTCAGGCGATGGACCAATCGGTATCCCGATGCGCGCATTAAGCCGAATCCCAGCCACATGGCAGCAATACTGCTAAAGGACCACGTGATGCCGACGGCCACCCAGAATTGAATGGGATGATCTGACGGATCGACCCGAGTGATCAATCGGGCGTCGAACCAAATCATCACGACGGTCGCCGGAAGGACGACCAGTGCTCCCGCCCAGCGGATCAGCATAACGCGTTGGAATACAAAGCTCATCACGCAAAAAGCAATGAAGGTGATTTGTCCAAACACGAACAGGATAAATTCACTTGCCAGGTGCGGTGTGGTCGTTGGCCACCGAAACGGAATAATCACAACCGCGACAATGGCAGTAAGCAACAACAGGCCGCTCACGGTGACCCTTGGACGTTCAAAACGCGTCGAAGGAGCGACGATGAAACTTGACGTGATCAGTTGTGCGATCTTGGCGACCACCACGCCGGCTACGGCAAAAGCCGCCAGCCAGCGAATCAGGTCGGTCAATTGTATTTCGCCCAAATCCACCGCGGTGGCGCACAGGATGGTAACGATGACAAACACCACCCCTAGCGGGACGCGTTTCGCCAAGGGGATCGCTGATGTGACCAGAAACACGACCAACCACGCCCAAATTCCCAGGCTGAAACCGGATGTGAAAATGGCGAATGGGTATCCGGCCGTGCTCAACAGCAACGCGAAGACCTGGCAGACGGTCATGATCCCCACGGTCGAGTAGTCGGGTGGGATCGAGACAGGGTTCGGTGACGGGGCGGGCGGAACGTGTGTTTCGTCCGGCGGGGATGCCATCAACTGGGTACCTGTCCCATCAGCGAGCCGCCGGAGCCGCATTCACCTTGAATGAAAACACGGCCGCCGAGATTGCCGTTTTTGAAGTGTTAAGAAAGTGCGGAAATGCGACCACAACCCGACCATCCAAGGCGTCGATGCCAAGATAATCACCGAAGAAGACGCCGCGATTGCATTTAAACGGTTTGATGTCGATCGGATAATTCGTGAACGTTTCGCCTCCGTCCGTGCTACGAGCCAACGTCAATCCAGTGAATGTATCGTCTAGCTTTCGTCGATCGTAAAAGGCCACATTGACCGAACCATCGACCGGATCAACACTCATCCAAGTAAAGAACTGCGGCTTTCCATTCCCTTTTTCATCATCGTTGACCCGAATCGGCTTCGACCAGGTATCTCCGCCGTCACGGCTGTGAGCGATAAACACGTCCAGGTCTTTGTTTCGCTCGTCGATCCAATTCAAATAGATGCTGCCGCGGTGGTCGCCGTCGCTACGATCCACCGCTACGCAGGGCAGTCCATTGGTTCGCGAAATCCCGCTAACGCTTACGTCCCAGCCGCCCGGCATCTCGGTGACGACTTTCTCTTTGGTGAACTTACCGCCACCATCTTTTGATTTCACAAATTCGATGCCGCGCGGACCGGCCCAGAATGCGTAGACTTCACCGTCGGCTCCGATTGCAGGAACGACGCCCATGATCGTGTTGTCGCTGTCGGCACAGTCGCCACCCAGCTGGCTAATGCGTTTGGGCGGGCTGAACGTCTTGGCACCGTCTGTCGAACGCGACAGGTATGCAAACGTCTTGTCATCCGGATGTGCGCTCTTGTATTCGTCGAACCGCGACCATCCCACGTAGATCGCTGGCTGGTCTGAACCGTCTGTAGACCCAATGGCAACGTTGGGTTTGTCTTCGAAGGGTGTGACGGTATTGAGATGATCAACGACCGCAACCGGGTCGCCCCAAGTGGCGCCACCGTCGGACGACTTACTAAAAAAGATCCCGTTGTTGGAAACCCGCGCGTTGCGGCGAAACAATCCCATAAACGAGATATAAGCGTGGTGCGCGTTGCCGTCAGCGTCAAATGCAACAATGTCATCACCCTGCATTCTACGGTTCGGGTTCGGACATGCTGCGGTATCCCAGGTTTTCCCCCCGTCTTTCGTATAGTAGGCAAAGTTGGTCCACGCGAACTGCGTGCGTGTTCTCCCAATCCCGATCACAATCATGTTGTTGGGATCTTTGGGATTGATTGCCGCCGAGACTTCCGCCGTTTGATGAAACCTTTCGGGTGAAATCTGAATCACGTGGTGTTCTTGCGCGATACACGGAATACAGCACACGAGGAGCAGCCATACGGCAACAACGGAGAGTCTCACGGTCTGTATCCTCCCAAAATCAGATCACCGAACAGATCAGACGTGGCGACGTGGGTTTGACGCGAGACCGGCACGGGGCGCTGATCATTGCACGTCGCTGCGTTTGAGGCTAACCCGTGATGCGAATCATTTCAATTGTCTGACCACATTTCGTATGCCCTGGTACGGAGGAAAGCGGCCAACCGCTATGATGTGGCCGATTTATGTTACTTACACGCGGAACGCTGTAATCACGCGCAGGGTTAGCGACCAACGGGAGCTATTTGGCGCGGGACGAGCGGTAGCTCGTATTTAGTTGTGGCCCCTGGCCACGCGGGGACTTTGATGAGCCAGCTGATGACAACCGATTTGGAGCTGTCCGGCGACCAGCTGAACGAAATACTGGAAATCGTCGGGCAGTATTTGAAGCAACATATCGACTCGCTTGCAGAACAGCCGGCATGGAATTCCGATCATTTGGACGAAACTCTTCTTTCGCTCACCCCGATTCCTGAGACAGGAACGCCTCTTCGTAAGGTTCTTGATCATCTGTTCGAAGATTGCCTGCCGCCAACTTACAACACGGCCAGCCCGGGTTACTTCGCGTACGTGCCCGGCGGTGGCATCCCGCATGCCGCGGTGGCCGACTTGATTTCCAACATTGTCAATCGCTTCGTGACCGTCTGGGTGGCGTCGCCGGCGCTCGCGCAAATCGAACTGACGGTGGTCCGTTGGTTCTGCGAGATGGTCGGCTTTCCCCAGAGTGCAGGTGGTTTTCTCACCAGTGGCGGTTCGATTGCAAACTGGTCGGCCATGGTCGTCGCGCGGGAATGTCACTGCCCCGACGACTTCCAGCGGGCGACCCTTTATACGTCCGACCAGGCACACCACTCGGTATTGAGTGCCGCCAAGTTGGCTGGAATTCGGCCTCAGCAAGTTCGACGGATTCCCGTCGACGACACGTTCAGAATTCGCACCGACTTATTGGGGGAACAGATCGAGGCAGATCGCGAGCATGGTCATCTGCCGCTGGCGATCGTTGGCAATGCCGGGACAGTGAATTGTGGAGTCGTCGATCCGCTTCATGAACTGGCCGACGTTGCCGCCGACCAGCGAGTGTGGCTGCATTTGGATGCGGCGTATGGCGGCTTTTTTATGCTCACCGAACAGGGCAAGCAACAGTTGAGCGGTATCGAACGCGCCGATTCGGTGACGTTGGATCCCCACAAAGGAATGTTTTTACCATACGGCACGGGATGTTTGTTGGTACAGAGGCAACGTGATCTTGCCACCGCGTTCGAAGACGTTGGCGATTACATGCCGCCCATGCAAGATGATGCCGAACGCGTCGACTTCTGTCAGCTGTCGCCGGAATTATCAAGAGATTTTCGCGCTCTGAGGATCTGGTTGCCTGTGAAGGTGCTCGGCATGCAGGCATTTCGCAAATGCTTGGATGAAAAGCTCGAACTTGTCCGTTGGGCTCATCAGCGACTGTGCTCGCTCGAAACCAAGCCGGGTGACACCCTGGAAATTATCAGCGAACCGCAGTTAAGTATTCTGGTGTTTCAGCTGCGAAGAGACGGCTTGGATGAAGATCAGCTGCGACAGTTGAACATGAAGTTGCGGGACCGGATCAACGCCCCTCGTCGTGTGTTTTTGACCCCCACGACACTGAACGGACAATACGTGATTCGGATTTGCGTGTTACACTTCCGCACGCATGAAGATCGGATGCGCGAATGCATTGATCTCATCCAGCAGGCTGTGCTCGAGGTCTGAGAGAATTAACCACAGAGGAGCAGAGCATCCCCGCACAGATTGAGCTACTGCACGCCCAGCTTTGCCTTTTGTTCGTCCGTAAGCACATGTTTG
>CAJHYY010000583.1_pt1 | contig 11564 bp, 11 predicted proteins | sample 9198861 | NCBI WGS metagenome assembly CAJHYY01 (sample SAMEA7708377, study PRJEB35096) | sediment metagenome | biome: marine neritic benthic zone biome [ENVO:01000025]; feature: sediment [ENVO:00002007]; material: shallow marine sediment [ENVO:03000034] sea grass bed [ENVO_01000059] ... | reverse complement strand
TTCGGCTCCTTCCACCCCTGGCTACCACCGGGTTGCCCCTCCGGGGCAATTGAAGTGAATGCTGATTGCTGAAGACTGAATTCTGAATTCTGTTTGCTGACTGCTACCTGTTCGCTGTCACCTGTTTGCTGTTCGCTGTTCGCTGTTACCTGTTCAGTCTTCAGTCTTCAGCACTCAGTCTTCAGGATTCACTCCTCAATCTTCCCGATGCGCCACCGTTTCCGGTTGTCCGCTGCGCCCTGATTGGGAGGCCGCTTGGACAATGGCACAAATCGCTCGACCATCGTGGGCGTCGAGTATCGTTTTTCCTTCGGTGTCGATGGCCTGCGCCAGGTTCTCCATCAGCAAGTAGTCATTGTCGTTGGCTACGCGCCGATGGCGAAATTCGATCGCCGGTTGCCCCCGATAATGGACCCCCACTTCCGGGCGCGCTTCCGAGATCACCAGCGCTCCCTGGTCGCCCAGCACGTGCAGTTTGATTTCTCCAATATCCGGATGGCTGGCCGCTCCGATCCGCCCGATACACAGACTGCCCAGCACTCCGCCGCGCATTTCCAGCGTCACGCTTGCCAAATCGTCAACGTCGTTGTCGACATACAATTGATGGAACTTTGCGGCGGTGCGGGCAAACACGCGTTGGACTTCATCGTCCAGCAGCATGCGGATGTACCCCAGTGGATAAATGCCTTCGATCGCCAACTCGCCCATGGCCACCGAACCGACCCCGCCGTCGGAACCATCGGCGTGAGCGGCGATCTGGTGTTCCAGCCAGCTCAGCGGTGGATCGTCGTGGCCGCGGGTCCCCTTCGGCGGACCCGCATCCTTCGAAAAATAAAAATCAACGTGAACCGCGCGGACCTTGCCAATCTCGCCGGATCTAACAATGTCCCGCGCATGCAACACCGCCGGCAGGAAGTTTCGATTCCAGAGCAGGAATCTGACCCGCTGCCGCTCGACGACATCCACCAGCCGATCGCACTCTGACAGCGCGTTGGACATCGGTTTGTCCTGCACGATGTGAGCTCCACACTCGGCCGCCTGAATACTCAACTGGCAATGACGTTCTGCCTCGGAACTGACAATGGCCACTTGCACATTGTGTTCTGTGACCGCGCGAGCGACATCGCGAACGTAAGGAATCTGGTGGCGGTTGGCGAAATCCTGGTTGCGCGTGTGAGCCCATTCAGGGGCAGAGCTCTCGTCGGCCACGACAACCAATTCGAAACGCGGGTGGGCCGCCACGGCTCGAGCAATGTAGTCGTGCTTGACAACGCTTACGATGGCGCAGCGAAAAGGTTGCATAGGATCGGTCAGATTGAATCGGTGGCCTTCAAACAATCAGAGCTGAACTGCCAGGTGGTCCTCCGCCGAAACGGTGACAGCCGACAGAAGGGAGTTGGCACGTTGCCAGTCGGCCAGTGGGACACTTGGTCGACGCGCTTCGTGAATCGCGGCAAGGAACTCCTCCACCTGCCGTCGCTCGGACCATTCAGTCGGTCGCGTGTTGCGAGCCTGCGGTGAGCCGCCACGGTACAGCAACTGCATATTGTGATGGTCGTCGGCATACGCCGCACCCGTGGAACCAATCAGCGACAAGCAAAAGTATTTGTCGCCCTCGGGCAACGAGTCGCAGTCGTCGATCAGCGCCATCGATCCGCCGGAGTAGCCCAGGTGCAATTGCCAATAGTCATCACGCTGGGAAGCCTCAGCAATCGGCATACTTCGGGCATATAGGGTTTCCGGCATCTCCTGCATGATCCAGCATGCCAGATCGAGTTGAGCCAGCAGACGGTCGGGCTGGCTCCTCCAGGATCCGTCGGGGGCATGCCAGCTGTGCATCCGCAGCAAACACGCCTCGCCCAACCGGCCGTCGTCCAATTGCTGCTTGACGGTCTGGATCGAATCGTCAAAGCGGAGCGTGTTGCCCAACATGCAGCGACCGTCCCCTGCGGCATCGATCGCCGTCAATCGATCAGCTAACGACGCGACGTCGCTATCGGCCTGCAAATCAATGAGCACATGCCGCCCTTTATCGGCATCCCGCTGGCAGTGATCCCAGTCGATGGGCGCATCAACACTCCACCACCGCGCGTCACATTCCCGGTCCGCGTCGACGATGGTGACCGAGGGTAGATGTGCCGTCACGCGTGCTGCACGTCGCGGATTGTTACAGCCGAGCGTGAGTTTTTTTGAGAGGGACAAGGGGGCTTGTCGAGTGGTTAGAGGTCAGAGGCTAGAGGTCAGAGGAGGGTGTCCGGGAATTAGATGTTACAAATCACACGATGTATCAGTACCAAACTGTAGCGTTGTGACAAAAACACTTAGATTAGCCCCGTGCTTCAGCACGGGGCTAATGTACCAACTGCTCGGAAGAACAGCATTCACTTCAATTGCCCCGGAGGGGCAACCCGGCGGTAGCCAGGGGTGAAAGGAGCCGAAGGCGACTGGAACCCCTGGGTGAGGCGTTACAAAATGAGAATTGCCCCGGAGGGGCAACCGCGCGTGTTGTTCATTGACAGCAAACAGCAGTCAGCAAACAGCAGTCAGTCTTTAGCATTCATACTTGCTGTTGCAAATTCCCGGGCACCCTCGGTCAGAGGCTAGAGGTTAGGGCGACTGCGCACTCCCTTTGCCGCTGTGCCCCTTTGGGCCTTTGCCCCTACCGTTTCACCTTACGGCCTTGTAGCGAATAGACCGCCCAGGTGTTTCCGTCGGGCCCTTGAAAGGGGTCAACCTTTAATCGTCCTTCGAGCGTCACCGGCCTCGTGGTGAAGTCCGTTTTCACTCCCTTATCCAACTCGACATTCACCACGCACCAGGCTTCGCCGCCGGGGCCGAACTTGCATCGAGTGTTCATCACGAACTGGAACTGTTTGATCCCTTTGGTTTGGAAAATCGTCCCGGCGTAGATGAACCCTTTGAGGCTCACTAACTGGCCGTCCAGTTGACGCACTCGATCAGTTTTCATTTCTTCGGTGAACTTGGTATCGGCCTTCATTTCGAGCTTCAAGTCGTCAAACGTGATGTTTTCGAGCTTGTTGGGATCCAACTTCTTGAGCGGCCTTTTTGTCTGCTTCTTTTTGCCATCCTTCTTTCCATCATCGCGCTTCTTGGTCGGCGGGGCGTCGTCTTTCTTTTTCTGGTCGTCGACAATCTCGTTCAGTTGAGTGCCGTTCTCGGGCGAAGTGAGTTCCACCTTGGATTCGTTGTCATCGTCGAGGTCGCCGGGAGCATCGACTGAAGGCGCCGACGCCGCTTCCTGGACAATCGCCTCGCCGCCTTCGCCACCTCCAATGACGGGACCGTCCGGCGGAGCAGCATCGTCGGTACTCACGCCAACCGGGCCGTTTTCATCGGGTCCTTCCAGGATGGGGCCCTGGGGTTGCTCCTGATTCTCCGGCGTGACGCGGTCCTCACTGTCATCATCGGTCGCGTCTTGCCCGTCAGTGTCACCCGCGGTTTTGTCACCGGCGGTTTCGTCGCCGTCGGTTTCGTTGCCGTCAGTTTCGTTGCCGTCAGTTTCGTTGCCGTCAGTTTCGTTGCCGTCAGTTTCGTTTTCGTTATCGTTCCCGGCGGATTCTTTGCCTTGGATGTCGGCACTTTCGACTTGAGGCTGGTCGGCTTCCTGTTCTTCCGACCCAGCGCCGTCCTCGGGATTGACGTTGGCCTCGGGATCGTCCGCTTTGACCGATTCGACCGTGTCGGGGCGCGACTCATCAATCTCTGCCTTGGCGGTGGTCTTAGCTTCCTTGTCTCCACAACCAACGCACAGCAAGGCACTCAGCAAAACCGCGCAAGAGCCTTTCGCATGCCAACTAGCAAGACGCATGATCTCTTCCCCGTCACGTGATAACTGCCGGAAGAAGCTTCCCGCAGGAAGCGCCCGTTCGGCTATTATTTTACGTTATCCGCGGTGACGGAGTAATAGCCAGTCTGAACGTCGCCGATTTTGCGACGTGGCTGAATGCGGAATTTGCCCGTGACGCGACGCAGGCGGCGGTTGTATTCAATTCCGTCGCCTTTTTCGATGCGGACCTCGATCATGTCCGTGGGTTCGGGTTGCCCGCCAAAGCAGCAGGTCTTGAAGTGCTCGACCAAGATGAAGTGACGGATTTCGCCCAGTCCAGAGACGCCAGGATGCACATAGCCTTTGACGAAGATCTGCTTGTCATGGATTTCCGCGATTTCCTGGGGCATGCTACGAATCGTCGTACCTTTTTCCATTTCCAGGCTGGCGAAGTGAATTCGTTCGTAGCCTTCGGGAACCTCCGTGGCGTAGATCACCGAGTGGAATCCGACGCTTGTCAAAAAAATGAACGTGCAGGCAATGCTGCCAACTGTAGCTATTGCGGCCCCGCTCAGCTCATTGGGCATCCGGCGGATTTTGGTCCACCCGGTCACGCCCAACACGGCACCGATCAGAGGGAAAATGGCAAACTGCGGCCAGGCATAAGCCAACGGAGAGATCAGCATCAGGATCACCGATGCGACGGCGGATTTACTGACGGCTCGGTAGAAAAAGGTCTCATTCTGGCCGGTACCGGAGTCAACCAAAGTCTGGGCGGTTTGTGCAGTGCTCATGATGGCTTAGCGTGAGTATTGCTGGAAACGAGACGGAATGCAGCAGCGTGGGCGGCGAATGCTATATCGCCTGACGTCGCGGGATGGTGGCGGCCAACGGGAACGGCCTGTCGTGATCCTACGACCGCGGCAGCCCAGTGGTTCGCCCACTCCTACCCCAGGTCCATATTAATCCAGGATACCGGGAATTTGAAAGGCTGGGGAACGTGGGAAGCGCAGACGGTCCTTCATCGCAGTGGCCGGGGACCACAACCAAATACGAGCTACCGCTCGTCCCGCGCCAAATCGCTCTCCCGATGTACATCGGGATCGCTTCAATCTGCCCAAGAAACCAAACCGTCGTTGTTTGTAATACAGAGGACGGGGTTCGCGAAATGCTGGTTTTTGGCGGCGGTTTCAATCGCCGCGTGGGAAGAACGTCTTGGCTCGCTGCACGGCCTCCGGATCGATCTTTTCCAATTCGACCAGGTACTCTTTGGCCTTGGGCAGCGGACAAACTCGCAGATAGTTGATCACCGGAACTCGAACCCAGCTGGTCGATTCGTCCGCTTCTTTGAACAACTTCACCAGCTCCTCGATCTGCGTCCAGTCTTCCCAGCGAGCCAGATCCGGGATCACCAGGTCCGCCAGCGCTGGTCGATCCAGCATGTGACGCAGACTGACCAGCAATCGTTCCTTGGGAATGACTTCGGCTTCGGTGCCGTGGAAGCGGATGGCCATGATGGCTGAATAGGTGTCGGCGTAATCGGACTTCTTGTTCTTCATGAACGTTTCATCGATCAAGTCCAGACCGTTGGGGCCTTTCAGTGTCAGATAGCAGGCAATCAAGCTGTCCAGTCCGGCCTTCTTCTTGGCGTCGTCCGACTGAATCAGATCTTCCAACAGCGGGAAATCTTTCTCGCCGCCGCAGATGCCCAGCATCACGAAATACAGGCGCCGATGACTGGCCGGGATATTCACGTCCTTGATCCACCCAATCAGCTTCTTGTGATCCATCTGTTTCTTCAGATCGATTACGTCCTGGTAGGGTGCCTTGGCGAATTCGTCGTAGGCATCGTTGGCCAGCAGGCTTTCCTCGTGTTCCAGGAAGTCCATGAAGAACATCAAGCGGTCGGGACCTTTTTCTGGAAGTTGAGGCAGTTTTTGAACGTAGTCGACGCCAGCCTTCGACAGCTTCATCGGCGTGGCCCACGAGATCTGAGGAGCATCAACACCGGTGATGTAAAACGTCTGTCCGGGATTGGCATCGCCGAAATACAACGTTTCGATCATGTCGTTGTCGTTCAGGTGCTCCGAGCCCTTCAACACGTCGACGATTTTGAACTTGGCTTTGGGCGCGAGATCGAGGTCTTCCGACTTGGGTGGCAGCTGCATCAGCTTGGCAACCACGACGGCATCCATCGACTTAAATTCTTCGCCGAGCGTCTGCGACTCGGCCGTGCAGAACGGGCAGCCGGAACAGGCGTTGGCGGCAGTTCCCCAAGCGAGCGCGACGACCAAGCAGACCAGAAGATTGACGTATCTCATTGTTTGTCTCCAGATCAATCGCCAAGCGATTCGGCGACGTCGGTGTTGTAAGCGGTCGCGGCCGGAAACAGCCCGACGATAATCGCCAGGATAATCAGGCCCGGAATGATCAAAAGCTCGGGAGATAGCTCTATGGGTATTGTCCGTTCCCCCAGCGAAAGTTCAAGCAGCTTTTGACTGGGCGCCATGTCCCAGAATCGCAATGTGACCCCTGTCAGTTCTTCGATGCGACCACTGGCCAAGGCGTTGAGGGTATGGCCGCTGATCCAGCCGATCAAACCGCCTCCCGTCGCCAGGATCACCGATTCTAGCAGAATGATCGTCATCACCGTACTGCGACTTGCTCCCAAGGCGCGCATCACGGCGATTTCATGACGACGCTCGCTCATCGAATTGTAGATGCTGACCAGGATGCTGACGCCGGAAACGACGCAAATCATGCCGGTCAGAATAATCAGCAGCCGCTGGATGGGGTTTACGAACACCTCGAACAGACGGTAGATCTCCAGTACCGGCAGCACCACCTGGGCGTCGTCCTGTTCGTCGATGGCGTTCTGCATGCCCATGGTAATTGCGGGGCTGATCGTTCGTACCAGCACCGCCGTCACCTCTCGCTGCTCGATGGGCAGAGGCTGCCGGCGGCGGCCTGTGGACTCGGCCGCAACGTCATCATCTTCGACGGGTTTCGCGTGTTCTGCCATGAGAAAGAAGCCTTCGATGTTGATGAAGGCCGCGCGGTCATTGGGGGTACCGCTAGGTGCCAGCACTCCCACGATGGTGAATTTCGTGGCGTGTACGTCGCCGCCGTCCTCTTCGGTGGCTCCATGCGCCGGGGCGAACGTATCACCAACTTTCAATTCCATCTCCTTGGCCACCGCGGCTCCCAACACGGCCTCGAAGTAGCCGTGTTCGTCGCTGAACTCTTCAAAATTGCGCCCGACAGCGAATTCGAACTCGTTCTCGCTTTCGGCACCGTACCGCAACTTTTCAAAGAAGTCGGGAGTGGTCCCCACCACTCGATACGGGCCAATGTAGTCGCCCAGACACAGCGGAATCGCAAACGCTGTCAGCTCCCCATACTTGGTCTTGCGACCGTGTTGCAGCGGTGTAATCTCCTGCGTGATCAGAGGCGCGATACAAGGCGTATAGTCACCTTGCCGAATCGCGTGATCCTCGGCGGCTTCGGAGGCGGCCTGCATCATCACCTCCGACAGGCCGTCCATCCCGGTGAGCGAGCCGGCGAGCGCCGCAGCTTCCCACGTCGTGTCGTGCAGTTGTGTCTGCATCGAACCTTCAAACTGTCGATCACGTTCCTCCGGCGGCAAGAACTCCAGATAGTAGTCGTAGGGAATGTTCTCGACGGGTTCACTCAAATAGAACACGGAATTAAGTGTGATCTGCAGCTTACCGCCCTTGGTGGCCCCAACGATCATGTTGTAGCCCAGCTGCGAGTTGTTATCGAAAGACTTTCTGACGATTCCGTGGACCGAGAGAATCGTGACGACCATCATCACGCCCAAGGCCATCGACAACATGGTCAAGAACGAGGCGAACCCACGTTGCTGAATGCTGCGCCAAGCTATCTTCCACACGCTCATTAGCTTGATTCACCGTCGGTTGAGGCTGTGACAGATGGGTTGGCCACCTGGTTGATTTCGTTCAGCTGAATAACATGTTCGAACTGTTCGCAGACTTCGCTGGAATGCGTGACCATCATCAGGGCAACGCTTTCTTCGCGGCACGCTTCACGAATCAAGTCGACGATTAACTGCTGATTGGCGGGATCGACGTTCGCCGTCGGCTCGTCGGCTAACAGCAGCGACGGCCGATTCGCCAGGGCTCGCGCCACCGCGACGCGCTGTTGTTCTCCCACCGAGAGCTGCGGGGGGCGGTGAGTCATCCGCGAACCCAGCCCCACACGATCCAGTAGCTCGCGTGCGCGCGCCTCGCTGCGGCGGCCTTTGGCGAAGGTCATGCCCAACAGCACGTTTTCCAGAGCGTTGAATCCTGACAGTAGATTGAACGTCTGAAACACGTAGCCGATCTTGGCAGCGCGGACGCGGTCGCGCGCGGCTTCCGAAAGTCGGTGCATCGGCGCGCCGTCCAGAGTGATCTCACCTTCGTCCGCAGCGCTGATTCCGGCGATCACATGCAGCAGCGTCGTCTTTCCACAGCCGCTACGGCCGATCACCACCTGCTGCTGTCCCCGCTCCAGTTCGTAGCCCGGAATGTCCAACACCGGCAGCGGGTCTCCGTTGGGTTGGACATAGGTCTTGCGAACGTTTTCGAGAGCCAAGATCGCGTCTTTGCTCATGCTGTTCCTCAGGTTCACCGACAATCAGAAACGGCCGAAATGATGGTGGCGGCACGGGGGCTACCGACGTCGCATCGCTCGCTGCAAGTCTCGTTTCACATCGGCCTTTTTCATGGCGTCGCGTTTGTCATGCTGCTGCTTGCCGCGGCATAGACCCAGTAACAGCTTCGCGCGACCTCGTTGGTTGAAATACATCTTCAGGGGCACCAGGGTCAGCCCCTTCTCCTTGGCTTTGTCGGCGAATTTTCGGATCTCCTTGCGGTGCAACAGCAGTTTGCGGGGCCGCTTGGGATCATGATTGAAATGTGCCGCCTGAAAGTACTCGGGAATGTCGCAGCCCACCAGCCAGACTTCTCCGTTGCGTACACGGCCGTACGACTCGTCCAGCGACAACTTTCCATCACGTAGACTCTTCACCTCACTGCCTACCAGGGCGATGCCACATTCCAGGGTCTCGAGCACCTCGTAGCGGTGTTTGGCTTTGCGGTTCTCGGCAATCGGTCGCGAGGTCGATTCCGAACCACCCTTGCCTTGCTTGGTCTTACGTTGTTTCTTGGACATGAGTTCATCGCGGATCGGGTAACGTCCGTCCATCGTGACCGGCACGGCGGGGGGCGTCAATCCGCCCACGCCCGATCCGGCTCGAGGTCACGTACATGGTCCCTTCAGCATCCCCTACCGTGCGTTTTCACCTGCTGGGTCAGACCCGTGGGCAGGATTGCCTGATGCTGCAGCGACGCCTGACGCACCACGTGGCTGGGGGCATCGACCGTGACGTGCACGTGTTGTTCACCGAGCACACTCCCTGGATCTCGGTCGGCCGGAGTGGTTCGCGCAGTCATATTCGGGTCCCGCAACCGGACCTGCAACGCCGCGGTATTGCCATCGAATGGAGCCGCCGAGGCGGTGGAGCGATCCTGCACCAGCCCGGTCAACTTGGCGTCTACGCGATTACCTCGCTGGAGAATCTCGGCTGGTCCGCCGCACAGTGGACCCAACGGCTGCAAGACGGGGTGCGGTCCATGTTGGACGACGCCAAGATCAAGTTGGTGCCCAATCCGGCGTCGCTTTCGATCTGGGGACGCAGCGGAATTCTGGCCGCTTTCGGGATCGGTATCGACCGCCAGGTGACTTCGTTCGGCTTCTGGCTGAATGTGAATCCGGACATGCGGGACTACCAGAAAATCGATACCGGAGCTGCTTGTCAGCGGAGCTCAGAACACAAGCTGAGCATGGGAAGTCTGCTGTCCGAACGCCGGAGTGTTGCTAAGATGTCTTTAGTCCGCTCGCGTTTGACCGAAACCATCACGCGATCGCTCGGGGCCGAGCAGCATCACGTGTTCACCGGACACGCGTGGCTGCCGTCACGTTCCCATGCCAGCCACCCTGACACCCCGTAGGGGCAACCCATCGATGTCTTCCGACCCGGCAGCTATTGAACTACCGATCCTCGGCCAACCCGCCGACCCGGTCGATGTGCCGGCCGCCGCGGAACGACGTCGCCTGCCACGCTGGCTGAAACGCGAAGTCCCCAAAGGCAATGCAAATCACTTCACGTCACGGTTGCTGGAAGAACTGAACCTGGAGACCGTTTGCGAAAACGCCCGCTGCCCCAATCGTATGGAGTGTTATTCGCAAAAAACTGCGACCTTTATGATTCTGGGCAATGTGTGCACCCGGTCCTGCAGCTTCTGTTCGGTGACTCGCGGCCAGCCCCCGGAATTGGAAGACGACGAGCCACAGCGTCTGGCCGAAGCGGCAGCACGGATGGGTCTGAAACACGTTGTCATCACGTCCGTCACACGCGATGACCTGCCCGACGGCGGCGCAATTCACTTTGCCCGCTGCATCGAAGCGGTGCGAAAACGAACCGGCGCCACGGTCGAAGTCTTGACGCCCGACTTCATTGACCAACCGGATGCCTTGGACCACGTCATCGCTGCTGTGCCCGACGTGTTTAACCACAACACCGAAACCGTACCGCGGCTTTACAAACGAGTTCGCGGCAAGCGTTCACAATATGGCTGGACGCTACAACTGCTGCGGCGCGTCAAGGAAGTGAATCCAAGTATCCGCACGAAAAGCGGGCTGATGCTGGGACTCGGAGAGACGCACGAGGAATTGTTTGATGTGCTGGCTGATCTACGAGCTAACAACTGTGATTTCCTGACGCTTGGCCAGTACCTCCAGCCCGATACCGACCGCTACCTGCCGGTCCAACGGTACATTCCCCCCGAGGAATTCACGATGCTGGGCGAGCGAGCGCGACAAATGGGCTTCGCGAAAGTTGCCAGTGGCCCCTTTGTACGCAGCAGTTATCACGCTCGCGACATGGCCGAAACCGAGCTGCCTGAATAGAGGGGCAAAGGGACAAAGGGGCCAAAGGGCAAAGTAAGTCGGCCTCAATACTCCCTCACTCCTGCGCCGGTTATCCGCTAAAGGCGTTGTGACCTGTTTAACAACTAGGGTGCGCAGAGTCGGGTATTATTGGAAAAGCTTCACCCTGGAAGTAGACGCATGTCGACCTGACTTCTAAAATGCCTTAGACACACGCGGGGAGGTTTTCTCGGCTCTCGTCCCCACGGCGATTAGGAAGGCAGATCCCTGAAACTTGGAGAAACGCGATGAGAAAGTGGATGTACCTGATGGTTGCCTTCGCGGCACTGGTAACGTGGGGTTGTGGTGGCGATTCCGGCAGTGAAAGTGATTCCGGTGGCGACGAAACAGCCGATGCCGGCACGCACACGCATGCTGACGGCACGACGCACGCCGACCACGGCGACGAAGAGACAGCAGATCATAGCGATCACGTGCACTTCTGCGCCGCCTGTGGCGAAGCAGAAGGCGACGACAACTGCTGCAAAGATGACGCGATGAAGTGCGACAAGTGCAATCTGAACGCTGGCTCACCTCTGTGCTGCAAGGGTGTCGAAGTCAAAGACGGCAAGTTGTGCTCGGCCTGTGGCGAAAAGGAAGGCGACGACAAGTGCTGCAAAGACGGTGTAGAGAAATGTGAAAAGTGCAACCTGAACGCTGGTTCGCCTCTATGCTGCAAAGGCGTCGAAGCCAAGAAAGGCTAGCCGCCAAGAAGATCGAAGAATTTAGAAAGGACCTCGCGATCATCGCGAGGTCTTTTTTTGAG
>CAJHYY010001213.1_pt1 | contig 11612 bp, 2 predicted proteins | sample 9198861 | NCBI WGS metagenome assembly CAJHYY01 (sample SAMEA7708377, study PRJEB35096) | sediment metagenome | biome: marine neritic benthic zone biome [ENVO:01000025]; feature: sediment [ENVO:00002007]; material: shallow marine sediment [ENVO:03000034] sea grass bed [ENVO_01000059] ... | reverse complement strand
GGGCCTGAGTAGGGATCGCGAAACTTGCGCGAAATAACAAGACTCTGAGTGTTAGCAACGCAGAGTCGCCGGGGGCCACGAGCCACCGCTCGTTCCGCAACAAGTCGCTCTCCTCCCGATGTACATCGAGATACATCGGGATCGCTCATATTTGCGCATGAAAACAAGATTTTCATGGTTGTAGTACCGAGGGGCATATCGAACGCAGCACAGCTCCTCATCTTTGCTTACACGTGCCCATTGATGTCGCGCAATACCCAGCACCCTGTTTTCGGGACGTACGACTTTCTCCTGGAACGGGTGGCCCTCAAATCCACTATTGAAAAACGGGTGGCGGAAAGGCGCTCGCACCCCTGGCGAATATCGCCACAGCCACGGTTTGTGGTTTCCTTTATAATGCCGCAACCTGAGCTGGAGTGAAGTGATCGCGTACACCATTCAAGGAGGATGAAGATGGTTACATCAACTGTTCGCTGGGCTGGCTGGTCGCTTCTTTTGGGCTTGGCCATTTGCAACGTGGCGCGGTCGCAGGATGCTGAAAACCGATCGACTCCCCTTGCCACCGTTCCCATCGCCCGCCTGCTGGCCGCCGACGAGGCGGCGGCAATGAAAAAGCTGCAACGGCTGGCTGCCAGCGAACCGACGCGAATCCATGCGACGACGTTGAGCACGCACAATCGGATGGGCTGGAAGTGGCGAGTCTATTTGCCGCCGGGCAAAGACTGGACGATCAAGGCCGCCATCGGGCGGATTCCTGGTCGAGGTCACCAGGCCCGGGAACGCGACACTTCTGCCCGCGACATCTCACGCGTCGATCCGTCACGGATTATCGCGTTGGAAGGGCACATCTCGCGAGATCCCTTTGACGGCTGGGCCCTGATCGTGGAGGCGGATCGGCGCGTACTCTCCGAAGTCGAGTTTGCCGCTTGGGGTCTTCACGCGTTTCCCGACGGAAAGGAAGTCGTCGATTACGTCATTGGCAAACGCAACGCTTCCTCGCTGACGATGTATTCCGGGGACATTGGCCGCGTGACAACCAAGATCAATGACGAATTAGAGCTGTTGCGGTGGCGCTACGAACCCAAACTCGCACCTCCTCCAGCGGGCCCTGGTCGACGTCTGCCCGGGTTCGTGATTTGGATTGAAGCGAAGTAGTGTATCTGTTTTTGCTGTAGCGTGAATTCGTCAGACCAAGCGGCCGATGACGCCTGAGGCGTCATCGGTATTGATATTGAATCGTGACCGACTTGTCCGGCGTGACGTCTTTCAACCGGAAAACGACATAGTGCCCCTCTTCACCCGCTTTAGCCAGAGCAACGTAAGTGTTGCCTACCACGGCCTCGAGCGGAGCCCTCGTAGTCCGTTTCTTGGGAATTTCGACGCTGGTCAAGTCAACGTCGCCCAGGTCGCCGAGAGCCATCACCCCTCGTTGAAATAGATGGTTTGCGTACAGCTTCACCGTGCTTCCTGAAACGCCAACACTGAAATCGCCTCCGCGCCCATCATGTACTTTGCCAGCCAAGAAGTGATAACTCTGCCCATTCGCGATCCGAATTTCGCCGCTCAGTTGTTTGCTGATCGGTTGCAAAATGAAGTCAACACGCCGGGGTCGCTCCCGATCGACCATTTCCCGTAGCCGCGTGTGTTGGGGCACATATCCATCGGCTCGAGCGGTCAATTGGTTGTACCGACCCACCGGAGCTTCGAGAACGAACTTGCCCTGCGCATCGCATGGGGCGCTCAAAGCATGGCCCATGATTCCCACGGTGGCGCCCTTGGCCGTTTGCCCCTCGTGATCCGCGACCCGTCCCTCGATCTTCCCCAGGATCGCTTTGCGGATGGTCATCCGTTCGCCACTTGCAGAAATCCGCACTACGGAATAGTACGTTCCATCCAAAGGAAACGGCGTTTCGGCTCGGATCCCTTCGTCCGTCTGGAATGAACCGTCGCCGTTTCGATCAATCAGAACCATCGTGTTCGCCAAGTCGGAATAGTCACCATCTGCGTTGCTATCGCTGAGCGAAATCTTCCAACGCTTGTCGCCTGACTCAAGCGAGCCCGAGCGTAGACTGCCCCGGTAAAACATCAACCGTTTCTTGCCGATCCGTTCGGAAAAAGCGGGCGAGTAATAAAATCGCAGTGTGTAAGGTTCTTGTTTGCCATCGCGATAGCGGATTTTGAAGGTAACAGGTGCCCGTGGTTCGGAGACGTCGGGTTTATTGCCGAAGTTGACGTCGTCGTCGAAAGCGAAGCGCATCACGCACTCCCGCTCACCCATCACGTCGAGGACGACGTTCAGTTGCGTGCTGTGTCCCACTCTCCAAGATCCAGACAGCCGCTCGCGGCCGCGAGCCTTAGGCAGGATCCAATCATCCTCCGGCGGTTCGGTGGCAAGGTCGAAGTGGTTGGGACTGTACGCTCGCGGAATCTGGTCCGAGTAGCGCAATTGCGTTGTCCACTCGTCGTCGTCTGCCTCCGCAGCACTGGTGCTGACCCAACCGAGACAGGCGAACACGAATACTAAACGCCCGGTGGTAAAGAAGATTTGTTGAGCTTGATAGAGCATGGACACGTTTCGGAAGGGGCCGACGGGATGAAATGACTTTCGCGTCCCCATTCTAGATGAGACGCGCTGTTCGTCGACCACACCAACGTTCGGCCGGCGTTTTCATGAAGGGTCTTCCCTCTGTGTTACTCCGTGTCCTCCGTGGTTAATGAATTAATAATCAGAGGACACAGAGGTGGCCGACGGCGCGCAAAAGCGCTCTACCGTTGTATCTCACCATCAAAACCGATGATCTCCCTCAACGGATCGCTTTCCGGGGCATGGTCTTCGTACTCGGCAAACACGCGATCGAACAGCGCGCTGGTTTCGTCATCGCTGGATCCGATCGGGATGTCGAACCGCTGCGATTCAACGGAGATTGCCGTGAGCACCGATCCAGCTGCATCATCGTCCGCCGCGGAAGTCGATGGTTTCAGCGAGGACTGGCCAAATGATGACGCACCGGGAATGGGATTCCCGGCCCGAAGCGGCGTCGGCAACGGCTCACCCTCGCCTTGACGATCATTCAGTCCATTCACCACTCGAAGTGCATCGGCGGGAGTGATCAAGCCATCGTCATTCACATCGTAGAACGGCGGCGGAGCCTGAGGCGGCGGTGGCGGGCTGCCTGCCTGGTTGCGATTCAAGTAATTAACGATTGTCAGCGCGTCGGCCGGCGTCACCGTTCCCGATGCATTGACGTCCAACGGATTGGTGCGGTTATGCCAACTGCTGGAGACTAAAGTCGACGTATCGGGATTAAGTGGAGGCAATTCCATGCGTCCCACCTGGTCCGTGGCGATGCTATAGAACTCGTAGCGGTGTCCTTCCTCTCCCGTATAGACAGCTGAAGTCGACGAGGTGGTGAGCCACACGTGAAACGGGCCGCCGTCGTCGGAAACCCAGACCTCGAACGCGTCGATTCCGCTGCCGCCCTCCGGATCGGCGCCCAACCAGTGGACATCGAAAGATGCAAAGCTCTGCTCAGGCAGCTGCGTGACCTGGCTGGTCGGCACATCGGCGTCAATCCGATTCGAGTAGACATTGGTGGCCAACGGCGCGTTGGTGTCAAACACGATTTCTGCCTGAGCCGTGATCTGACTTGCCGTCGCCAACGGAGTTTGGCTGCGTATGCGGTAACTGACGTAGCCTTCGCCGCGATGGTCGTCGGCGTTGACGGGAAGAAAACCATCGTAGACGCCATCGGGAGCTAACCCGGTGTCGGGATCCAAAGAACGGAACTCCCAACGCAAGCTGCCGGTCTGCTGGTCCAACGCCGCATACACGTCGACGCGAAGTGGGCTGCCGTCCTCATTGTGATAGTCGACGCTGGTCGCGTATTCCTGCAGTCCTGAAGGGACGACAATCGACAGGTCTCCAAAACCAACCTCGTCCAACTCCAGAGATTGCCAGTCCAGCTGCGAATCCAACGCGACCTCGATGGTCACGATCTGTGCGGGAGCCGTAGCTTTGTCCGGATCATTTTCAAATCGTACGAGGTAGGGCATCAGGCTGCCGGGCTTCAGCCAGTGTTCCGTCCCGTGGCCCGCTGGACCGGTGATATCGTTGGGGTCAATGGCACCCGTTCCATTGCCGGTATAGTCGTCTGGATCCGTGCTGGGCCAATCTCGATCGTCTGGATCGTCGTCACAATCTTCTTCGCTGGTTGATTGCGCCTGTTGCAGGCAGTCCAGGTAGTAGCGCAGAGCGACATACGCATCTTCGACGGCAAACTCGTACCGTTGTTGTTTGTCCTGGAATTCCGTGTATTGTTTGGAGGCTTTCAACAGCAACATGCGAGTCTTGTTGTAGGTCAGCGAATCGACCGAGGCCAGGATTCCCAACAATTTCGACGCATCTCCGAACACGGAAACCGCTTCACTGATCCAGGCCACGTCCTGCAATCCATGCAGCGCTTTGGTCAGTTCTTCAGCGAAGGTAGCGATCGCCGCGACCGTATTGGTGCCATTGGAAAACACCTTGCCGAACTGAAACAGTGTCTGGTCCGGCTTCTGGTCGCGCCAGGAAGTCACATACGTGATGGTGCTGTCAATAAAACTGCCCATCGAGTCAAACAGCTTGGGCCCGTGCGTCTCCAGCACTTGGGAGAACCGCTGCACCGCTTGTCGCATCGTTGGGTTTTGTAGTTTGACCTTGTTGAGCAAATTGATGGTCTTGGGGATCAGCTTGGCCCCGACGTTTAATGCTGCTTTTGCTTTGCCAAATACGCTGGTCAGGTTGCTGAGCGCTTCTTCGAACAAGGCCTGATCGGATTCGGCAATTGTCTTTTTCAACTTGTCGCGAATCTCTTTTGCATCTTCCCAGGCTTCGTCCTGCTTTTGTTTTGCCTTTTTCAAGCGATCATATTCGTCACTGCAGTCCACTTTGCAGTGTTCCGGTGGCGACCCAGGCAAAGGGTCCACATGGTTTTCGTCCTGTTGGAAACCATTCACTTCGTCACGAATCGCGCTCCAGGGCATACCGGCCGCCTGCAAGCTTTTCCATTGCAGGTCCCAGAAGTTGGGATCGCCAAGCGAGGTTAACTGCATCACGATCTCGCCGACGTCGTGCTGTTGGTCGGCGGCTACTGTGACGCCGGTGACCGTGCGCGTTGCATAGGCATATGCCGTGGCAACGATCGTCAGGTTGCTACCGGCGACACCGGTGACCGTAAAACGTCCGTCCTGGCCAGAACGTGCGGCGCCGATCTGATAACCCGTTTCATCGAGAACGGTCACATCGACCGCCGCGATCGATGTCCCTGCGCTATCGCGGATCTGGCCGGAGAGCGAAGATGCGGCAGCGACCAGCGTCACCGGCATCGACAAGTCGCCAGCCAGGGCAACGTTGGTGACAACTCGGGATGCAAATCCGTCCGCGCCGAGCACTAAGTCGTAGGTGCCCGCCGGCAGATTATCGATCGCATACCGGCCTTCGGCATCAGTGCGCCCGGCGCGTAACAAGGATTGACCGACTGGGTAGACCTGGACCGTGGCGTTGGCCACGGGGTCTCCCTGTTCATCCCGGACAGTGCCGTCGATGCCGAACTGTTCGCCCAGTGTCAATTCTACGTGGCCATCGCCGCTGAGTTGCACCGTTTGGGTCACTCCGCGACGCGCACCGCTGATTGCTTCGACCACATAATCGCCGTTCACCAACTGCGTAAACATTGCGGCATTCGGTCCGGTCACCTCATGTTCGCCGACCGGGATCCGCACGCCGGCATCCAACTGGAACAGCGATAATCGTGCCAGGTCTCCGTCGCCGAGTGCCGGATCGAATGCAACCTCCAGTTGGTGGTTTCCGGTCTGCAAGTCCTGCGTGATCAGGTCGCCATCCTGCAAAGTGACGGTTACATCCTGGGCGAAGCTGGCACCGAGCATACTGGGGCGCAGCCCATACGTACCGGCCTGCGTCACCAGGAAGCCATAATGCCCTTCGGCATCTGAACGCGCGATGCCGACGTTGATGTCGTTACTAATCAGTTCGATCATCGCGCCGGAAAGAGCTTGTCCCAGCGGATCGAGTACCTGACCGGTGATGACGGCCGCTGAAGTAAACTGCAGATTGGCCGTCTTGGTATCGCTTAGCGAGTCCAGAACCACCTCTTGCGAGGCACCGGGCGACGCCGCGGGCAGGGTAACCTGATACGTGCCGGCAGCCAGATCTCTGAACACAAAGCCGCCGTCGGAATCCGCAAACGTGCGTTGTTCCAGCGCCGCGCTGCGCAGTGTCACCGGAGCCCCACGCACGCCCAAGCCAGTACGCGGATCCATCACCGTTCCTTGAATGACTGCACCTGCAGCTACGGTGATCTCGACATCATCAACGGTTTCACCCAAGCCCAAGTCGACGACCGTCTGAGAACTCAACGCGGCCTCAATGGATTCCGGCAGAACAGCCTGCACCACGTAGGTTCCGACGCCCAACTGGTGAAGCTGAAAACTTCCGTCTGCCTGCGCGGTGGCCACCGATTTCAGATCGCCGTCCATCCATGCCCCGACGTTCACATCGCCGACAGCGAAGTCACTATGTTGCGACAGCAGCTGGCCCGTGATGATTCCTTCGGGCACCAGAGGAACAACACCCAGCGGCACATGCTGGCCGGTGTCGACCGCAACGGCCAACCGACTGTGATTCAGATACCCATCAACCTGATACCGAATGTCGTAGGTTCCCGCCGGCAGGTTTCCAATATCAAAGCCGGCCTCGGCACTGTTAGAAGCGTAAGTGATTGAAGTAAAGGTACGACTCGGATCTTCGATCGATTCTGCGGTGACCAGCAGCGTCCACTGTGTCGGCGCGTCAGGCAGGTTGACGGCCCCGGTGAAGCGACCCGCCATCGGCATGTCGATGGAAACCGCGCGGTCCGCGTGGCCCACCACCACGTCCAAGATCATTTCGGCGCGATTCTCGGCACGAACCGTGACTTGGTAGGTTCCCGCCGCCAGGTTTTCGGCAACGAATTCACCCGCTGCGAATGATCGAGCCGGGAACGAATCACTGCCCAAACTCAACATGACCTCGGCATCGGTGATCGGCAAACGAGTCTCGGCAGCGAACGGGCGAACGGTCAGTTTCGGCCCCTGCGCGACCTGCACTTCGAGATCGTTCATGGCTTGTCCCTGAGCCAGTACGATCTGCTGAGGGGCAACGATGTTGACGTTTGTCATCGCCAGCGCGAACGTGCCGGGCGGAAGCGATTCAAACACAAAAGATCCATCATTCAGGATCACCGTGGAATGCACTTCGCCTGTGGTGTCGTGGGTCGCCCGAATCGTCCGGCCGGTCAACCGCTGCGCGAGATCGCCTGGAGTGATCTGGCCTTGAAGCGAAGTGCCGACCGCAGCCGTGGCCCGTTGCAACTCCAGTTCGAGCAAATCTGCAGGATCGTACGCATTCCCACGAGTCGCCGGCAGCAGTGATGCATTTCGCGCCAGCATTGCCACAAAGTCACCCCAGCGGTCTCCCACTTGCTGTTGCAACTGGGCAAATACATCCGGCCAATTCGCCGCGTCGCGACGGTCTTTGCGCATGACATCCAGCGCGCGGTCCCAATCAATGGGCGTGGGATCGTCGGCCGTGGCATGTACCAGCTGAAATCCGTTGTCACCAAACTTGGGTTGGAATCGCACATCAAGCTCGTACGATTGGCCCGCGCGCAAGATCCCGGCGGGGCCGTCGTCAGCGATACCCAGGAAGTACTGGACTCTGCGAGACCCGATGGAAACTTCGGTCAGGCCGGCAGCCGATTCCGTATCGCTCGTAATCCACATCAACGGCGCCGCAAGATCATGATTGCCCGTGTTGCGATAGGTGACGAAGAACCGAGCCAAGCGATCCGTACGCACGACCGGTGCTCCCGTCAGGTCGACTTCCAACCCCGATTGCGCAGGTTCAACGTTCACCGCATCCAACAGCTGCAGGTCTTCGGCCGAATTGTGGGCGTGGATTGAGTAGTTTCCGGTCAACGCAGATTGAAGATCGATCGTCGCATGAATCGTTGTCGAATCGATCCACTGAACGTTGGCAGCCGGGATTTCAGTGCCGCCAGTGTCCTTCAGTGTGACCTGCAGGTCTGGAGGCAGATCCGTGCCGCGCAGTTCCAGCGTCGTCAACGATGCCCCGACGAGTTTCGGGTTCACATCGCGCAAGGTGACACCAGGTTGACTGGCGCTCAGAGTGATCGCTTGCGGCCCATCCGCAAATCGATTGTTGACCTTCAGGAAATAGGAGCCCGCTACGATGTCGGTGGCCAGCAACTCGACATTCGCTTGCGTACGCTTGGTCGACGCGTCGAAGGTGCCGGCGGCAGGCCATGCGTCGCGTCGCAAGAACAACTCGTTGGCCGCACTCGCCCGGTCGCTGGACAATTGCAGCATCAGCGTGTCGGGCGCGTTGACGTCAATCTTGAAATAAGCTTGTTCGCCCGGACCCAGAGTTAAATCCACGTTTGAATCCAGGTCCAGCGTACGAGCAGTGAGCTGGACGGTTTGCGAAGAAATGCCCAGGTTGTTCTCATAAGCCACTTCTTCGCCGGCGTCGCCTCGATGATTGGCAATTACCAGCACGTAGTAATCACCTTCGGGAAGTGGTGGAATGTTGGCGGAGGTACTGGATGTACGCTGCTCGCCCACATCCAGTACCTGTGTCTCCTGGTAGGTGGCCAGCGTGACGTCGTCACCGCTGAGATACTGATCTTCGGAAAGCAATAAGCGCACCTGCCACGGTGTGACAGCTTGCTTGTCGCCGACATTGGCGGTCATCCATTCAACTTGCACCGCATCGTTGATTTCGGCGGCGGCCGGCACGACGACATCGGATACCACCAGATCGGGCCGCGGTTGATGCACGCCCATCAGAACATCATCACGTCGGTCGGTGTCGTCGACCAGGGTCACCGGATGATAGCCTTCGGCGGCCGTGGTCACCGCGAATCCCGGTGCCAGTTGAACTGACACGCGGTATTCACCAGCCGAAAGCCCCCAAAAGGTATATCTGCCGTCTGCATCGGTGGTCACCACCGGCTCGCGGTCTTCCCAACTGCCGTTTTGATTGGCGTCCAGAAACACCGGCCAATCGGTCAGTCGTTCTTCGTTTGCGTCACGGAGTCCGTTTGCGTTTTGGTCGTGATACAACTGCCCGGCAATGCTTCCGGCTCCAACCAGTTGCTTCTCGTAAACGTCGAAATCAGCATTACGATCGTAAACCCCATGGACCGTTGCGCCGGTCGTAAAGAACGCCCACTGGCCGTCGTCCGAGAAACTTGGCAAGGCGCGCACCGCCTGAGCAGGTGTTGATGTGCCGCTGACATCCGGTCCGAGCGGGCGCGTTTGGTTCAACTGCAGGTCACGCAAGAACAATGCCGAATCGAATGGGTTGGTGCGCTCCAGTCCATCTACCAGGTCGTCTGCTCGGCTGTAGAAGGCAACTTGCCTGCCGTCGGGACTGATTCGGGCTGAGTGGGAATGGCCGGCTGCCGTTTGATTCGGATCGGCCGATAACGAGACATACTGGATGTCCTGGGTCTGACGGTCGTAAACAAACACGTCCTCGGTAAACCCGGGATCGTCCGGACCGATATCCAGCCTGGTCGTCGACGTGAACGTCACGTAACGTCCGTCAGCGGTAAAGGAAGGCTTGCCGGCTGATCCCGAACCGGTAAACGCGGCCGTAATCAGTTCCATGCCCCCGGTGTCGAGATCGTAGACAAACACATCCTGTCCGACATCGTTGCCGCCGGGGGTGAGATCCCGCGACAAGCTGGAAAACAAAACTTGCGCACCGGTCGAGGAAACCTGGAATTCGTTACTCGTCGTCTGCGCTACACCATTGCTTGCCGTCGACGTGCCGGCCGCATTGGTCGAGATGGTCGACAGCACCCCGCTGGCCAGTTCGTACGCAAACAGATCGTAGGTCTGGTTGTCATCGGAAACACCGGCATCCAGATCGGTGGCCAGGCTGACGAACACCACATGTTTTCCGTCGCCTGTGAATTGTGGAAGTAATGCGCGTTCGTTTGCCGTGTGCTGCCCGTCCGATGATTTTGACACCAGCGTGAGGGCGTCCGTGTCGCGGTCGTAGAGAAACAGATCCGGGTGATTGTTTTCGTCCGCCACGTCCGTCAGGTTCGTGGCGGAACTGGTGAAGGCCAGATAGCGACCGTCGGGCGAAACGTCGAAATACAGACCCGAGTATCCATTGCCGCCGGATTGTGCGGTGAGCTCCCGGCTGGCCAGTCGAATCTCATTGGTTTGCCGATCCCAGATAAACAGTTGGTTCTGAAAGTGCGTGGTGCGATCCGGGTCATACTCCGATGCTGAAACGAAAGCGACGACGCTTCCATCGCCGGCGATGCGCGCGGCAATGCCTCGCCCCTGAATGACCGAACCGTCGGACCACGGCTGCCGCGTGATGACTTGAGTGTCCTCGGTCTGCCGATCAACCAGGTACATCACATTGGAATTGAACAGGCCCAGCATATCCGGATCGATATCGGAAAAAGCGGGCTGGCTGCAAAACGATCCGGCGCACCCCCAGAACCAGCTGTTGTAGACAACGTAACGACCATCCGTCGAGACATCCTGTAACTCGCCACCGGATTCCGATGTCCGCGTGCGCGGTACCTGTTGGTCACGGCGCGACAACAGATCAATCTCACCTGTCAGCCCGTCCCAGAAGAAGAGGTCGGAGAACGCATTTTGGTCGTGCGGGACCAGGTCGGTGGCGACGCTGCGAAAGAGAATCGCGTTGGCCGAGGAGTTGATGTACGGCTCGGTCGATTCGCCGTCGCCCACCGTCCCGGACAAAGTCTTCGAAATTAAATCCAGCTGGCTGCTGGCAACATCATATTTGAAGATGTCCAGTGACTGATTGTCGTCACCGGCATACAGGTCGTCGGCCAGGCTGGCCAATACGACGGTGCTCCCATCCGCCGACAACCGTGCTGAATGACTGTGGCTGTTGGCAGCCAGTCCACTGCTATTGAGACTGATCAACTGCGACGACATGTCGGCAACGTCATACAGAAAGACGTCGGTTGAACGATTCGAGTCGAGATTGGGAGCCAGATCGTCGGCAGCACTTCCGAAGACGATCCGAGTCCCATCACTCGAAATCCATCCCTGGAAACTGTGACCGTTGCCGCCGCGACTGCCATCCGGAATCGAGCTGACACGACGCGTCACATTCTCGACGCGGTCTCGTACAAAGATATCGTTCCAGCTCCCCAATTCGCCCGCAACGAGGTTGTTGGCATTGGATTGGAACACGACATAACGACCGTCAGCACTCACCGCACCTGTGGTCACGTAGGCATGGCCGTTTTCGGTGTTCGCTCCCGCAGGATCGATCGTGATGACTTCTGTTTCCTGCTGAACCAGGTCTCGCAGGAAAATATCGTCCTGCAGGTTCTGGTCGAAATCCGCCTGCGCCGCGGCCACCGCCATCATGACCGTCTTGAATTCCTCTTTCTCCTTGTCCGGCAGCGACACGCCGGCCAGCCGGAAGTCCCGCAGTGCCTGCTCGACCAGCATGCGCTGTGCCGGGGTCGCCGAGTCCGGCAGGT
>CAJHYY010000645.1_pt1 | contig 11678 bp, 7 predicted proteins | sample 9198861 | NCBI WGS metagenome assembly CAJHYY01 (sample SAMEA7708377, study PRJEB35096) | sediment metagenome | biome: marine neritic benthic zone biome [ENVO:01000025]; feature: sediment [ENVO:00002007]; material: shallow marine sediment [ENVO:03000034] sea grass bed [ENVO_01000059] ... | reverse complement strand
GTTTTGATTAGTCGCGACCGTACGCGGCACGGTGACGTAGCGGTGAATGCACTCGCTTGCGCATCGTGCTTGCACTGTGGGATCGCTTGTTGCGAAACAGGGGGCTCACTACAGAGCCTAACGAATTCGTTCCAAGATCACTGCGTTCAATCGCATCAATTCGGCGCCCGGAGCGGAAACCACTTCGAGTTCCAATTCGGCGTTTCCTTTCATTAACTGCATGTTTCCCACGTCGCTGATGCGAAACTGATCTGCCGTAGCCGTGGGCTGTACCTGATGTTTCAAAGTGCGATCTCCCACAATAATGCGAACCAAGCCGCCAGCATCCAATGGACGACAACCGTAACTCAAGCGTACGCGGTACTCCCCGTCGCGCAAGACGTCCAGGCGCCACGTCGCTCGTTCACCTGGCTGTTTCCAGCCATCGATCGTGTCCCAATCGTAGCCATCGAAGGTGTAGCGAATATGCTCACCCTTCCAAGTCGCCCAGCTTGGTGAAATCTCGACTACGTCCGCCGACGGGTGACCTACTGGAATACGCACCGGTTGATAAGTCATCCCGTCGGTCACCTGTTCAAACCAGCGCACGAATTCAGATCGCAAGCGCTTCACGACCTGTGGATGATCGCGCAACACGTTCTGGGTTTCGCCTGGATCGGTCGACAAGTCGTAAAGTCGCCACTTGGCCGGGTCAGGCTTTTGCTTCGTGCCGAATAGGCCTACGAGCTTCCATTGCGGGTCGCTGATGCCCCAGCGTTTGTCGGGATTGGGAAAGTACCGATCCCAGGTATGGTAAACGTACGGGTGCCCCGTTCCCTGACCGGTGGTCAACAGCTGGACCAGGCTGAGTCCATCTAGGGGAGGGTCAGCTGGCAGCTCGACTTCAGCCAGTTCGCAAAAAGTAGGCAGCCAATCGACGTGCGATGTTTGCGCATCGACCTTGGTCGATGGATCAATCTTTCCCGGCCAGCGCACATAACAGGGCGCTCGTACTCCACCTTCCAGGGGACTGGACTTTTGACCGTTCATCCCGCCCTTCCAGAACTTGCTGACGCCTCCATTGTCGCTGGTAAACACCACCAGCGTGTTGTCCGCAATTCCCAAATCTTCGATCTTCTTCAGCAGCCGCCCCAGGTTCTGATCCACTCGCTCGATGAGCCCATAGATTCGCGCTTCGCGAATAGGCAAACCACGTTTCAGGTATTTGTTCAACAGCTTGTCACCTTCCGGCTGACCAAAATGTGACGTGTCCAGGATCCAAGGCGAATGCGGCGCGTTGTACATCAAAGCGCAAAAGAACGGCTGAGGATCTTGTTGCACCGACTGTTCGATGAAATCCATGGCGGCGTCGGTAAACAAATCGGTGACGTAGCCACGCGCCTCGACCTTCTGTCCGTTGTGATATACCTGATCCGGAAAGTGATACCGCTCGATGTGACCGTGATAGTGGCCAAAGAACTCGTCAAAACCGCGCTCTTGAGGTTGGTAACCCGGGTACTTCCCAAGATGCCACTTGCCAAACAGACCCGTGCGGTATCCGGCAGCACGCAACCGTTGGGCCACGGTCACTTCCTGTTTGCCCAGCGTGTCGCCTCCAAACCGCGTGTTGTATAAACCGGTCCGCAAGTAATACCGGCCCGTCATCATGCCGGCGCGCGTCAGCGAACACACGGGAGCCGCGTAATAACGCGTCAGCTGGACTCCTTCGGTCGCCAGGCGATCCATTTGGGGAGTGTGAATGTGCGGGTTGCCGGCGGCACCCGTATCCCAGTAACCCTGATCGTCGGTCATCACAAAGATGATATTCGGTCGTTCGGCCGCGGACGCGACTGCCGCAAACACAAGCAGGAACGACGCCATGCGTACGAGCACATCGAGTTTCTTCACGTGTCTATCCACTGGTTCGACTTGTAAGATGCCCTACCATTAGAACTTGCGCGAACCTGAGCTTACAAGCAATCCGCGACCGCGGGTTCGGTGGCTGAGAACTGCCGGATCATCGAGTCGAAATCGAATTACCTGCAACAAGGAGCTTCCGTAGTGATCCAAACCATGACGCCCGACGTCCTGTTGATTGACGGACAATGGCGAGCCGCTGCCGACGGACGCACCCTGGATGTGATCAATCCGGCGAATGAAGAGACGTTGGCGTCGATTGCCTACGGTGGCAAGCTGGAATGCCAGCAGGCGCTGGCGGCCGCCCACAGCGCAATGCCCGCATGGATGAAGCGTCATTCGTGGGACCGCGCACAAATCCTCAAGCGGACTGGCGAATTATTGCGAGAACGCTGTGATCAAATCGCCGAGACACTCACATTGGAACAGGGCAAGCCGCTTGCGGAAGCCAAGGGCGAAGTCATGCACAGTGCGGATGAGTTCGAATGGTTTGCCGAGGAAGGCAAGCGCGCTTACGGCGATGTGATCCCGCATTCGAAAGATGGACGACGTCACATCACTCTGCGCCACCCTGTTGGAGTCGTGGGTGCCATTGTCCCCTGGAACTTTCCCCTCGCGCTGATGGCGCGGAAAGTCGCACCCGCATTGGCCGCCGGCTGCACCGTCGTCGCCAAGCCGGCCAGCCAGACCCCGCTGGCAACCGTAGCATTGTTTCAAGCCATGATGGATGCCGGCGTTCCCGCTGGTGTGGTCAACCTGGTGATCGGCCCCGCAGAAGAGATCGCCGACGAGATGATCGCCAGTCGAGTTTGTCGGAAAATCAGCTTCACTGGATCAACCGAGGTCGGCAAACAGCTGATGCGAAAGTGCGCCGATCAGGTGAAGCGTGTGGGGCTCGAACTGGGTGGGCACGCGCCTTTCATTGTGTTTCCCGATGCCGATCCGAAGTTGATGGCCCAGTTGGCCGTCTCGGGGAAGTTCCGCAATAACGGTCAGGTCTGCATCGCACCCAGTCGCTTTTATGTGCACCAGGACGTCAATCGCGAGTTTACCGACGCCGTCGTTTCTGCCACTGAGAATCTGAAGCTGGGCAACGGGATGGAGGATGGCGTGGAAATCGGCCCGATGTTCGAAGACCGGGCAATGAAGCACGCGATGACCTTAGTCGATGATGCGCGACAATGTGGAGCCAATGTACTGACCGGTGGACGGCGCAGCGATCGCTTCCAACGCGGGTATTTCTTTGAACCGACCGTGCTGAACGAGGTCCCCGACAACGCGCGTCTTTTGCACGACGAACCGTTCGCACCGGTGATGCCGGTTCTGGATTTTGACAACATCGATCAAGTGATCGCCGCCGCCAATGACACGCCCTACGGATTGGCCGCCTACGTGTTTACCAACGACGTATCGACCATGTGGAAGATGGCCGAGGGTCTGGAAGCTGGCATCATTGGCGTGAACGACCCGGTGCCGACCTCGGTGCAGTGTCCCTTTGGCGGTATGAAAGAGAGCGGCATGGGACGCGAACTGGGCCGCGAAGGATTGGCGGCTTACTTGGAAACCAAGTATGTTTCGATTGGGTTGAGGTGAGTCTCTTTACCACAGAGAAGCAGGGAACACGGGGTTGGGTATGATGCGTCTCTTCTTGATGTTCGTACTGCTGGTTTTGCCGCACACACTGTTGGCTCAGTCGGCCAAACCGGACAAAATGCGTCCACGCCTGGCCGTGCTGACAGATATCGGCGGCGATCCTGATGACACCCAGTCTTTGATCCGGCTGATGGTGTACGCGAACGAATTCGAGATTGAAGCGCTGATCGCCAGTGCTTCGGGCACGCGCGGCGAATTGAACGAGTCGGTGACGCGGCCCGACTTAATCCTGCAGGTGATCCAGGCCTACGAACAGGTCCTGCCGAATCTCAAACAACACGCTGCGAACTGGCCGGAAGCGGATCGATTGCGAGCTTGCGTTAAGTCGGGTAATCGATTCAGAGAGCGTGACTATATTGGGGCAGAGCACGATACCGACGGCTCTCGATTCCTCATCCAGCGGATCGATGCGGGTACGCCAAGCCGGCCACTCAACATTACCATCTGGGGTGGTCAAACGGACCTGGCACAGGCGCTGTGGCGAGTCAAACACGAACGTGGAAGTGAAGGGCTGGCTGATTTCGTACGGCGATTTCGAGTGTACGACATTGCCGATCAGGATGGCATCGCCGACTGGATGCGCAAAGAATTCCCCGGCATGTACTACGTGTTGTCACAAGCCCCCAAGGGTCAAGACAAACGGCAGGCTACCTTCCGCGGGATGTATCTCACCGGCGACGAGTCGTTCACCAGCCGCGAGTGGATTGATCGGCACATCCGTTCTCGAGGTCCGTTGGGTGCGCTGTATCCCACCAAAACGTGGACGGCACCTAATCGCCACAGTTGCATGAAAGAAGGGGATACGCCTTCGTGGTTCTTTTTCCTGCCGCTGGGAGGCAACCAGCCGGCCGATCCCACCAAGCCCGGCTGGGGCGGACGCTTCGTCAAAAGCGATGACGGCTGGTATCGAGACCCGCCGAAGACGGACGACTTCGACCCCCGCACCGCGGTCAGCCGCTGGCGACCTGCTTTTCAGGCAGACTTTGCCAAGCGGATGCAATGGTGCGTCCCTCAATGATTCTCCGCTTTCTCTGTTCCTCTGTGGTAAAGAACGTTAACCACAGAGCAGCAGCGTCGACTAGTCGCTCAGCCAGTATGCCCGCACGCTGCCGGTGAATTTTTTAGGAAAGTATGCTTCCTGGGGCGTGTTGGAAAACTGCGTGTTGCCGGTGCCAACGTATACGTGACCGCGAGAAACCGATGGGCCACAAAGCACCGGCCCAATCGAAAACTCCTTGAGCAGCTCGCCCGTCTCCGCATTCAGACATAACAGTTTGTTACTGCTGAAGGTGGTGCAGAATACCAGCCCGTTGGCAACTGCCAGTCCGCTGGCCACCGGATCTCCGCAGTTACGAAATCGCGGTTTCTTTTCAGTTCCGCCAATCCATTCGATCTTCGGTCGTTCGTGTCGCCAGAACTCTTTTCGCGTGTCCAGTGAAATCGCCGTGACGCGACCGCCGGTAGGTGGATTCGGTTTTTCCCAGTCGCGCGGATGCAGAGGCAAACGATCGATGCCACCGGTGTACACCCGGCGCCCATCGGTTGCCGCGCCCGTTTGCAACCCGCCGATGGGACCTGGCAGAGCCAACATCCGCGGGTCGACGTCCGGTTGATCCGAGGGTGGATCGGTATACACGGGCGTGTGCGCCAACATGGCGCCCGTTGCCCGATCCAGTAAGTAGTACCCGCCGTTCTTACACCCCACTCCGACGACTTGGATCCGTTCGCCTTCCCAGTCAATCTCGTACAACTTGGGAGTGTCACCGATCGATAGATCTTTGTACCGCCGCGTCTTGGTGTCCCATGCAGGCATCGTGTGATTCCACACGTCGCCTTCAGCAATCTGGCTGACCCAGCGTTCCGACCCGTCGGTGCCACTGACAGCAATCACCGCCGCCGAATGTCGGGTGTAGTTGCGCGGGTCGTCGTCGGTGGCTCGCCGTGGCGAATTGTGCACATCGGTGCCAAAAAACACGGTGTTCGATTCCTGATCCCAGGAAGGCGAACTCCAGACGCTGCTGGTGGACGGGCCGTAATGAAAAACGTGCTTACCGTATTCGTCCTCGATCACCAGTGGCGGGTCAAACGGTTCCGGTTCCGGACCGACATCATACTTCCAGGCAATCGCACCCGTTTTGGGATTCAACGCCACCACGAATCCGCGGCCTTTGCAGCATTTGTAGTTTTTCTCCAGCGGCCTGGCGTGTTCGTAAGCGCCGCCGCCAAATACGACTTTGCCGTCCGCCATAATCGGGGAACCCATCACGAGGTTGGCTACATGCGCTCCCGGAAAAGACTTGGACTGCGAGTTGACCGTCCATTTCTCTTTGCCCGTCTGGCGATCCAGACAATACATCACTCCCGCGACATCGCCGAAAAATACGCTATCGGCGGTTACCAAAGCCGACGTATACACTCCGTCCTGCGGAACCAGACCGCGCGCTGCGGTGGCGGCGCGATACATCAATCGACCAGCGTCACGACCCACATCGTATTTCCAGAGCATTTTGCCATTGGGATCGAGACAATAAAACGCCGGGTAAGTCGCCGTTCCAAAAAAGACGTAACCATTCACAACGGACGGAGTGGCGTGCACCACGCCCACCTGATCGTCCTTGTCATCGGGCTGTTCGGCTGGAAACTTCCACCGCAGTTTCAAGTGCTGAATGGTGTCGGGACTCAATTGCTTTTCGTGTGGATTGAATCTCCACCCGGCGACGTCGTAGTTGTACATCGCCCAGTCGCCATCGCTGGGTGCCGACATCAAGAGAGCGGTCGTGTTGGATCGCACGAGCCACATCGGAACCACACAGACCACCAGCGGTAGCAGGAGGATCAGAACGAGAGTCAACCGGCGCATCGCGGCTCCGTTTCGTTGATTAACCACAGAATACACAGAATACACAGAACTCTTATTCTGAACCTTTGGTCTTCTGTGTCCTCTGTGGTTTTATATAGAAGACGAGGGGAGCAGAGGAAGCGGGGAACCCACAAAAACTTTATGCCAATAGAAAAAAAAGAAAAACGGGATTCTCAACGAGCGATTTTGCGCTACAGTGCTCGCAGAAGAACCAGAGTCAAGGATCTAAGAGGGCTTTTCGATGAAGTTCAGCGCAGTAGTACTGATGTTTTCGGTCATGATCATCGGGTCCGCGGATGCCAACCAGCGTCCACTTTACATGTTTGAACAAAGCGATGCGGCTGACGCCTGGCAGACGGTGAACGATGGCGTGATGGGCGGTCGGTCGAATGGCCGCTTTCGAATCAACGCTGATGATCGGATGGAGTTCTACGGCACGCTTTCACTGGAAAACAACGGAGGCTTCGCCTCGGTCCGGTCCCGCGGGAAGAACCTTTCGCTCAAGGACGGTGATTCGATCGTGATGCGCGTCCGCGGCGACGGCCGCGAGTACAGTTTGAATCTGTATACTCCCCGCCGATACACGGCATTTTCTTATCGGGCCAAGTTCAAAACCAAGAAGGGCGAATGGATGGAGGTGCGTGTGCCGGTTGATCGGTTTGTAGCCACGTCCTTCGGCCGCACACTACGCAATCAGTCTCTGGAACCAACTCAAGTTAACGGGATTGGTATTTTGCTCGGAGACAAGAAGCCTGGCCAGTTCAAGTTGGAAGTTGAGTGGATCAAGGTAGCCGGCGCGGAAGAATAAGTTGTTCGCCGGCGAACGCTGATCGAGTTCGCACTTCGCCATGCTGCAAATTGCGGGCAGGAAGCTGCTTAGCTGCTATGATCAAGAAGTACTGCGATACTTGATCCGAACTTCTGCTTCACCGAAATGCTGATCAATTCTCATCCGATCCGCTTCTATCTTCGTTGTTTCCTGGCCGCCTTTCTCTTGATGACAATCGCCTCGTCGCCCTCTTGGGGTCAGGTTGCAGGGCAGGGCGGCGGTTGGTGGAACCGGGCTCGCGAATTCCGCTCGAAGTATTACGCCGTTAAAACCGACCTGCCTGAAGCTGAAGCGGTCGAGCTGGCGACCCACATGGATGCCACGTGCGAAGCCTACGTTCGCACGTTTTCCGATCTTCCCGTGCGGGTGCGCCGTCCCGCAGCGCTGCGATTGTTGCTGTTTGCCGACCAGGCCGACTATATGCAGGTGCTTCGCGAACGATTGAAAGTCGACGGCCGCGGTTCATGGGGCATGTGTATCACGCGCGGCAGCGAGATCTACCTGGTGGGGTTTCGTGGGAAGCATTCGGTCGAACGGATGAAACCGCTGTTGCAGCACGAAGGTTTCCATCAATTCGCCAGTCACTTGTTTACGGGGCTGCCGCCCTGGGCCAACGAAGGCCTGGCCGAAGTGTTCGAGCGTGGCGTGATGGCTGACAATCACTTGGTGCTGGGTGCGTTCCCTCAAGAGGATCAACGCGGTCTGCGCATGGCACTGGAATCCAATCGCACCAAGGACTTTCAATCCTTTTTTGCCATCGATCGCGGAGCCTGGAACGATCGAGTGGTTGAACGTGACGCAGCGACCAACTACATCCAGGCCTGGAGCATGGTGCACTTCTTCCTGTACGGGAAGGAGGGTGCCTATCGACCCAAATTTCTGGCTTTCCTGGTGACGCTGAATCGCTCGTCGGATTGGCAGACGGCATTCCTGACCTCGATGGGAATCCCGAACTTCGAAGTCCTGGAATCCGAATGGTCACAGCACGTTCGCGAATCAACCGCCACCGACTATCCGGGTATTGTCCGGCGGATGGACTTCCTGGCGGCTGGACTGCTTCACTTGAGTCAGCAGGACAAGTACCCGCGGAGCATGCAGGATCTGAAAACCGCCCTTCGCGAAACGCAGTTCAAGCACACGACTCAACGTTACGGAAGCGAAGTTACTCTGCAGGCGACCGACCCAGCCAGCTTTAAGATCCCATTCACCGAAGACGGTTCGGCTCGATTCCGGTTGTTACCTCAAGCGCGCGCTACGGCCCTTCCCCAAGTCGTGACGGTGGGAACAACACCCGCGCATTTCAGCGTCGGCTGGAGACGCAAGTCGCGAAAGTACGTTCCCGTGCTGTCAGCCGGATCCAGCAGTTCGGCGCAGGCCAAGAAGATCGCGGCCACGCTGGCTCGACTTGATCGAACTCAGAAGCAAAACGCAAACAAAAAGGCAGACACGACCCCCGGCTATCGCAAGTGGAAGACGGCCGACGGCAAGTTCGAAACGGTTGCCAGAGTCGTGGATTTCGATGGCCAGACCGTCGAACTAGAGAAAAGAGGGCAGGGGACGGTGCGCGTCAAGCTGGAACTGTTGAGCGAAGAAGATGTGGCCTACCTGAAGCAGCTCAAAGAAAAGCAAGCCGCCGACCAGGCACCGTAAACGTCTCTTCCCTCCAACCTCTGAGGGCCTCGTCTACGGTGTAACCTCGGCCAGGGCACCTTCAAGAACTAACCCGAAGCGTCAGCGAGGGAGAGCGGTGCCCACTCCTTATCGCGTCACGTCCTTCGGTAGATACTCCTTCGTGGTCACTGCTGTCGGCCGTCGAGTGCGGCTAGCGCGCACCGATTGATTGACGCGTTACTGGCCTGGAACCCGCTGTCCCTCGCTGACGCTTCGGGTTAGTTATCGCAACTACGTGGCAAATGGAGGACGTAAGCCACAGGACTCTGAGGGCCTCGTCCACGGTGTCACCAGCTACCGGCTCGGCAGGAGCCTCGCCCGCCTCGCCCTCCCATGCGGCCTCGCTCCCGTGAGATCTCGCCCGAACATGGTTTTTCCTTGCTCCGACGCTCGGAGTACCTCACCGGACAAGTTAAACTGGTCATCAGTTGGTTCACATGGCAGCAACACGGTATTTCCATGCATTACTTCCGCGGCTGGTGTAGGTACGCGAGTTTGTTAACGATGGTCGCACTGCTTCCGGGTGCTACCATCGCGGCCGATGATGATTCGCAAGCCTTGAATCTGTTAGTCGAGACGATGGCGGCCACCGACGATCCCGGGATTCGACGTTCACTGTTGGCCGGTATGCTGCAGGGACTGGAAGGACGTCGCAACTTGTCGGCTCCCAAGGGCTGGAGCGAATTGAGCGAGCAGCTGGCGGCCAGCGACGATGCGCGAATCCGCGAAATGTCGATGCAGCTTTCCCAGCTGTTCGGCGATCAGGGCGCGATTCGCCGTGCCATAAAGCTGGTGACGGACAAGTCGGCCGGTGTGAATCGCCGGCGCACCGCGCTGATGCTCTTACTTAGCCAAAGGAACCAAGAAGCTGCATCACTCCTGGAGTCGTTGTTGAACGAGCCGGAACTGGCGGTGGATGCGATTCGTGGATATTCGATCGTCGAAAACCGATCCGCTCCCAAAATCCTGCTGGAACGTTACTCGGCGATGGCGCCCGAGCAGCAGCGCGCCGTGGTTGAAACCCTGTCGACGCGCAAACCTTATGCCCAGGCGCTGCTGGCAGCACTCCAACGCGACCAGATTCCGCGTAGCGATATTCCTGTTCATGTCGCCCGGTCACTGGGGGACATTCTGGGCGACGACTTCTTCAAAGTGTTCGGCCGTGTACGACCGATTGGTGCTGATCGAGAAAAGCTGATGGCAAGATACAAGAAAATGCTGACGCCCAAAGCGATCGCCACCGCGGATCCGTCGCGTGGCCGAGTTGTCTTTAAGAAGACCTGTGGCTCATGTCACATGTTGTATGGCGACGGGGGAAAGGTGGGCCCTGACCTGACCGGATCCAACCGAGCCAACCTGGACTACATCTTGCTGAACAGCGTCGATCCCAGCTACGACGTACCCGACGCTTATAAAACCGTTCAAATTCAAACCGACGATGGCCGAGTTATTAACGGTGTGCTGGCCGAAGAGGACGACGCTCGAGTGGTTCTCAAGACAGCGGAAATACCGCGTGTCGTCGTCGCCAAGGATGATATCGCCGACCGAAAGATCTCGCCTAAGTCGATGATGCCTGATGGACAGTTCGATGCCATGCAAAAACAGGAGATCATTGATCTGGTGAGATACCTGCGCACGACCGAACAGGTGGAGATGCCCAAGTGAAAAACCCAAATCCCACCAACTCAAGACTAATTCACACGACCGTGGTCGCATTGGTTGCAGTGATTGCTGTTTGTGGCCGCGACGGCCAGGCGCAGGAATCGCGAAACCAGTTGCCCAAGAAGCAACACAAGAATAGTGACGCGCCCTTCCTCAAGCCTCATGAAGCCGTTGCCAAGATGGCGATCCCCGAAGGTTTCGAGGTATCCGTGTTTGCTTCCGAGCCGCATATTGCCGAGCCGATCGCATTCTGCTTCGACGATCGAGGGAGAATGTGGATCGCTGAAAACTTCAATTACCGCACACGCCGCCAACACACCAGCGACCCGGTCAGTCGAATTCAGATTCTCGAGGATACGGACGGCGACGGTGTGTTCGATAAGAAGAAGACCTTCACCGACAAACTTACCTTCACATCCGGAATCGCCTGCGGTTTTGGCGGCGTGTTCGTCGGCTCGCCACCCAACCTGACGTTCATTCCTGACGCAGATGGAGACGACCAGCCGGATGGTCCCCCCGAAATCCTGCTGGATGGCTGGGGCATCAACGACCGTCACGAGACACTGAACAGTTTCATCTGGGGTCCGGATGGCTGGATGTACGGGTGTCACGGCGTGTTCACTCATTCACACGTTGGCAAACCCGGCACGCCGCAGGAACAACGACAGTTCATTGATGGAGGAATCTGGCGTTATCATCCGACGCGAAAGAAATTCGAGATCTTTGCCCGCGGCTTATCCAATCCCTGGGGATTCGATTTCGACGACCACGGTCAGGGCTTCGCAACTTGCTGCGTGATCCCTCATTTGTTCCACGTCGTGCAGGGCGGCGTGTACCACAAACAAAGCCGGCCTCATGTCAATCCGTACATCTACGACGATATCAAGACGATCCGCGATCACACGCATTTGTCGGCGGATGGCGGCGCTCGATTCTATCTGGCCGATACGTTCCCGATCGAGTACCGCAACCGCTTGTTCATGTGCAACATCCACGAACACGCAGTGCTGACGGACGAGCTGGTCCCGGAGGGTTCCAGTTTTGTCGGCAGGCACGGCGACGACTTCATGCCGACGAAACGGGTACACCGGTCGATGAATCGGTTTT
>CAJHYY010001029.1_pt1 | contig 11778 bp, 11 predicted proteins | sample 9198861 | NCBI WGS metagenome assembly CAJHYY01 (sample SAMEA7708377, study PRJEB35096) | sediment metagenome | biome: marine neritic benthic zone biome [ENVO:01000025]; feature: sediment [ENVO:00002007]; material: shallow marine sediment [ENVO:03000034] sea grass bed [ENVO_01000059] ... | reverse complement strand
TTGTGAAGCACGGGGCTAATAACAACTGTTAGGCTGTTAGCTGTGAGCTGTGGCCTGTTCGCTGTAGCTCCTCGCTGTCAGCTGTAGCCTGTTAGCTGTAGCCTCCCGTCACGCAGCGTCCCGCATTGGCACGTGCAGCTTGGGCCCGAAGGGACCGTCCTGCTTACCGTTCCAAGCGTGCCGTTCGACGGCCGCCAGGATGCGATCGGCAACCTCCAAGGCACGACAAGCTTCTTCACCAGAAACCTGCACGTCAAAGCCTTTTTCGATAGCCGAGACGAATTCACGCTGTTCATCCAGAATGGCGTTGGCCGGCGTCACTTCGATCTCGTGCTTGGGCAACCACGTAGTAAACAGTTCCTCGCGCATTTGATGGCGCTGCTGGTCGGTCATCTGGTCCAGCTGCACCTCCCGCGCCAGGATGCGCGGATGCGGTCGAATCTGTGTGACTTCACCCTTGGCCATATCAATCGCCAGGTAGCCCTCGTCGGAAAACACCTGCATCTGCCGTTGTGCCACATAACTGGAACGTGATGCGGTTAAGTTGGCCACGCAACCATTGGCCATGGTGAGCCGCGCCTGGACCATATCTTCGTGCGGACCGAAAAGCGTGAGTCCCATAGCCTGCACATCAACCACTTCGCAACGGTTCCACGCCAGCACCAGGTCCAGATCGTGAATCATCAGATCGTGCACGACGCCGATATCTGTGGATCGCATCGTGAAGGTACTGGTTCGCGTCGCCTCGATGTACTTACAGCTGCCAACATGCGGTTCTGCCGCGCGGACTGCGGGATTGAACCGTTCCACATGGCCCACCTGCAGCACACATTGGTGCTGGCGGGCCTGCTGGACCAGCCGACGAGCGTCGGAATACGAGTTGGTCAACGGTTTTTCGACCAACAGGTGAATGCCACATGCCAACAACTTCTCAGCGATGTCGGCATGAAAACAGGTCGGCGCAGCCACCACGGCCGCATCGACAGAATCAATGACTTGATGGATGTCGACAAAATGGTCGACGCCGAATTCAGCACCCGCCGCGCGGCCGGCTTCAGCCACCGGGTCGACGATGGCCACCAGCTCGCAATTAGGGTGTTGCTTGCTCAACCGCGCATGGATCTTTCCCAGATGCCCGGCACCAATCACAGCAATCCGTAGCTTACTCATGCCGCCCTCCTTCGATCACGAGCGCGCCCGTGTCGTCCTTCCATTTGAGTCTGAATGAATCCCAGCAAATGGTTGACCACGGGCGTCATCCGACTGTCGTTACGAAGGATTTCGCGAGCGTGATCAAGCCCTACTTTGGCGCGGTAGATCAATCGATGAGCTTCGGCCAGCGCCTGAATCTGGGAATGGGAAAAATCGTTCCGTTTCAGCGCCACCACATTCACGCACCGCGGCCGAGCGGGAGAACCGTCGACCAGCATGAATGGTGGCACATCGTGCAACACGCGACTCAAGCCACTTACAAAACTGTAGGCTCCCAGAGTCGCAAAATGGTGAACGGCGACGGCACCCGAGATGGTGACGTGATCATGCACGTGCACATGGCCTCCCAGCAGTACGCCGTTAGCAGTGACCACGCGGTCTCCCACGCGGCAATCATGAGCCACATGGCTGCAGGCCATTAAGAAGCAGTGGTTGCCCAGCGACGTGATGCCATCTTCTTTTTCCGAAGCGCGATTGATGGTGACCCCTTCGCGAATCACATTGTGATCCCCGATGATCACCTGCGTATCGGTTCCCTGGTAACTCAAATCTTGGGGTTCGGCGCCAATCACGGCTCCGGGAAAGAGATGGTTGTGACGGCCGATGGTGGTGTGACCCATCACCGTCACATGGTTTTCCAGGCGGGTCCCCTCGCCAATCCGCACGTGCGGCCCGATCACACAGCACGGTCCAATCTCCGCGTCCGCAGCGATTTCCGCCCGCGGATCTACAACCGCCGATTCAGCTACCAGTGTCATAATTTCCATCCTTGAAACTCGAACCGCTGGCCCTCCTGGCCGGCGGACACGGTGGAGCTTTGGAACTGCGGAATGCGTGGCATTCCACAGTCCCAGAACCCCGCCTGACAATCAATCAAGTAGTCTGCAGTCAGGCCGACTTGCGTCGCGCCTGAATCATCGCCTCCTGTTGCAACAATTCTTGCACTAGTTCCGCGTTCAGTCGGTGCCCGCTGCGATGAGCATGGACTTCACCCACAATCTGGCATCCAGCCAGCGCTAAATCACCTACCAGGTCCAAGGTCTTGTGGCGGACGCATTCGTCAGCGAATCGTAACCGGTTGCCCAAGGGTCCCCGTTCGTCAAACACCAACAGGTCCTGCATCGTCACGTGTTTCCCCAACCCCTGGCTCAACAGCCAGTCAGCCTCCTGCTTGGTGAGGAACGTGCGCGCCGACGCCAGTTCGTTGATGAAAGACGTGGGAGTCACTTCAATGGCCAGATCCTGGCGACCGATCACGTGCTCGGCTCCATAATCCAGCTCGTAATGCAGTTTCAATGCGTCGGTGGATCCGGGTCTGGCTTCTACCCAACATGCGTCGTCGCCAACTCGAACGACCTGGCTGATCACCAGCACCCGGGCAGCGGCTGACTGCGCGACTGCTCCCGCCTCGTTGAGCGCTTCGACAAACGGCAAGCTCGAGCCATCGCAAGCCGGCATTTCGGCCTGGTCAACCCAGACTTCACAGTTGGAGATGCCCAGGCCGGCGACCGCCGCCATCACATGCTCGATCATATCGACCGAGTGGTTCGAGTATTCGAGTGAAGTGCGACGCGGAATCTCAATCCGGTGATCAACCGACGCGGGAATCCGCACGGGGCTTCGCAAGTCTGACCGCACGAACACGATACCCGTGTCCACGCACGCCGGTCGAAACTCGACTCGCACTGTGTTCCCACTCCAGTACCCTCGACCAGAAATTGAGACTGGATGTGCGATAGTGGTTTGTGTGCGCATGGGTCGACAATCAGAGCAACGGGAATCGGTACATTAACGACGCTTGGGAATCTGCGGCAGATTGGAGACACCTTGAGGTGGCGCGCCGCGATTCAAATCGTTGATGATGTACTGGGTGATGTCGATGTTCCGATGAAAGACAACGTATCGATTCAGAGCCGCTTGAACCGTTTGCGGCTTGTTGATGTCCATCGGAGTCGACTGGTGCCGAACGACCAGTTGAATGTTGTTCCGGGCCGAGAACCGTGACACCTGATCCACGATTTCGTTGTAAGCATTGAAGCGCGCTTTTGCTTCTCGCTCGAGCACCTCTTTACGCTTCAACTGAGTGCGGACCTGCAGGTCGGCTTGTGTGCTGGCGAGTTGCTTCTCGGTCGAGCGATATTGTTCGGTGCCGGGCCGTATTTCCTTCAGCTGTTCGGCCATCTTCTGCAGCTGTTCATTTTCGCGTCGAACAAATGCCTCGAATTCTGACACCTCTTTGCTCAACTCTTCTAACTGCTGTTTCAAGCGGAGGTGATTGTCGAACACTTGCGTGACGTCGATCACGGCCACGCGGGTGTTCTGGGCCCAAACCGTCTGGAAAGTTGCACCGAAGAGCAAAACGATCACGGGGAGGGTTAACGGGATTCGGCGTCTCACGGTCAGCACTCCTTGCTGCATTTATGTTTGGGTCAGCAGACCCGCCACGCTCCATCCAAGGAGCGGGCGTATGTGGCGTCCTGCCTGGAGGCAATTGGAGGGGTATTTTGCCGAGATCGGCCAAACGGGTAAAGAGCGATTTTTCCGTGTTATCCTGCGTCCTTGGTGGTTTATGTGTAAATAACCACAGGGACACGGAGGTACGCAGAGGTGGCGGCTTCGCGTCAACTCGGACAAAGCCAACTTCACAAACGGCCTCTTGCAGTTGACACACCGCCAAGCCAGCGATATTCTCCGCCCCCCACACCCACCACTGGTGTCAGCCTCACACGGCCTGATTCCAGTCCTTCCCGTTTCGCACATGGAGGTGCGTCACTGATGCCGAGCGGACCGCAAGTCGACCGCGGCCAACCACTTCATCCTCGGGTGCTGATCGTTGATCGGTCGGATGATGTTCGAGAAGTGTTGTCTACCGTGTTGAAGCGTCGCGGCGTTGAGACTTTCGAGGCATGTGATGCCCGCGCAGGTCTTGATCTCGCGCGTGAAGTCCAGCCACAAGTCATTGTTCTCGACCTGGAAGCCGACGACGCTACCGACTCGGATGTTCGTAGCGGTTATTCAGATGAAGTCGACCAGCAACATGGTTATCTGGTGTTGTTGGGCAATGTTCGCGGACATCAAACACCGCGTGCGGCAACGGTTTCCAAGCCCTACCACTATGGTCCCCTGATACGTACAATCGAAGAGTTGGTTGCGCGATCGCCCGACGAGGCGGATGATGTTTCCACGGCGCCGCTTTGAAGTTGGGCTTTCGAGGCGGTTGGCTGGTCTCCACGACGGTGTCCACCATGGCCTCGCTTTTCGTCATTCAAGGACGAGATCAAGGAAAACGTTTCGAATTGGATGATGTGTCGTCCGTCGGTCGCGACACATCCAACTCGATCCAGTTACACGATACGGAAGTCTCGCGCAGGCACGCTGAAATCCGCGGTGATCAGGGAACCTATACTCTGGTCGACCTTAACAGCTCCAACGGATCCTTCGCCAACAACTCGCGGATCGAACGTCATCCACTTTGCAGCGGCGACCGCATCCAGCTTGGACGCACGCTGCTGATCTTTACCGGCGACGAAGATCGTCAGTCCAGCGATGTCCTGGAAGACATCGATATCGTCGCTCGCGATGCGGGTGTGGCCGAATCACGGATCATCAAGTCGATCCGGCAAGAACAGGGCCAGCAGATTCTGACCGAAGAGGAAGCGGACGAACATCCGTGGCTGGCGCGAACTCGCAGCAACCTGGATGTGATGTACCACACCGCTCTGGCGGCCAGCCACACACTGGACATCCATCAGCTGCTGCAGCGAATCATGGAGCTGGTGTTCGAATGGGTCGAGGCCGATCGCGGTTGCATCATGCTGGTGGACGATGAATCCCAGGAACTTGTGCCGGCCGTCCGCCGCAATCGGCAAGGAGTCAAAGTCGACCAGCGGATGGTCATCAGTCGCACGATTCTGGATTATGTGCTGCAGCATACCGAAGGAGTGATGACCAGCGACGCATCGGACGATGAACGGTGGGAAGCCGCTGGCAGTATTGTGACGCTGGGCATTCGAGAAGCCATCTGTGTCCCGATGCAGGGTCGATACGGCGTGGTCGGAGTCATCTACATCGACACCTACACACCTCCGGGAAGAAGCCTGCAAAAGCCGATCGCTAACCGCTTCCAGGAAGATCACCTGAAACTGATGGTGGCCATCGGTCACCAGGCGGCGCTGGCGATTGAAGACACCTCCTACTATTCGGCGATGGTGCAAGCCGAACGGCTGGCGGCGATTGGACAGACCATCGCCATGCTCTCGCACCATATCAAGAACATCCTGCAAGGCATTCGCGGCGGCAGCTACCTGATTGAAGAGGGATTAAACGGCGAAGAATGGGACGTGGTGCAAAAGGGCTGGTCCATCGTCGAGAAGAATCAGGACAAGATTTCTAATCTGGTAATGGACATGCTGTCGTTCAGCAAAGAGCGAACGCCTGACATGGTGGCCGCCGACTTGAACGAAGTGGTTGCGGACGTGGTCGAATTAATGCGGTCTCGTGCGGCCGATGCCAAGGTCGAGCTGGCGTGGACCCCTGGCAGTGAATCGATGCCGTTGACCTTCGATCCCGATGCGATGCATCGCGCGATTCTCAATGTCGTCACGAATGCCATCGATGCCTGCGAACGCTCAGAAGACGGTGGTAGCCGTGTGGAAGTTTCGACCCGTTTGGACGATGAGCGTGATGTCGCGCAAGTCATCATTGGTGATGACGGGGAAGGAATCGAACCGGATGATCTGGAAAAGATCTTTTCTGTGTTTGAATCCAGCAAAGGACACCGGGGAACCGGGCTGGGATTATCCGTCAGCCAGAAGATTCTGATGGAACACGACGGCGAGATATTCGTCGAGAGCGAACCCGGGCAGGGCGCACGCTTCATTCTGGAGTTGCCGGCGATCGCTGCTGAATAAAGGGGCCGAGGGGCCAAGGCACAAAGGGGCAGAGTGTCATCCGACCGCCTCGTCGCGGACAAACGGATTGGTTTGTCGTTCGATGCCGACCGTGGTTTCGGGACCGTGTCCGGGAAGCACCACCGTATCGTCGGGCAACGTGTACAGCTCGGTGCGGATCGAAGCCGCCAGTTGCTCGAACGATCCATTGGGAAAGTCGGTACGTCCGATCCCGCCGCGAAACAGCACGTCCCCGCCGAACACGATGTTGGGTTCACCTTGCACCAAGAACACCACGTGGCCCGGCGAGTGGCCGGGCGTGAATCGTACGGCAAACCGAATTCCGGCAAATTCGATCTCGTCGCCGGCATCCACCAATTGGTCGGCCGCCGGACTGATCAGTCCCATACCGTAGGACGCCGAAAGGTTAGCCACCGGATCGGAAAGCATGACTTCGTCACCCGACCCGATCACCAGCGGAGCATCCGGCCAACAACGCTTGATGAACTCATTGCCCGCGATATGATCGGCATGTCCATGCGTGTTCAAGATGGCATGGACCGATAGTCGCTGGTTGCTGATCGTTTCCTGGATCGCTTCCGGATCTATTCCCGGATCCACCACCACACACTGGCTGGAATCTGGAAGTCGTGCAATGAAGCAGTTCTCGCCAAACATCGGCGAAACGACGACATCGATTGCGAGGGGAGCTGACATCGGCGGCGTACGGTAAAGGCTCAGGGCATGAGATGCTTAAGCAACATCTCGATCTTCGAACAACAGTAGAGCCAAGAATAGAGCAACCACGCAGAAAGTCATACCGTAGACCAACGCCCACATCATGTACTCCGGGCGCACCGCTAGCCCAGAGTCGATGGCAGACTGGACGTCGAAGGAATCCAGGTTGGGTACCACCGTTGCGATTAACGTTCCAAAGAACTTCACAATCGCAAACTTCTCGTCGGTCACCTGCACGATCAATGGAGTCAGATGGCCCAATCCGTAAACGGCGAAGCAAATCATGATATTGGCCAGCATTGGCAGTCGCGTTGCGATCGCCACGCTCAAAGCAGCGAACACTAAGGCTTCGGTCAGCCCCAATACCAACCCAGGCACGGTACCGGCCATTTCCAAAAAGCACTGTTGCCATTCGGGCGTCGTGACCGAGTTCTCGCGCGCTTCATATACCGCTTTAAAGGAAACCACGGCCAGCAGTACGATGCCCAGCATCAGGTACATCAAGGCGACCGACCAGCCGATGCCCATGAACTTGCCAACGATAAACGATCGCCGGCCGATCGGCTTGGACAACACGGTCAACGCCGTTCGACCTTCGATCTCGTCGGACAAAGTCGTACTGGCTCCCCACACGGCCAGGAAGATGCATGCGACCTTCAGCACGCTCAATCCCGTGTCCTTCAGCATTTTGATGTCTTCGCCGAAGGTGTGATAAGGAATAAAGATCGAAATGATCAGAAACACCGCCACCAGCACAAACAGCATCAGGTAGACCGGCTGAGCGATTTCCGATTTGAAGGTTGCCAGCCCCACGGCCATGAGCCGCGGAACGATCGTACGCAGAGCCAGATAGGTGGCAAACAACAACACCAGGCCTATTGCCACCACCAAGATCGAGCGAGCTTCCGGATAACGAATATCGGTACTCGTTGTAATCGTGACATCGGCCGCGGCCGCACCCCGGTTGCGTACGTAGAACTTCCGAACGTGTTGGTCTTTGAAAGGATCGGAGCCTTCCCTCCGTCGCTCCCATCCGAAGGTCGACTCGGCAGCAATCTCGATTGCACCGGCAGAATCCATGGGCGCATCGGGTTCGCGCGAAATCGAGATATTCTGAGACGAGCGAATCGTGATCAGGTTCAACTCGTAGCCGAAAAACTCAACATCCAGTTCCTGAGGTTTGGGTGGTTTTCGGCCGGCAATCACGTCCGGATCGGTGGAAGCCTTGACTTGGAAGGTCTGCACCCGGTCGTCGTCTACCGCGGGAATTCGTGACAGCGAACTCACAATGGCCATCGAATCGTTTACCGGGCGCAGGACAAATGTCCCCACCACACCAATCACGGCCATCACGCAGGCGACCACGAACGCGTAGAACAGGAAGCCTTCGTTCACCGTCTCGAGAATCTCGTCGACAGCGCGGCGCGAGACCAGTGCCAACAACGACGCAATCACCACCCAGATCAAGATGGCCGCGGGAATGGCCATGCTCAACAGACGCATCAGCGCCTGGAATCCCATTTCTGTGGCTGCGTCACCGCCTTCGGCCGCTTTGAACTGGCCGAGGACCCAGTTGGCACCAAATCCTATCGCCACCAGGTAGCCGATGCCGGTTAAGGCCAGAGTAATCTTGCGGAAACGGTCTCGATCATCGACCAGACTTCCCAACACAGGTATGCGGGACAGCCCAAAGAGGATTCCCCACAGGGCGAGCAGGCAAATCAGCCCTACCAGAGCCCCCACGCCGACGAGCCACAAAGGAGTGAGCCAACTGACCTGTTTAGGCCCTAACTGGGCGAATAGAAGAATGTCTGTCATTGGTCGCTACGGTATCCAGGCAATCCGGCGGCTATTGGCTCAATTCATCACGTACGTCATTCGATGCCGGTCGGTTCGCCGTTGCCGTGTGTTAATGACGGATTTCGAACTCCAGGTGGTCACCTTTGGGCTCGGTAACGGTTTGCTCCACTTCCTCAAGGCGTCCCTGCATCTCGTCTTTCACAGCCTCGACAAACCGGTCGATCTCGGGCGCTTCGCCCTCCACCACCACTTTGACGCGGCCATCTGACAGGTTCTGCACGAACCCGCATACTTTGAATCCCGTGGCGATGCGATGAGTCGTGTATCTAAACCCGACTCCCTGCACTCGCCCAGCAAATAGGATTTCCCGCCGTTCCAAGTCCAATCTGGGTCACTCCCGTTGAGCCAAGTTGCTGGGCGGTCGGCTTTCCCGCGAAAGATTTACCACCACCAAGCTTCCCAGGCTGCGGCCAACTTGGTGTGCAAGAGGCGGTTGTGAGCGAGCCGAAAACCGACTCTTCCCGCCTGCGATCGCGTGGAGGCCGCAAGCCGTATCAGTGAAAGGCTTTAGTATAGTTTCCTCTCGATCGGTCGTGAAGAGGCCGCTAGTAATCATGAATCACCGGTTTCCACCTAGTTGGATCACGCTTTCATTCTGGTGCTGCCACACGGCCCGATCTGCCCGTACAAACTGACCTTGCGAGCATCTGCGGGTGTGCGTATCCTCCGCCCGCCATGAAATCCAGAATTCTCCCTGTATGTTTGATTGCGGTCGCCATTGCATCGGTCGCGCTCGCCCAAAACCCCTCAAAAGAGGGTGTGCTGGTGCTGCGCAACGGCCAGGTGATGCGCGGCCAGATCACGCGGACGGGCAACCGCTACCTGGTGACACTCGACGATCAAAACCATGTCGGCATCGCTGCGGAACGTGTGGAACTTCATTGCCAAACAATGAAGGAAGCGTTTACCGCCAAACGCAACGCCATCCAGCCGAAGAACGCCACTCAGCAACTTCAATTGGCTGAATGGTGTTTTCAGAACGAGTACTTTGAAGGTGCGACACAACAACTACTGCATTTGTTGACGGTCGCCCCTGAAGACCCCCGAGTCGTTCGACTCGAAACCCGATTACGCATTGCCGCTCAGATGCGACGCAGTCCTAAGCCAGCGACCAAGCAGGTAGCGAAACGTCAGGGTGCAGCGGGATCCACGGCGTCCACCTCGGTTCCGGTCGTCCAGCAGTTCACCAATCAGATCCAGCCTTTGTTACTCAATCGATGTAGTGCCGGCGGTTGCCATGGCCCCAACAGCGCTTCGGAGTTTCGGTTGATCCGTCCTCTCACAGGACGCGTGATGCCGCGCACATTCACTCAAAAGAACCTGGCCGCCACAATCCGCTACATCGATATGTCCAATGCCATGGAGAGCCAGCTACTGAGGCAGGCGCGAGCACCCCATGGACACACGCGTGCGCCGGAAACGATTCGTCCGGATCGCTTGGACGCGGAAATGAAGTTGCTCGAATCCTGGGTCGCCAAGGCAGCAGGCCGTCGCGTTGAAGCCAATCCGCCCAGCGTGCCGAAGACTCGAGAAGTCAGCGTGCAACCACAAAGTGTCGGGTTTGGCGGCAGTTGGCAACCTAATCCTGACTTCTTCGGTCCTCGTACCGAAACGGAGAAGCCACAGAAGTCCGATTCACCGCCCGACGAAACCGGTCAACCTGGCGATCGGGTGAAGTCTGATGGCAAAACCGATCCGTTCGATCCCAGCGAATTCAATCGCAAGAAAAGCAAGAAGTGAATTGTGAGTGCTGAATACTGAGTACTGAATAAGTACGCAAAACGCTGAATACTAGCAACTAAGAACTAGCAACTATTCAGCATTCAGTCTTCAGCAATCAGTATTCACTATTCGTCACCCCCTAATCGCCGCGGTACAAGTGGCAATAGCTTTCGTACCGCCGCACGTCGATCTTTCCGTCAGCCACGGCATGTTTGACCGCGCAGTCCAGTTCGTGCAAATGGCTGCAGTCGGGAAACTGGCATCCGTCCACGTACGGTCGAATGTCGCGGTAGTAGCCGCCGACTTCTTCAGGGATCACATCCCATAACCGCATCTGACGGATACCGGGCGTATCGACCATGAATCCATCGGTCTTGGTCAGCGGAATCAACTTGGCCGAGGTCGTGGTGTGACGGCCCTTTTGGTTATCGGCACTGACCTCCGAGACTCGCAGTTCCAGGCCCGGTTCGATGGCATTCAACAGTGATGACTTGCCGACGCCGCTTTGACCCGCCAGCACACTCGCCTTGCCGTGCAGCATCCGCTTCAGTCGATCGATTCCAACGCCGCTGGTGGCAGATAACAAAAGCACCGGATAGCCCATCTGTCCGTAGACGCCGATGAAAGGCTGCAAGTCTGCCGGATCGACCAGGTCGACCTTGTTGATGCATACGATGGGTTGGATCTCGGCGCCTTCGGCGACCACCAGGAATCGATCAATCAGATTAGGTTTCAACGCCGGCTCGGCGGCACTGCTGATGATCAGCAGCTGATCGACATTGGCGACCAGAACGTGTTGTCGCCCTCGGCTTTGGCGGCTAATGACTCCCCGCCGCGGCTCGACACGTTCGATCATCCCCTCACTTTCGGAGACGGCGCGGACCATCACTCGATCACCCACCGCCACCACGTGGCGTTGATCGGTGCTCATGGACTTGAGTAACTGTCGTGTCGCGCAATCGTAGCGGCGACCGTCGTCGCCTAACACATCGCTGGTCAAACCGTGGATCCCCAGCACTCGACCGGGAACACATTCCGACAAGTCGACATCGGGCGCAACCATCAGCCCGGTTTCATCTTCGTCCACTTCAACGCCGACGACCGTGCGTTTGCGCGTTAAGTCGCCTTTGCCACTCACTCGTTCCGAGCGGGGAGCTTCGTCTTCTTCGAATCCATCCTGTTCATAGCGACGAGTCAGATCGCGCGGACGCCGACGCGTCTGATGCTTCTTGCGGAATTCAGTGCGGATTTTCTTTTTGCGTCCCATGAGCATTTATGGCGAGTCGCCATTGACTGTAGCGGTCGCGGCGCTGTTATTTCCGACTCAAACTGACGAGATTTCGCGACAGCAAAAACG
>CAJHYY010000446.1_pt1 | contig 11841 bp, 9 predicted proteins | sample 9198861 | NCBI WGS metagenome assembly CAJHYY01 (sample SAMEA7708377, study PRJEB35096) | sediment metagenome | biome: marine neritic benthic zone biome [ENVO:01000025]; feature: sediment [ENVO:00002007]; material: shallow marine sediment [ENVO:03000034] sea grass bed [ENVO_01000059] ... | reverse complement strand
GTACCGTCTTCGAGGGCAAGCTTTGCAGGTTGTAACGTCATGTTCGATTAAACCAGCTAATCAATGTTGGTTATTAGCGTTCGCCGTTGAACCTCTTAAAGTCAACGTGCACCGCGTCCCGATATCCACTCTAAGGCTGTGGGTCTCTGGGCGAAGGTAACCAACCCGACGCCTGGACAGCCATATTTGGGCTCCTGTTGCGGCGAACGGGAGCCCGTTTTTTTTGCCCTTTTGGCTCAAGGTTGACCGAGGCGACCGCGCAAGGGCGATCAACGCCTGCGGATCTGCATTGTTTTCCGGCGCAGTTCGTTGTCGCGCGCAGTCCTTTGCCGGCTCACAGCGGTGTACAGGGTACAGTCTGCGGTGCGAACGAGCAACGACGGCAGACGTGGGTGACGCGAGCGGCTGCTACACTGTACGCTGAAACCGGGCCGATCCAAACGACCAAAGTGGCCTAAGTTGATACCGGGAGCGGAGATCCGATGGCGACTGACGACTCGGGGCAAACCCACGATTTTGAAGTACAGCTGGCGTCGCGAGTTTACCGCCTTCCGCCCTACATGTTCGGCCGAATCAACTCGCTGCTGTACGAGAAGCGCCGCGCTGGAAGCGACGTGATCGACCTGGGGATGGGAAATCCTTCGGATCCACCTCAGCCGCAGGTGATCGAAAAACTGGCCGAAGCGGCCGCCGACGTGCGGAACCACGGATACAGCAAATCCAACGGGATCCCCAATCTGCGTCGCGAGGTGGCCAGCAAATATCTGCGCAAATTCGGGGTACGATTGGATCCGGATAACGAAGTGATGGTTTGCCTGGGCTCGAAGGAAGGCTTCAGCCATATGTGCTTGGCGCTGATGGGCCCTGGTGATTCCGCCATCGTTCCCGCGCCCTACTTTCCCGTGCACATGTATGCGGTGGCCCTGGCTGCCGGGAACGTGATTGCTCTGGAAGTGGAGGACAACGAGCGTTTCCTGTCCAACATCGCCTACACCTGCCAGCATTTGTATCCGCGACCCAAGCTGCTGATCATCAACTACCCCCATAACCCTTCGGCGGCGACCGTCGAACCCGAGTTTTACTGCGAGATCGTCAAACTGGCGAAACGCTACGGGTTCATGGTCATCAGCGATTTTGCCTATGCGGACGTGGCGTTTGATGGTTACGAGCCTCCTTCGTTTCTCGCCGCGCCCGGGGCCATCGACGTGGGCGTTGAGTTCACGACGATGAGCAAGGGCTACAACATGGCTGGCTGGCGCGTGGGGTATTGCTGTGGAAACGCCGAGATGATCCGCGGGTTGGGCGTGATCAAAGGCTACTACGACTACGGCATGTTCCAGGCCATTCAGATCGCCGCGATCGTCGCCCTGCGAAGTACCGAAGCAGCCGTCGAAGAGCAGTCGGTCGTGTACAAGAACCGCCGAGATGTTCTGGTGGAAGGCCTGCGGCGCATCGGCTGGGAAGTGGATCTGCCACGTGCAGGCATGTTTGCCTGGGCCAAAATCCCCGAACCGTGGGCCAGCCAGATGAGCACGATGGATTTCGGGATGTTCCTGCTGGAAAAGGGCGACGTTGCCGTAAGTCCTGGTAGCGGCTTCGGTCCGGCCGGCGAAGGCTATGTTCGATTGGCGCTGGTCGAGAACGAGAATCGCCTGCGGCAGGCCGTCCGGCAGATCGCTCGCTGCCTGCAACAGGAAAACCCCGTCGCGTCGCCCAAGGCTGGGTAACGCAACGGGCTGGTTTCCCGAATCGCGTAAAAGCGCCCGAAGTGTTGGTGAGAGTTCCGCTGAATTGGATCTCACGCGACGATGCACAGACGGTCGAAAACAGACAGTCCGTTATCGCGGTCCATGTAGTATCTGCGGACTAAAATGACGTGTTCGTGCACCCGCCCATCCGCTGGTGCAGGGATGCTTGATGGTAGCTTATCAGTCGTTGCTCCCGTCGGGGCAAGCCCGACGGAGAGCTCATGTTGTGGAGATGACTGGTGGCTAAGACCTTGTACCAGGTAGTACAACCTAGCGAACTCTCGGTTGCCGGCTGCCCAGTTGGACGCTGCCTTCCAGGAAATTCTGGATTTGAGCGGCATCCATCAGGCGATCGAATTCCTTGGCCATGGCCACGCGCTGCTTTCGCTCGAGAATTTCGCGATGCAGTTCTCTGCGGATGTCTTCGTCCATTTCGGTGACGACGGGTTGGGTGTGACCCAGACACCGCATCACGATGAAGTTTTCGCCGACCGCAAGGATGCTCGAAAGTTCACCCGGCTTCAGCTTGAAAGCTTCTTCTTCCAAGACCGGTTGGCCGCCGAACCGCCGAATCGGCGGAACGCGCCCCATATTCTCGCGCGAGATCGTATCCACCGAATACTGGTTGGCCAATTCGGCGAAGAATGTGTCGGTGGGATTCGAGCGTGCCATCTCCCAGACCTTTTGAGCTTGACGCTGGTTGTTCATCACAATCGCCAGCACTTCCACTCGCGGCCCGTAATTCGATTGGAAACCCCGGTTCATATCTTCGTCGCTGACCGTGATCTTCTCGCGAACCAACTGCTTCAAAGCAGCCGACGGCCAAACGGCATCTCGCACGTAAAGCTCTACGGTGGCGCTATCTTCGGAGGTGACTTTTTGCAACCATTTTTCGACATCGGCTGAACCATCTGCTTTTACGAAGCCGTACGAGACGGCAGCTCGCGAGATTTCCAGGTTGATGTTTTGTTCGGTCACCTGGCGATTCGCTTTTCGCAAAGCTTGAATCAGGATCGCTCGGTTGATTTCACCTTCCAACACATCTTTGCCATGGCGAATGATGCATTCGTCCGACAGTTGATGCAGGGGGATCTGTTGACCGTTGATCGTGGCCGCCACGCCCGGCATTTGCTGACGCAATTCCGGATTGTTGTACACGTTGACCACTTTGGCGGTTTTTTGCAGACGCTGGAAAAGATTGGATGCCGCGTTTCGCATTTTTTGATCTCGAATGCGATCGGCAAGCCGCTGTTCGGCGTCTTTGCGGAACCGGTCCGACACGTACGTGGCGGGCAGGTGCTTTTCGGTTTTCAAAATCAGGAATTGGCCGGCGACTTCGATCACGCCCGAGACGTCGCCTTCCTTGGAAGCGAAGGCCACGCGTTCGACTTCGGGAACGCCTGAATACTTTCGTACCGGCGGAATCATGCCTTGAGCGCTGGCGCTGGCGTCTTCGGAATGTTGTTTGGCCAGCAGCGGGAATTTCGAGGGATCCGCTTGAGCCTGCTTCTGCACCTGCTCGGCCTTGACGCGATCCTTGGTTGCAATCAGACGTACCTTCACCTTCGGGCCGTATTCGTTTTCAAATGCTTCTTTGAGTTCCTGTTGGGTCACCTGAATCTCGTTGGCGGCCAAATGTCGCAGAGCCAACGTGGGCCAAACGATTTCGCGTCGGTACTGGGCCGGTGAAACGTCTCGTTCCTGGCCCAACATCGTCAGCCAGCGGTCCGCCGACAAACCAAACTTCGATGCGATGCGAGTGATTTCCGTTTCCACATCTTTGTCGGTGATCGTGATGCCGCGTTGTTTGCATTCCTGCCAGATCAGGTGCTTGTTAACGAGGCTTTCCAAGACGTCTTGGCCATAGCGTTTGACGGATTCCTGCCCCAGTTGCTCGCGGCTGATCTGCTCGCCGTTGACCGTGGCGACCACGCCCGGATTCTGACGAGCCGCCGGTCGCGGCGCGTTGGTCCTTGCTTGAGGCACCGCAGTGCGATTGGAAGGTTGCGCCTGAGTGCGACCTGGCTGTTGAGCGCTGGCGGAGTCAGGACCCCAAACCAGGCGAGCGGTGATGCACGTGCCAAGCACGACGCTGGTGATGATCCCGATCGATACGAGCGACTTCCATTTCCGCGACATTTCCGGTTTCTCCATAAACCGCGAGTTGGGTGATCAGCCAATCGGCGGCGAAATATAGGAAAGCCGTCCAGAGTGGTCAAGAGCGACCGGAGTGCTAGCGTCTGACGCGTCTGCTGCTCTGCCGTGATTCATTCAGACCGCTATTCCATCGTTTCAGACAACCACCAGGTCATGCGGCCCAGCAGGCGAAAATAAATGGTGAATCCAAAACCGCACGTCAGGCCAAACACGAGCGAAATGATGAGCACACTTTCGGTGACCAGCGTGGTGCCCAGGGCGAACACCGACATCACGATCAGTAACCCAAAGGTCAGACCGTAAAACATGCCCCATTGTTTCGCGTGGTCCTGGAAACTCTTCAGCACGACGCGGTTGATCGGCGTTGCTAGCGAGGCGGCCTCCTGCATGGATAGCAACACCACGGGAAAGAAAGCAAATCCACACACGGGGATCATCATGGCCGTGATTTGCGGCGGCAGCAGGCAAGCCAGGAATAATGCCAGCAAAGCTGGAGATATGCTGTAGGTCATTGCGACGAATACATAGATCGCTTCTCCGAAGTACTCCATTACCTGGAATCCCGGGAAGTCACGGACTTCGTCGTTGCCCTCCGCAAAACTCTGCAGCATCGCCAGGCACATCATGGCCACCATCAAGCCACCGAACAACGTCATCACCACCGTGATCACCGACAGCAGGATCGCGGTAAAGACCGCCAACGGGTTGCCGGTGGCGCCCAGGTAATAGGTCCCCTGACTCGAGGCGGCCAGCAATCCCATGATCACTGTGATGGTGATCAGGCAACCCCAGGTATTCAGATCCAGAAAGCACTTGAACACGCCGTTGAACAGCGGATTATCCGGCAGGAACTTTCGTTCTTCATCGCGCCGCTTTTCCATCTCCATGGCTTCGTCGTAGACGCGAACGCCTTCGGCGCCTTGCCCCACTTTTTTCTCGGCTTTCTCGGCCATCTCCTTGAAGACGGTAGGTTCGTCCGCCGGCTTGAGCGTGAAGCCCGATTCCCCCAGATCGTCGAGGGTCACCTCCTGCACGTCCTTTTCTTTGGGCTTGGTGATCGTGATCGGGCTGCCGCAATCCGGACAGGTCTTTTCGCTGCCAATCTCTTCGGGTTTGGCAACGATGGCCGTGTCGCAAACGGTGCACTTGACCGTGAAGCCCATCTGGCGGGGCTTCTTGGGCTTGGGCTCTTCAGGCACGGGCGCACCGGGAAGACTTTCGTCCAGCAGTTCCTGGTCGTCTTCGGACATCCCTTTGCCAATTCGATCGGTATGGTGCGTTGTGATCGGCGCCTCGAGCGTGTACTCATCATCAAGATCCGAGATGCGATTCTCATCACCACCGTCGTCAGGATCCGGTTCGCTGGGACCTTGATCGGGACCCTGATCGGGAACCAGGTCGCGACCCACGGGCGACGTCGTCTGGGGAGTGATCGCGTCCTTCGGCTCGGTCACAAACCCGACCGCACCATCGTCCTGGCCTTCTGCAGGCGAAGGCTCCAGTGCCAATGGCAGGGAATCGTCTCCATCGTCCACGAATTCGGAAGCGGGAGTGGCAGGAGTCGGATTCGCGGGAGTCGGACTTGCGGGAGCCGGCGTGGTGTTTTCTGCCGAGGCAGTCGTCGATGCCGCAGGCACCGCAATGGTCTCCAGGCAATCAGCGCACACGATCGTGCTGCCCTGTTGGCTGCGAGGAGCATAGGCGCGGGTATTGCAGAAGGGGCAGTCGAAACCGATCTCGCCGCCCATCCCTTCGGCGCTGTTTCCCAAGGGTTGATGATCCTGGCGCTCCGCACTTCCAGCGGGTACCGCCAGCGGTTTGCCGCAGATGGGGCAGTCAATTTGATTGCCTGCATCTTCTGGCGGAGCGGTGAGGCTCGTCTGGCAATGGGGACACTCGAAATGCAGCACTTCGTTACTCCGGACGAGGGTCCCTGGTGTCGTCGTGCTGATCGATCAACTTCCGCATGGCCGCGGGGCGATCGGTAATCAGTCCGTCCAAACCGGCGTTTACCAGCTGTACCGCCCGAGGTGTGTCATTCACCGTATAGGCCCAGACTTTTAATCCCATCTGATGGGCGCGGGTGATTGAGTCTTGGTCCAGCAACGAATGTTTCCAACCCACACCGGCGGCTTGGAACGCAGTGGCCTGGCGAAAGCGCTGGTCGGTGGGATCTTTGTCGCTTAGCGCCACCAGCACCAGTTCGGGCGACAGCTTGCGACATTCGCTCAAGTACTCCCAATCGAACGATTGGACAATGACGTCGTTGACGACACCCATGCGTTTCAACAGTTCGACACACGTTTGCGCGTCGCCCCGTTTGTGCTCGATCAGCGTAACGCTCTTGGTCTGAATCAGCCGGATACTTTCTTCCAACGACGGGATCCGCGTGTTGGCAAACCGGCCGTGGAACCAGGCACCCGCGTCGAGTTCGCGCAATTCGGCAAACGAGAGTTCACCGATCTTGATGTCTTTGCGATTCAGTCGTCGGATCGCGTCGGTCGTGCGGTCCAGCGTCTTGTCGTGAAACACGACCGGTACATGGTCGGCTGAATGAAAGTAATCCAGTTCGACCAGATCCGCCCCGCATTCCAATGCCAATTCAAACGCGGGCAGCGTGTTTTCGGGTGCCCGACTGCTGAGACCTCGGTGAGCGATAATCCTGACCTGAGAAGATTCGATCAGCCGTTGGGCGGGCGAATCTGGCGGCATCGGGGACCTTCGGACCGGCAGCAGCGCGGCGGCACGGTAAACGGGGGGCGCTTGTAGTCTGACGTGTATTCTACCCGACACATCTTGGGCCAGTGCCGTCGAGGAAACCAGGACGGCACTCGTGATCAACATCAGCGCCCTACACAGCCATCGTGTGGACATGGTCGTTTCTCGTTGCTGGGGTTCTCAGACCACATCCCTGCGTGACCCGAAGATAAAACGGCAACGTCGGCCAGTTAGCCCGCGATTCGCACGGCGAGCCGACAGGTGCGGCCCGCGTGACCGCTCCACCGTTTAATCGTCCATCACTTCTTGTTCGCGGGCTTTAGCCAGGTCGCTCACCTGGTTTTCGTATTTCTTGGTGAGCTCTTGGACTTCTTGTTTGGCCGAATCTCGCTCGTCTTCGCTGATCGTTTTGTCTTTTTCGGACTGGTCGGCCGACTTGTTGGCGTCGCGGCGGATGTTGCGGATCGAGATCTTCGCTTCCTCGGAAAGCTCCTTGATGCGATGCACCAGCTTTTTCCGTTGTTCGGTGGACAGCGGTGGGATATTGATTCGCACCAAGCGTCCATCATTCTGCGGATTGAAGCCAAGGTCGCTGGCGATGATTGCCTTTTCGATGTCCTTGATGGTGCCCGGATCGTAGGGACGAATCACGATCTGTGTCGGTTCGGGAGCACCCACCGAGGCCAGCTGTTTCAAAGGTGTGGACGAACCGTACACCTCGACGCGCAGCTGATCCACCAGTCCTGGGCTGGCGCGTCCGGTGCGGATACCAGCCAGGCTGTTCTTAAGCACCAGAACAGCCTTTTCCATTCGTTCTTCGCAATCCAGCAGGATGTCGTCGACGGACATATCAATTGCACCAATCGTTTCAGTCGGATTCGAGTCGGGTGGACCGAGCACCCGGCCGCATGTGTTTATCTTAAATCGGACCGAAGAAGCGGGCTACATCTCGCGGTCGGCTTATCTTCAGCCTACCTCCTGGCCGACCTCGCCGCTGTCAATTCGGGTTCCGATTTTCTCGCCTTGCACGGCTCGCTGAATGTTACCGTCCTTTTTGTAGTTAAACACGAGGATCGGCATCTTGTGTTCCATGCAGTGTGTGATCGCCGTGCTGTCCATCACGCGCAGATTCTGTTCGCGGACGGTGTTGTAGTCCAGCTGTTGATAAAGCACCGCGTGCGGGTTCTTTTCCGGGTCGTCGCTGTACACTCCGTCCACGCGCGTGGCCTTCATCAGGATGTCGGCGTCCTGTTCCAACGCACGTAGAGCCGCTGCCGTATCGGTGGTCACAAACGGACCACCTGTGCCGGCGGCCAGGATGACGATCCGGTCCTTTTCCAGGTGCCGCTTGGCGCGTCGACGGATGTAGGGTTCGGCGACTCCGTCCATACGAATCGCGGACATCAGTCGCGTGTGATAGCCCACGCCTTCCAGCGCGTCCTGAAGCGCCAGACCGTTGATCACCGTGGCTAGCATGCCCATGTAATGAGCGGTCGCTTCCTGAATCCCGACACTGCGTTGTTTGAACTGAGCACCACGGAGGATGTTGCCTCCACCAATCACCACGGCGACCTGGCAGCCCATCGAAGCCGCTTGACCGATCTGGCGCGCGATGTCGACCACTTCATCCATCGAGATGCCGCGTTCACCGGCGTGCGAGAAACTCTCGCCCGACAGCTTCAATACCACGCGTCCGTATTGGGGCTGACCTTCTTCCGACATTCCAGTCTCCATTGCCTTGGTGTGAGAAGCCCGAAAAAAAAGCCCCGCACCAAACGGTGGGGGCTTTCTGATTCAGATCGCCATTACTCGCCGAGTTCCCAATGCAGGAACTGTTTGAGTTTCATTCCATTGGATTCGGCAAACTTACCGACGGTTTGTTTGTCGTCTTTGACGAACGGCTGTTCGCTGAGCACTTGTTCGGCAAAGAAGTTACGCATCCGACCGTCGACCATCTTGTCGACGATGTTCTCCGGCTTGCCTTCTTTCAAAGCCGCCTCGCGAAGAATCTCGCGTTCTTTCTCGACGACGGCCGAGTCCAGATCTTCGACGTTCAGCGCCGTGGGACGCATCGCTGCCACGTGCATGCACACGTCCTTGGCCGCGTCGTCGTTGCCGCCGTCGACCGCCAGCAACACGCCTGAGACCGTGCCGGAATTGTGGCTGTAGGCCCCGCAGGCTCCATCCAGACTTTGGAATCGACCCACGTTGAAAACTTCGCGGATTCGATTGAACAAGTCCTGCTTTTGCTCATTCAAAGTCATGCCGTCCTTGCTGGGCGAGGGTAACTCGAGCAAGGCGTCCGCAGAATCCACATCGGGATTGGCGGCCAGAGCGGCAGCCAGATCGTTGGCCAACTGGACGAATTCCTCGTTCTGCGTGACCGGAGCGCTCTCGCACTTCAATTCGACGATGGCGCCGCGGGGTTTGTCCTGTCCCCAGCAAATGCCAAAGCGACCAAACGCCGTTTCGCGATCGCCGCGCTTCATCGCCAGCGTTTCGCCCCGCTTACGCATGTTCTCAATTGCCAACGCCTCATCGCCATTCGCTTCGGCTAGAGCGCGTTTGCAATCCATCAGCGGCAACCCGGTTTTCTCACGAAACTGCTTAACTGCTGCCGCAGTGATCTCGGCCATGTTTTCTTCTCCTGATATTCAAAGGTCGAGCGAATGACGCTCACTCGGCTGATTGCGGATTCATCGGACGTGTCGGTGGACTAACCGACTGCTTTTTCGACCGGGTTCCCGTCGGCGGGCGGTTTCTCGGAAGATTCCTTGCCCTCAGCCGGCGGTTCCGCTTTAGGCTGCGCGGCGGCGGCTTGAGCCCGTCCCTGAGCGACCGAATTGGCCAGGTGCCTGACGATGATTTCGATCGAGCGGATGCCGTCGTCGTTACCCGGAATCGGCAGATCCACTTCGTCTGGATCGCAGTCGGTGTCGATCAAAGCTGCGGTGGTGATTCCCAGCCGCTTGGCTTCGCGAATGGCATTTTTTTCTTTTCGCGGGTCGATGATCACCAGGCATTCGGGGATGCGGTTCATCGTGCGAATGCCGTTCAAGTTGCGATACATCTTGCGATATTCGCGGTTTAACGCGGACTGCATTTTCTTCGAATAGGAATCGATCTCGTCGCTGCCACGCAACGCTTCCAACTCTTCCAAACGCGACAAACGACTGCGGACGGTACGGAAGTTCGTCAAACATCCGCCCAGCCAACGCTCGCTGACGAACGGCATGCCGCAACGCTCGGCTTCGCGGGCGATCGTGGCACCGGCCTGTCGCTTGGTACCGACAAACAGGATTAAGCTGCCGCCGGACGCCACTTGCTGCAGATACTTTTGGGTCCGCAGCAATCCGCGCAATGTCTCGCGGATGTCGATGATGTGGATCAGATTCTTGCGGGCATAGATGTAAGGTGCCATTTTGGGATTCCACCGACTGGCTCGGTGGCCAAAATGCACGCCCGCCTCGATCAACTCTTCTACTAAAGCTTTTGACACCTTTGGACTCCTTCGAACCCGACGGCCGATATCCGGACCCGGCCATGACGGCCATCAAGCCTCGGATACAGGGACAACCCTTCGCCAATCCAAGTTCAGTTAGAACAGGAACGTGACGTCGGAGGGTAGTCGAGACCCCCGACCCACGGAGAAACCACGCAGTTTACAGGTGGACCGACGGGTGGTCAATTCCGGTGCGCGTGCTGCGAGAAGCTAAAAAGCGGCGGCAAAAGGGCTTCGAGCCGGGGTTGGGATCGAGGAGTCGGGCGCGTGATGCGATCACGCTCGATGCCAGCGGTTAGCGGCTGGCCGTTTTGGGAGTGTTACCGGGTGGAAACCCCCGATGCCCCTGCGCGTCCGGCGGAAGGTTGTCCGGTGACGACAAATCGTCCGGTGCTTCGATCGAGTCGGTTTGCTGATGCTGCAAAGGCGGCACGTAACCCATCCGCATGAAATCGTAGGTTTGCCGGCAGCAGCTGCATTCTTCCAAATGCACTCTGACGTACCTGGCCGTCTTTTCTTCCAAGATGCCGTTGCTGTAGTCGAAGAACAGGTATTGTGCTTCGTTACAGGACAGCGGCCCATCGGCCACGAACTCGGGTGCCATATCAGAGGGGATATTTCGCAGGATCGTCACACCGAAGGTGGCCATGATCACCACCACCGACAGCGCACCCGTCAGGAACCGACGTCGAGTCAGTCTCAGCAGGAGTGCGTGTTCGGCGCGGATGGATCGAACCATCTCGTTCAGCGTCCCTGACGGACAGGGCTGCCATTCCGCACCGTGGTGCATCGAATCGGACATTTCGTTTGGGCTCGAGCGGTTAGGCTCGACTACTTTCGGGTTGCTCGAGGGCTCGCCTCGTCAACGCGGACTCAATGACTCATTCATTCAATGAGGCCGCATTGTTCGTTCATTGTACGCCGCCTGGCACGTGCCTGGCACGTTTCCAAGGCAGTCGTGTCGTTTCTGACGATCCGTCGCCGTCGACCACTCCTTTGGACGTAAATCTTGTCGCAATGTGGGTCGACCGTCTGTAATCGACCTTACACAGTGCTTTTTTTTCGGGTTTATTCCAGCACCGCAGCCTTGGGTATTTGGGGCGGCGGGAGCTGAACCAGGTCGGCCAGGCCTTCCACGTCCGTGAGGTAGACCTTACGCCGGCCCACTTGCAGCAAGCCTTCCTGCTGGAGCTCGCCCAGCACCACCGTCACGGTTTCGCGTGTGCTGCCGATGATGTTGGCCATGTCCTGATGAGACAGGCGGATCGACAACAGCAGACCGTCGCTGGTCTGCTTGCCGTACTGTTCCGCCAATTCCAGCAGTAGATGACACAACCGCTCTTTGTTCGACAGGAACAACAGATTTTTCAAGCGGCGTTCGATGCGCTGCCTTCGCAGCCCAATCAGCTTGGTGATTCCCAGCGAAAGTTCCGATCGTTGCTCGACCAGAGTCCCGATCACTTCGCGCGGGATTAACACGACTTCCGAGGCCTCGACCGTCTCAGCGTATTCTTCGCGCTGGGACCCGTCTGACAGCAACGAGAGCTCGCCAAACATCTCACCAGGTTCGATGAACGCCAGGATCGACTGCTTGCCGTCGGGTGTGATATGGCAGACTTTGGCCCTACCGCGAGCCAAGACCATCACCGAGTCAGCTGCGTCGGCCGGAAGATAGATCGGAGTTGCACGCGGGATATTTCGCACCCGACTGTGCGT
>CAJHYY010000793.1_pt1 | contig 11923 bp, 13 predicted proteins | sample 9198861 | NCBI WGS metagenome assembly CAJHYY01 (sample SAMEA7708377, study PRJEB35096) | sediment metagenome | biome: marine neritic benthic zone biome [ENVO:01000025]; feature: sediment [ENVO:00002007]; material: shallow marine sediment [ENVO:03000034] sea grass bed [ENVO_01000059] ... | reverse complement strand
CTTCCCGCGCAACTTGGGAACACTGCTACAACAGTTCAAGAGAGTGCTCGTGCCTGAGTTGAATATGGGCCAGTTGTCCCTGCTGATTCGCAACGAATTCCTCGTAAACACCGTCGGCTTGAACAAAGTCAAAGGCAAGCCGTTTGCGGTGACCGAAGTGAGTGCAAAAATCCGCGAACTGGCCTCGAGTTTGTAACGTCCCGATTTCCTTTCATCGACAGACCGCTATGACCACCGAACTTCCCGTTCTGAAACCGGCCGATTTTGCCAGCGATCAAGATGTACGATGGTGCCCCGGGTGCGGCGACTATTCGATTCTGGCTCAGATGAAGAAAGTCCTGCCGCAGATTGGCGTTCCCCAAGAGAAGATTGCCTTCATTTCCGGCATCGGATGTTCCAGTCGATTTCCGTACTACATGAACACCTACGGGATACACAGCATCCACGGTCGCGCTCCCGCATTTGCTACGGGCTTGAAATCAGCACGACCCGACCTGATGGTGTGGGTGATCACCGGTGACGGCGACGCGCTCAGTATCGGTGGCAACCACTTCATGCATGCGATTCGCCGCAACGTCGACATCAACATCGTGCTGTTCAACAACCGCATTTACGGTCTGACCAAAGGCCAGTACTCCCCCACGTCGCAGCTGGGTCACGTGACCAAGAGTACCCCGATGGGCGCGATCGATAATCCGCTGCATCCGCTGTCGATTGCCATCGGCTGTGAAGCAACCTTCGTTGCTCGGTCGATTGACGTCAACATCAAACACCTCGGTCAGACACTCAAACGGGCTGCCGAGCATCAGGGTGTCTCCTTTGTCGAGGTGTATCAGAACTGCAACGTGTTTAACGACAACGCATGGCTGTATGCCACCAATCGTGACACCAAGTCCGACACGGTGATCGAACTGGAACATGGCAAGCCCCTGATCTTCGGCAAGAACCGTGACAAGGGAATTCGCTTGAATGGCATGGAGCCGGAGGTTGTTGAACTCGGCAAGGGTATCACCGAAGACGACCTGCTGTTCCACGACGAACAAGCAGCTGAACCCAGCCTCGCTTACTTGTTGAGTCGTATGCGATACCCGGAATTCCCCGAGCCAATCGGCGTATTCCGGGCAGTCGACCGACCCAAGTATGATTTGGAACTGAATCAGCAGATTGAAGTGGCACGGGAGAAGAAGGGGCCTGGAGACCTCAACGCGTTGTTCCAATCCGGAGACAAGTGGACGGTGTCATGAATTGCCCCCTGTGCGGACACGAAAACATTCCAGGCGACGAACTCTGTTCCGGCTGCGGACAATCGCTGACGGATTTGCATCTGCAGTCGCCACCCACGGCGGTCGAGCGAGCTCTGCTGAAAGACCGCGTCGCGATACTGAATCCCTGCGATCCCATCAAGGTCGGCCCCAGTTCGACGGTACGCGAAGTCATTGACTTGCTGGTCGACCATTCGATCGGCTGCGTTCTGGTGACCGAAGGCGACAAGCTGGTGGGGATCTTCAGCGAACGGGACGCGATCCAAAAGCTGGGTGGACGAGCATCTGAACTCCGCGATCAACCCGTCGCGAATTTCATGACCACCCACCCAGAATCACTCGATGCCAAGGCCAAGATCGCCTTTGCCGCGCAGCGGATGGACTTGGGTGGGTACCGTCACGTTCCAGTCGTTGACGAAGCCGGAAAGACCGGCGGAGTAATCTCGGTGCGCGATATTCTGCAATATCTGACGGTAAAGTTAGCCGACGAGTAAGGGTCTCTGTTCCTCTGTGGTTAACACTGTTTTTTTACCACAGAGGAAGCGAGCTTACTGATACTCCTGGCACGTCGGTTTGAGGATCATCTCCGGTACGTGCGCCCTTGGCGGCAATTGGCAAATAGCGACTGCCAGCTGTCCGAAATCCTCTGGCTGTAAGATGCGAGCCTTATGTTCGTCGCTGACGGGATTGGGCCGGTTGTCCAAAATCGGCGTGTTCACTTCGCCCGGATAGACATTGGTGACGCGCACGCCGTTGGCCGCATCTTCATTGCCCACGCATGTCCCCAAGGCGGTCATGGCGAACTTGGAAGCGCTATAGGCGATGCCGCCCAGCGCTGACGCGCGTTTCCCAGCGATCGAGCTGATGTTGATGATCAATCCGTCGCCCCGCTTTCGCATGTCGTCCAGCACGGCGTACATGCAGTTGTAGGCGCCGGTGGCATTGATTGCCATCACGCGATCCCAGTCTTCCGGCGCCATATCGACCATCTTGCGTTTGACGATGTTGGTGCCGGCTGAATTGACCAGGATGTCGATCTTTCCCAGCCGATGATGGGCCCAGGCGAAGACTTCGTTCACTTGTTCCCGGTTGGCGACGTCCAGCACCTTATACTCGATCGCCGGCTCGCCCGCGAAGCTGTCCGCTGCAGCTTGCAGCTTGTCTTCGCGCCGTCCGGCAATGACCACGCGGCACCCGGCAGTCGCCAGGGCTGAGGCAATCCCCCATCCGATGCCGGTCGCGCCGCCGGTTACTACAGCCGTTTTTCCCTCGAGGCTCATCTTCGATCTGGCTCCCGTATTTCCAAGACTCGGAATCTCGTTTTATTGCACGCCTACTACCAAATACAAGCGATTGCTCGCCCTGCACCCATCGTTGGCCCGGCAAACATGGGATCGCTAAGCTCGCCCCCCTGGCCTGGCGGCGGAATCAGCGGTTCGATGATGTGATAACTTAGCGTTGGCGGATCAGGAAGGCCATGGGCGAGACCCACGCCAAAACCTGGTCAACTTGAACGAACGCGGGGGGCGGAGAATAATGTCAGCGGGATCCGCGCTGGCGGAAATCGACGGAGATCCGTGGGCGCGCACCCTTCCCGACTGAATCGGGATGGTCGTTGCCACGGCGAATTTCGCAACTCATCTGGATACGTGCCGTTCTTATGGCAACCACCAACGGGCAGCTTGATACCGCGATCAGCATCGTCACGCCCGAAAACATCTCCTTCCAGTACCGTCTGGCCGGTCCATTTCGCCGTTTTTACGCCTTTGTCGTCGATCTGGCTCTGCGGATCGGCGTGTTCATGCTGCTGTCGTTCCTGATGTCGCTGTTGTCGATGATCGTGGGAGCCGTCTCGCTTGCCGGGCTGTTGTTGATCTGGTTTGTGATGGAGTGGTTTTACGGCGGGCTGTTCGAGACTTTCTGGAACGGACGCACGCCTGGTAAATGGTTATTGGGCATTCGTGTGCTTTCGGCCGATGGTCGTCCGATCAACGGCTTTCAAGCGATTCTGCGAAACTTGCTGCGGCTGGTCGACTTTTTCCCCCTGGTGCCGTTGGGTTACTTGATCGGGATCCCTGAGCTGGCGATTCCCCTTCCGACCTTCCTGGTGGGTTTGTTTTCCATGACGCTGACGCGCAGCTTTCGCCGACTGGGGGACCTGGTGTGCGGCACGATTGTGGTAATTGACGAACGCAGCTGGCATGCCGGGCTGGCCAAGCTGGATGATGCCCGCGCGATTCAGTTGGCCACTTATTTGCCGACCGACCTGCAGGTGAGCCGCTCGATGGCTCGAGCGATTGCTCACTATGTCGAGCGGCGAAAGTACTTTTCCACTCCACGTCGTCGCGAAGTCGCGCGGCATTTGGGCAAGCCCTTGCTGGAACGATTCCATCTGCCCGCCGAGACCAGCCACGATCTGTTACTCTGTTCGATGTATTATCGCCTGTTTATTGCGGATCGTGGTCAGGACGAGACGTTCCTCGAGGCGAGCAGCCGCTCGCCGTTTGCTCACGTGAGGCGATAATTTCCTTTCCCTGTATTGAACCATGAAAGTCGCGGAACTTTTAGAACGTCGTCGTCGCAACTGGCAGGAGCTGGAGAAACTGTGCGATCAGGTTGCCGGCTCGAAGCGGCGTACGCCGCCGGCGTCGATTGCTCGCTTCGCGGCCCTGTACCGCGCGGCGTGCGCCGACTTGGCGTTGGCCGATGCGTATCAGATGCCGCCCAACACGGTCGAGTATCTCCATCGTCTGGTCGGTCGAGCTCATAACCAGCTGTACCGCAGCCGATCCTTTGATTTTCATGCCTGGTCCCACTTGTTACTGCACGAAGTGCCACAGCGTGTATTCAATGACCGCTGCGTCCAAGTCGCCTTCTGTTTGTTCTGGGGTGTGTTTCTGCTGGCGGCCTACATGGCGTATGCCAACACCCGCTACCCGACCTACGCCGCCGACACGGTGGGTGAGCCGCAGTTGGAGCAAATGGAAAGAGACTTCGAAATGCCGATGGGCTCGCGCGGCGCGGGCCAGAACATCATCATGGCGGCCTTTTACATTCGGCATAACACCGGGATCGGGTTGCAGTGTTTTGCCACCGGGTTGCTGATTGTTCCTGGTCTGGCAGTGTTGTTTTTCAATGCGGAGGTTCTGGGTGCTTCGTTTGGTTATATGGCTCGTCCGGACATTTCTTCGGGCAAGAACTTCTTTGAGTTTGTGACGGCGCATGGTCCGTTCGAACTCACGGCAATCGTATTGTCGGCCGGAGCCGGGCTGCGGCTGGGAGTGGGTTGGATCTACACGCGAGGTTACTCGCGGGGAGCGGCGTTATTGCGAACCGCCAGAGACACGCTGCCGCTGATGTGCACGGCGATGTTGCTGTTCTTCTTCGCGGCGTTGATCGAGGGTTTTATTTCACCGACGTCACTTCCCTATTGGGTCAAGGCCCTGGTGGCGATTCTGTCCAGCGGCTTGTTGATGTTCTATTTCATCGTGCTGGGTTTTCCCCGGAGATCATCGCTTGCAACTCGATAAAACCAGCATCGTGATTCGCGAGCGAGGGATGCTCGAGACCATGGACATGTCGCTCCATGTGCTGGCGCGGAATATCGGTCCGTTAATGGGCCTGATGTTGCTGGGAGCGCTTCCGTTCGCATTGTTGAACCAGTGGATGATCGGGTGGATGGTTACCATTCCCGACGATGAACCGTTTTCGCAGGACCATCTGCTGCAGAGTTCGCGCTACCTGTTTGCGATGTTCCTCTTGATCTATATCGAGGCTCAATGGGCATCGGCATTTGCAACGACTTACTTGGGAAAGTCGGTGTTCACGGATCGACCCAGCTGGAAATCTGTGATTCGCGAGGCGTTTGCGATCTTTCCGCGGCTGATCATGTGCCAGGGAATTCTGCGCGGCGTGATTTTCGCGCTGATATTGACCGCCACCATCGATCGTGACTCGACCTTCAGTCCTCAGGAAGTCTGGCTGTTGATGATTGCCATGGTGGCAGCCATGATTCGCTCGACCCGGCCGTTCATCAACGAGATCCTGTTGCTCGAGCGTAATCCGTTACGTGAAAAGCCGGGGGTCACACAAACCGCGGCCAAACGCAGCTCGATGTTGCATACCCCGGCGGTCGGGCAGAGTATTGCGCGGTCGTTGTTACTGAGTGTCACCAACGTGATGTTGTTCCTGTCGTTGTTTGGTACCACGATCTTCATTTCCGGTACGTTCTTGTTTGATTGGATCATTGGGCCGTTCATGATCCAGGTCAACTACGTGGCCGTGCTTTGGGCGCTGGTCATGTTTTCGACCGTGTACCGGTTCTTGTCCTATCTGGATGTGCGCATCCGGCAGGAAGGTTGGGAGGTCGAACTGCGGTTGCGGGCGGAAGCCGCACGGATGGCAAAGGCGGTGACGACATGAGTCTGTGCCGCCTGTGGTTGCTGCTGGGGTGGGTGGCGTTGTTGCCTGCGCACGCGGTGGGCGCAGAGCCGCCAATAGCGACAACCCGATGCGAGCAACCGCTCGTCCTGCACCACAGCGTTGTCCCGATGTACCTCGGGACGCGAAATAACAAAACTCTGAATGTCAGTAATGCAGTGTGGCAGGGCCACAACCAAAGACGAGCTTCCGCTCGTCCCGCGCCAAACCGCTCCCGTTGGCCGCTAGAACTTGCGCGAAAAAATGAGATTCTGAGTGTTAGTGCAGATGGCCCGTCCGAGGCCGTACGTGACGGGTTGCGCAGTTCGCGACAGACGCCATGGTACGACGAGGAGTCCGGCGGCCTGGTGGCGATTCCCGTGGAACAAGACCGGCGCGATGCGCGCAATCGCGATTCGTCCTGGGAACAACAATGGTCTGGCAGTAACCGTCGGTTCAACTGGAATTCGAGCTGGTTAGCGACTCTGCTTCAGGCACTGGCCTGGACGTTGTTAATTGTGCTGGTGTTGTCGCTGATTTCGATCTTAATCTGGGCCTTCCTGCGGCGCGAGGGAGGTGCTGCGTACTCCGGTGGCCGCGGTTCAGGAATGTCACAGGAAGACCTGGAGCGTGTCGAGAAGCTTCCGTTTCAGGTGGCAAACCCGACGGGTGATTTTCTGGCCGAGGCCAAACGCTGTTTCGACAAGGGCGATTACCGACAGGCACTCATCTATCTGTTCAGTTTTCAGCTGGTGTTTCTCGATCGCAAGCAGATCATTCGACTCACACGCGGCAAGACCAACCGGCAATACCTTTGGGAGTTGCGGCGTCGACCCGAGTTGTCGGATTTGCTGCGTCCCACGATGTTGGCGTTCGAGGATGTGTTTTTCGGCGGGCACGGTATTTCCTCCGACCGCTTTCGATCCTGTTGGGACCAATCCAACGCGTTACGAGGGAAGTTGGAACAGAGCTCATGAGATCGGCACACGCCAATTCGATGTCAAGAGACGCCCCGATCGGGTTGTTGGCGCTCCTGGTGTTGGCGATCAGCAGCGGGTGCTCGGGTAACGTCGAACTGGAAACGCGCTACGGTCGCCGCACGTCCGGATTGGCTCAGCGCAGTGTCAACGGCACCGATGTGTTCGCGCAGATGTTCACCGATGCAGGTCATCGAGTTACCAACTGGCGGCGGCTGTCGCCGGGACTGGATGGGAAGCGGCGTCGCGAGGACAATCGCCGCGATGCCGACAAAGCGTACCGCACGATCGTTTGGTTCCCCGACGACTTTGGGGCGCCGACGCTCAAGCAGATCGACTTCCTTGACGACTGGCTGGATAACGGTGGCACGTTGATTTACGTTGGCCGCGATTTTGACGCCGAGATTCAATATTGGAACACCGTCGCCTCCCAGCAGAAGGGCGCCGACCTGGTCGAGGGGATTCGCCGCAAGGCTCAGGCGCAGGCGCGTCACACGACGGAGCGAATGAGCATGCCGGTGCAGGGAGCCACGCCCTGGTTTGTGCTTCGTCGCGATCAACCTTTAAAGCGAATCCGCAAAGTTTCGGGACCCTGGGCCAAGAATGTTAAGGGTGAGGTCGACATACTGGTACAGGGCCGCCTGACCATCCCGACTCGGACGGACATCGACGCCTTCGAAAAAGACCTGGCTGCCGATCCGGGCGAGTACGACATCGATCATCCCGAAGGTGAAGTGTTATTGGAATCCAACGGGGTACCGTTGGTGTATCGCATGAGCCGACCGGATTGGCGAGGCGGTCAAGTGATTGTGGTGAACAACGGATCATTCCTGTTGAATCTGCCCTTGTTGAAGTCCAGCCATCAGCAGATCGCTCAAGAGATCGTCGGTGAATGTTCCGTCGGCCGTACGGCGTTCTTGTCCAGCGACGAGGGCGGTCCGGTGGTCTAAGATATCGAGCCCGCCCTGCAACGCGGTCGTGCTCGTCGGGAACCCCTGTCGACGATCATCGATCACGCAACCATTCTGGGAATCGTGGTGTGCTTTGTGGTGTTGCCGATTTTTGGTCGACCCAAGAAGAGTGAGCACGAACCGATTTCGGACTTTGGCAAACATATTCAGGCGATCGCCGAACTGCAGTCACGGGGTACCAACAAAGACTACGCAAAAGAACAGATCGCCCTTTATCATCAAGTGGTCAATCGCGACCGGGAAACGTAGAACGAGGATCGGTGAAAGCCGGCTGACGGCCTTCACAAGTAACATCGATGAACGAACCTAGATCAGCCAACGGCATTAAGTTCAATTGCCAGCAATGCGGACAAGTACTCCAGGTTCCGGCCGAAGCGGCAGGGCGGCAGGCCCAGTGCCCGCAGTGTGGTTCGGTGCAGAAAGTGGTCCAACCCCAGGCTGCGCCCGCGAATCCACCAGCGCCGCCGGAACCCGAAATGAACTTGGAGATTGAACTGGATCCAGCGCCGGCGCCCGCGGCTCAACCCCAGGCGCCACCGCAAGCTCCGCAGGTGCCGCCTCTCCAAGCGCCCAAACAACCGGTCGTGAATAAACCCGCACCGGAAACCGGGCCGGAGCCCGATTCGCTGGGCATGTCGATGGCCGAAGCGAAGAAGGCCCGCAGTTCGACCGACACCAGCAAGTTGTTCGACAACATCACCAACGAGATTTCGAAGGTCTATGTCGGCCAGGATGAACTGGTGTTGGGCACGCTGGTGGCCTTGTTCTCGAGTGGTCATGTGTTGATCGAGAGCGTGCCGGGACTTGGTAAGACGCTGTTCGTGCGCACGTTGGGCAAGGTCCTGGGTTGTGACTTTGGCCGTATCCAGTTCACGGCCGACCTGATGCCGTCGGACATCACCGGGGCGCCGATCTTCGATATGAAAATGCAGGAGTTCCGCTTCCGGGCTGGTCCGGTGTTCACGCAATTGCTGCTGGCGGACGAAATCAACCGCTCGCCGGCCAAGACGCATGCGGCCTTGCTCGAAATCATGCAGGAGTACCGTGTCACGATTGATGGTACCAGTCACTCCTTGAAGCGGCCATTTCTGGTTCTGGCGACGCAGAATCCGATCGAATCGGAGGGCACGTACAACTTGCCCGAGGCACAGTTGGATCGTTTCATGTTCAAACTGGTGGCTGATTACCCGCAAGAATCCGAGGAAGCGGAAATCCTGAAAATGCACAGCACTCAGGTGGATCTCAACGAGCGTCTGGAAAAGGATGTGGAGACGATCACCAATCCCGAACAGATTCTGCAGACCACGCAGTCCAGCAGCGAAATCCGCGTGGACGAAAAGCTGATTGATTACGTCAATCAGATTGTCCGCCTGACACGCAAGTGGCCTCAGTTTCACATGGGGGCTTCACCGCGAGCCGGTATCGCTCTGGTGCAAGCAGCTCGGACGCTGGCGGCGTTCAGTGGACGTGATTACGCGATTCCCGACGACATTGTGAGGATCGCGTTGCCGGCGCTGCGACATCGTGTGATTTTGACGGCCGAGGCGGAAGTGGAAGGCCATCAGGTCGATAGTCTGCTGACCGACTTGATCCGTTCCGTGGAGGTACCGCGGATTTGAGCGAGTGGTTTGAGTTCGTCAAGGTCGCCTACTGGCTTCCGCCGGTTTTGATACTGGTACCGCTGCTGTTGCTGCACCGCAAGCGGATGTACCCCCATTTGCCGCTGGCGATCGCCTTGGCTGCGCCGTTCGTGTTGTCGATCTTCCTGCTGGTCAATTTGCAGCTGTTGATCGTGATTCTGGCGATCGATGCGTTAATCATCGTGGCGGCGACCATCGACATTCTCACGTTGCCCAGCGCCAGTGGATTGTCGGCCGAACGCACAACCGCGCGAGTTGCATCGCTGCAAAAACCTCATGCCGTGACCGTGACGCTTACCAACGCCGGGGGTCGCGACTTGTTGTTGACGGTGCGTGACGACGTTCCGTTGGAATTCACGTCCGAGCCCGAGGAATGTGATCTGAGGCTGGAAGCTAAAAGTCGCCAGGCCTGGCACTATGAAATGACCGCTAAGACACGTGGCGCATTTGCCATGCATCACGTGTATCTACGAATGCGGAGTCGTTTTGGTCTCTGGAAACGCTATTACCAGATTCCCGCCAAATCGACCGTGCATGTGTATCCAGACCTGAAACAGTTGGCCGAGTACGCGGTGTTGGCGCGCACGAATCGCCTGAGCTTGATGGGCGTGCGACGTACGCGGCGGATTGGTCAGGACAATGAATTCGAACGCCTGCGCGATTACGCCATCGATGACAATTACAAGCACATCGACTGGCGCACCACAGCTCGTCGCAACAAATTGACGGTGAAGGACTTTCAAACCAACCAAAGCCAGCGGATCATTTTCATGCTGGACTGCGGTCGGATGATGACCAACGAATCGTCAGGCCTGTCGTTGCTCGACCATGCGCTTAATTCGGCCCTGATGCTCAGTTATGTTGCCTTACGGCAGGGAGACTCGGTCGGGCTGCTGTGTTTTTCTGACGAGGTGCATGCCTACGTTCCGCCGCACAGCGGCGGCCAGCAAATGAACAAACTGTTGCACGCCTCGTTCGATCGGTTTCCGCGCCTGGTCGAATCACGTTATGACGAGGCGTTTTTGTACCTCGCTTCGACCTGTCGCAAGCGATCGCTGGTGGTGCTGATCACCAACCTGATTGATGAAGTCAACAGTAACCAGATCGAGCAATATCTGGGTAGTCTCGTGGGTCGACATCTGCCGCTTGGCGTACTGCTGCGCGATCACCAGATGTTTGATGCCTTAGATCACCCCCCGCGTAATGATGCGGAGTTGTTTCACGCATCCGCGGCGGCCGAGATTCTGGGGTGGCGACATCAGGTGCTGACCGATCTGCAACATCAGGGTGTGCTGTCGCTGGACGTATTCCCGGAGCACATGACCGCTCCTTTGATTAACCAGTATCTGAACATCAAGGCGCGGCATTTGCTTTGAGCTAACTTTTGCAAAGCGCGCAGTGTTAGACCTCGCAACGTCGCCGTAGCTCGTCTTTGGTTGTGGCCATTGGCGACTCTGCGTTGCTAACACTTAGAGTTTTGCTATTTCGCGCAAAGTTAGCGACCAACGGGAGCGATTTGGTGCTGGACGAGCGGTAGCTCGCATTTGGTTGTCGCCATTGGCGACTCTGCGCAAATCTGCGTAATCTGCGGTTCAAAACAATTCGGTTCGAAAAAGCTAACCGCAGATTGCGCAGACTAACGCAGAGAAAACGCAGACACGCCGCCCCTGCTCTGCGGTTCACATGCTGATGACTCTCACTCCAATTCGCCGCGCGATTTGCGGATGATCGTCAGGGCGTTGAACGCAGCCGGTGGTGCGGCCACACCCGGTTCCAACGTATCCAACGCTTCGATCACCGGAGCCAGCACTTCGTCATAACCCCTCTGGCGCATGTGATGCACTACATGGTGAGCACTCTTGCAATAGTCGAAGGAACGGGCTCGTCGAGTCAGCCCACTGAGCACGGTGATCAGACCGTCCTCGCCCAACGCGATCAGCGCCTCGGCCGCGACCCAGCGAACATCGCTATTGTCGTCCTCCATCGCATGCATCAGAGCATGTGCGGCCACTGGGTCAGCCAGGGTAGCCAGCGCTTTGGCGGCTTCCCAGCGAACGTGATCATCAGGGTGCGTCAATTCGTGAATCAAAGCGCGCGTGACTTCCGGACTGCCGATTTCCACCAACTGTCGCCGCGAGGTTTGTCGTAACACGGGGTTGCTGCTTGCCAAATGGTCAATCAATTCAGAAACGGACGTCGTTTCGGGAGTTTTCTCGGGCATCGCTCGATCTCCTGTGCAACTTGAAACGCGGGCTGGTCGTGGGACCGGCATCCAACGTCAGTTTAGGGCAAATCACGTGCCGAGCGGTTGTAATGCACATGTGGTTTGCCGCAGTTCCGTACTGCCGATACCTCCACGGATGGGTTCGGCAGGACTTGCCGAGTCGCGTGCCGGGATTCAGACAGTACAAGACTGGGGTGCCGTTTTCACGAAACCTTGAATTAGCCCCGTGCTTTAGCACGGGGTCGTGAATGACACCCAAGATGAGCGCCCCCGTTTACGGGGCCCTCAAGCAACGCGAACAAAGCCCCGTAAACGGGGCCTAATTCAAACGGGGCGACTCCAACCCCGTGCTGAAGCACGGGGCTAATGTGCGCATGTCGGTTTACCCAAGAAACTCCATGATCTACTAAGCGCGAAGCGTCAGCGAGGG
>CAJHYY010000827.1_pt1 | contig 11956 bp, 12 predicted proteins | sample 9198861 | NCBI WGS metagenome assembly CAJHYY01 (sample SAMEA7708377, study PRJEB35096) | sediment metagenome | biome: marine neritic benthic zone biome [ENVO:01000025]; feature: sediment [ENVO:00002007]; material: shallow marine sediment [ENVO:03000034] sea grass bed [ENVO_01000059] ... | reverse complement strand
CGCGCGAGCAGCTGGGACAGGAGATGATATTGAGTGTGTTCAGGCCATAATCCACGACGGACCGCACGCGCCCCAAAGCAATATCGCCAAGGATTTGTCGCCCCGCCGCGATCTCCTCGGGCTTGCGAGCATTTGGCACGGTCAGGGACACTCGAATCGTATCGCCGATGCCACGGCTGATCAGCTGTTCGAACGCAATCCGCGTTTTGATGACGCCGTCGGGCGGCATCCCAGCTTCGGTGACGCCCAAGTGCAGCGGCACCTCGGGGCGACGTTCGGCAAACCGACGGTTGACTTCGATCACTTTTTGCGGATCGGAGTCTTTCAGCGACACACAATAGCGCGTGAAGTTCAGCTGATCGAGCAGTTCGCAGTGCTCCCAGGCGCTCTCGAGCATCGGAGTGATCGAATCCTCCGGATCGTATTTCTCCTTCTTGGCTGGATCGACACTGCCACAATTCACTCCCACGCGCATGGCACAGTCGTTGTCCGCAGCTACCTTAGCCAGATACTCGACCTTCTCCTGCCAGGGCTTTTCCCGTTCGTGATGATAGAGGTGTCCCGGGTTGTAGCGGACCTTGTCGACATGGGGGGCAACGCTTTCGGCCAATCGATAGTTTTCCTGAAGATCGACCGAAAGATTCGCTTCGGTTTGTTGGCGAATCTCGGCGAGCGCCGTCGCGTCTCGCGTGCTGTCGACCGCGATCCGCACGACGTCAGCGCCGGCGGCATGCAACGCATTGACCTGCTCGACCGTCGCGTCGATGTCCTGAGTGTGTGTGGCCGTCATACTTTGCACGGCGATCGGTTGGTCGTTGCCAATGGTGGCCGAACCGATCCGCACCGACCGTGTTGGATTTCGCTTGATATCAGCCAACTCGTTGCTCCTCAGCTGAGTCTTCTTAGCTAACCGTGACTTACGACTTTAGCTAACGACTCGGTCAGGAAATACTGCCCCTCGATGGTGGTGTGGCCCGCTTGAGCGGCATCCACCAAGGCGTCCAACGACGCCAAGGCCGTGGTTTTGAATATTAATTGATGGCTGGCGGTCTTGGACAGTTCGGCCAGATCCAACAGCGCGCTGGCAGCCAAAGTGGTCGCCAAGTAATCCTTGTCCGCCGCTGAAGGTGATGCGGCGGGGATTCGATCTTCGGGTAAGCGTTCAATCCACAACTGCCCGATTCGCTCGGCCGTGTCCAACGTCTCCCCCATATGTGTCACCTGGAACACGTGCACAAACCCCCGCATCATCATGGCCAGGTGGACCGGCAAACACGGCTGAGCGTCGCCGGCAAACTGTTTTTGATCTGCATCGTACGTCGCAGCGGCACGCGGCTCGGCCGGATCACTCAACAACACATCCCGCGCGGTCCGACAATGGGCCGTTGCAAACCGACCCAAGTCCTGATCCAGCGTCTCGTTGGCGGCGTAAAACATCAAGGGAATGTCCAACATCGAACTAGCGGAGATTCGAGCGGAATCGTTCGCGTCGCTGACGAACTGCCCACGACGCTGATTACTTCGTGCGACATTCTGGCCATGTTCAATCAACAGACGATGGGCTGCCGATTCCTTTTTGAATCGATACCACGGATGGAACACGATCCAGGCCTGCCAGCTGGGCATGGTGGGATCAGCATCCAGCACCAGTTGCGAATAATATGCCGCGCGATTTCCCCATTTTTCATCGCCAATCCAGCGATGCAACTGCCAGAGAATTCCAGCAAAACAGGCAGCCGTATTGGGGATTCCGTCGGCGGGGGTCCAGTTGCCGTCTTCATGCACAACTGGGAAACAATCGGGATGGGTGGTGATCAACTCGTCGGCGAGATCACGGATCTTTTCCAGCAATCGTTGGTAGTTTTCGCTGACTTGTTCCTGCATCGAACTGATCACTCTCGCCGCTTACGATCCCACCTCGACTCCCAAGGCTTGAGCACGTTGTAGCAATTGGTTCCAGTTTTCATCATCCAGCGTAACCCCCTCGGTTTGGCATCGCGTTCGAAACTCACGCTCGGGATCACCTGGAAGTCGAATCCGATCGACACCTTCGGCTCGTGGACATTCTCTCACAAACTGAATCAGTTGGCCTACTTCCTGCTGAAAATGTTGCTTTCCTCCAAACTTTTCGGGGTCCAGCAACATCAGGAAGGCACAATTGCCCTTGGGAGTCTCGGGGGTCTCGCGCGCACATAATCCACCCGACAGCCCGCCGGCCAAAACGTCCACCATCATCGCCAGCCCAAAGCCCTTGTAGGTCTGAACGCCGCCCATCGGCAGGATCGTACCGGGCGGATCGGCATAAAGCGATTCCGGATCGTTGGTCGGTTTGCCTTGGCTGTCCAACAGCCACCCGTCTGGACAGGTCTCGCCCGCAATCTTTTTGACTCGCACCTTGCCTTCGGCCGTGGCGCTGGTGCTGAAGTCCAACACCATGTGCCCGTCGTCGGCAGGAACACCGTATGCGATCGGGTTCGTTCCCAGCCTGGCAACCACGCCACCGGGCGGGGCAACTCGCCGTGCCGCGCCATGTGTGTTGGCGACCATCATCGATACGAAACCCTGGTCCGCCGCGATCTCGCAATATTCGCCCAGCCGCCCGATGTGGCTGCTGTGTCGCAGCGTGGCCACACAGATACCCGTCGCCCCCGTCGCCTCCAAGGCGTGGTCCAGCAGTCGGCCTGCCTGCACTCGTCCGAATCCCCACTGAGCATCCGCGATCAGAATCGACGGAGCCTGGCTCATCCACTGCAAGTCGACTCCCGAAACGATGTCGCCCTTCGCCAGCATGTCCAAGTAGAAAGGCAACCGCATCACACCATGAGACGCATATCCGCAGGCGTTCGCCAGCACCAGGCTGTGGCCCACGATCCGAGCCTCTTCGGATGTGGCTCCGCCCGCTTGTAGCATCGACACGGAAAGTTGCTGTAACTGGTCGCAGGGGATGGTTGGCATGGAGGAACACTTCGATCTGTTGAGAAACCCGCTCACCCTTCGGTATCGCCGGCAGCTTGTCGATTTGCTTCGTACAGAGCAATCGCGACTGCGTTGGACAGGTTCAAGCTGCGAACAGGCGAGCGCATCGGAATCCGTAGCGTACGGTCGGCAAACTCGTTCAACAAGGAGGCGGGAAGCCCTTTCGTTTCGCTGCCGAAAACCAAATGATCGCCGACCTGGAACTCGGCAGTGGTGTATTCCCGTTGGGCCGTCTTGGTAAACAGCCACATTCGCCCGCTGGAATTCGCCTTCGTCAGGTAATCCTGCCAGCTGTCAACGATTTCGTAATCCAAGTGATCCCAGTAGTCCAATCCGGCACGCTTCAACCGCCGCTCGTCCATCCGAAAGCCCAACGGCTGAACCAACCACAGCTTGGCATCCACCGCCACACATGTCCGTCCAATGTTGCCCGTGTTTTGAGGGATCTCGGGTTCGTGCAGCACTACGTGGAATCGCATCACCTGATTGTAGCCGAGTCCGCGGCCCCCCGTGTTCTCTGTTTCTCTGTGGTTCATTCATAACTCACCACAGAGAAGCAGAGACAAGGAGAAGCTCACTTGGGTTGTTGCGAAGCCTGCAACATGGCGATCAGCCGGTGACTGGCGTGCGGTTCGGCGGCATGCAGGACTTGAGCAAGCGGAGGCGCGGTACCTGTCATACGCAACCGCGCCAGATGATTGCGCAACAGGTGTCGACGTTTAGGTGAAGATTCCAAGAGCCAATACACCCAGGCCCAGGACTCGGCATAGTCGCGCTGCGACATCTGGTGCGAATGAAGAAGCGTCTCCAGCCTGGCCATGTCTGGCTGCCAGCTCCCGGACCGGTACTCTTCGACCAACATCTCCGCGTGCGGCTGGTTGAAACCCCGCATCGCACGCTCCACCTCGAAATACTCGGCCAGTCCCTCGTCCAACCACAGCGGCAGGTTTCGCAAAACCGCATGCATATAGCCGTGCGACACCTCGTGACGAAGGTCTTCAGCCACGCGGTCGCCCCAGTGCGCGTACACGGTCAACCGCGTGTCCGTCTCCACGAAGAATGCTCGCCGCGCTGGGAAGTTCGGAAAATGCTCGACCAGGAAGCCGTCAAAGCGATCGGCCGAGTCGAACAGGTAGATGTAGACCGGTTCGTTGGATACCGGCAGTCCCAGCACGTTGTTGATTTCGTGACGTTGTGCGGCCAGATCGTCGACCAGACGATGTTTGCTGGGGAGATTGAAATCCGTGTAGATGACCAGCTGGTCGCGGATCAACTCATGTTCGATCGGTACCGTCGTGGGCCCCTTGCGAAGCGCGCAACCCGCCGCGGCCATCAACAAGCATAGCGCCGTGAACCACCCAAGTCGTGCTAGCATTACCCTTCCCGCCAAGCGACACCATCCGCTGCGGATGGTAGCAAAACACGGGCGATGGAAGTAGAGAAGTTCTCGTGCGCGGGTTCGTTGGGCGTCACGTCACACGAAAACCGCAACAGTGAAAAGAGCTTATTTGAGGGATTCAACCACGAACTAACCCGAAGCGTGAGCGAGGGACAGCGGAATGCCTTCATGGTACGCCCTCTCCCTCGCTGACGCTTCGGGTTAGTTAATCAACGGTCACTAGCACCCGCATTTGAAGCGTCTAATTGCCGGACACCCTCTTTCATTTGCCCACGAACAGATTACGCCCTTTCACCAGAGCCTCCATCTTGCGATCAGCGACGCTGCGCGGCAGCATCCAAAAACCACAATCCGGATGTACGTAGGCGATGCGTTCCGGACCGGCTTTGCTGGCTGCCAGTTCAATCCGCCGGGCAACCGTTTCGACCGCTTCGACTTCATTGTCTTTGATGTCGATCACACCGATCCCCAGCTTGATCTCAGGCTTGATCTCTTTCAACAGATCCAGTTCCGCGTCGGGCCTGCGTGCCATCTCCATGACCACGTGGTCGGCGTTCAGCGCATTTAAGAACGCGATCAACTTCTCATACGTACCCGACTGAATCGTTTGCCCGCCGTAGTTACCGAAACACAGGTGAACGGCTTTTTCCTTTTGTACGCCCTCCAGCACTCGGTTGATTCCCTTGGCTGCTACCGGGCCGTCACTGGCGTGTCCGGTCACGTTCGCTTCATCGACCTGAACGACGTCAGCGTCGATGCCCTTGACCTGCTGTTTAAGAATCTCGGCCAGCGCCATCATCAGTGGTTCCAGTTCGCCATAGAACTCGTCGGCCAACATTTTGGCCAACATGTAGGGACTGGTCACCGTGAATTTCTTGGGCCGTCGCGTCAGGTCTCGATACAGCGCATAGTCGTTTTTCAATCGCAGCTTACCGGCGGTGAGTTTGCCGGTGACGATGCCTGGCGGTTTCGCGCGGAATTGATTACCGGGAATCGCCTGCCAGCGTTCGATTTGCTCCAGTGTCAACTCGGCCTCGATCCCACCCAATGGCTTGAGGAAATAATCGATCATGCCATTGGTTTCGGCGTGGTTCACATCCCAGCGATACAGTTCACCATCCGCAACGACGTCGATATCTGCCAATTCCTGTGTCTTAAGCACAGCCATGATGGCGTCCCGCAGGCTTTCACGCGTGCTGTAAACGCGCAGCCAGGTCGGTACCGGGTAACTTCCAACGACGGTGGTTTTCATCATTCAGTCTCTTCAATTCCCAGCGATTCATATTGCCACGAGTCGGGCGATTCCCAGTGGTCCCAATCCGGCAGCGCGGCGAAACCAAAGCCCGCACAGGCATGTAACGAACCAATATGAAAGTCGCCGTTCTGCAGGTGAGGTGATACGACACCCTGGATCGTCGTGTACAGATCTGGATGGGCCTTGAGAGCATCGGCTTGCTCGGTCGCCGTCAAGTAACTCAGGCCTGGGTGAAAATGGTGACCGTTGCGCTCAACATGTTCCAATCCCAGAGTCGCCGTCAAACAGAGGTCGGCCTGTACGGGAATCACGCCGACGCAACACAAGTCTTCGCCGGTCATGATGAACGTCTGTTCGTTTTCTTGCGCATAGTGACGAGTCAAACCGGCATTCAATAGACTCTTGATCGTACCTTTGCAATTCTTGCTGCTTACTCCACGGTAACCAGCGGCGACGGCCTGAGCATAAGCGTGTAACGTCCCATCCGACTCGTCAATGATCACGGGAATCTCGCCCGCTGCCGCGGCAATCGGCGCCACCTGATCGCCCTGGATGGCAACGTCGCGCCGCAACGGCTGTTCGATCACCAGGGTATTGGCCCAAAGCGTCTTGAGTTGTGGATGTGCTTGAATCTGAACGAGCAAGTCTGCAAACTCCTGGCCCGTACCGAATTGCTCGTTGCCATCTAACGTCACGTGATAATCGGTACCGCGATGGCGTTCGACCAGCCGGGCAATGGACACCAGGCGTTCCAGGTCGGCCTGTGGCTGGTTGGCCACCTTGATTTTCAAGTACCGAATGCCCGTTTCGCGCAGGTAGCTTTCCAGCGTTTGTGGCCGCCCGTCGTCGAGCGGGGCCTCGGTCAGATCATCCGCGGACAGCGGGTCACCAAGTCCCACGGTATGGCGGATCGCCATCCGCTGCCGCGGCCGCTCGGGCAACCAGTCTCGAGGCGTCATGCCCGCCAACTCCTGATGTACGCGGCCGGCATCGATCTGCAGCCCATTTCGCCGTATGGCTTCAGAAAATCCAACGTTCGCGGCACGACACAGCGCATCAATCATCGCCCGCTCGACCAGGCTGACGCCGAACGAGCCTAACAGGGGAACATATCCTTGCGCCGCAAATTGGTCGTGCGCCAGGTGCTGACTGTTCCACCAGCCATCAAACAACGACACGGAAGTTCTGCAGTTGTCGGCAAATGATTCCTGCGCCAACTGCGTGACGTGCAGCATTTCGTTGATCTGCTGACGAAAACTCTTGTTCGGATCTTTATCAAACCAGCTGGGCGGCAAACAATCGCCGCTGAATCCATGCTGAGTCTGCCCGTCGACGGCCAACACGACTTCAACGATGGCTTGAGGGCAACGCGTCAGGCAGGCCTGGCCGTAGCGAAAAGGAATCCGCACCGTCGAATTGCGAATTCCGATACGTGATTCGACCCACTGAATCTGCATAACGTTGATCGTCGCCGAAAACGACTCCAGAACGCAACGGCCGCGCCGCTGTAGACATCAAAGCGTCTTCATCAACTCCAGCCCTTGATCCACCTCGCTGAACCCCAACCGCTGACAGACGGTCAGTTTGTCGGTTGCCTGCATCGGCAATTGTACCTCAACCAGCGACGCACCTTTGTTGGACAATTGACGCATCGTCTCGCCCATCAAAAACAGCGAGATGGCTTCGTGATTTTCTTCGACGGTCACCTGCCAGTCGCAGATTCCCTCGGCATGCACACCCCAGCTACTGGCCAGGGGTTCCAAGTCCCACAAGTCGACGTAGGCCGCGAGATTACCGCCCGTCTGTTTCCACAGCAGGTAACGCGTGCGATCGAACCACCCCAAAGTACAAGCGTGCCACCAGTTCTCGGACAACGGGTCCATTTCGACTTCGAATTGATAGCTACGACGGATTTGCATCTGCGCACGATCGACCGGCGGTCGAAATCCTGCCAAAGCCAGGTGCTGGATCGACCGTCGCGACTGTTCCTGATAGCCGGCCTGTTGGAACCAGGCGGCCGCCTGTTCGTCGGAGGCCAGAATGCCAGGCAACAACGCGCCGCCGTAGATGCCCAGGTAATACGGATGATGTGGGCTCACGCCACCGCCGAAAACGCGCGTGGAACCTTGTCGCTTCAAGTACTGTTCCGCTTGCTCCAGCAGCTGTTGCGCTAACGCCGACGGGCTATCACTGGGCCCCGCCACCAGCAAGCCAATGACCCCTGTCGATTTATCCAGATCGTGCGTGGTTGTGTCGACACCAAAACCGGCATGCACGAATCCAACCAGCCGATCATCCTGTTCGGCGACAATCAGACCTTCTCGATCGAAGAAGGGTTTTGAGAGCACCAGTTGGTCGAGCGTCGCGGGCGAGAGCGTCTGTGCCCGAGCGCGCAATGGCGGGAGGCTCTGCCAGAGCGTTGTCAGCGCAGGCGGGTCGTCGTTACGAAAGGGGCGAAAACGCATCGGCTACGGGATCCATCGTTTCTGTTCGTCACAGCTTGGCGCAAGCCGCCGATGTCATCAACCACCCAACTCAACAAAAACCTCGCCGTCGTCAACTCGCACGGGAAAAGAAGGGTGCACGATCGACCGATTCGACATATGCGCGCCGGTCGTCACGTTGTATTGCCAGCCATGCCAGGGACAGGTCACCACACAACCCTGCAAAGCCCCCTGCCCCAACGGCCCGCCTTGATGGGGACAGATACCGTCCATCGCGCAAATCGTCCCCTCGACGTTGAACAGCGCCACGATTTGTCCCTCGACGACAAATTCACGCGCCTCGCCCACCGGACATTCTTCTATTGCGGCAACCCGTGTCCACATGGAATCCAGCACCTCCACCGGCAATGCAAGTCCGCGGACGAGCGATTATGCCGCGGCGGCCGCAAGCTTCTTCTTCTTCTTTTTCTTACGTGGCGGCACTTCTTTCCAGCGACGATGCACCCACCAGTATTGATCGGGGGCCTGCAACACCGCCTCGCCCAGTCTTTGGTTATACCATTCGGTCATGCTGCGGACCGATTCCAAATGGTCGCCTCCTTCGCGCGGATCGGCAATCCCCGAGACGCCTAAGTAGAATTTGAGTGGCCCGTCGGTACGCTGCAGATAACACACGATCTGTGGCGCACCGGAAGTGAGCGTGAACAAAGCCACGGCTTTGTTGGACGAGGCGGGTCGACCCAGAAAATCCACTTGAATACCGCGGTGCCCTGCATGTTGATCACCCAGGAGCGCCAGGGTACCGTTGTGGTCCAGGATCGTTTGCACCTGGGGTGCACAGCCGTCTTTGTCCAGCAGGAATTGCCCCTTCGCCTGACGGAACGTGGCGATGAACTGATGCAGGTAGGGATTGTCCATCTTCCGCGCGATCGTGAACGAGGGGAAACCGAACAGAGCCGCACAGTATCCTGCCAGTTCAAAATTGCCGTAGTGTCCGGTCACCAACACGACCGGACGGGATTCCATGAGGTAGTTCAGGAACAGTTTCTTGTCCTGAAACACCACGTGGTTTCTAAAACTGTATTCGTGAATCTTGCGAGGTGCCTGGGCAATCTCGCAAACCATCAACAACAGATGTTCCCACATGCGTCGGGCAATCAACTGGCGTTGTTTCAGATCGCGATCGGGAAAGACCTTCGCCAGATTGTCGTCACTCACTTTGCGTCGCAGTCGCAACACATCGTACGCCAAGACGGCAATGACCCGAGCCAACTGTTGGCAGGTTTCGATGTTGATCGCTTGAATCACACAGATGAGCGAGCGGACAGCCAGATAGCTGATCCAATCTATGAATCGATTACGGCGCTTGGGCATTGATCTTCCTTGATGCGAGTGCGCCGAAGCATGCTAGCGAACGGCCATCCCGGCAGCGGGCCAACATTGTGGCACGGAGCTGGTATTGGTCCTAGGGCAATTGGTTTTGGGAGGGGTCGAGGGGCAAAGGGGCAGAGGGGCAAAGGTAGTTGTTAGAGGCTAGAGCTAGAGGCTAGAGGTTAGTGAACTTCGTTCATCCTAAACACGCCCCGTAAGTTGTTGATTGTCATCGATGGCAAGCGATGTGAGTCGAGGGCCAAAGTCCGCGCTCCTCCCTCTTTGCCCCTCTGCCCCTTTGTCCCTCGACCCCTTTTTCCCCTTTGCCCCTTTGCCCCTTCAGTTAGTAGACTAGTCACTATGCAATCGGCTCAGTTCAACCTCCGCACGCTGCTGGTCATGATGGCGACCTGTTCGCTGGCATTCGCCTTGTTTGCCAACGTCCGCAGCCCATCGCTGGTGTTCGCCGCTTCGATGGTGCCCACGTTCTGGTTCGGCCTGGCCGCGACCGTTTTGGGCGGAGCGCTGGAGCGCGGTGGGGATCGCTGGCTGATGTCCTCGGTACTGATCGGCGTCTTCGGGACTCTGGTCTGTGTGATGTCTGTGTTCACCGGCTTCTTCTACACGGCTCTGGCCGTCGCCCAGGTCTTCACTCATTAGTGTTTCGCCGCAAGGCGAATGCCCGTCCTCTGCTCCTCTGTGGTGAACTCCCGTCGGCTGCATCCAAGGACGGAGCCTGCGATTCGGTCCGAGACGGCATTCGAGGAAACTGACCCCTCCTCGATAACCCCCCGGCGACCTACAATCGGGGATTACGGAGACTCGAATGCCCCAGTATCAGATCAACGAAAAAGCACCACCGACCTACGCGTTCGTAAGCCTCGGCTGCCCCAAGAACCTTGTCGACAGCGAGCGGATGCTGGGATTGCTGCAATTGGACGGCTACCAGCTGGTCACCGAACCGGAGGGCTCGGATTTCGTGGTGGTCAACACCTGCGGCTTCATCGAACAAGCCCGCAACGAGTCGTTCGCGACCATCGACGAGATGCTCTCACTCAAACGTGACGGCAAGACGCGAGGCGTGATCGTTTCCGGCTGTCTGGCCGAACGGCAACGCGAACAGCTGCTGGAAGACCGGCCCGATATCGACGCCTTGGTCGGCGTGTTTGGCCGCGAGGAAATCACCCGCGTGGCCGACCGGCTGGTGGGCGATATGCAGGAGCAGCGACTGGTTTTTCAACCGGCGCCGATCCGAGCATTGAGCGACGATTCTCGCTTTCGCGTGACGCCACGACACTACGCGTACCTGAAGATCTCCGAAGGATGCGATCGGTTGTGCACCTTCTGCGCCATTCCCAAAATGCGCGGCAAACATGCGACCAAGCCGATCGAGAACGTGATTCAAGAAGCAGAACAACTGGCCGCCGACGGAGTCCGTGAACTGGTGATCGTCGCGCAAGACACCACCTATTACGGAATGGATCTATACGGCAAGCCTCGCTTGGCCGAGCTGCTGGACGAATTGAATCAAGTCGACGGGCTGGACTGGATCCGTTTGATGTACTTCTACCCCATGTACATCGACGAGCATTTGATCGGCACCATCGCAGATGCGGAGAAAGTGATTCCGTACCTGGATATTCCGTTGCAACACGCCAGCGATCAAATGCTGCGGACGATGGCCCGACGGGTGGACCGCGCGTCCACCACGGCACTGCTGCATGACCTGCGAAGTGGAATTCCTGACCTGGTCCTGCGCACCACCTTCATCACCGGCTTTCCGGGCGAAACCGACGCGGACTATCGCGAACTGGTCGAGTTTGTCGAGCAACAGGAATTCGAACGGATGGGCGTGTTCACCTACTCGCTCGAGCCCGATACGCCTGCTGCCCGCCTGAACGGACATGTGAGCGAGTCGGTCATGGAAACTCGCCGAGACGAGTTGATGGAGGTGCAGCAACGAATCGCGTTTGATTGGGCCGAGCGACAAGTGGGTCGCCAGCTGGACATCATTCTGGACCAGGCGGTCGATGGGCAAGATGGAGTATGGATGGGTCGGTCGTACGCCGATGCGCCGGATGTGGATGCGTTGGTCTACGTCACCCAACAAGACGCAAGTCTCACGGAAGGCCAATTGGTTCGTTGTGAGGTGGTTGCTTCCCAGGGATACGACCTGGTCGCCGTCCCGGTTGCGCCGCCACGATAATCTGAGGAAGGCTGAATATGTCCAACGAAGCAGCATCTCCTAAGCTGTTCAACGTGCCCAATCAGATCACTGCTGTCCGCCTGGTGTTGTCGATCGCGGTATTCGTGTTGATCGGCCTGCAATACTACCTGGCGGCGCTGATCGTCTTTTTGATTGCGGCGTCCACCGACTGGATGGACGGCTATTGGGCTCGCAAGTATGGCCAGGTCACCAAGCTGGGTCGGATCTTTGATCCCTTCGTCGACAAGATCATTATCTGCGGCACCTTCATCGCGCTGGTCGAGGTCAGCGAGGCGGGGGTGGCT
>CAJHYY010000952.1_pt1 | contig 11962 bp, 7 predicted proteins | sample 9198861 | NCBI WGS metagenome assembly CAJHYY01 (sample SAMEA7708377, study PRJEB35096) | sediment metagenome | biome: marine neritic benthic zone biome [ENVO:01000025]; feature: sediment [ENVO:00002007]; material: shallow marine sediment [ENVO:03000034] sea grass bed [ENVO_01000059] ... | reverse complement strand
CTCCCCCACTCCCCGTCTCCCCTTCTTCCCGTCTTCCCGCCTCGCGCGATACCGATCAACGGCTTGTTGGTTCAATACAGAACAAGAGCGTCCCTCAAGCCGGTTCCCGTGCGGAAACGGGCGGCTCGTGCTACAACGGAGGGGTGTGCATGTACCGCCTGATCGGAGGAAAAGCGCGTGAAACGGTCCAACGCAGTTCTTAGCTTGGTGGGGATCCTGTCGGTCATGGTTTTGGCGGCAGGGGCTTGGGGGCAGGAAGAGCCGTTTATTGACGATCCGATCAGCGACGCAGGGCAAGAAGCCACCGGGACGTTGGACGATCCCGACGCTCCACCCTCGCCGCAACTGTTTGCGACCGAAGTCGATGATTCCGATTTGCCCGCGGGTCACTCGCAACATGGCGAAGTGTTCAACAAGGGCCCGCGGCAACGCGCCGTGCTAATGAGTGGGACCGGTCCGATCTCGTTCGAAGTCACCGCCGCCCACCCTCAAGTGCAGGCGTTTGTCGAGCAGGGCATCGGACAAGTGCACGGTTTCTGGTATTTCGAAGCCGAGCGGTCCTTTCGACAGGCCGCGATGCTGGACCCTGAATGCGCGATCGCTTATTGGGGTATGTCATTGGCCAACGCCAATAACTCGAGCCGTGCCAAACAATTCATCGCTGAAGCGGTGGAACGTCTGGAGCAAGCCAGCCCACGCGAGCGGCTGTTTATCGAGGCACAACAGCGGTACCTCGGAAGTGGCTCGCGTCGCGACAAGGCCAAGCGGCTGGTCAAAGACTACAAACAGATCATTGAACAGTATCCCGACGACCTGGAAGCCAAGGCGCTGCTTGGATACGTCCTCTACAAAAATCGCAGCAGCGTGGGAGTGAACTACGACGATGTCGACAAGGCACTCCGTGAAGTGTTGGCTGTCGAACCGGCACACCCCGTGCATCATTACCGCATTCATTTGTGGGACTACAAGAAACCCAGCAACAGCCTGGATTCGGCGGCAGCCTGTGGTCCCTCGTCACCGGCGATCGCACACATGTGGCACATGCCGGGCCATATCTACTCGCGACTGAAGCGGTACGAAGATGCGGTGTACCAGCAGGAGGCATCCGCTCGTGTTGATCATGCGCAAATGATGCGGGATCGCGTGATGCCGGACCAGATCCACAACTTTGCTCACAACAACGAGTGGTTGATCCGTAGCCTGATGTATGTGGGTCGTTGGCAGGATGCCCGGGACCTCGCCAAGAACATGATCGAACTGCCGCAGCACCCCAGCTACAACACAACCAGCCGGCGCGGCAGCGCGTACTACGGTCGTCTGCGATTATTCGACGTCCTGGCGCAGTTCGAACTGTGGCAGGACATGATCGATTGCGGTAACACGCATTACCTGATGCCGACTGATTCGACCAACGAACAGATCAAACGCTTACGGCATCTGGGTGTGGCGCACGCACGTCTCGAGCATCAAGCCGAAGTGGACGAGATTCTGGAAGACTTGCGCAAGCGTTTGGAAAAAGCCGGCCAGTCCAATACGAATCAGCAGCAGCCCCGCGGCCGCAGTCGCCGTCGCGGACGCCGCGGTGGATCCACTCGTCAAAACATCGAACGAGCGATCGCTGCCATTGAAGGTCATCGAGCCCTGGCCGCGGAAAGTTATCAGACCGCGAGTGAATTCCTGGCCAAGGCCAATGAGCAGGCGATGGTCAAAGCCAGGGTACAAGTCCTGGCGGGTGAAAGCGAAGCGGGAATCAAAGCTGCTGAATCTTTTATGCGATCCAACAAGAAACGCGTGCTGCCTCAGGCCCAATACATCGAGCTATTGTGGTTGGCCGATCGCGGCGAAGATGCGCGAAAGGCGTTTCAGGAATTGATTGAAATCAGCAGTTCGATTCAGTTGGGCGCACCAGCCTTTGATCGATTGAAGCCGATCGCCGCCGAGTTGCAGCTGGAGGAAGATTGGCGGCGCCCGCTTGAACTGGCCGACGACATCGGTGAACGTCCCGACTTGGATTCGTTGGGGCCCTTCCGCTGGCAACCGTCGGCAGCAGCCTCGTTCGCACTCAATGACATTAACGACCACAGCTATCGACTCGACGATTTTGCGGGCAAGCCCGTGATCCTGGTGTTCTACCTGGGACACGCCTGCCTGCACTGCGCCGAACAATTGCAGGCTCTGGCTCCCATGGTCGAGGATTTCAAGGAGGCAGGTATCGAAGTGCTGGCCATTAGCACCGACGACAAAGAGGGACTGGCCGAATGCTTGAAGGCGTACGAGGGGAAGATGCCCATCCCGCTGATCTCCGATGCGAAACACGAAGTGTTCAAAGCCTACCGAGCTTACGACGACTTCGAACAGCTGCCGCTGCACGGAACGTTCGTGATCGATGGCGAAGGTAAGATTGTCTGGCAGGACATCAGCTACGAGCCGTTCATGCAGGTGGATTTCCTGCTGAAGGAATCCAAGCGGCTGTTGTCGTTGGGTGAGTAAAGCTCACCACAGAGGAGCGGAGAGAGCCGAGTCCTCTGCCCTTTCTTCTACAACCTGAAGCGGACCGGCACGACTTCGACCGACGCGACCGGTTGGCCTTGGATTTCGGCTGGCTGCGCGCGCCATTGTTTGACCGTCTCGAGTGCCGTGGAGTCCAGCAAGCCGTAGCCACTGGAACGAACGATCTCCACGTGAGCTACGTTGCCGTTCGAACTGACGAACAACCGCAGCAAGACCACGCCTTCCCAGCGTTGTTGCACCGCCTGCGGCGGGTAGAAGGGTTTGGTGATCGAAATCACCGCTCGCACATCGGGATCGGTGCCGGCAATTTGAGGAACCGTTGGAGCGGACATGGCGCGGGGTCGTGTTTTGGGCACATCCCGCCGCGTGTTTTGCGGCGTTGGCGTATCGGTTTGAGTCGTTTGCGTTGCCGGTTGTGGTGGAACGTCCGGGGTGGGAAGGTCGAGCGTTTCCGGGGGCGCCGATCGCTGGATGGCCACGTCGACAGGCGTGGGTTCCACAGGGGTTACTTCCTGACACTCAAACTGGGTCGTGACGGGCGTGTCGGGGATCGTAACGGTTTGCGGCGTGGAAGAAACGGACGTTGCCGCGGTCTCCACCAGCGGTTGCTCTGTTTCGCTGGGCGCCATTTGGACCTGGAGCACCGTACGCTGTCCGCCGAACTTCGAACGTTCAATTTCATGCGCTCCCAGATACCAGACGATGCCCAGAGACGCCGCGATCCCAGTGTGGATGCAGAATGATCCCGTCAGACTGCGCCCCAGGGTGGGTCTGCCGATCCATCGGCGTATCGTCATGAACTTCCAAATAGTCACTTCGTCAGAATCAGCTTTCCTGAGTGCGTGAGTTTCAGTCGGTACATTTCGTCACGATGCTGAATCCACACTTCTCGTTTGCCTTGCAGCAACTCCTGCGAATCGATGATTCTCGTAGGAGCTTCAGGGGCCTCGGAATCTTCAGTATTCATTATGCGAGGGTGTCTGGTATTAGGTCACCTGAATTTCATTTTAGCAGCTGGACGTTGAGTGCCCCGTGCCAGGAAGGCAGGTGCTGGTCTCTGGTCAACGGTGGTCTGTTGGCGTCGCCCGAAGGGCGTACGCAAAACAGCCCCGGGCAACGCCCGGGGAATTGCACCATTGCCTCGGAACATGCCCTGAAAGGGCATCGCACCGCCACCCAAAACATGCGTCGCACCTTCAGTGCTTCATCGGCGAATCCACGATCTACCCCGGGCTCCGCCCGGGGCTGATCTGCGTTTGCCCTTCGGGCAAAACATGATCGCCTCTATTCCCTGCAATAACGCTGTAGCGTGGAGTCTTTCGTTCATACTGCCGTGCGATGTGAATTAACGTGATGCTTATCGTAGTTTGTGATGCCAAACTCCTGGACAATCCATTGGCCAACTTGCCCGCGCTACTCGCGACAGTAACTTAACGCCAACAAGGCGTAAGCCGTGACCAGATTGGGATCATCTTCCAGCCAGCGAGCGTTTTCATTGGTCCAGGAACCGTCGCCCGCCTGTCGGCGAGCCAGTTCGCTGACCAATTCGCTGCGCCAGTTGTGCTTCTTTCCGTCGGGAGTCGTGACGGACTTCATCCCTGCGGCTGACAGCGTCTTGGCACACGTGTGGTAGTAGTAGTACAGGCCCGAATCACCCATGCCGGGGTTCGTCTTGACGTTGTAGTTTTTCGCGAGCCATTTCTTGGCCGCCGTCACCCGTGGATCGTCCGGTGCAAGCCCGGCATAAATCAGGCTCTTCAGTCCGGCGTACGTCATCGATCCATAGCTGCGCAACGCACCGTTATCTGCCTGGCCTGCCTGGCTGGTACCGCCTGCCGCACACGTGTAGTAGAAGCCGCCATCTGGATCCTTAGTGGCGAACTGGGTGCGATTGTGTTCCGATTCCAGGTTCTGGCATCGAGAAACAAACACCAATGCGCGAGCGATCGCTTCGGCGTCTTCGTCGTTGTCGGCGGTCTTCAGCGCGTCAATCAAAAACGAAGTGTTGGAAAGATCAGGGCGCTTGTGCTTTCCGTATCCTGCCCCGCCGAAGCTGAGGTCGGATTTGTCGTGACCCTCTGATTCGTCCCACTGGATTCCCTTCACGAACCCACGCGCTCGTTGGATTCGCTGGTCATAACGCCCGTCCTGGTTCGCTTCGACCAGGCACATGATTGCCAGGCAGGTTTCGTAATTGCGATACAGCGAACCCTTCTGGTAGAGGCCCCCGTCCTGTTGCGCGAACGATTCCAGAAACTTCAGAGCGCGGCTGACCGCGGGATCATCAGCAGTCGCGCCGTTTCGCAGCAGGGCCGTCGTTGCCAGAGCTGTGATCCCAATGCCCTTGGTACGGCTGAAGGAACCATCCGACGCCTGGCCCCGCGTTTTCAGATAAGCGACGCCGCGAGTGACCGCCGCATCCAACGCCTTTTGGTCGTTGCCGGGCGATCCGGCCGGCTCCCCACCCAGCGCCGCGGTGGCAAGCGTTGTCAGGCATAATAGACTCAGACCCACGTGCATGTTGACTCTCCTCTGTTCCGAATTCAGCTTTCTCGGTTGGCACGCGGCATGCAAATAGCGTTCCCAGCTAGATCTCAAACCACTTCCATGCGGGATCCGCGGGGTGAAAGTACGGAATTTGTTGGATTGAGCGAGCCGCGGCGGCGCTGGCCTGTCGATGAAACCGACATGTGTGTCGATTGAGACGACAGGTTGAACACGCCCGCGCGGGAATGTTGCTGATGCGTTGGCCCGTTAGAAATCAGATCCTGATGCCGATGGTCGTGCTGATGTTGGCTTCCTTAGCCGGTGTCAGTGGGTTCAGCGCTATCCTTTCGGCGCGGCGGGCCAAGGCCCAGATCGAGCGTCAGTTGCAGCAGGTGGTGACGACGTTGTCGGAGGCGACATTCTCGTTAAGCGATGCGATGCTTCAGCCAATGGCGGGTCTGTCGGGTGCCGAGTTCATTGTCACCAGCAGCGATGGTGAAATCCGCGCTGCCAGCCGCCGTGAACAAGAATTCCTGGATCTGAAACTGACGCAAACACCGACGACCCGCGTCCGCCTGGGTTCGCCGATTCAAGTAGGCCAGGATCGATACTTTCACGCCGCCGTCGATCTCAAGTCGTCTTCCCAACCGGGGACGGTTCACATCCTGTATCCGGAAGCCAGCTATGTCGCAGCTCGGCGCGACGCCATCTTGCCGCCCTTGCTGCTGGGTAGTCTGGCCCTGGTCCTGACCGTGGTTGCCAGTTTGATCATTGCATCGCGCGTGACTCGACCTCTCGCTCAACTACGACAATCGGCCGAGCAGATTGGGCGCGGTGAATTTCAACAGGCGATGGTTCCCACTCGAGATGACGAAATCGCCGATCTCACTCGATCGATGAATCGGATGGCCGAATTGCTGGCCGAGTACGAGCGGGAAATCCGTGAGGGCGAACGGCTCAACACTCTCGGGCAACTCGGCAGCGCCATGGCGCACGAGATCCGCAACGCGGTCACAGGATGTCGGCTTTCTCTGCAGCTGTTCATCAGCAACAACCCACCAGAGGGCGAGTCGCCGGAACTGCAAATTGCCACACGTCAGCTGACGCGTATCGACGGGTATTTGAAACGCTTCCTTTCGTTGGGTCGGATCGAAGACCAACCGAAAACCGAAGTTCGCATGGAGCCGATTGTTGATCGAGTTGTGGATCTGGCACGTCCCCGCTCAACGCATCTTCACGTCGACCTGCGTTGGGACCCACCGCAGACTTCGTTGTCCTTGACGGCCAATGCAGATGCTCTGGAACAGATGTTGGAGAACCTGGTAGTCAACGCGATCGAGGCGGCGTCTCATGCGGCTTCACAAAACCAAGGCAACGGCGCGTTCGTGAAGGTGGAATTATGTCCCCACCAAGACGGTGTCCGGCTGTGCGTGATGGATAATGGAGCGGGGCCGCCCGAGGATGTAGCCGACAAAGTCTTCGATCCGTTTGTAACGAACAAGCCGGATGGGACCGGATTAGGCCTGGCGATCGCGCGGGAAGTGGTGGAGGCTCATCATGGTCGCATTTCATGGCAGCGCCGAGATGCGCTGACGCATTTTGAAGTGTGGCTTCCCGCAAACCTTGCTGAGCAGGAGTAACTCGTGGGAACTTTACTGATTGTCGACGACGAATCCAGCATCTGTTGGGGCCTGTCTCAACTAGGTGAAAAGCTCGGGCACGAAGTACTGACGGCTTCGTCGGCGGAACAAGGATTGGAACTGGCCGAACAGCATCGGCCCGACTTGTTGATTCTGGATGTGCGACTACCGGGAATGGACGGCCTGAGCGCGCTGACGGAATTCCAAAAGTTCTTGAACGGCGCGCCGGTAATCGTGATCACTGCCTATGGTGATTTGGAGACGGCCGTGGACGCGGTACGCGGTGGTGCTTTCGAGTACCTGGTCAAGCCGTTCGAATTGGATGCGATGCAGCGTGCGATCACTCGCGCGCTGGAAACCCGCGAAGGTGGCGATGCGGCCGAAGCGCCGCCACAGCCTGTAGGCGATCTGGTGGGACGCTCGCCCGCGATCCAGGAAGTGTTCAAACAGATTGCGTTGGCGGCAACGTCGCAGGCCAGCATCATGATTGGCGGCGAAAGTGGCACGGGCAAAGAACTGGCAGCCCGCGCGATCCATCAATACAGCGACCGAGCCAATGGTCCATTCGTCGCCGTGAACGTCGCGTCGCTCAGCCCCTCGTTGGCCGAAAGCGAATTGTTTGGACATGTACGGGGAGCTTTCACGGGAGCCGATCAAGATCGCATTGGTCTGTTGGTGCAGGCCGACGGTGGGACGCTGTTTCTGGATGAAGTGGCCGACATTCCTTTGCCTGCGCAAGTGAAACTCTTACGCGCACTGGAACACGGAGAAGTCGTGCCCGTCGGCGGCCGTCAATCGGTGTCCACCGACTTTCGCGTGGTGTCAGCTACGCATCAAGATCTGGAAACGCTGGTCCAAAGTCAGCAGTTTCGTCACGACTTGTTCTTTCGACTGGGCGCGTTTCGCATCGAAATCCCTCCACTGAGGCATCGCCCTGAAGATATCGAAGAGTTAGCCGAGCATTTCCTGGGATTGGCTCAGCCAGCCGATTCAGAACATCGGTCGACTTTCTCGTCGGCGGCCATGCAGGAACTGAAAAGCCGACCGTGGCACGGTAACGTTCGCGAATTACGTCACACCGTCGAACACGCGCTGATTCTGGCGCGCGGCGGACGAATTGAACCGGAACACTTTCCCGATCCCGCGGCGGAATGGACCAGTGGCGAGGATGCAACCGACGCCGTTGCATCCATCGAACAATCGGTCCGTCAATGGACGCTTGAACAATTGCGTAGTGGCGACGGTGAACAACCCCTTCATGACCAGTTGATCCAAATCGTGGAGGGTCCGTTGTTCGAGGCGGCGCTCGAGTTCCACGGTGGACAGTACTCCGCGGCAGCGCGCCGCCTGGGAATCCATCGCACGACCCTCAAGCGGAAGACGGAATAGTCGCAACTCTCGGTGGGGAGCCTCCGTGGCGCAGGCTTCACGCCAGGAGCGCATCTTCGACCAGCACGCCACTGGCGCATCTAAGACTTGCGACTCTGCGACCTCTGGATCTGGTTCGAGACCCCGCGTTTAAGGCAGGCAAGCTGCGCGGTCTGTGCTGCTCGCTAATATCGGATTGATCCGCTCATCCGTTACGACCCGAATAGCTTATCTGTTCTGGTACGCGCTTCGAGCTCCCCAGCCTCGTAGCCAGTGAGCAGCATGCATACCAGCGTTCTTTTCACTATTGAACCCATGACGAACAAACTCCCGCTGCTGGTGGTGTTTCTTGGCGTTTACTCGGTATCCATGGCCCAAGACGCGGTCCCGGTGACTTTGAGCCTGGACGACCTGGCGCAAACGAACTCCGAGATTCAACCCGAGGAGCAGGAACCCACACAGCCCACGTTGCCCGAGGTCGAAGTACGTCCCGCCGAGAACGGTGAACCCCTGTCGGCGCCTCTCGACATGTCACTGGCTTTCCCGAGTCTTTCGGATTTGATGTTCGGACAGTCTTCGGGTCGTTTCGCCGAGAACACGGGTATCTTGCGATCGCGTCAGTCGTTGTTCGATACGCCGGCAGCCGCATCGATTCGAACGCGCGAGGAGATGCTCGAACGGCAGGCGCCGGACATGTTCCACGCTCTGCAAAACGAGGTGGGCGTGCTGATGCAGAGTACCGCGGCGGGCCAGGCTTCGCCGTTCATCCGTGGTCTCACCGGGCAACAGGTGCTGATCCTGATTGACGGGATTCGTTTAAACAATTCCATTTTCCGCTTCGGACCCAATCAGTACTTCAACACCATCGACCCGGGAATGGTGGAGCAAATCGAAGTGCTGCGCGGGCAAGGGTCCGTGCTGTGGGGTTCGGACGCAATCGGTGGAGCCATCAACGTCGTGACACGCAGTCCGGACGTTCATTGGGGCCAGTATCACGGCAACTATAGCGCGCCGGGTTTTACTCAGTACTTCAATACGGCCAATTCATCACCCTATAGCCGCTTGAACATCGAAGGCTGGGCAGGTCCCGCCGGCGTGTTTGGTGGTGGCAGCTACGGCAACTTTCGCGATCTCGATACAGGGTTCAGTGCTTTCCCTCGCCAGCCGGGAACCAACTTCCAGCAGTACGCGGGCGACATCAAGTTCAATTACTTGATCGGAGACAATCAGTTGTTGACGGTCGCCCTGCAGCATTTCGAGCAGGAAGACCTGCCACGCAGCGATCGCTTTCCCGGCTACCCATTCGATCGCAACAACAGCAATACGCCGGGAAACGCGCGGTTCTTCGATCCACAGCAGCGCGACCTGGGATACATCCGCTACCAGGCGCTGGACCCGTTGAACTTGTTCGACGCGTTGACGTTCACTGCATCGTATCACCGCCAGCGCGAAATTCAGACGCGCGGGATTCCCACCACGCGTTCGCAGGAAACGGATGTGGAAACCGTGGGCGCCAACCTGGTCGCCGTGCGTGATTTTGGTCAGTTTGGCAAAGTATCCGGCGGTGTGGACTGGTATCACGACGATGTCGATTCGAACTTCGACGGCACGGCTCCCGGACCCATCATCCCCGACGACGCTTACTACGAACGCATTGGCGGCTACATCAATTGGGATGTGCAATTGACGTCGCGGTTGAGCGGCGTGGCGGGCGCGCGTTACGAGTTGATTGATCTGGCCGCGACGCCGGTGGTCGACGTCGCCGGTACACCCACACCGATTCATATTTCACCGAACTATCGAGACTGGGTCGGACAGGTCGGGCTGGTGTATGAAGTGAACTCGTGTGTGAACCTGGTTGGCTCGATTAGTGAGGGGTTTCGTGCACCGAACCTTGACGAATTGACGGCCAACAACCCCAATGTTTTGCAAAGCGGCATGGACTTGCCGAGCTTAGACTTGATTCCCGAACGGTCGATCAACTACGAAGTGGGTGTCAAAACCGACTTTGAACGCCTGCGGACTCAGACCTTTGTGTTCTGGACGGATCTGCAGAACAACATCGTGCCCATCTCGGCGGGAGCCAACCAGTTTCGCCGGGATAACCAGGATTCGTTCATTCAGGGTGTCGAATTCAACGGTGAGTACCTGGTACGCGATGGCTGGTCGGTTTACGGCAACTTCTGGTACACGATCGGCACGAACCGAGTTACCGACGCTCCCTTGAGCCGCATCCCCCCCACGCAAGGCATTCTTGGTTTACGGTATCGCGATCCGCAACTGAAGAGTTACGTTACCCTGTACACCTGGCTATCGCGGCGACAGGATCGCTTGGATCCGGTGCGCGACCTGGGCGACGAGCGGATTCCGCCTAACGGTACACCCGGTTTTGGAACGCTCAATCTGCGAATGGGGCGAACCCTGGGCGCCTGCAATCAGCATCGAGTCAGTTTGAGCCTGGAGAACATCACCGATCAGCCGTATCTGGTCCACGGTTCGGGTTTGATTGGCACTGGCTTTACGGCGCGACTGGGCTACAGCTGGGAACGGTAGGTGAGAGGGGGAGAACGGGAAACGGGGAAACGGATCGCGTTCGGGAGGGCGAGGCTCCTGCCGAGCCGCCTACGGACAGGGGGACGGGGGGAATGCTCGCTCATCTTCCTCCTGCAACATCTCCCGGGCTTGTCCCACTTCCCAATAGTTCCTCCCCCGGGCTTGCTTGTCCCGGGGGGTGCACGACTGGTCAGCTACCAAACGCTTCGAGTCAATTCTCCCGTCTCACCCCGTCTCCCGCTCTCCCCTTCTCCCCTGCACCGGCTCGGCAGGAGCCTCGCCCTCCCGGTTGCGTTGCCTCGTGTTCAAGTGCTGTGCCTTAAGTGACTTTATCCATTGGTTTTAAGGCTGAATTTTCAACCTCCTTCGCGAGTCGGCTCGTCATCCAGAATTCACCTCCAACCTAGTTGACGGTAGCTCATTGCACCCCTAGACTCCGCTCTTGTTGATACTGATTCTCAATGTCAAGTTCAAATAAGAGGGAGCGTAAGATGGGCCCCTGCCGATCCAAGGGTTTCACATTGGTCGAGCTGCTAGTGGTGATTGCGATTATCGGGATTCTGGTTGCCTTGCTGTTGCCGGCCGTGCAGGCGGCTCGTGCCGCGGCCCGGAAGATGTCGTGTTCGAACAATCTGCGGCAGATCGGCATTGCCTTGCACAGCTATCACGACAGCTTCAATGCCATCCCGCCCGCCTCGCTATGGCGCACCAAGTTCTACAGCGCCTTCACCGCCATTCTGCCGTACATGGAGGAGGGGAATCTTTACTTGCGTTATGACTCGCGGCTGAGTGCGTTTGATCCACGCAACGTTCAGGCGGTGCAGCAGCGAGTCGATCCCTACCTGTGCCCGCAGATGATCATTCCTCGCCGCGTGCCGGATACGCAGCGCCGCGAGTCAGGCGCGCCGTCCAGCTACGCGGTCAATTCAGGCAGCGGCAATGCCTGGGGACGTTATCACAACGGCCCGTTTGTTTTCGATTACGAGCCGAAGATGAAGTTCTCGAAAATCAAAGACGGCCTGGCCAATACGATTTTTGTGGGCGAGATGGACTACGGGTTGGAGAACTATTACTGGCGTGGCACCACCGAAGTGCGTGGCGGTGTCGTGCAGTGGCCGATTGGCTATCCGGGTTACTCGATTGCGTGCACCGTCGGCGTGTTCAATGCGGATCGATTGATCACCGGCTTTAACGAGTACATGACGTTCCGCAGTGATCATCTCGGGGGTGCGCAGTTCATGATGGGCGACGGTTCGGTAGACTTCTACAGCGAGTCGATGCACGCCGGTGTGCTGGACGCCTTAGCGACCCGGCAGGGCTCGGAGGTGATTCGTGTTCGTTAACCATCGCTTTTGTTTGCTGGCCGGAGGGGCACTCTTATTGACCGGATTTTGCGCAGGTTG
>CAJHYY010000306.1_pt1 | contig 12039 bp, 7 predicted proteins | sample 9198861 | NCBI WGS metagenome assembly CAJHYY01 (sample SAMEA7708377, study PRJEB35096) | sediment metagenome | biome: marine neritic benthic zone biome [ENVO:01000025]; feature: sediment [ENVO:00002007]; material: shallow marine sediment [ENVO:03000034] sea grass bed [ENVO_01000059] ... | reverse complement strand
ATAACAAGATACTGACTGTTAGTAATACAGAGAGAACGCAGAGTTCCAGTCGCTTTTCCTGGCTCGGTGCAGACCTTATCCTGTCAGCTTGTCAGCACCAGAGCATTTACAAGAGGATCAGCTATGCGATACGGTTCGGCCCTGATATTCGGCAGTCTGCTAGCGGCGACGTTCGGCGGAACAGTGATGGCGGAGGACGGCATTCGGCCGGGCGACCGTATTGTGTTCCTGGGAGATTCGATCACGCAGGCGGGTGCTCGTCCGGGCGGCTACGTCGCGCGCGTTAACGAAGCGATCCAACAGCGACTGCCGGACGCCAAGATCGAGGTCGTGGGGGCCGGGATCAGCGGGAACCGGGTGCCGGATCTGGAAAAGCGGCTGGATCGCGATGTCTTGTCCAAGAAGCCCTCCGTGGTCGTGATCTATATCGGGATCAATGATGTCTGGCATTCCACGCGAGGTCGTGGCACTCCGAAGGAGGAATTCGAAGCTGGCCTGCGACGAGTGATCGGTCGTATCCAGGATGGCGGAGCGCGAGTGATACTGTGCACGCCGAGCGTGATCGGTGAAAAGACCGATGGCTCGAATCAGTTGGACGGGATGTTGGACGAGTATTCGGACATCAGCCGCAAGGTTGCCCGCGAGACTTCTTCTCAGCTGCTTGATCTCCGCCAGATGTTCCTGGCACATCTGAAGCAGCATAACCAACAGCAGAATGCCAAAGGCATCCTGACATCCGATACGGTTCATTTGAATGCTGCCGGTAACGAGTTCGTAGCAACTTGCATGCTGAAAGGACTAGGAGTGGATGCACCCGCGGAAAAATTATTGCGTCACGTGGTCTTGTTTAAGTTCAAAGACACTTTGACCAAAGAACAAGTCAAAGAGGTTGAACAAGCATTCGCCGGGTTGCCCAAAAAGATCAAAGAGATCGCTGATTTCGAATACGGGACCGACGTGAGCGTCGAGAACAAGGCTGAAGGATTCACTCATTGCTTCGTGGTCACCTTCAAATCCACGGCCGATCGTGACACGTATCTGCCACACCCGGCACATCAGGAGTTTGTGAAGCTGGTCGGCCCACGACTGGATAAGGTGTTGGTGGTCGACTACTGGACGAAAGACTGACGTCGCAAACGCCGCCTTGATCGAGCTTGCGTATGCCTTTCACGCTGAGAGATATCGTTCTGGGTGGGGTACTGCCTTTCCTGGCGTCCGGACTGGTTTTCTTTTTTTTGCAAAACAACCAGTTCGGGCGACGTCGCGCAGCGTGCTACGCGGTAGGTGTCGGCTTTGTCCTTGGGTATTTCCTGCTGGGATTGGGACCTCTGGTCCCCACACAACATTGGCACTGGTTGCCTCATTTGTTGGTGCTGGCAGGCTTGTTTGGTCCGTTGCTGGATCGCGAACAGAGTCACTGGATTGACCGGGCGTTGTTATGCGGAATCCATTGTGTGTTTCTGGCATTCCTGTTGGTGCCGGCCTGGCCGACACTGGATGAAGTGCGTGTGCGGCATTGGCTGTATCTGGGCGCTGGCGCCTGGGCATGGATGATGTTGATGTTGCCTTTGGCCCGCATTCAGTTGGGACCTCTGTTTGCCTTGCTGTTGGGTGCGACTTTAGTCTCGGCCGGCGTCGTGGCTGCGGCCTCCGGCAGCTTGCGGTTCATGCAGTTGGTCACGTTGGCAGCCACGGGATTATTTGGCTGCGGAGCGACGATGCTGATCTTTCACAAAAAGGCATCCATCGATCTGGGCATTCCCCTGATTGCCACCGTGCTTTGTGGTCTGCTGTACGTGGCCCGCGTCAATTCCTTTAGCGAGGTGCCGTTATATAGCTATTGGCTTCCCGCGGTAGCTCCGCTCGCGCTATGGCTGACGACGTTCAAGCCACTGGCCAAAATGGATCCGCGCGGGGTGGGATGTTTACGTCTGGCTGTGGTACTAATACCGCTGGGTATCGCCGTGTATTCGGCGCTGGCAGCGATGCCCACCGAGGAATGGTAGTCGAGTTGGATCCAACAATCAGTCCTAACTACTGACTGCGGCGAGGATACCCATGACCGAATCTTCCGGCGAAAAGGTCGCGCGTTTTCAAGCGGCCCTGGACGAATTCATTGAACGGCTGCGGCAGGATCGCTACATCCTGGCGGCGGTGCTGGTGGGAAGTTTGAATGAAGCCACCATCTGGCGGCGCGAATCCATGTTCCTGTGGGTGATCGAAGACGACGGCGTGACCAAGCGTCTGAGCAGCGACGGTAACGACGAACGCTTGTTCCGCACGCTGTGTGAAGACGGGATCAACATTCACGCTGAGTTGATTCCCAGAACGCGGTTTCGCCAAATGGTCGAGGGATCTTCGCGGACGGCTTTCTCGTGCAGCTTCTTCGCGGAACGGAAGCTGGTGTACTGCGACGAACCATCGATCGCCACCTGGTTCGAGCAAGCCAATCAAGCCGCCACCAAAGATCAGGAACGCGAACTGTTGGCGACGATGACCTGGGCGATCTACGCGCATCGATCGGCTGACAAAACGCTCCGCATCAAGGGTGATCTGGGTTTGGCCCAGCAGGACGTGCTGTGCGCCGCGCACGCTCTGGCGGCCATCGAGATCATCCGCGCGGGACAGGTCTACGAAGAGGAAGCGATTTACAAGGCACTCGAGATCAATCCCGATCTGTTTCAAACCATCTATGTGGACATCATTGGCTCGAAAAAGAAGAAGGCGCTCGAATCAGCGGTCGATGCCATCAACGAGTACTTGGAGCAACACGCCAACACGTTCTTGAAACCGTTGCTGCAGTATTTGAAACGTCAACAACGGATGGTGCCACTGACCGAGTTGTCCGAACAGTTCGCTTTCACCCAGTTGTACCCGTGGCACCTCGAAGCGGCATGCGAATGGTTGGAGCGCAAAGGGCGACTCGAAAAGTTATCCACACCCTTCAAGCTCACTAAGAAGAGCCGCGAAGAAGTGGAAGAGCCCGCTTATTTCTTTGACCCGACCTGACGTCGAGCGCCTTTGCCCACGAGGAAGCCGGGATGCGAACCACCATCGAAGTGCAAGGGGCTCGTGAAAACAACCTTCGCGACGTCACGTTGGAAATCCCGCGCGACCAGTTGGTGGTGGTCACGGGAGTCAGTGGATCAGGAAAGTCCAGCCTGGCCTTCGATACCGTGTATGCGGAGGGCCAACGACGACTGTTGGCGTCCATGTCCTCATACGCCAAGCGTTTTGTCAGCCAGTTAAAGAAGCCCGATGTGGATTTTGTGAACGGGCTGTCGCCCGTGATCTCGATTGATCAAAAGACCGTCGGCAGCAATCCACGCTCGACCGTGGGCACGATGACCGATATCTCGGATTACCTACGGATGCTGTTCGCCACGATGGGCACGCCACACTGTCCCCTGTGCGGCGACGTCATCCCGACTCGATCGCCCTACCAGATGATGGAACGAGTCCTTTCACTTCCCGAGGGCACCGAAGTCGAAGTGCGCGCACCAGTCTTCAAAATCTATGGCGAAGACTACGAATACCTCTTCGAACAGATTCGCGTGAATGGCTATCGGCGAGCCTACATTGATGGGCAGCTGATGGACCTGGGCGAAGAGATTGAGGTCGAAGAAGATCAGGACTGCCGTGTCGAAGCATTGATCGATCGGTTTTTTGTCGATAGTTCGCTGGACAAACAGATCGTCACGTCACTCGAACATGGGCTGAAACTTGGCGACGGTTTTCTAAGCTTCCATGTGCTCGACAAAAAGTTTGACAGCCGGCGGAAAAAGAAATTCTTCAAAGACTTTGGTTGTCACGAACATCATGTGGTTGCCGGTGAACTACACCACGGCCAGTTCACCTTCAACGATCCCGAGGGAACGTGTCACACTTCCAGTGGCATCGGCACCTCGATGCGCTGCCATCACACATTATTGCTTCCTGATCCCACGCGTACGCTCCGCGATGGAGCGATCGTACGCGAAGCGTTCAATAACGATAAGAACTCATGGGGCGGTCGGCTGCTGAACAGCCTTTCGCTGCACTACGGGTTCAGTCTGGATGTTCCCTATCAGGATTTGCCGGAGGACGTGGTCGATATCCTGCTTCGCGGGACTCGGGGCGAGAAGATCAAGATTCGCGTACCCGAAGATGCGCGGCAAGGTCAACAACATGAAGGAAAGGAAATCAAATTCAGCGGTGTGATCACGCAGATCGAGCACAACTACCATTGGTATCGCAAACAGGGAAAGTCGTACGCAGGATTTGACGAATATCTGAAGAAGGTGATGGTCGAGTACGACTGTCCCGAATGCGACGGTGCTCGCATCAAGCGCGCCAGACAGCTGGTCGAGATCGACGGCTGCAACATTCACCAGGTGGGTGAAATGCACCTGGAAGAACTGCGCACTTTTCTTCATGGATTGAAGCCCAGCGAACGCCAGCAAGCCGTTGCCCAGATCATCATCCGCGAAATCACCGGACGCCTGGACCTGTTGATCGATATCGGACTGGATTACCTGAACCTCAACCGCCGCTCGGGCACACTCTCGGGAGGCGAGTCGCAGCGCATCCGTCTGTCGTCGCAGATCGGATCGGGACTGATGGGGATGCTCTACGTTTTGGACGAACCCAGCATCGGCTTGCACCCCAAAGACAATGTGAAAATGATCAAGACGCTGCAGCGTCTGCGTGATTTGGGAAACACGGTGATCGTGGTCGAGCACGACGAGGACACCATCCGTGCCGCCGACCATATGATCGAGATTGGTCCCGGACCAGGAATTCATGGCGGTACGATTGTTGCCAGCGGACCGTTGAAGAAGGTCATTAAGGACAAGAGCTCGGTGACGGCGGATTATCTAAGCGGGCGCCGGGCGATCAACCTACCCGTGGAACGCCGTCGCCAGAACGGACAAAGTCTGCTGGTGAAGGGAGGACGGGAAAACAACCTGGCCGACGTGGACGTCGAAATCCCGCTCGGCATGTTCGTGTGCATTACCGGCGCTTCGGGATCAGGCAAGAGCTCGCTAATCCACGAGATCGTATTCAAGAAAATGTACGCGCTGTTGTACGACAGTCGCGTCCTTTCCGGCGACCACGACGAACTGCTGGGTCATGAACACGTCGACGATGTGATCAACATCGACCAATCTCCCATCGGACGCAGTCCACGATCAAACCCGGCCACGTACATCGGCTTTTACGACAACATTCGCAAACTGTTTGCCGCCACCGAAGAAGCGAAAGCCCGCGGCTACACGGCGTCGCGATTCAGCTTCAATGTCAAGGGAGGTCGCTGCGAGGAATGTGGTGGCGAAGGAACCATCGTCACCAAGCTGTCCTTCATGCCCGACGTCGAAGTCACCTGTCCGACATGCAAAGGCGCACGCTACAACCAGGACACACTGGACGTCACCTACCAGGGCAAGAATATCTCCCAGGTGCTGGAGATGTCGATCGAAGACGGTGTCGAGTTCTTCAAGGATCAGCGAGCCACCTGTCGCAAACTCACCGTGCTCAACGAACTGGGACTCGGTTATCTAACCATCGGGCATCCATCGACCATCCTCTCGGGTGGCGAAGCGCAGCGCGTCAAACTGGCCAGCGAACTGGGGAAGCTGAAACGCGGCAAACACAACTTGTACATCCTTGACGAGCCCACCACGGGATTGCATTTCGCGGATATCGATCGCTTGCTGGAAAGCTTGAATCGACTCGTGGAAAGCGGTCATTCCGTGGTGGTGATCGAACACAATCTGGATGTCATCAAAACCGCCGATTACATCATTGACTTGGGGCCGGAAGGCGGCCACAAGGGCGGGCAATTGTTGGCCTCCGGTACTCCCGAAGATGTGGCTGCCAGCAAGCAATCTCACACAGGACGATTCCTGGCGAAGATGCTGGGGGAGTAAGTTCACCACAGAGGAGCAGAGTCCTCCGTGTCTCTGTGGTGAGCTCTACTGAGGATCGTCCAATGCCCGCGGCGGCGGAACGTCGGTGTTGGCCGGCGGCTGGATCTCTTCCATCTGCTCCAGCTCATCCACCAGCTCGACCTCATTACCGGCGCGCTGCACGTAACGTCCGGCGGCGACGGTCGGTGCTTGACGCGACATGTGCTGTCGCAGTGCAGCCGGACGGCGCCGCGATTCCAGTTCGGCAGCGTCGCGATAGGCGTGGGCAGGCCAATCGGCTTCCGACAGGAACACCTGGTTGTAATCCAGCAGCGAGCCCTTCTGCAGATGCACTTCTTTGATCGCTCGAGCGTACTCGGCAACCGACCGATAGTATTGTGACTCGGCATCGCACAACCGTCGCTGGCCATCCAGTTCCAGCTTGATGCGCAGTGCCTGCTGATTGGGTTCCGGCTCTTGAGCGCGAATGGCTTTCAGCTGTTCGAGCGCTGCTTGTCGGCGATTGTAAGTGCTTTGTGCCACCGTGTAGGCACGGGCCATTTCGCCGTATGCGGAACTCAGGTCGTGGGTGATCGCGTTCTGTTGTTCCTCGAGCACCGCTTTTTCTCGCACCAGATTCAATTCGGCGTATCGCACCGAAGCGTTGGCTTGGCGAAACCCAATCGGGATGTCCACTTCCAGGCCCATCTGCCATTCCTGAAAATCACCCGACGTCAAATCCATCCAGGCGTTGTCGAATCGTGGGCGACCACCGCGGCGTGACGCTGCCAGGTCTTTTCCAAAGCCCCGCCAGCGATAGCGGCCAACAACATCCACGCGCGGCAGCAAGTAGTTCTTGCTGGCCAGCAGTTCCATTTCACGACGTTTGATCAGCCATTGCTGACGACGAAGTTCGGGACGGCGAACGTGGGCTTCCGATACGATCTCGTCCCACTGAAACTTGACTTCGGCCAGAGGTGGATCATCTGCGGGTCGCAGAAGACGCTTGTCGTTAATCGGCACGCCCATCAAGTAGCGCATCCGTCGCTCGTTGGCCAACACACCGCCGCTCGCTCGAAAAGCTTCCGTGCGGGTTTTCTCGAGTGGGTTACCGGCCAGCGCGTTCTGCACATCGATTTGGAAACGATAGTATTGTTCGCGAGCTTGAGCCTCGAATTCCGCTTCACCTCCCGGCAGTCCTTCGTCGTTCCAGGCCTTGATGATCCGCCAGGTTTCCAATGCCAGATCCCGGCATTCAATCTTGGCGTCCAGGTCTCGGTAGGCGTAGTACAACTCCCAGTAGGCGTCTTCGACGTCACTCACCAGATCGCGAACACCGATTTCGAATTCGGCAAGCGTGATGTCGGTGTTGATCCGGGCAACAACGACGCCTCGCGGCAGACCAGGCTCGCCGTTAGGGCCGGCGATGCGGTTGTATTCGACTCCCGCGCCCTGGAGTAAGGGCTGACGCAATTCGCCTTCGATCTTGGTCGTCCAGGCACTGCCGAACACGTTGCCCGGCGCATTGTTGGCATCGTAGTCGGCCGTGTGCCGAATCACGAAGTCACCACCAAACGCGTTGCGTTTGGCAATTTCGGCGTCGAACACGCCCAGGTCTTGTTGGAATATTCGCGTGCCGCCGCCGAGAAACACGTTGTTCACAGCTCGGTCGTTCTTTTCAAAAAATGCGTTGGCCGCGAAAGACGCGTCGAATTCACTCAGTGCTCCATCTACACCAAACTGCGGGTGAGTTTCGCGGATGGCCGGATCCATCACCGTGCGGACACTATCGGGCGCATTCAATAACGTGCCGCCCAGTTCGCGAAGCACCTTCGAATTGCTCAGCGAAGTCCGGATCACTTCTTCGAGGGTGATCATTCGTGCCGGCGGTAACTCGTCGGCCGAGATCGTAATTGGCGTCACTGGATCGATCGTTTGCGGATCGGCCAGCGTATGCACATCTGGGTAGTCGATTTCCAGGCTCGCGGCCGTCAACGGGCCCAGCGCCTCTTCGGTAATCGGTTTCGGTCGAGCCGGAACCAGGCAACCGCACAGCGCAACGCAGGTCAGCGGCAGCAGTAAGCTGCCGTAAATCAGCCACGTTTTGCGAGTACGGAGTTTCATGAGTCGCTACCATGAGCTGTGGAGCTGCGCCTGGAGCGCAGCTACGTTCGATGTCTACATCGGATCGATAGCCGCTAATCTCGATTTATTCCGCAAAAACAGCGCAAAAAGAAAACTCGTTGTAATCGTAAAACTCGATTCGCATTCGCTAGTTTGCCGAGTCGTCTCCAGCTTGCTGCTAGCATCGTCGTTATACTGGAGCTGATTCCTCTTCTTTTCAGCATCTCGTCCTCGATGAACCCGCATCACTCTGATTCGAACCAGCGCGCCAACCAGGTTTCCGATACCTGGGCCGATATCGAAGCGCTCGTTCAGCAAGTGGTCGCCATCTCTGACGGGCGCGTTGCGCGTTCTGACTTCGAACAGCAACTGGTTGCCGCCGCAATCCAGTCGGTCGGCGGCGTGGGCGGAGCGTGGTGGGACGATGTCGATGGTTCACCACGGCGCAGGTGCCAGTGGACGTATGAATCGGACGGCATTGAGGAAAACACCGAACTCATTCAGCACGTGATGTTATCAGGGCAACCTCGGATCTCTTGTGCTGAGGGAACGGATACTTGGCTGCGACTACTGCAGCCAATCCTCGTCGATGATCGAATCGAAGTTCTGGAAGTCGTCCAGCGGCCGATCAAAGATCCCGAATTGCAAACGGGTTACCAGCAGACGGTTGGTTTGTTCGCCGAATTGGCGGGCCGCCATCCCGACGACGATGTGTCGGGGCAGGGAAACTGGCAGCTGTTCCTGGATGCGTTGTGGAGTGATCTTGATTTGGCGAAGGTTGCATACACGATTGCAAACGATGGCAGGACTTTGCTGGGATGCGATCGCGTGACGGTGATGGTGCCCGACCGTCGCGGTATGCGAATGATCGCCATGAGCGGCGTCGAACAGGTGAATCGCAACGCGGATTCGGTCCGCGAGGCCACTCAACTGGCCGAACTGATCGCGCAAACGGGAGACGTATGGTGCTGGCCTGAGGACGAGTCGTGGACGGCCGAGATGGATGAGACCGTCCAGCGTTACTTGGACCTGGCCCACGCAACGCAAATTCAGTGCATCCCGCTCTTGCGTCCGGGCAACCTGCAGTCGCTATCGGGTGTCTTACTGGTTGAATCGTTCGGTGATCCAACCGCTGATCTGCGCAAGAGCGAACAAGGTTCACTATTTATCCATCAGAGCGCATTGGCGCTGCACCATGCTCAATCGCTGCAGCACAATCAACTGGCTCGACTTGGGCAGTGGTGGCAGCGGCGAACACGTGCGTTTCCCAGCCCTTGGAAGACGATCATCGCGCTGGTGGTGTTGGCGGGCTTGTTGTCGGTGGCGTTGATGCCGGTGGACTTCAAGATCCAGGCGAGCGGAACGCTTCAGCCGGAACACCGGCAACGGATATTCGCTCCGGACACTGCCGTCGTGCACGAAGTGATGGTCCGTCACGGCGAGATCGTCGCCCAGGATCAATTGTTGTTGAAAATGCGAGACGACAAGTTGAATCTGGATCGGGCGCGTGTCGACGGCGAGATTGCCACGTTGGATAAGGAACGCAAGGCGATCCAGGCAACCCGCTTGCAGATGGCTCCGGCGACGACCGCCGAAAAAGAAGAGTTTGATCGTCTGACGACCAAAGAGGAACAGTTGCAACGGCGGATCGACGAATTGCAGCATGAAGTTCGTATTTTAGAAGAAGTATCCAACACGCTGCAGGTAAACAGCCCGATGGCTGGACAAGTGCTGACGTGGGAAGTTGACGATCAGTTGAAGCAACGGCCGGTCGACCGTGGTGATCTGTTGATGACGATTGCCGATACCAACGGCCCGTGGCAGCTGGAACTCGAAGTATCGGACCGTGACATCGGCTACGTCCTGAAAGCATATGAAGACCGACGCACGCTGCGTGTCGACTACTTTCTGCCGATGCAACCAGAACGAACACGGTCCGGATCCATCCGACGTATTGGCGTATCCGCCCGAACCGACGCGGACCAACAGCTGACATCCGTGCCGGTGATCATAGAAGTAGGTGGCAAGCAAGGCGATCGTCGTGCGGGAGCGTCCGTGGTTGCCAGAATTGACTGCGGTAAGCGGCCGCTGGCATACGTGTGGAGTCGTCGGTTGATCGACACACTTCGTGCGCGTTGGTTTTAACGACCATCCGCAAATAGAATCTCAGCCTTAAGTGGCGTATGGGGAGTTTTTCAATGCAATTGACTCTGTGGTTCGCTGCGATGTTAAGCACCGCGCTGGGATCTGCGGATGATGAGATTCGAGTAAGCGTGGCTTTGTTGAAACCGATCGCGGAAGTCGAAGTGCCCGCGGGCGAGTCAGGCATGTTGACGGCTCTGGCGGTTAAGGAGGGACAGCGCGTAAAGCGAGGCCAGGTGCTTGGGGCAGTTGACGACGAAGAAGTGCTCATTCAGCTGGAACAGACCGAAGTCGAACTGGCTGACGCCGCGCTGCTTGCTCAAGATGAAACCGAGATTGAGCTGATGCTGAAGGAGCTTGAAATCGCCGAAGCCGAACACCAACGGGCCTTGGATTCGGCCGATCGATTTGCCAAGAGTGTCACAGAATCGGAAATCCACCGTTTGCAGCTGTTGGTCGAACAATCCAAATTGCGTGTTCAACAGGCCAGGCGGAAGCACGCATCCGCTCAGCATGCGTTGGCCTTGAAGCAGGCTGAAACCAAGCTGGCCAAGCTGAAGGTGACACGCCGACAACTTCATTCACCCTTGGATGGGCAGGTCGTTCAGGTGTACTCCCAGCAGGGAGAATGGCTGCAGCCAGGGCAAAGTGTGGTTCGTGTTTTGAATGCGGATCGGCTGAAGGCCGAAGCATTCCTGCCGGCCGATGATTTACCGGCGGATCTCACTGGACATCCGGCTCGACTGGAGTTCCGTCGTCAGGGAGAGCCGCAGACCGTCTCGGGTCAGGTGACTTTCGTGAGCCCCGAATTGAATGCGGTCAACGGTCAGGTGCGAATCTGGGCCGAATTCGAGAATAAGGACGGTGTGTTGCGACCCGGGATGCAGGTCGAGTTGGTCATTCAAAGGTCCAAGCTCCCACAACGGTAAATGTCGCGACCAGCATTGGAACCCGAGTTGACTTCGACCGCAGCGCTGAACATTCAGCGTCGCCGCGACCTCATTGTGGACGTGACGCGCACCGGGGGCCAACGGGTCTGGAACGTCAAAGACCCGGTAACCCTCAAGTACTATCAACTGCGTGAAGAAGAGTATTTTCTATTCGAAATGCTCGACGGAGGTGTGGGCATCGAAGCGTTGCAGCAGCAGTTCCAGCAACGTTTCGCACCGCGGCGAGTGTCGGTCCATCAGATCCGCTCTTTCCTGGCGATGCTGCATCGTGAGGGTCTGGTGAACGTTGACGTGGTGGGGCAGGGCGAGGTACTGCTCCAACGCCGTACCGACAGCCGACGTCGCGAATGGACACAACGTTTGCTTGGTGTGCTGGCGATCCGTTTTCCCGGAATACAACCACGTCCTTTGCTGGATGCACTCGAACCCTGGACACGTTTTCTGTTTCATCCGCTGATGTTGGTTGCGGGATTGCTGCTGGTTCTGGGCGTAGGTGGTTTCGCGCTGGCTCGTTTCGACGAAGTGTTGGCCCGCTTACCATCGCTGGTCGAGTTAGCACAGCCAGGCTACGTGCTGGCCTTCATCGTGGCTCTGGTTGTGATGAAGTTGGTTCACGAGTTGGCTCACGCGCTGACCTGCCGGCGACAGGGTGCTGAATGCCACGAACTGGGCCTGCTGCTGCTCGTATTCACGCCTTGCCTGTACTGCGACGTGACCGATGCCTGGATGCTTCCGAAGCGGTGGCAGCGTATCGCCGTCAGTGCCGCAGGCATCGCCACCGATCTGGTGATTGCCGCCTTGGGATTCGTCATCTGGTGGAACACGCAGCCGGGCTGGATCCATCAGTTGGCGCTCAGCGGATTCCTGTTGGGTTCCGTGGGCTCGTTGGCTATGAATGCCAACCCGCTGATGCGATTCGACGGTTATTACATCTT
>CAJHYY010000125.1_pt1 | contig 12147 bp, 8 predicted proteins | sample 9198861 | NCBI WGS metagenome assembly CAJHYY01 (sample SAMEA7708377, study PRJEB35096) | sediment metagenome | biome: marine neritic benthic zone biome [ENVO:01000025]; feature: sediment [ENVO:00002007]; material: shallow marine sediment [ENVO:03000034] sea grass bed [ENVO_01000059] ... | reverse complement strand
CTGTCACCCCCGCCCACGCGGTCCAATATTTCGAGATGCGCACGGTGCACGGCTTCATAGAAGTTCCCGTCCGACCAACAGATTGCTCCCCAGGAGTTTCGCGTGGCGGATAAGACTCCGCGAAGAGTCGTCGCCACCAGTTTGAAATTCGGATAGGCAGCGACCGCCGTCTCGATCATCTTGCGGAACGCACCGGTCGGCAACTGTTTCATCTCTGCATCGAGACCTTCGACCTCGAAGCCCAAACATGCTGTGAAGTCTTCTTCGTTCCCAATCATCACATCCACGTAGGGCGCGACCGCCCGATTGACTGATCGAGCCTTATCCAGGCCGCCGATACTCTGCCACAGCGAAGGGCGGTAGTTCAGGTCGTAGGAAACCACGGCTCCGTGTCGAGCGGCCGCTTGCACAGCTTCAATCGTCAATTCCGCAGTCGCATCGGAAAGCGCCGCAAAAATACCGCCTGTATGAAACCAGCGCACGCCACGCTGGCCGAAAACGACATCCCAGTCGACCGATCCAGGTTCCATTTGTGAGGCGGCCGAATTGCCACGATCTGACGTTCCTCGAGCGCCGCGAATCCCAAAACCGCGTTCGGTAAAATTCAGTCCGTTGCGTGCCGCACGGCCAATTCCATCAAAGGGCTTCCACTCGATCAAAGACGTATCCACCCCCCCCTGCAAGATAAAGTCTTCGATCAATCGACCGACCTCGTTATCCACCAGTGCCGTCACCAACGAAGTGCGCATGCCGAAACAGCGCCGCAGCGCGCGGGCAACGTTGTATTCGCCTCCGCCTTCCCAAACAGCGAATTGTCGCGTGCTACGCACGCGACCTTCACCGGGATCCAGCCGCAACATCACTTCGCCCAGCGACACCAAATCAAACTCGCAGGAATCGCTGGACTTCAGTGAAATCGTGTCGTTCGCCATCAATGAACCCCCGTCGCGAATTGCGACTGAAATCTACGATACGCTAGGCCCGTACCTGGCGGACCAGGTCGCAGGTCTCGGTCACCAGCGTTTCGATTCTGTCAAACTCTCCCGCCTCAATCAGATCCGATTTGACCATCCAACTTCCTCCACAGGCCACCACGTTGGGCATTGACAGGTATTGACTGAGATTGGCGGGAGAAATTCCGCCGGTGGGCAGGAAGCGAATCTGGCCGTAGGGGCCCTGGTATGCCTTGAGTGTGTTGGTACCACCCATTGCTTCGGCGGGGAAAAACTTGACCGTTTGCAAATTGAGCTCCAACGCCATCTCCAAATCAGTGGGTGTTGCAACTCCGGGAAAGACTGGCACGTTTTCGTCGATGCACCAAGCGACCATCTTGGGGTTCATTCCTGGCGACACAATGAAGCTTGCACCGGCGTCAACTACCTGCTTCGCTTGTTCGACACGGTGCACCGTACCAGCGCCGACCAGCAGGCCTTCTCGTTGCGCCAATTCGGCAATCGCTGCCAGTCCAGCCTCCGTGCGTAAGGTAATTTCAGCACAGGGCAGACCACCCGCCGTCAGCGCGTCGGCAAGTGGTGCGGCGCTGGCGGCCGACCGAATGGCGACCACAGGCACCACCCCCAGACTTTCAATCTGATCAACCTTTTCATCCATTCTTGATCACCCGATGTTTTCGACCCCAACACCGGCCCTATCCTAATGGGCGGTGGAACCTGATGGAAACTGGAGTACCTCCTCACCCGGCGGATATGATGTTGTCACTGGTAGGGGTAGAACAAGGGATGCCGTGGACCGCGCCGATGGTGGCGCAGTCGGCGAGCCACAACGTGACTCTCGCCTGGTTTGAGCCCGATTATGATCATGCGACTGATGTGCGGTTTGTTGATACTCACGTCGGCTATAGTTGTCTCCGCCAGGCCAGCCAGGGCTGATGAAGACGAAACTCTCCGCGTCCTGGGCCCGGCCTCTGCAAAACTCGCGACGGACTACATGCTGCAGCAAATCAAGCTGCAATACGATCAGCGCCGGCAAAACGTCGAGCGGGCTTACGCGTCGCGAGAATCGCTTAAGGAACATCAACACGATCTGCGCCGGCGGTTGCAACAGCTGATTGGCACGCTGCCTGAACGCACTCCATTAGTACCGCGCATCACAGGCACGATCGAAACGGACGACTATCGCATCGACAACTTGATCTTTGCCAGCCAACGGGGCGTGCTGGTGTCGGCCAACCTTTACGTTCCTCACGGAAAGGGGCCCTTTCCCGGCGTGCTCGTTCCCTGTGGCCATTCTGGTTTGGGTAAGGCTTACGCTGCCTACCAGTCGGTGGCAATCTTGCTCGCACGTCACGGCTTCTTGACGCTGGTTTACGACCCGTTGTGCCAAGGCGAGCGACGGCAGTCGCATACACCGGTTCGGCACATGGGTACGCGACATAAGCTACTGAATGTGAACTCGCTGCTGGTAGGCAGGACCTTTGTTACTTACTCGCTTTGGGATGGCATTCGGGCGATTGATTATTTGCACAGTCATCCACTTTGCGATCGTAGCAAGCCGGTCGGTGTGACCGGCAATTCGGGCGGCGGCGCTCAAACTATGTATCTGATGGCCTTCGACGATCGTGTGGGCCCAGCTGCACCGTCATGTCACATCACTACGCTGGAACGAAACTTCATCCTGGGTGGAGCGGGCGATGGTTGCCAATCACCGCCATACACGGGCTCACTGGGTTTCGATCATCCCGACTTTTTCGTCATCCGCGCCCCTCGGCCATCGATCATTCTGGCCGCAGAAAAGGATTACAAGGACATTGTGTTCACGCGCAAAACCCATGCCGAGGCTCGTGGCGCTTACGAGCTGTTGGGCGCGGGTGACCGAATCGACATGTTTGCTTTCGACGACCAACATGCATTCAGTTTGCCTCGCCGGCAGGCAGCCGTTCGCTGGATGCGCCGCTGGTTGAAGGGTGAAGATGCAGCGGTGGTCGAAACTGAGGCCAAACTGCATACCGCCGCCGAATTAAGGGTCACTCGAACCGGTCATGTCATTGACGAAGACCACGCCCGTTCCATTCCCGAATTGAATCTGGCGCACGCACGCGCCCTGGCAGCCGCACGCAAGCAGTTTCGTGACAACTGCACTTCGTGGCCTAAGTCCGTATCGAAGTTACTTGGTCTGGAAGCGCCTGGTCCAACACCGCGCATTGTGCGCAAACAGGTTGTCATGCGAGAAGGCGTCCGCATTCACAAATGGGAACTCCATGCGGATGGTGAACCTGTCATCCCGGCCTTACATTTTCAAAAGGCGAACAATGCAGAACCGCAGGCATGGACTCTCATCGTCGACGGACGCGGAAAGCATGTTGAAGCACGATCGGACGGCGAGATCCTGGCCCTGGTCGCTGCCGGGCGCACCGTACTCAGTATCGACGCCCGTGGATTCGGCGAGACGGCCGACCCAGCGGGCGCGGCGCCCTACGCAACTGGCGATCATCGCCTGGCAATGTGGGCGCTTCATCTTGGTCGCCCCCTGCTTTCGCAACGAGTCACCGACGTGTTGAACGCGGTGGATGCCATCAACCAATCCGGCAACGTCTCGGATCTGGAACTCATTGGCATTGGCAAAGGGGGCCCCGTGGCCTTGCATGCGGCGATTGTCGATCAGCGTATCGACCGCGTGCGCGTGCGCGACTCCATCTCCAGTTGGATCGACGACGTGGTGCGACAACCGGCCGCGACAAATGTCATCGGACATGTCATTCCCGGGATCCTGAAGTCGTACGATCTGCCAGACCTGGTCGAAGTCTTGGGCGACCGCCACGTCGAAGATCAGTGGCTCGCCGCAAAGCAACCAAACACCATTCGCATTGCCGGAATCGTTGCCAAATGGGTTCGTGGCGACAAACAGGCCAACTACGCTCGAGTTGAACCGATGATCCGTGAGGCGGCGAAAAATGGAGCAGACATCGTGTGCACCACCGAATGTTTCCTGGACGGATACGCCATCGCCGACAAATCGATTCCGTTGGAAAAGTACCGCAGTTTGGGTGAACCGATTCCATCGGGAACTTACTGCAAGAAGCTGAAGTCTTTGGCGCAAGAGCTCAAGGTTCAAATCGTAGCCGGAATGTTAGAAGCCGATGGCGGATTTCGTTACAACACGGCGATCATGATCTCTCCCGAAGGCAAGCTGGTCGGCAAGTATCGAAAACAGCACTTGGGCCACGAATCCGTGCGTAACACGCCAGGAGACCATTCGACCGTATTCTCGACGGCGCACGGCAACCTGGGGGTGATGATCTGCGCCGACCGTCGTTTTCCAGCCATCGTCAATCGTTTCGTCGACAACGGAGCCGACTGGTTGATTTGCCCGTCGGGCGGCATGTTCGGACCAGACAGGAACGACCCGATCGTTCAGGCACGATCACGCGAGACCGGCAAATACATCGTGTTCGTCCATCCCGCCGAGTTTCTTGTCACCGCACCCAATGGTTCGATCGCCTCGCGCACCATCCTGGGTGATCGTCTGCTGGTGACAAAAAGCGAACGAGACACGGCCGTTGATAGTCGGCGGGTGTTCTACTTCGATTTACCATCCAAAGTCGTTGGATCGAAACCCACTGCGCGCTGAATCGCGTCAGCAGTTGTCGCGTTGCGAGTGCCTTACGTATCATTCGCCGCGTCAATTGCTGCTGCGATGGCGTCCAGAAGATCGACCGGATCACACGGCTTTTCCATCATCAGCATGGCACCAAGCTCGTGCGCACGCTGTTCCAATTCGTGATCCTGAAACCCGGTAATCAAAAGCGTCGGCTCAGAACGATCAGACGCTGCCAGTTTCTCCATCAGTTCGATACCACTCATTCCCGGCAAGCGCACATCAATCACCAGACAACATGACCCCTGCGGGATGTCAGCTGCCAGGAACTGTTCGGCACTAGCGAAAGACTGAGTTTGGTACCGGTTGGCTTTCAACAAAGCCTCAATGGAGATACGGACGGCTTCATCGTCATCGACGATGTATACCACCGAATCAGACACCATGGCGGGCTGCCCCCTTGCTAATCGGCAATCGACGTGCACGCCCACCTGCCGTACCACGGCTCGCACACGCCCTTCTTAGCGGTCAGTATATCCGACGAGGGTCCCCGAGCCACTGTTTTTCGGGGGAATGCGGATTTCAATGAACCACAGAGAAGCAGAGTTGTGAGGGTCGTGGTCTGACCTAGGACTTCAGCACCCGGTCGAAGAGCGGAAAAGCGATGCGACCACTCCAGGCATGCCCACCCTCGAAGCGATCAAAATGGAGTTGATCCGCAGCATCCAGAGCCTGGTACGCACGCTGGAGCCGCTTTCGAAATACATCGTCCCAAGGTCGGACAATCAAACGATCCTTCGATCCTGTTTCCCAAACACAGGGTCGAGGCGCAATTAAGGATCCGATTTCGGAGTAATCGCCGAATTGCAACAACCCGGGAATCATCTGTGAACCACAACTGTGGCGCAGTGTCATCCGTTCCTGCATCAGGTTCAACGCTCCACTGACCGACGCCACTTGGATACGTGGATCAACTGCGGTCACCATCATCGTCATCCGACCGCCGTACGAGAGTCCGGCACAGCCGATTGCATCCCCATTTACCTCCTTGCGGCTCTGCAGCAAATTGATCGCCCAGCGAAGGTCTCGCAGATTGGCCGAGATGGGTAGTTTGCCCAACGCCTGCATGCGAACGAATGTCACCGCACAAGGATCTTTTCCACCGTAGCTGTCGCGACTGACTCGACGACCAAAGGGAATCATGCATGGGGCTACGACAACGTAGCCCCGTTCGGCGAACTGTCGTCCATAGTCATAGTTCGCCCGCTCGATCTGCTCGGCCGCGCCTTCGGCATCTCCACGGCCTACCACCGCGTCGTTTCCCAGTGGGCCGTGTCCGTGAATACACAGGACGCCCGGCACACGTTGATTCGGCTGAAGACCGGTGGGGATCAAGAGGTACACCGGTAGATTCGGCACTCCCTGCGCCTTCAACACCAGTTCGTGACGTACATACTTGTCGAATTCGACTCGGCTCTCCTCCACCGTGTTCCAGGAAGCGGGCGCAGACACATCTCCCAACAGCTGAAGCAATTTCTTGCGGAATTCCGCCTGCCAGCTACGACACTCATCGATCGTTGAACCCGCGAACAACATCGATAGTTTGGCATGTTGCATCGCGGCGGCCACATCGTCGTGCACTGTTCGCTTTGCCGGCTCTTGCGCAGTCGCCAGGCTGGTAGCACAGGTGCCAAACGCCACGCTTTGCAAACAGCGGCTAATGAACTCGCGTCGAGCTGATCCTGACTGTTGGTTCATGAGTCACCTACCTCGATCGCAATCCCAGATCAAAAGAAACAGCCGTGGGTCAGAACCCACGGCTGTTGATACATTTTAGACTTCAACCCGGGACACTCATTCACCTCCAGTGAGCGTCACAGGGATATCGGTGGGCACACTTGAACTTGGAATCCTTGGACAAGCGGACTCGCACAATTGCTTTGCCAGGACGCGCATCGCTGGGGACCCGAACTGGGCCGTGATACAACATCCCTCAGCAACGGAGGTCCAGGTTACTGGTCACCTCCTTCTGGCTGCCGGACTTGTCCGTGTAGACGAGGGTGGCGATTACCGATTCGTTACTCGGCAGGACGTGTTCCTGGAAGGCGCAAAAGGCACTGTGACCGACTCCCTCCAAGCCCAGAAACAGTTTCAGGTCCGAATCGCCGCCAATTGCGAGCGACGTTTCGTACCAAGCTTGAAATCGAAACGGACCGTCACCGTTAAACCAGATGATGGGTGCCTCTTCGACGGATTCGGCGAATCGCATGTAACCTTTACCTGGATCGACCGGATACCCGCCACCGATTTTGTGCTTGCCCTGCCACTTCAAGCTGAACATGTGTTGCGGCCGTGAGCCCTCCATGATCCGCAGCGAAAACTCTCGATGTTTCTCACCTGTATTAGGATCGATCAGCGTGGGACGCGTGAAGCGGTTGCTTCCGTTCTTGGTCACCCACCGCTCTTTGTCATCGGTCAAGTCGCCATCGCCGTTCAAATCGATGAACAACACGTCGTACTTGCCCTGTGCTCCGTTCGATTGATCCAACACCATCCACATTCGGGTCTCGGCTTTGGCTCCGAAGATACCCAAGGCGTAGAGCGGCTTGCCGTCGTAAATGGGCTGCTTACCAATCGTTCGTTTCACTTTTTCCAAGTCGTTGCCGAACGCCGAGGTCGACGTCAACATCGCCAAGGCAATCAGAGCTATCCCTAACCGCAATGCACCCATAGCCGCTCCCTTTCCTGAAGAGTTGGATTTTCGACTGCCGTCATTGTATCACGTGCTCCCTCTGTGCTCCCTGTTGCTCTGTGGTTCCTTTCCGAAAACCACAGAGAATGGAGAATCTCCGACCCGTTAGTGCCGCCCGCAAATCTCAAATACAATAATCATGGTCATCCTGCGTCCCATTGGGTTATCTAGTGAACCGCTGCGCTTTAGGTATCTTGGTCCTGCTCGCGCTGTTCCCGCGGCCAGCGTGGACAGACGACGACGATTTTCGAGAGCATGTGGCGCCGATTCTTCAGCGACGCTGTCTTAGCTGTCATAACGATGCTGACCCCAAAGGAGATCTGTCGCTGCAAACGGCGAAAACCGCGATGGCCGACGGGTACATCGATCCGGGCAAGCCTGACGACAGCCATTTACTGGAACTGATTACCCCGGTGAACGGTCGCGCCAAAATGCCTAAGGATGGCGATCCGTTGACCGCAGACGAAGTCGCCGCCATTCGCAAGTGGATCCGTAGCGGGGCATCATGGCCGCCCGGTTTGAAGCTCAAGGCTGCCGCCGTTTCGAATTTTGACTGGTGGTCGTATCGCCCCATTCAACGGCCGGCCGTTCCGCAACTGGACGATGCCTGGATACGCAACGCGATCGACGCCTTCATCCTTGAAACCCAACAACAGAAGGGACTCACCCATGCGCCGGAAGCGGATCGTGCGACGCTAATCCGCCGAATCACTTACGACCTGACCGGCCTGCCACCCACGCCGCAAGAGGTTCGTGCGTTTGTCGAAGATACTCGCCCGCAAGCCTACGAACGATTGGTCGATCGCTTACTGGCTTCGAAAGCCTACGGTGAACGTTGGGCTCGCCACTGGCTGGATGTGGTCAAGTACGCCGACACGTGTGGCTACGACAAAGACAAACTCCGGCCGCATGCCTGGCCGTACCGGGACTATGTCATTCGCTCTTTCAACCAGGACAAAGCGTACTCGCGATTCCTACAGGAACAACTTGCCGGCGACGTCCTGTTTCCTGGAGAACCCGACGGAATCCTCGGACTGGGATTCATCGCCGCCGGCCCCTGGGACTTCATCGGCCACGTTGAAGTGCCCGAATCCAAAATCGACGGCAAGGTGGCTCGCAACTTGGACCGTGACGACATGGTCTCCAACACGCTGAATACGTTTTGCAGCGTCACCATTCAATGCGCCCGCTGCCACAACCACAAATTCGATCCCATCACGCAGGAAGACTACTACGGATTGCAATCGATCTTTGCAGCCGTGGATCGTGCCGACCGTGCTTACGATCTCGATCCAGCCGTGGATCGTGAACGGCGATCGTTGAATGCAAAGCTTGCCGACCTGAATTCCAAACTGGCGACCTTGCAACAAGAGATGGAAATGGCCGGTGGAGCCGAATTGAAGGCGTTGGACGACCAGATAGCACGTTTGAAGGCTGCGCAACAGGTCAAGAAAGCGAGCGAGTTCGGTTACCACAGTGCTCTGGCGAAGATTCCCGACCAGGAAAAGTGGGTGACCGTCGATCTGGGCTCCGTCGCTACCGTAGCACAAATCGTTCTTCGTCCTTGCCATGATGACTTTGGCGGAATCGGCGCCGGCTTCGGGTTTCCCCTACGATTCAAAGTAGATATCAGCTCGGACAATCAAACCTGGCAAACGATCCATGATCGAACCCAGCAGACGGTTGCCAATCCAGGCTTGACGGCCTACGAAATCTCCAACCTGAACACGAGCGCTCGCTGGATCCGGATCACTGCCAACCAACTGGCACCGCGCCGCGGGGTGTACATCTTGGCGCTCGCCGAACTTCAAGTCCTGGATGCTGCCGGAAACAACCTGGCCAACGGTGCGAAGGTCACGGCGCTGGATTCCATCGAAGCTCGACCTCGATGGTCCAAGAACAACCTGACCGACAACCGGTGGGCGGTAGCGGGTGATCCCCGGGCCGCAGCCAACTTGCGCGAACTCGTCAAGAAGCGGGCAACGATTGTTAAGACCATCGAAACACCTCTGCGAGTCGCGAAACGCTACGACTGGCAGAAAGATGTCGAAGCCATCAAGAAGCAACTGGCCGATCTACCCGCGGGACGGATGGTGTACGCGGCTGCAACATCCTTTAAGGCGCAGAGTAATTTCAAACCCACTGAGGGCAAACTGCGTACGATCCACGTCCTGGCCCGCGGTGATGTACAACAACCTCAACAGCTCGCTCGACCGGCCATGCTGCGCTTGGACTCCCATTCCGATTCCTTGATTCACGCCGATGCGGAAGGTCAGCGACGTGCAGCACTTGCTCACTGGCTGGTTGATCAAAACAACCCGCTGGTGTGGCGGTCGATCGTCAATCGCATCTGGCAATACCACTTCGGCCAGGGCATGGTCGCCACGCCCAACGATTTCGGCCGCATGGGCGCTCGGCCGACCCACCCACGCTTGTTGGACTGGTTGGCGACTGAATTCCGCGACGGCGGTCAGTCGATGAAGCGATTTCACCGTTTGATCGTCACCAGCAGCACGTATCGCCAGTCGTCACGCTTCGTGGAAGCGAATGCAATGATCGACCAGGACAATCAGTTCCTCTGGCGGATGAATCGCCGACGACTATCTGCCGAGGAAATCCGCGACTCGATCCTAGCGGCCAGCGGAGCCCTCGATCGATCCACGGGCGGACCGGGTTACTATCTATTCGCCCTGGAGAAAACCGCACACTCGCCACATTACGAGTACCACAAATTCGACCCCTCCGATCCGGCCTCGCATCGACGCAGCGTCTACCGCTTCATTGTGCGATCGCAGCCCAATCCCTGGATGACCACTTTGGACTGTGCCGATTCATCACAAAGCACTCCGCGACGGACCGAAACGCTTACATCACTGCAAGCGCTATCGCTGTTGAATAATCAATTCAACCTCGTGATGGCGGAGCGGTTTGCCGCGCGACTTGAAGCCCAAGCCGATACTGTGCACGACCAGGTAGGGCTGGGAATTGCGTTGGTAACGCAACGCGAACCACAGGCGGACGAACAACGAGCACTGGTGGCGTACGCCGAAACACATGGCTTGGCCAACTTGTGCCGGATTCTATTTAACTTGAGCGAATTCGTTTATCTGGATTAACCGAAGTCACCCGGGTATGTGACCCACCATGCTAAATCGACGCAACTTCTTAACGAACACCGGCACGCAGTTCGGCGCTATGGCGCTGGCGACGATGTTGTTGGAAGATGCCCAGGCCGGCGAGCCCGGAGCGGTCAAGGTGCTGCATCATCCGGCCAGGGCCAAGCGCGTCGTGCAATTGTTCATGGCTGGTGCGGCCAGCCACTTGGACCTGTGGGACCACAAACCGTGGCTGGAAAAGCATCACGGCGAGGGATCCGATTTTGGCGAACATGTCGAGGCGTTTCAAAACGGTCTGGGCCCGTGGATGAAGTCGCCATTCAAGTTTCGTCCGTACGGTCAGTCGGGCAAGATGCTAAGCGACGTGGTCAGGCCGCTTGGCCAATGCGTGGACGACATCACGTTCATCCACAACATGATCGGCAAGACCGGAGTCCATTCGCAGGCCACGTATCTGCAAGCAACCGGCTTTCAACGCCCCGGATTTCCTGGTGCCGGATCATGGGTCAGCTACGCACTGGGATCGATCAACGACAACCTGCCCACGTTTGTCGTGCTGCCCGATCATCGCGGCTTTGCCAGCAACGGTCCGAAGAATTGGGGAGCAGCTTTCTTACCGGCTAGTTCCCAGGGAACCGCGATCTTCCCACAACGGCAAAACCCGATCGAAGATTTACTGCCGCATGCCGACTACGTCACCCCATCCAGCGATCGCGATGGCTTGAAGCTGTTGCAGCAGCTGAACCGCAACTACCAGCGTCAGCGCGAGCATGATTCGCGACTGGACGCCCGGATACGCTCGTACGAACTAGCGGCTGCCATGCAGATGAGTGCTCCCGAAGCCTTGGACCTGTCCTCCGAGCCGGCGCACATTCTGAAGATGTACGGACTGGAACGCATGGGCGCCAGCTATCCCACCAGCATCAACGCGCCGGAAGAAACTGAATACTTCGGCCGCAAGTGCTTGATTGCTCGTCGCCTGCTGGAACGTGGCGTGCGTTTCGTGCAAATCTGGTCGGGCAACGACAATAGTTTTCCGCGTCGTAACTGGGACAGCCACGAAGACATCACGCGTGACCATGGTCCGTTGGCCCGCGGGATGGCCGTGGGTACGGCGGCGTTACTCAAGGATCTTAAGCAACGCGGCATGTTGGAGGACACGATTGTGCTGTGGACGACGGAGTTCGGTCGGATGCCCAGCACTCAGGGAACGAAAGGTCGCGATCACAACCCGTACGTGTTCACCAACTGGTTGAGTGGAGGTGGTATCAAGGGCGGTCTCTCGTACGGTCCGTCGGATCAGTGGGGTTACAAGCCGCTGGACCGCGATCGCCCCACGCAGGTGTACGACGTTCACGCCACCATTTTGCATTTACTGGGCATCGACCACACACGCTTGACCGTCCGTCACAACGGCATCGATCGGCGCTTGACCGACGTGCACGGCCACGTGCTGCACGAGATCCTCGGCCACTGATATACACAGATGAAACACAGATACGGGCCACAGATAAGCACAGATGGAACACAGATAGGGGCTACAGTCCCCCGGCCCCCTGTCGCCTGTCTGCTGTTACCTGTCGCCTATCAAAATCCTGCCAGCCGCGTATCCGCGTCACCGAAACTCTTAAGTTTTACGCCCATGCGGTCCATGATCGACAGGTACATGCTGCACAGCTTGCGGTGATCATCGCCCTTCTTGGAATAGTCCATCGTGCGGCCGGT
>CAJHYY010000620.1_pt1 | contig 12158 bp, 5 predicted proteins | sample 9198861 | NCBI WGS metagenome assembly CAJHYY01 (sample SAMEA7708377, study PRJEB35096) | sediment metagenome | biome: marine neritic benthic zone biome [ENVO:01000025]; feature: sediment [ENVO:00002007]; material: shallow marine sediment [ENVO:03000034] sea grass bed [ENVO_01000059] ... | reverse complement strand
CGACAGCGACGTGTGCGTTATTCCGAAAAGGCTACCATCGGGCGCTGGATAAATTCGGACAGGATACCCGGCTCTGTCTCCCGTGCGTACGCTGATATTTCCAAGAGACTTTAGCTTCCAGGATGTCACGTCCAGCAAACTGAAAGTGCAGCGGCTAGACCGGTCCGAGTCTTCGGACCAGCGCACCAGTATCGGGCCATCGGTCCTGCAGCCCAGCGCGATATCCCTGATCATCCCTTCCACCTGGATGGCTCGCCGCTTCAATTCCGTGCCGTCCGCCAAGTTGTAGGACGTGCATTGGTTGTCAAACGGAGCAACCACGTGCAGCGTGTATTGACCAGCCGCGTACAGCGCGTCTGCCGGAAGGCTGATCTTGGCAACGATATCTCGCTCTGCGATGTCGACAATCCCAAGTTCGTTGGTGTCGACGTATTGCACGACCAAATATCGCCCCGCTCCACCTGAATCGACCCGTTTGACCTTGCCGTCAAACGAAAGGAAATCGGGTGCATCCCTAATGACGGAGAAGTTCTTGGCGGCCGCAAGTTCCCGATCGTTGAAGCGAACCGTATCCACCCATTCGCGCAATAGCCGCCGCGTGTCCTCATCAAAAGCAAAGATACGCGCATTGACGAATCGACGTCCAACCAAGACACGCTGTTCCATTAAAACCAACCGGTTGCGGTCAAGGCGATGCGAGCCGGCAAGGCTCCAGCTAAGCGGCTGGCGATAGTCGTGTGCTTCGACATTGGGAACCTGAAAGCCTGATCCGGAAAGGTTAGTGAATTCACGGGCTGCACGCTGCACACACATTCGAGCGGCCGCAATCTGTCCCGAACGGGAGCGAATCTCCTCTTGATGCACCACGACCTCGATCGATCCCGTCTTCGATTTTGCGGAAATGATCTGCATGTCCCCTTGGTCGGTCGTTTTCAGGTCGTAGTTGTCCGGAAGCCGCGCAGCGTTCAACAGCTCATGGATCGCGTATTCGGGTCCCAGGACCTGAGGGAATTCCGGTGGTTCTGACTCGGTCTTACTCGCCTTGGACTTAAACGGCGAGTCGGACTTGAACGGCGAATCGGACGGCTGCGTTTGAGTCGACCAGTCCCCAGATTCCCGATCGAGCGGTGATGATCTTGTACCCGATCCGCTCGCCTTCGGCCGGTCGTCGGGCTGGACGTCGGAAGTAAGTCGCTTGGCTGGCTTCTTTCGCGGCTGCTTATCTGCTTTCGCAACGGATGTATCGGTGTAGCCGTCGGACACGACGCGAATCGAGTCGATGATCTCTTGGAGAGAATTTCTGCTTCTTACGTAACCCCTTTCGGTCGTGAAAATCAACAAGAGGTGAAAATAGTTGTCGCTTTCGAAGCCGACGCTGACGAGCCTGATCCTTTCCCCCTCCCATTCACCACGGGAATTCCATTGAAGCACTTCGTAGCCGTTGGGAAGTCGCCGCGGTTCGATTCCATCGCTCTGGTGCGCTCTGATGACTCCATTGCCATCTGTTCGTAACTTCTCGCAACATTCAACCAATGTGGTTCCGTCTGGAAATTCATCCTTGCGCGTATTTACGTATGCGAGGTAGAGCTCGTTGCGACGGTTGCCCGCCGAGATTTGGAGCTCCACGTCTTCGTCCTTAAACTCCATTTCGTGCAGGCCGCCGTACAACGTAAGCTCGAGAAGTCCATCCTTAGACGTTACCGTCGCCGGGTCTTCGGGTCCCGTGAGGACTATAGCAGCGGCAAACATGCCTCCGCCGCCGACCATCAAACTCAAAAAGACTACTAAAATCGCAAACGGAGGTAACTGGTTCCTGGCGGTTGACGTCGCCGACTTTGCAAGCTTAACTGTCGGCATTTGTGCCGACTGTTCTATCGGTACTCTTGCCGGCTGTTCTGTCGACCTTTTTCTCTCGTGTGCAAACGGATCACGCAGAGCTCGCGTGCGCGATTCCTGTGTACCGGGAGCGTTGGGCTGAACCGGTGGCAAGTTGCGCGAATCCGCTTTCCTAGCGGCGAGCTTGTCGGCGCGCTTGGGGGTCGAAGTCGATGGCTTCGATTTAGGCGCACCAGACAACGTTGGTGAAGTGGGGCTTGCCGTTGGCTTCGCGCTCGGCGCTTGTTTGGGCGCAGGTGACCGCTTCGACGGACCTGAAGGGGACGCCGGCGCTGCAGAAGGCTTCTTCGGCGCGTGTGTCGGAGACGTCTCCGATGCCGGTGACGGATTCGATTTCGGCGCTGGAGTCGGATGGGCCGGCTTCGGTGCTGTCTTGGGCGCTGTCTTGGGGGCTCGTGCAGGTTGGCTAGGAGTATCCGCCAGCGGAGATGTTTCGTTCAGTGGCGCTAATCGGGCCGACCCATCTTGGTTGAATGCCGAATTGGCATCGACATCTGAACCGTCGGTCTCCGGTTCCAGAACCACTTCCGGTTCCGCCGACGGAATCGTAAACTCCGCTTTACACTTGGGACACTTGACTTGTTTGTTGGCGAGTTTCTCGCTGGCCTGAATCTTATGCCCATTAGGACAGGCGGCAGAAATCGACATACGTTGCCTGGTCTGCGGATCTTGGAATACTACAACGGATCAACCAAATCCCTGCGCGTGAATTCGTCGGATGTCCCGCAAAACACACCGCCGCGCACGCATATGTCAGAGCAACTCGCTCAAGACGATTTTAAGCTAACCGAGGACGCGGAATCCACTGCGAAATACAGCGCCGGCAGACCAGGGAATTCCTGATGGCGAAAACCAGAGAATCGATACTCCAAGAATGCTGGAAACGGGAGCCTTAGCAGTTCCTACTCGGCTGGCCACGTCGCCGCGTAGTCTCCCGTGTGAGTAAAAAACAGTCCCGCCTCGGCGACCGGCTGGCCCGTAATCGCCTCCCACTCGGAAACGTATGCGTCGATCTGCGGCTGGTAATACGAAACCAGGGCGGCGACGTCGTTGGATTCGACACGTTCGGATTTGTAATCTACCAACACCCAGCCAGCCGACTCGCGGAACACAAGATCGATCACGCCTCGAACCACCTCCGACAATTCGCCGGTCTTCGCAGGCGACTGACATCGAGTGATGGGAACTTCGGTAAGGCATTCGCGCGACGAACGTGCACGCTGCCACAGCGTCGATTCAATGACACTGTGAATCGTCGTTAACACATCATCAACCAACTCGAGCGGCAAGTCGACGGCTTCCAACGCAGCAACCGCAAGCGGTCTGACGTCGACATGCGGATGTTGAATCACGGCTTCCAGTACGGTGTGCATCACCGTACCCCATTCGGCTCCGTGTTGCTGAACTCCGTGCGGCTTGGGTCCTGGTTGCAGCGCCGACGCTTTAACACTTCGCACATCGTAGGTGGGTCGCGCTACTTGTTGCCATCGCTCACCGATCTTCGATACTTCGCTCGACCAGGCGTCCTGATCCATCACCAACTGCTGGTATTCGGGCGCGGGCATGGCCGGCGGTTGTTCAAACTCCTCCAACCCGGCCAAGAAGGGCGCCAGTCGCTGCCAGGGATTCTTGCTGTTACTTCGTCCGTCCCGTTGCGAGACGACTAACTCGGCACCAGCTCGCGTTGCAGCCACATACAGCAACCGATCGGATTCGGCGTCCAGGAACTTCTGCTCGTTCCTGGCCAGTTCATACCAGCCGGGTGGATGAGCCAGCAGGGGCGGTCGCGACCATTGACTACGCTTGCGCCCGTAGATGGGCAGATATCCACGCGGTTGGTCACCCGAGCGATCGATGTGCACCGTGACGTCGTATTCGGCATGACCCGATGGATCGACGAGGAACACGAACGGAGCCTCAAGGCCTTTGCACTGGTGCAGGTTCATCACGCGCACCGGCATCTCGCCGGCGGGACGTATTTGAATCCCGTCGTGAATTTCATCGCGTTCCACTAACCGAGCCAGCCCGTCGACATAGTCTCCGACCGTCAACTGTCCGTCCGCTTCGCGCAACAATTCGATCGCTTTCATCAAGCTGCCGGCGTGGGCATCACCCTCTTCGGACGCGCAGGCACGAACAATCAATCCCAGGTCGGCCGCCACGCGTTCGATCGCTGCGGCCGCCGGCATCCGCGCCATCCATAAGGCGTACGTCGTCAAACGTTCGAATGCCAGACGTAGCTGTTCGGCTTCATCCGCGGGTAATTCGTCGGGAATCGGCGCACGATAAGAAAACGAACCGCCGCGTCGACGGTATTCGTAAAGCAGCGTGTCGGGGATACCGAACAACTCGCTACGCAACACGGCCACCAGCGCGACCGGATCATCCGTACGCGAAACCGCTGCCAGACAAGTATGCAGGAGCTCCAACTCCGGGACCTCATTCAACACATTGCCGCCCGTCACCACATGCGGCACCGCATATTTCTGCAATTGGCGCGCGTACACCGAAAGACGAGCCTTGCTACGGGCGACGATCATGAAGTCTTCGGCGCGAGCGTAAGGCGACACGCCGCGACGCAGTTCGGACTCGGACCGAGGCACCAGCCATTGTTCATCGATCGCCTGACGAATCGATCGCGCAATCAACTCGGCTTCGTGTTCAGCCAACTCCTGAAATCGACCGAGGTGATCGGGGGCTGCAAGTTTGCGGACGGTTGGAGCCCAATCGGTGTTGTCCGCGCGGCCAACATCCATCGGTCGATTTGCCGGCCTGAATTCGTTCGCCTGCGCCGGAAAGATCTTTGTAAAGCTGGTGTTCACCCATGACAACATCGGCCCGACACTACGGAAATTGGCGGTCAAAGGAAGTACGTCGCCGCCGGCGGCTTCGATGATCGACCGTACTTTGCTGTAAACAAGAATGTCGGCTCGACGAAAGCGATAGATACTTTGCTTGGGATCTCCCACGACAAACAAGGATCCATGCACCGGACGGCATGCCTGCCAGTCGGTCTCGGCCGGATCATCAGCCGTTAACAGCAGCAAGACCTCTGCCTGGATGGGATCGGTGTCTTGAAACTCATCGATCAACACATGCGTGAACCGTTTGCGGAAGTAGTTTCGCACTTCCGGTTTGTCACGCAGCAGCCGCACACTATGAACCAGCAGATCCTGAAAATTAAGTCCATTGCGTTCGCGGCGCAAGCGTTCGTACACATCGATGGCTGGCCGAATCGCGCGCATCACCGCCGAATACCGATGCTCGCGCCAGGTGCGCAGAAGCGGCTGCGATAACTCTTCGACAAAGCGATTCCACCGCTCCCACTCATCGAGCGCCTGAATTTTGCCGCCCGGCCAATTTCGTTGCACCAGCCGATTACGCGAGATGGGTTCAAACTCCTCCAGCAACTCCATGATTTGCGCGGGCTGATCGGTCACCAGTCGTTTGGACATGCGGCCAATCTTCTCGTATTTCGGAATCAGCTTGTCGTTTCCGGGGTCTTCCGGCAGCGGCAGCGAGCGCATGTGCGTGGTGTATTCACTCAGCTGTTGAATGAACGGTTGCAAGTCGGGCATCGGGACCGGTTCGGCAGGCCAAAGCTCGACGTCCGAATGCTCGGCGAATTTGAGGAATGCCGGCCCCAGTTCGGCAGGCTCCAGGCCCAGCTCGTCAAGTTCCGTCGCCAGTGCATTGGATCGGCGGGTGTCGGCGCTCAACCGTAAACCGAGGTCGGCAAGCTCAGGCAGCACCGGCGCATCGGTGGTGATCATCGTGGCTACATGTTCGCGCCAGGCTTGTCGGCAGAGCTGTGCGTCCAGCGTTTCATCCAGTTCAATGAAGCTCGGATCGATTCCCGCTTCAACGGGCCGTTCTCGCAGCAGCCGGGCGCAAAACGAATGAATCGTACCGATGAAACAACGGTCGACATGATCGAGAGCGGCTTTCAGTCGCTGACCTTCCGGCCCGCTGGCATCCGCCGCCGCCAGTTCCAATGCCAATTGAAATCGAGTTCGCAGTTCGGCCGCAGCTTTGCGAGTAAAGGTCACCGCCGCCAAAGTACCAATCGAACACTTTCCCTGACACAACAGGCCCACCATTCGCGCGATCAAACAGGTTGTCTTCCCCGTTCCTGCGGCCGCTTCGACCAGAAACGTCGTGTCCAGGTCCGTGGCAATCCGATCTCGTTGAGCTTGATCGGGAATATGGGGAGCGTTCTCAGCCACGACGTAACTCCCGCAAGTCTTGTAGAGGGACCACGTCGTGCTGCGCCAACAAACGTGCACTGCGATCGGCTACCCGCTGGACATCGCCGCAGATCGATTGGTAGTCGCAGAAGCGGCAATCATCCTTTTCATTGGTGGCCAGGAAGGCGCCATTCTGAATGGTGTGACACAGACGATCGAGGATCACCTGCCCTACGGCCAACGTATCGGCGGGCCATTCAATGCGCAGTCCCTGAGCACGAATACTCGGAAAGAAATAGCCGAAGTGTTCGACGGTGGCTGCGGGATCGACCTTGCTGCGGAGCGCCGATTCGATCATCTGCAGGTACAGAGTGTTCTGAATCCGCCGGCCCTGTCGGAAAGGATCGTTCCACTCATACCCATACCCGCTGCCAATTTTGTAGTCCCACACCGAATAGCCCGTGCCGCTTACCTGGTCGACTCGATCAATCTGTCCTCGAGCGCGGATGGTCTGCCCACGAGGTAACTGCACGATGCTTGGGTCGGCGTTGTCTAAATCAGTTCGGGCATCGCCGGGTCGCTGCATTCCTAAGGCAACTTCAAAGTACCGCGGCCGACTGTCCTGACAAAACTCCTCTTCGGTCGTCAAGAAGATCCGGGCAACCTGAACCAGGTGCCAGTACTGCGTGCGAAAAGCATTCTCGTTGGGCGGAGGTATCTGCTGCCGCCAATGACGAACGCGGTCGTTCAGAATATCCGCGAGCTGTTGCTGATGTTGGTCGAACTGGGGCAATTGATCCGCCTGCATCAACGCGTCCATAAAATCTCGAAACACTTCATGCAACAACAGCCCCATGTGCCGTGGGTCAAGCCAGCAATCAGGGTCCAGGTCAGCATCCTCGGGTGGATCAAGACGTAATCCGTTGCGAAAAAAGAAAGCCAGCGGACAACGGCCCGCCGTTTCCAAAGCGCTGGCCGAAAGCACCGGGCCGTCGGTCGCGAAGGGATCCAACCGCTTTCCCGCCGCCGGGACATAGCCGTTGAATGCGCCGAATTCCGCATCGCGTTTTGCTTCGGCTGCCGCACCGCGCGCCAAATGGGGAAAGTAAGCTTCAACGACGGCGCGCTGGTCGGAGCCACGGATCGCGTCGTCGGTCAACCGCCAGAGCCAAAGCTCGGTCGAATCCAACACTTTCTCGGGAGACTCGGGGGAGAATGAAATGGGCGATCCGACCGATTGGTTCAACGCATCTTGATCGGCGTCTCTTTCCCCGGCACTTTGACGGTAAAGCGACAACAGGAACGAACTGGGAAACAAATCACGATCGTCCGCCAGATCCTGACAGGACCAGGAAAGGGTTACTTCACCTGAAAGACGAGAAACCAACGTTGCCAGTCCCTCGGTTTTCGCCTCGAGTCGCTGCGCGCTGGTGACAAGATCTTCGCTCAGCTTCTGCCGCTCGTGATCCAACAAGATCGGATCCTGTAACGTCGCGCCTGGAAAACGTTCGTCATCCATGCCAACGATGAATGTATGGTTGCGACCGCTGTGACCTCCAGAATCAGTCGATGCTACGTGCAGATGACCCGGTCGAGGTCCGCTTCCCATCACGCGCACTTCGCGCGCCAAGCTGACCAGCCAACGCTGACTGGCGCTGGGTTGGCCCAGGTATTGCAGCCAGTGACGACGGTTCTGAATCCGTTCGATCAAGGCTTCGGCCGAATAACGATCCAATTCGCTGCGGGCCCGGGCGTGTGTCCGCAGAAACTCTTGAGCGGCATTCAACGTCGACTGGCCGCCGCCATCCAGTTGATCGGAGAGTTGCAGAAGTTGCTGAATCAGTTGGTGCAGCGCACGATACCCACGAAGCTTCCTGTCCTGGGTCTGCTGGCTCAGCTTCTCTTCCTGGCGTCGCTGCGCTAACTGAATCTGTTCGTCCAACTTGCCGAGGTAGTTTTCCGCTCGCAGGCGGATTTGCAGAGGACGCAGCAGACGAACCAGGTACGAGAAACTTAGATCGTCATCGCCGCAGTTGATCAGACCCTCGCTGATCATCTCCACCAGCAGCCGTTGCGGAAAATCTTGTTGGATCCATTCCATCCAGGTCATCAACGCGCGACCGGGACGACTTAAACTGGCCGGCAGACCGTCGGCGAATGTCATGGGTATGCCTTGCGTCGATTCGCTGTTGGTCGCGTAGCGAGTAGACGTGGCAAAGATCAAAGGCACAAATGTGGACGCATCCGTGTACAGCAGCTCGACTTCATCCAGCCGAAGTTGCTGGCTGATGCATCGCCGCATCACCTCGCGCACTTCATTGATTTCACCGACGGCTCGGAAGAGGGTGGGCTGCGTTGCGTCGTCGGTCGTCGAATCTCCGGCGGGGTTATCTGACGTCTCACCAGGCTTGTCGCCAGCAGAAACTAATCGCCGCAAGCGCGCATAGTCGGCCGGATGATCTACTCTCAGCCGCACGGGTTTTGGAATCGTATCGAGAAATCGGCCCGGCAAACCGGCTACTTGCAGATCGTCGGGAACCAACACCAGGAAGTTGTCGATCGATGGTACGTTGTCGTTCATCCGTTCGATGGCACGCTGAAATACATCGGCTTCGTCCACCAGGCGCTGGGCTTCGAGGAACGACTGATAAGCACTCATCAGCTGGCGCAAGTCAGCCGCCTTGGCATGTGTTTCCAGCGCTGCCGTGGTTCCTGCAACGAAATCACGACCCGTCAGCCGCGCCGCTAACAGCGACTGAAAAACGATCGCCGCCAGTTCGGGAGATTTTTCCAGCCGCCCAAAGTAACCGTCTGGTTCCAGTTGATCCCAGGTAGCTGCGACAACCAGTGGACCGACGGACTGGCTGACAAACGACAGCTTCTCGGTTGCCAGATCGTGAGCAATCGTATCCAGCGCCAACCTTAAGAGTGTCGTTGGACGTAGATTCACGAACGCATGGCCACGACGGACCCAGCCTTCCACCCACTGATTGCCGGCCCGGTACGATGGCGCCAACAGCCATTTGATCTGCAGTGGATGCTCGGAACAGACGTCGGCAAGCGTTGCCAAAACTACCCCCGTTTATTCGCTCGCTGTCGAGGGGATCGACATCAACGAATATTCAATCACACCGGACTGTGGGAACACAGTTCACGATGCCCGTTCGCTAGCGTTCGCTGATGCGCGAGTCCTTCAACCAGGCTACGAAGCTGCTGGGCCAGATTGCCGCCGACTGACCACGACCTTTACCCAAATCGAAGCCGTGCGACCCTTTCGAGAATATATGGATCTCCGTAGGAACGCCGGCGTTGGTCAGCTGCGTGTAGAATTCCACACAATCCTTGGCGGGAGTTACTCGATCGTCGGCAGCATTCATGATGAATACCGGGCAGATCTTCTGCGTTGCCGACTCAGGCGCCGAGCGACTCTTGATGATGTCCGAGTAGTCCTCGCGTAACCACGGATAGAACAGACCCGCAAAATCCGGCATGCCGCTGACGCCCGGATTCGTGCTCTTAGGTTCCGAGTGCAACGTGGCCAGAATGGCGAGGTTGCCGCCAGCTGAGAAGCCGCAAATGCCGATCTTGTTCGGCTTCAACCTGTACTGATCGGCGTTGGAGCGCAGGATACGGATGGCTTGCCGTGCGTCGGCTTCGACCGCGGGTAGATACTCTTTCCATGGGTAAGCACGTCCGCTTCCCGAGTTCGCGTTGGTACGGTACTTCAAAACCAGGCTGGTAATGCCATGTTGTTTGAGCCAGATGGCCAGATCATGTCCTTCACGATCCAGCCAAACGTCTCGGTAACCGCCACCTGGACAGATCACCAGGCCGACGCCATTCGGTTTCTCGGGGCGATGGATGCTGTAGGTAGGTTGCGAAACCATGCTGAACACACGGTTGGATGCGGACGGCGCATCGGGCGACACGCGCACTTCGCGCACTCGTTCGGGCGCGTCGTATTGAATAATCCGATCAGGTCGAGTTCCTTCTTGATACAGCGGCCGCTCGGGTGGTAAATCGGCTTGGCCAAACGCAGAGCGCGCGCCGAAGAATAGGAGAACGATCAAAATGGCTGAGCTTTTCATAGCGCGCCATTTTCGAGGATCAAACCGCGATGTCAATCGACTACTTGCGAGATAGGAATTCGGCAGCCACGTCGATACGTCGGCTGATTCAGGGGTGAACCGTTCGCTGACCGTTAAATTTGACCGTTTTGGTTTAATTTCACCCGATGACCCAACACCCCCCTTTGACACATCTTACAAGCGTCGGGAGAATCGTGCTCTGGTCCCACGAGGAGCGTCCGCCTTCGGCGTCACGATGCACTGGCAGGGCCACGAGATGTTGGATCCTGCCGTGGACCAATTCTGGTATTGCAACGGATTGCCTGTTTGAATCCCACCGAGTTGTTGGCGAAACACGTGCCGTTAATCGCCAACTCAACCTGCCGCGCCCAGCAACCTTGACTGATCATGGGGAGTAAATGAGATGAAAATGGATCGAGTTCTCACACTGTCGCTCTTGCTTGTAATGGTCGCTTCGACGACCGCGTCGGCGCAGCTGTTTCGCCGCGGTGGCGGCTATAGTTCGTCCAACACTGAATCAAGACGCGTGTCGACGGTTGCCTTGGGCGAAGAACTCGAAGGCCCCTCCGAAGCTTACAAACGACTGTGGGATCGCGATCTCGAACTGGCATTCGACAAGCTGCCGACCGAAGGCAGTGTTCCTGAATGGCGGATTCCCTACTCGGGCTTCGACTACGCGGATACGGCAGGCGGAACGAACTACGGTCTGAACGGTTCGCCGATGGCCAAGTACGATCGAGCCTTCAATGGCGGCAGAGGTCGCGCATCGGGTTGGGAAGCATCGGACACCACCTTCCCCTCGGCACGAGACATGCGTGATCGGGCTCGTGCTCAAGGCCGACGAGCCGGCTTGTTTGCGGGCAGTCGACTGGTGCGTGAAGCACGCGGCTGGTACGGCCACTGCAACGCGCGCACAGCCGCATCCATTCGTCACGCTGAACCTGAGAAAAACGTCGAGCGCAATGGTGTGACCTTCACGCCAGCGGACATTAAAGCCCTGTTGTGCGACATCTATATGTGGTCGGACACCGAAGTGTTGGCAGGAGACTATTCGACGGTCACGGCACCCATGCTGCATATCATGTTGACCAACTGGCTGGGACGCGGTCAGCACCCGGTTGGCATGGACGACACACCCGGCGAACAAACCTGGAACTTCCCGATCTACGGGTATGAGATCACTCACAACGAGAAGCTGTCGAATCGTCGCGTAGAGATCGTGATGGACATCACCTACGCCAAGCCAAACATGTCCGAGCAGGACAAGTCACCGCGCGTCACCGGCGAAAAACGATTCCATTACTTCCTGGACCTGGACAGCAGCGGCAAGATCGTGGGCGGTAACTTCTACGGCGACAGCTCGATCATCGATTTGCTGTGGGTTCCGATGCAGCCTGGTCAGGGTGGGCAAGAAGGGAACAAGGACGGCAACCCTCACATCAACACCAAGGAAGTCCTGGCGATCTGGCGTGATTCAGTGTCGGAGGACGTGAGGAAGAAGTGGTTCAACGCCGATCCGGTTGAGGAAGATCGAGTTGCCCAGGCTGACAGCAGCGAAGAACCTGCCGATGCGGAAACGGCCACCGCCGAAGAGGCAGCTACCGAAGAAGCGGCTGCCGAGGTCGCCGAGAATACGGCCGACGGTTCCGACCGAGAATAGCTATCTCGCGTTGTCGCCTCTTTACAAGATTCAACCACGAACTAAGTGCGAAGCGTGAGCGAGGGACAGCGGTTTGCCTTGATGGTACGCCCTCACCCTCGCTGACGCTTCGGGCTAGTTATTAAACGACGCGCATCATGTTGTGAAGCACGGGGCTAATGGACGAGCGGTAGCTCGGTTGGTGTGGCCCCCGGCGACTTTGATCCTCTGTGGTTTTTACCGATCCTCAGAGGACAAAGAGGCACCCTGGACCAACTTCCTGAAGTCGTACAGCATCGCTGCGCGCGAGTGTGCCGCCGCCAGGTATTTTCCCGATCGCGAGAAACT
>CAJHYY010000556.1_pt1 | contig 12230 bp, 11 predicted proteins | sample 9198861 | NCBI WGS metagenome assembly CAJHYY01 (sample SAMEA7708377, study PRJEB35096) | sediment metagenome | biome: marine neritic benthic zone biome [ENVO:01000025]; feature: sediment [ENVO:00002007]; material: shallow marine sediment [ENVO:03000034] sea grass bed [ENVO_01000059] ... | reverse complement strand
CGTGAGTCGCTCGTCAACTCAGCGTCGTACCATGACCATGACTGTGGCAGATCCTTGATCTTCGCCTCGAGTTGATCGAAGCGTTGCCGTTCACTCTTGGTCATTTTGCCAACGACGGTCGACGGCGTCACAAAAATCGGTTCCGGGTATCCTCGCTGTCGGCGGCCCTCGATCAACCGTCCTTCGACCTGCCGAAACAGATCCCAGCGCTGCTGGATCCATGGTTCGACCTGGGATTCTTCCGTTTGAAGTACGAGGTTGTGCGGTTGACCTTTTACAAAGAACGCCTGAAATCGGTAGTAGTCGCGATGTGAAAGTGGATCGAATTTGTGTGAGTGGCATTGGGCGCATTCCAGGGTTATTCCCAGAAATGACTTCGCGGTCGTATTCACCACATCCACGAGAATCTGGTTGCGCTGGATGCGCTTGTCCAGTTCATTTCCACTATATCGAGCGGCCGCAAGAAAGCCGGTGGCGATCGTGCTCTCGTCACTGGCCCCAATCACATCGCCGGCAATCTGTTCGCGGACAAAAAGATCGTACGGTTTGTCTTCTTTAAAACTGTGCGCGACATAATCGCGATATCGCCAGGCGTGAGGCCGAAAGCGATTGTGCTGATGTCCATTGCTTTCGGCCCAACGTGCCACGTCCAGCCAATGACGGGCCCAGCGTTCTCCGTACGCGTCGCTGCGAAGCAGTTGATGCGCCAAATCACTGATCGATTGCGGCGCATGAGAATCAGGCGGCAGCCCGGTGAGGTTCATCGCGAGGCGACGCCGTAGTTTCTCGACCGATGCGGCAGGCGCTGGTTCGATCCCCATCGCTTGATGTCGGCTGGCGATGAAATGGTCGATGGGGTTCTTGGCCCATTCAGGATTGGCAATCTTTGGAGGCGTTGGCCGCATCAGCGGCTGAAACGCCCAGTGCGAGGTCGCAGGCGTCGGAGTCGGAAGAAGCTCTTCATCCCAATCGACGCCTTCATCAATCCAGGCTCGCAACACGCGAGCTTCTTCCTGGGTCAACTGCGCGCCGTCGGGAGGCATGCGCTGATCAGGATCTTCGTTCTCGATCAACTTGATCAGGTGGCTTGCGGCGGCGTCGCGCGGCGCCACCTGATTCAACAGTGCGTCCCAGATATCTAATCGTGTTCCTGACGCGGGATCGCTGCCGGCGTGGCACTTGAAACATCTCTTGGCCAGGATGGGATGCACGTCCGATGTGAAATCGACCGTCTTGGGCGCGAGTTTGGGATAGACCGGACGAACAACCACTGGCTTGCGCGGCGCTCCGTTGAACAAATGGCCCCAGGTTGCGGCTACACGGATGTCCGATACGGTGATGCGATCGTCGGGTTCCGTTTTCACACCGGTACTGAATCCAATCCAACTGACCCGCGCAATGCTCTTTTGACTTGAGGTCGTCGCCTGGGGCTGCGGTTGCGGGGTGTGCTGGGGATCAATCCAAACGGCTAATTGATCAAACGGTTGTTTCTCGCCGGGACGCGATTTTGCAACTCGGGCCACGATCAGGTAATCGCGATCGCCCTCGAGCGCAACGTTCGTGGGACTCTCGTTACCGGACGCATACCGAATCATGAACTGATTGCGGCCTTGTGGCACGTGAATGCCAATATTCGGAATCCCGCCGGCGTGTGTACTGCGATCGTTGCCGGCAACTTGATCCAGCCACAGCACGAAGAATTCACCACTGTTGTTTTCGTCCGGCACATCTATCGATTCAGCCGCGTAACGCAGCTTAAACGAGACGAACAGCTGAGGGCCATCAAACGGTCGGGCCAGGCGTCGACGCAGCGGATTATTGCGTCCGCCGGTACCGCGAATCTCGAAGACCTGAATCGGTGCCTTTACCGCAGATGTCTGCCAGGGCGAGTCGAAACCGACGGACTGCGCGTGGAGTGGGCCGATGGGCGAAAGTACGATCGCCCAGGCGACGGCCATGACGCGAAGGCAGCGCCCGCTGACCAAGGAGCGATAGTTGGTCACCATCGACTTTCGCGGCATGTCCGTGTCTGCAGTCAATCTCGCGCATCCCCTGTGTTGTGGGATTCATCGAGATCGAGTTTGATCTTGAGCTTCAATGCCTCGCCGATGGACAGAATGGGGTCCAGATGCCGTACTTCGGCCAGCGGGTCGGCATACACGTGGATGTACGACGCCCTCTTCGTGGTTTGCATGCGGTCTTGCAGAGTGCTCTTGAGCGTTTCGGCATCGAGGTCGGCGTCTTCAAACCGCAGAGTACCGTTCGCCGCGACTCGCACGACAAACGCATCGGCCGTGTTTTCGGAGTCGGCCGTGTTTTGCGTCTGGGCGGCGGACTGGAGCGCCTTGTCGCGCTCCATCACTAACACCTCCTGAGCCATTCGCGCTTGGACTTCAGCACGTCGGGCTGCTTCGGCATGGGCCAGCGCTTGTCGTTGCACGTTGGCGGTGCGCATGAACAGCAGCGTTCCGCCGCCGACGACCAGCAGGGCCACCAATGCCAGGATCGCTGCCAAGACAGCGCCAAAGATGGCCGTACCCGAGGATGAAGATTCGCGTTGTTCGAAACCCATGATGTATCTCCAACAAACCCCTGCCGGCTGGGATCGATTTTACACGAATTAGGCTGCGGCGGTTGAAATGATCGAGGCAAGGTTGGCGTTAATCGCCACGCGGTTTAGCGGGTAGGCTGATAGCGAGAGATTCGGTGTGCTACTGTGTTTTCTCTGCGTTAATCTGCGCAATCTGCGGTTAGCTTTTTCGAACCGAATCGTTTTGAACCGCAGATTACGCAGATTTGCGCAGAGAGATCTGCTCCTCTGCTGCTCTGTGGTAAAAAGAGGTAACAGGTGACAGCAATCAGTATTCACTATTCAGTATTCTGCCCTCCAATGAGAATTCCCATCATTTCAGGCGTGATCGACCGGCGGATTCTGGTGAACTACCGGATTGATCCGGACGTGTTGGCTGAGCACTTGCCGCCACCGTTCAAGCCGCAACTGGTCAACGGATCGGCGGTAGGTGGAATCTGTTTGATCCGCTTGCGCGCCATTCGACCTCGCTTCGTGCCGGGTTGGTTGGGACTTTCGTCCGAAAACGCGGCTCACCGTTTTGCGGTCCAGTGGGACCACGACGGCCAGCAACACCATGGTGTCTACATTCCGCGGCGCGATACGTCGTCTCTGTTGAATGCGTGGGCCGGTGGCCGTCTGTTTCCCGGCAGGCATTATCGTGCGGACTTTGTCAGCAAGGAACAGAACGATCACTACGAGGTATCGTTGCGGAGTCACGATCAGGTCACGCAACTATCGGTGGTAGGATCCGTGGCCGAGGACATACCGGAGAGCTCGGTTTTTTCCTCACTCGCCGAAGCTTCGAAGTTCTTCGAAGAAGGTTCACTCGGTTACTCAGATACAGATCAGGCAGAGGAATTCGACGGGCTCGAGTTGTACACCGATGCCTGGCAAGTGCAGCCACTTGCGGTCACGAGCGTGCAGTCCAGCTATTTCGAGAATCGCGAAGTGTTTCCCGCCGGATCGACGGAGTTCGATTGCGCGTTGTTGATGTGTGATATCCCGCATCAGTGGCGCGGGCGCGAGTCACTTGTGGCTTGAGGCTCAGTGACTAAACGATTACCATCCGCTGCCTCGAATCAGCAGGATTTGAGTGCCTGGGATTGGCACCACGCGAATCGGCCGCTGTGGGGCAGGGAACGAGCGCGGCCGGGGTGGTGTTTCGTTCGGCGAGAGCACGACGCGAACTGGGCCGAGTTGCGCCGGGCGTTTGTTTTGTGAATCAGAGGAATCGATGTGGGCCGGTGTGGATTCGCGTTTCTTGCGAATGGCACCTACCGGCGCGACCAACTGGATTGACGAAGAACCGCGATTCGCATTCAAAACGGTCCTGTTGGGCGTCGTCGTCTGCTCACGATGCTGGTTGACGATCTTGCGAATCAGCTGCACGTCTTTTGGCAGCGCGTACACAATCAAATAGGGCCCATGCACTCGTGATTCGGGCAATTGCGCGTGGGCGGATCGATTGGCGAAGGCACGGTCCACCGCCTGCGCGGCCTGCAGAAGGTCGACGCCGTTCACGTCGATCGTTGCGAACACCCTCGGATCGTCGTCGGCCGCATTGAGACTGAGCGGCAAAATCCCAGTGCATCCCAAGAAGACTACGAACAGCCGGTACATGGTTCTCACCTGGTGAGTGAATGTGAATCAAGCCGGTAGTCCGTCGACGTCAAGGATAGCCGATTTCAGAGTAAAGAGCGAACGTGCAACAACTAACTAACCCGAAGCGTGAGCGAGGGAGAGCGGTTAACGCATGTGCAGAGTCGTCGCCCTGGCTGACGCTTCGCACTAGTAGATCCCGGAGAATCCAAGGTATATCAGTGCGCGAAGAGCGTGAGCGAGGGACAACGGTCATCCCGCATTTGCGGTATTTGTGTTCATTCGTGTCGATCCATCTCTCCGCGAACACTGCGTCTCTGCGTGGGATCCTTTTTGCCATCAATTTACCACGCAGAGCCGCCGAGTCCGCCGAGACTGCAATTTGCTCTTATGAATTGTCAGATACCGTCAACTAATCGCTTACGATCACCAGGTCGCTGCCAGCGAACGAGCGGTTGTCGTCCAGCTTTCCAGCAATGACCGCCTCATTCGAATCGACGGTCAACGACCCGTTATCACGGATGTTCCGCAGGCGAAAATAGAGGATCTTGTCCTGATCGCCGTCGAAGTCGAAGTCGAAATTCAGGCCGAAGTTTGCCGTGGTCGCCTGGCTGGCGGGAATCGTAGCGCCGACGATCCCGGTCGCCGCCGGCACGACGTCGCGCGCATCAAACGAGGAGGACGATTTAATGCCAACCGCCAGGTAGCCGCGCCCATTGAGCCTGACTCGGTTAAAGATTTGAAACGGTTTAACGGCGACTTCGCCGGGGGCTACGAGTTTTGCAGCCACATTACCGATGATGGTGTGCGCACGTCGAGAAGGATGGATCGTATCCCAGAACACGAACGTATCGCTGGTGGGATCGACGAGAACGCCGGGCCTTGTCGTGTCGGTGAATCCGTAAAAGTCGGGGATGGCCAATACCACCTGCCCGACGATGTACGTGTTCAGCTTGTAGATCGTGGCATCGACAGTTGGATCATTTGATACATCATTGACCATTGCCTGAATGAACAGATTCAATAGCACAACCACTTGAGCGATCTGTTCGCGCAGCTCGAGCGGCGCCGCCGCGAAGAACGGCGCGGCGGCGGCGTTCAACTGGTCGGGTACCAGGATGTGTTCGGCACCATTGGCTGCCGCGGTGCGAATGTGATTCTCGAGATTCCCCACGATCTGCAGCACTTCGGCAGGATCCTGAATGTCGCGGAGGTCGTTGGCTCCACCCCAGATCACCACCAATTGATCGGCATTGAAGCCCTGAGGATTGTCAGCCAGAAACGCGTCGATTTGAGATCCGATGCGCGGCACCTCCGGTCCCGGCAGAGGCGCGCCGGTCAACAGATTCACTCGAGGGTTGGTGCCGAATCCTGTTTTGGCTCCCGCATAAGCGTAGTTCGAACCGCCCAGCCGACTTGGCAAAGGCGTGGGCAGTTGCAACAGGTCAGCCAGCCGTTCGACCCACACGGGGCCGTTTGAAAGGCGGCCCTGGAAATATCCGGGCGCATTGGGTGGGATTCCTTCCAGCTCCGTGGCTCCACCATCAATGGCTTCCTGGTACAAGTCGAAAACATTGCCGGTGTCGGATGTACTCTCCCCGAAAACAACGATTTCGTCGAAGGGGTTGGCATGAAGAGGAGCCGTGAAACAGCAAGATAGACCCAAAACCAAAAACATTCCCAAAGACATGATGCGCGTCATGCGAGCGCCCCCTTTTTGCTGTAGTGCGATGGAAGAATCTTGAAGTGGAGGGGTAGTTGTACCCTAATAGGTGTCAGAAAGGACATGTTGCGGACGAAGATTGTGCAATAACCAGGAAATCCTTAGCCATCACCCCTTTGCAATTCGGTGGTTCTTTCACGATGAAGATGCTGTTAACTGAGAAGTGGTCTCCGTTGTTGATCCCGGCCTTCTTCGCGACCGTGATCGGAACCGCGTGCTTTCCGCAGGCGACGGATGGTCAGGAGAAAACCGAAATACGTTGGCATGACGTCCGGGAACTGACCATGGAAGGGCAGGGCTGGTCCGAGACGAAGTCGCCCTACGATCGCCTGCCTGCTCGTGCCGAAGAACTTGTCAGGCCTCCGGTCTGGCGGTTGAGCCAGCATTCAGCCGGATTGTGCGTGCGCTTCAAAACGGCTTCACCACAAATCCGGGCTCGCTGGACGTTGACGTCGGAAACACTTGCGATGAATCATATGCCGGCCACAGGTGTCAGTGGACTCGACCTCTACGTCCAGTCCGAGGATCAGTGGCGGTGGCTGGCAACCGGGCGTCCTTCTGCGAAAGAGAACACCGCGACCCTGGTTCAAAACCTGTCGCCGCAGCTACGCGAGTACTGTTTGTATCTGCCGCTATACAACGGAGTCAGCAGCGTCGAGATTGGCGTACCGGCAGATCAAGCGATCGAAAAACTGCCGCGCAGCGATGACACGAAAAAGCCGATTGTGTTCTGGGGAACTTCGATCACGCAGGGTGGTTGCGCATCGCGAACGGGAATGGTGCACACCGCGATTCTTGGTCGCCGTCTGGATCTTCCGGTGATCAATCTGGGGTTTTCGGGGAACGGACGGATGGAGCCGGAAGTGGCTAAGTTGATCGCCGAAATCGATGCCGCGTTGTACGTCGTGGATTGTTTACCCAACCTGAACCATCAACAGGTCGCCGAGCGAACGGTGCCGTTGGTAAAGATTCTTCGCGAAGCGCGACCGGAGACGCCGATTCTGCTGGTCGAAGATCGTAGCTACAGTTCGGCATTCCTGGTGGATTCGCTCAAACGCAGGAATCGATCCAGTCGCAAAGCTTTGCGCGAAGCTTATCAGCAATTGTTGCGCGACGGCGTCTCATCCATCTATTATCTCACCGGTGACGGCCAGTTGGGTGACGATAATCTCGGTACCGTGGATGGTTCGCATCCGACGGACCTGGGGTTCTTGCGGATGGCCGATTTCTTTGAGCCTGTTCTGGCCAGCATCTTGAATGACTCACCGGGAGCGAAGTTCCTGCAGAGCTTGTCCATCCCGCTACACCAACTGCCAGCCGGCTGCAAAGTTGTTGAAGGCGTGCCCGAAGTACCGATGATTCGAGTGCACAACCGTGCTTTGTCGCTGGATCCGCAAACATTCTTCTTCATGAGTGCGAAGTTGACGGATAAGTATCGCGACGAAATGCGCGGCATGTATTTTTCGGTGTACCGCGAGCAGGGTGAACTGGGATTATTCGCCTGGCAATTCGAGGGGATCGACACCGAACGGGTGTGCGATGACATACGCGAAGAGTTCGGCAACCGTTTCGAGCTGTGGGCAGTCAAGGACTGCGTCGTATGCTTGTGGCGTGACCAAGGCACGACCGACGATTGCATGGCCGGTTTTCGCAAGTTCGTTAACGGTCAAGTGAGTGAGTACCAAGCAGCCCGGTAACCCTGTGCCCTCTGTTGCTCAGTGGTAAAAATGAACCACAGAGAAGCAGAGGACACAGAGTCACATCGCCGCATTCTCCCGGACCTGGTCACACCACGGGCACGCTTCGTTGAACTGCATCACGACGGCTCCGCAGCTGCAGCGGCGGAGTTTTTCTCGACCGAAGAACAGCACCAGGATCCAGGCGGCAAATAACATCAGGCCGGCGGTATGCATCGCGCGGAAAGCCGCCAGCGCCATTCCCGACGCAAACAGTAGGAAGAGGATGCTGCGAAGACCGTATTGCTTTGGCATGGATGGCCGCCAATGACGCAAAGTCCAACGTGCTGGTATTACTCGCCTTCTTGGGCGATACAGTAAAGCCACTTCTCGCCGCGCAAGTAAATCTCATTATCGACCACAGCCGCCGAGGCGGCAAATCGATCATCCAGCCGATTGCCGGCCAGGAGTTGTGGATTCTCGTCTCCTGAAATCACCACCGTCAGGCCTCGCAAATCGGTGATGTAGATGCGACCCGCGGCGGCCACCGGTGAGGCATACACATCGCGAATCACCGACAGACGAAAGGGACCCGTTGGTTCGGCACCCGTGCGGGCGACGACGCGAGTCATGATGCCCTGGTAATGACGCAAAAAATACAACGCGCCGCGATACAGGAGCGGTGAGGGGACATACGGTGTGCTTCGCCTTCGCTGCCAGACGACGTGATCCGTATCCGTAATGTCTCCTTGTGCGCCATCCAGGCGAATGGCGAACATGGCCGTCTTTTCGTAGCTGCTGCCGGCGTAGACCATGCCGTCGGCGGAGACGGGGCTGGCAACGACGTTGCCCGACAAGCCTCCACATTCCCAGATCACTTTACCGGTCTCAAGATCGTATCCGCGAATGCGGCCCGTTCCGCTGACCACGACCTGCGCGCGTCCCTGGTGCTCGACCACGATGGGCGTCGCCCAGGAAGTGACTTCATTTCGTAATTGCTTCCAGCGCTCATCGCCCGTCCGTTTGTTGTAGGCCGCCACATAGGACTGCGACTCGTGATCCCAGTTCACAATGATCGAGTCTTTGTAGATGGTGGGCGAACTTCCTTCGCCGTGCCCGTGTTTGGTATTCATGGTCCCCAAATCCACTTTCCAGACTATGTCTCCCGCAAAATCCAGGCAGTAGAGGCCGCGCGAACCAAACGAGGCATACACATGCGTTCCGTCAGTGACCGGCGAAGCCGAGGCGAGACTGGCAGTTTCATGCCCGCCTTCGTGTGGTAAAGCTTCACAGACTTTGGTTTTCCACAGCTGGCTGCCGTCGCGGCGACTAAAGGCCACCACCCAGAATGCATATCGATGAGTGATCGGCAGATTATTGTGGGCGCCCTCGGCTCCGCTGTAGCGAGGTGGCAGTGCTTTGCCGATCGGCGTGGCGGTCGTGAGGAAGATCTTGTCGCCCCAGATGATCGGCGTCGAATGACCTTTGCCCGGGACAGCCACCTTCCAGCGCACGTTCTTCGTTTCGCTCCACTCCACCGGCGGATCCGCCGATGGGGCAACGCCCGTGCTCAACGGGCCGCGCCATTGGGGCCAGTTGTCAGCGGCCTTGTCAGCCGCCTTGTCGTGACCGTCGACCGGCATCGCTACACCAGCCGCGATCAGGGCCCCCAACATCACAATGGCGCCACGCTTCATCTACCACGCCTCCCAAAAACTCACCGATGCAACTCCGAGATTATAGGAGTACCGTACGGTGGGCAGCCATGGCGGGCAGGTAACGGTGGTGTAAAAAGCGGTGTGAGCCGACGGGACTAGGCGGCTTTCGACAACGGTGGTAACTGGAAATCCGTAGTCGGAAAACGGATGGTCTGCGATTCCCGAGGTTGTGAGTCTTCCAGGAGTTCGGCTTCCGCGGTCGTCCAGTTGGCCAGCGAACTGTTGGACATATCTATCAGCCACAGCTCATAGGACCGTGCCGAAATCCAGCGATGTAACGCCAATTGATGGACGATCAGGCGCCCGGCATCCATCGGCCGACTCAGGCTCGCAGCGCGGCGGCCGCTCACAAAGCCACACACGGTGGCCATTTGGGGTTCGCGTTGAGTGGCGTGTGCAATGGTCCGCCGCAATTCGTGGCTCGCCGGATTCACCTTGATGAAGCCGTGGGGCACATTGCCCTCTTTTAGATAGAAGAATTCGAATTCACGGCTATAGCCGATCAGTCCATGGAACTGTTCGTGGCTCATGGCAACACTCGCTATTCAGATCGATACTCGGGTACTTCTTGATATCGCTTGCTGCTCGCGGTGCGCGTGCTTTTTTTGGTCGCGCCCGCAGTGGATCGCCGGCTTGCCCGTTTTGCGCAGTCGGTCGTAGCTTACGCATCCTCTTGCGAGGCTTCGGCCAGCCAGGACGGAATCCGCTGCACCACGCCGTCTCGATTCACCAATGCCAGGGTGACTCGAGCGGTTGCTAGCATTTCTTCATCACGCAGCAACTCATAGGAGTGAATGATCTTAGCTGCGGTCACGCGTTCCAGAGTGGTGCGCACCGTCAGCAGATCGTCATAACGGGCCGGTCCGCGATAATTGCATTCGACTTTGACCACCACGGCGTACCAGCCGTCTTCTTCCATCTGGCGGTACCGGCCGCCGGCTGCGCGCAACATCTCGGTACGGCCGATCTCGAAATAGGTCAAGTAGCGCGCGTGATGCAGAAGCCCCATGGGGTCGGCATCCTGATAACGCACTCGAATCTGCGTTTCGTGTTGCTTCATGGCCTGCCAGCTAAAACGTCAACGTTGAATGAGCGCACGGCTTACAGGCGTCCCACCTGAATCAGGACCCAAGCTATGGGAAACATCAGCGAAGCAGCCGTCATCATCCGCAGTGCGAACTCCACAGTCGAGCGTCCCCAGAAATCCATCAAGGAGATCAAAACGAAGCCGACCAGAACAATCGGGAACCAAAGGCCCAGTGGTACAGCCATGTACAGTTCACCACGTTCGCCGGCGAACCCGATCTGTTGAGTGACGATCAATCCCAGGATGTACAGTCCAAACAGAATGGTGTTACCAACGGCCAGCGTTCGAATCGTTTCGCGTGCGATGTCTGTTTCCAGTGGCTCGGAGTATGTGCTTTCCGGAACAATCTTTAAAAGCACGTTTTGAATCGCGATCAAAGTCGTCCAAACAAAAAAGAATGTCAGACTGGGCCAGTTCGCTTGGTGTGGAATCGCCCAAGCGACGATGGCGGCAAGCAGCATGACCGTGAACAGCGTCTTGACGTTAAACTGCGCAACGGGCTGTGGGTGAGCAGCGGTCTGATTCATTTCTCTTGGAACACCCTCGCTCTATTCCCGTTTTGGAGCATTCGTTCGAAGCCACGGTCGCGGGCCGCGGCTAGTCGCCGACACCCACGTCGGTCAATACGTATACGGCGAATGTCGCCAGCCAGTGTTCACCTTCATAATGTCCGCTGAACACGTAGTCCATTCCGGCAAGCGTGTGCGCGTCGGCCGAATCTTGGAGCAGCTTAGCAGCCGCGGAGTCCTTTGGCAGGTGTGCGGCGACCCCTTTGAGCGTCCAGGCGCGACAGAAGTTCAGTCCCGCCAGGTGAACCAGTTTGCCGTCGGTGACATCCGGAACCTCGGCCGGTCGCAGCAGGTTTCCAAGTTTGCCCTGTTTCAATCCGGGGAAGAAACCCGATAACCAGATCTGGTAGTCGTCTTCTGAAAGGACGCGACGCATCAGATCGGCTTCATTCAGGCCACTCGAGAAAAAGTCTTCACCCGAGGGCTCATAAGCCACCGGATACGCCTTGTCCTGGGCGTAGTATTGCCTGGCCCTGGCGACAATTAACTCTTCCAGTTCATCGTCACCCACTTTGCGGGCGTAGTCGAGACCTTGAGCCAGGGCGAAGCCGGTATCCGGGTGCACACCGGTACGAATGGGAAAGGAGAGCTTCGGCAAGTAGTCCTTCATCCGCGCCACGATGGTCTGTTCCAGCGGCCGATAGGCCTCGGCCCACGCACGTCCCTGAGGATCGTCCCATTCGTGCAGTTCGGCGGCCAGACGCAACGCCCATGCCCAGCCGTACATGCGTTCGAACGATCGATTGTGTTTCTTGGTGAAGTACTCGGCTTCCTTTTCGATGTTTTCGCGAGTCAAGCTTTTGGCCAACGCAGCTCGCGATTCTTTGGCCAACGCATGTTGAGGATGAGTGCGCAACAGCCGCACCAACAACCAGTGACCGTGCACCGACGAATGCCAATCGAAACAACCATAGAACGCAGGGTGCATCTCCTGAGGTGACTGAACTGATTCCGGTCCAATCATCACGTTCGACGGTTTGTTGGGATACTGCCGATGCAGACCATCCAGTGCCAGTTTGGCCAAGGCCGCGGCCTGTGGGGCATCAAAGGACCTACCAGGTTGGCGCTCGGTCGTTTGGCCGGCAACGATTGCCGTCATGCACACCAGCAGGCAGGCGGCGGTGATTGAGAGTTTCAGTTTCATTCTCATCCTATGATCCTTCACCGGAGTGTTTTTGCCCGAAGGGCAAATGCATGTCAGCCCCGGGCGGAGCCCGGGGTGGGTCGTCAATTCGGCGTTGGAGCACTGAAGGTGCGACGCCTGTATGTGCGTTTGCGATGCCCCT
>CAJHYY010000515.1_pt1 | contig 12342 bp, 13 predicted proteins | sample 9198861 | NCBI WGS metagenome assembly CAJHYY01 (sample SAMEA7708377, study PRJEB35096) | sediment metagenome | biome: marine neritic benthic zone biome [ENVO:01000025]; feature: sediment [ENVO:00002007]; material: shallow marine sediment [ENVO:03000034] sea grass bed [ENVO_01000059] ... | reverse complement strand
CTCCCGTCGGCAACGGATAATGCGGGGCCCAGCCGATAGGAAGCGTCACCCCCGTAACCCAGCGTGCATCGTCGCTTGCCATGAAAGCTATCACGCTTGCCACATCCTGTGGCATGCCCATTCCCAACGGATGGCAGCTATCGATTTGCTGCTCGACTTCTTTCGTGAAATGCTCGATGTGTTTGTGAATCATGGGGGTGTGCACCAGACCGGGTGCCACGCCAACCACTCGGATGCCTCGATCTTTGGCTTCCCAGGCCAGCGATTGAGTGAAGCCATCCAATGCGGCCTTGCTGGCGCTATAAACCGAGAATCCGGGACACCCACCTCGAGCCAATGCGCTGCTGACATTCACGATCACTCCGCCCGGGCTGGCCAGAAGCGGCAGCGATTTTTGGGCAATGCGGATGGCCCCGTGCAGGTTGATATCAAGGATGCGACCGATCTGTTCGTCGGTCATCGCTTCCAGCTTTTGCGCCTCTTCGAAACCCGCATTGTTGATCGTGGCGTGGATTTGCCCGTAGGTAGACTCGATGTGTGCAAACAGTCGGTCGACGTTTTCCGGCTTTGTGACGTCACACGGTTGCCATTCAGCTTGAATGTCGCGTTTTCCCAGAACTTTCAGCAACCGAACCGGTTCTGATCGGGATGTGAGAATCAGCCGCGCACCTTCCAACCCCAGCCGCTCGGCAACGGCGCCACCGATGCCGCGCTGGTTGGCTCCGGTAATCAGCACAGTCTGGTTACGAAAACGACAAGGATCGTTCATGTGTCGACTTCGACCACAAGCATCTGCTGGCGTTCGATCGCGGTGCGTCTATCGGGAAAGTCTGCGGATCAAACGTGAGTGGCCAGTTCCACGAAGGTCTGCGTCGCCTCGTACGGCACCATATGGCCGCAATCCTCGATCACCTGCAGATCGGCATGTGGCAGGTGCTCGGCGTAGTACTCGCCATGAGCCACGGGAATCAATCGATCATGCCGACCCCAGATGATGCGCGTGGGATTCTCAATACGACGCAGATGTTCTTTAAGCCGCGGGTTGTGCAAGTACGGATTCCACCCCACTCGAGCGGTTGCTTCTCGAGCACGCAGCCAATTCAGGATTCGCGGATCCTCCACCGACGAAGGCATGACTTCGCCGACGCATTCGGCGTTAGGATCAAAGAAAAGCAATTCGCGCAATTCATCGAGATCATCGATGAACAGTTCGGCCATGGGCGCTTCATCGAGATGCAATCCGGCTGCGGCAGTCAGCGTTAAGTGCGAAACGCGCTCCGGACGCAACAAGGCCAACTCCAAACCAATCCACGCACCCAAGGAAAATCCGAGAATCGGAATCGACTCAATCTCCAGATGATCCAGCAGGTCGACGTAGTGCCAGGCGTAGTCGGCAACACTGTGAATCGACTCCAGCCCTGTCGACAGACAGAATCCCGGATGAGCAGGAACGTAGAGCTTGAAGTGTTGCGCCAGCTGTTCGTGAAACGACTGCCAGTCTGCCTCGCCGGCTGCGCTGTGCAGATACAACAGCGGCGGACCACTGCCGTGCACGGTCAGCTGAATCTTCTTGCCCTCAACCTGTACAAACTGTGTATCGCGTTTGGTGTCGATGCTCGTCATCTGCAATAAAGACCTCGAGATGGACGGGAGTGGCGAGTTACTAGACCGCAACGGTCGATGATTGTTCGAGCCTCAGCTTGGGCAAGACTTCTTCAGCAAACAGCGTCATGTTCTTGCACGTGAGATCATGAGGCAGCGTGCCCAGCTGGAAGAGTCCCAGGAGATTACCGACTCCCAGGTACTTGATGTACTCCGACAGTCGCTGGCGCACCGTTTCAGGACTTCCGACGATCGCGTAGGCACCGTCTTCGATATCCTGGCGTGTTTTGACCGTGCTGAGGAATTTGCCCAAAGCTCGGTGAATTCCGGCCGCCGAACGAGGGCTGGTGTAGCCCGGCGGCAACACGACCAAGCCCTTCAACAGCTTTTCGGCGAAGTAGAACAAGTGTTCTTCGTACTCAGCCCATGCCTGCTCGTCGGATTCGGCAACGTAGATGGGACACAGCCAGCCCAGTTGTTCCGGATCGGCCGTGTAGCCATTTTTCTCACACGCCTCGCGGAACATATCGAAGTTCTTCTTGAAGAAGTCGATATGGAAATAGGGAATCCCCATGTAGCTGTACCGGCGGGCGGCGACGAATTCGATCGTTTCTTTACTGCCGGCGCCTGGGATCCAAATCGTGGGATGCGGTTGTTGAATGGGGCGCGGCCATGGATTGACGTACTTCAGCTTCCAATGTTGTCCGTAATGCTCGAAAGGCCCCGGCTCGGTCCATGCACGCAGGATCAAATCGAAGGCTTCGGCGTACATTTCACGCGCGTAAGTCGGGTTGATCGTAAAGCTGTAGTATTCGGGACCTCCACCTACCACCAGGCCGGCGATGAGTCGACCGCCGCTGATCACATCAATCATCGCGAACTCTTCGGCGACGCGCGTGGGCGGGTTGTAGAACGGTAAGGCGTTGCCCACGACCGCGATTTTGACCCGCTTGGTTTGTCGCGCCAAAATGCTGGCCATCAAGTTGGGGCTGGGCATGGTGCCGTAGGCGTTCTGATGGTGTTCGTTGACGCAGACGCCGTCAAAGCCCAGGTCTTCGGCGAGTACCAATTGGTCGGGATACTGGTTATATAACTGGTGCCCGTGTTCCGGGTCATACAGCGAGTTGGGAAGCCAAGTCCAAGCGGACTTGTACTTCTCGTCGAAGTCCTCGGGCAATCTGTCCCAGGGCATCAAATGAAATGCGAAATACTGCATGTTTTCCACTCAGGGTAATGAATGATTCTGGCGACTGAAGGAACGCGGCGGCATCAGACCGTAGATCTAGTGACCGCCTTGAAGATTAGTGCGTCCCTGCCAAGATAGAGCGATGGAGATCGCGTTCCGTACTATGTCAGACCGGCAACAGCCATTCAACCCCCGCATTCCTGCAGCGAACCGCAAAAGACGAAAACAGTTGCGGGATTCTGTGAATCTTTCTGGGTTGTGTGGATTCTCCGCTGGAACTTCACAAAAAGGCGCGCCGGTGTGGCGAGAACGGGCGCCTCGCCGCGCGCCGCAACCGATGGACTTAGGACCAGCAAAGTAATGCGCGCCGCCGCGCGCGAATCAGCTGCCCAACGAGCCGACGATGACGAACAAGCAACGTGAGATACACGCCTACCCGCTGTGGTCGCCGCGGTTCTGGCACGGAATGACGTTTGGCGGCTGGATGAAACTGCTGGCGGACAATCGGTTTCAAGTGCACCCTTTACGTGTCCCGATGGCGGCGCTGCTGTGCCTGATCACTCCGTTTAATACCGTCATGCGCTGGGTGCAACGAATGGTCTACGGTCGCAAGGTTGCCGAGACGCCCATTGAACAACCGCCGGTTTTCATCATCGGACATTGGCGCAGCGGCACTACCTTGTTGCACGAATTGATGGTCCTGGACGAACGGTTTGCCTATCCAACGACCTACCAGTGTTTCGCCCCGCATCATTTTCTGTTGACCGAATGGTTTTTTGCCAAGTACTGCGGCTTCCTGCTTCCGAAGCAACGTCCCATGGATAACATGGCGACCGGCTGGTACAAGCCGCAGGAAGATGAATTTGCCTTGTTGACGATGGGTGAAGCCACGCCCTACCGGCGGATGGCGTTCCCTAATCGAGGTCCCGTCGATTCTGAATTCTTGAACATGCGCGACATCGCCCCCGACCGTTTGCAGAGATGGCGCGACGCATTGCAGTGGTTCGTCAAACTGCTGACGTTCAAGACCGGGAAACGGATCGTACTGAAGTCTCCCCCTCACACCGGCCGGATCGCGGAATTGGCGGAGCTGTTTCCCGGCGCGAAGTTCATTCACATCGCCCGCGAACCCTACACGGTTTATTCTTCAACCAAACGATTGTGGCCGGCGCTGGATTACGTGCAGGGCTGCCAGGTCCCGCGCAACGAATACCTGGATGAGTACGTGTTAAGTTGCCTCGAACAAATGTACGACGGCTTCGACGCGCAAAAAGATTCGCTCGCCGACGGCCAAATGGCCTATGTGCGCTACGAGGAACTCGTGGCCGATCCCATGGGCGAGATTCAGCGGCTGTACGAAGAACTGGATCTGGGCAGTTTTGACAACATTCGCGAGCCGCTGGCCGAACAGGTGGAACAGCGAGCCAACTATCGCGTCAATCAACATCAGCTGGAAGATGCTGATCGACAACGGGTGCGCGAGCGTTGGGCGAGCTATTTCGAGGCATTCGGGTACGAAGAATGACTCAGAAAATTGCAAATTGAAAACTGACAATTTCAAATTGCAAAGTGAAGCTTGAAAACCGATAGTTGCTTGTGTTGGCCGCGATCAATTTGCAGTTTGCAATTTGCAATTTGCAATTATCAATCCATTATCAATTTGATCAATTCCTTATGCGTCACGCAGCCTGTCCAGGTAACGATCTTCCCTGCAGCTCGTAAACGTACTTCAGCACTTCGGCCACCGCCGCGTATTGCTGCGACGGTACTTGCTGGTTAACGTCGACGTCTTGATAGAGTGCTCGAGCCAGTGGCTTGCGTTCCACGACGGGGATGCCGTTTTCCAACGCCAGTTGCCGAATGCGTTTGGCCAACACGCCCGCGCCTTTGGCTACCACCACGGGAGCCGGCATCGTTTCGGGATCGTACTGGATCGCCACGGCAAGTTCGGTGGGGTTGGTGACGATGACATCGGCTTGAGGCACGGCGGAAGCCAGGCGATTGGCTACCAGTTGCCGTTGTACCTGGCGACGGCGGGCGATCACCTGCGGATCGCCCTGCAGCGTTTTGTATTCTTCACGCACCTCTTGAGCGGTCATCTTCAGATCTTGTTCGTGCTTCCACTTTTGAAAGGCAAAATCCAACAGAGCCAGAATGAACAGCGCAACGGCAATCCAGATACAAGTCGACAAGATGATGTCAACGATCTCGAAACAGGGCGTGGGGAATTCGTAATCAGACAGGCTCAGAATCCGATGGCGGTGAATATTGACGCAGAGCAGAGCCACGCTGGCGACGACGATCACCTTGAAGATACCGAAACCCAATCGAACCGAGTTGGTCAGGGAAAACAGGCGCTGAATCCCCTTCAACGGGTTGATGCGGTTGGGATCCAGGGCCAGCTTCTGCGGAAGAAACAGGAACCCGACCTGGCCGATATGTGCTGCGACGGTCAACACGAACAGGATTCCAAAAAACGGCATGACTGCCGTGGCAAGTTCCCGAACGTGGAAGGCCCATTGTTGAGCCGCGGTGCCCGCGTCGATGGACAGCGACGGTGCATCGGCGAATTGGCGTTGCAAGGTAGCGCCAAAGTAGTGAGTGATTCGGGTTCCCAGCCACTTCAACGTCAGCAGTGCGCCCAACAACACGCTCGCGGACGCCAGGTCCTGACTCTTGGCAACCTGTCCTTGCTCGCGCGCCTTTTGGCGTCGATGCGGAGTTGCGTCGTGCGTCTTGTCGCCGAATTGCTCAGCCACTACGTGTCATGCTCCAGTTCGCAGCACGCGTGCTGGCGAACAGAAAACAACCAAGTCAGGATGCGGGATCGAACAGGATCCAGCGAGTCATGGATTCAACCACGCTGGCAGTCTGCTCCTGGAACACCCATAACATGCCGCCGATGGTCAACATCAGTGTGGCCAACATCACCGTGGTGTTGATGCTGAAACCGACCGCCAGAATATTCAGTTGAGGTAGCGTGCGACTGATCAACCCCAGCACGATCATCGACAACAACAGCGCTACGATGACGGGTGCGGCCGCGCGCAGCGCCGTTTCGAAACTGAGTATGGTAACTTCCAAAAGACCTTCGAAAATCCCAGCCGAAAGCCGGACCTGCCCCACAGGCATGGTCAAGAACATGTCCAACAACGCCTGCAGCAACATGCGATGACCACCGGTCAGCAGAAAAATGGCAATGGTCAGCAACCGGAGCAACTGGGATACGACGGGCACGTTGGTACCTGCGCCCGGATCGAAGACATCGCCCAGAGCGAGGCCTCCCAGATGGCTGATCAGCTGTCCCGCCAGCTGAATGCCCGAGAACAAGATCATGACGGACATTGCCAGCGACAATCCCAAGGCAATCTCCTGCGCCATCAGTGCAGCCAGCTCGATCACGTTCCTTGGAGCAGCAAACGATGCCGGCCACTGAGTGGGAGTCAGCACCAGGGCCATTCCCATCGCGAGAAACGCGCGAATTTTCATCGGGATCGACGGCGAGGAAAACACCGGTGCGACCAGGAACAGGCCGCTGATGCGCGTGAGCACCAGAGCGAATACCAGAAACTGCTGAAGGTAAATTGCCAGCAACGCGGACATCGTGTCTTAGCCGCCACCCATCACGATTTGAGGGATGTTGGTCAGCAGTCCTTGCGAATAATCGAGCATGCGTTGGATGAGCCAGGGAAGACAGAAACTAAGAGCCAGAATCATCATGAAGATCTTAGGCACGAACGAAACCGTTTGGTCCTGCACCTGGGTCAGCGCTTGAAGCAACCCAATCACCAAACCGACCACCACTCCCACCAGCAGAACGGGAGCTCCAACTAACAAACCGGTTTGAATGGCTTCGCGCGACAGGTCAATCGCATCTTGAGGTGTCATGACCGCATTCCTTTGCTGGTCTGTGCATCTTGGCTCACGACCGTTTCATCCCTGGTGACCGGCACTTGGCCGGTCACGTCACAGGTCCGAAGCTGGTCATCAACATGTCCACCACTAAATGCCATCCATCGGCCAGGACAAACAGCATCAGTTTAAACGGCAGCGAGATCAGAACCGGCGGCAGCATCAGCATGCCCATCGAAATCGTGACGCTGGCCACCACAATGTCCAGGATCAAGAATGGAAGATAGATTTGAAATCCGATCAGGAATGCGATCTTCAACTCGCTGACCATGTAGGCCGGCAAAAGAACTCGCAGCGGAACATCGTCGTAATAGTTGGGCTCGGGTGTGTCCTCGGGCAAGTATCGGTAGAACAGCAACACGTCGTTGGCGTTATCTGCCGCGTCGATCTGCCGTTCCATGAACTTGCGAATGGGTCGCGAACCGGCGTTCCAAGCCTCTTCCATGCTCATGGCCACGGTGGGATCGCTGTAAGGCTGAATCCCTTCGTCGTAAACCTGCTTCCACACCGGCGCCATGATCAACAGAGTCATGAACAGTGATAACGAGGTGATCACCTGGTTGGGTGGCAGCTGTTGAGTGCCCAGTGCTTGACGCAAGAGCCCCAGCACGACCACGATCCGCACGAAGGACGTGGTCATCAACAGGATGGCAGGCGCCAGGCTCAACACCGTCAGCAACAGCATGATTTGCAACGACGAGCTCAACCCCTGGGGGCTGGTCCAGATTTCTGGTCCGCCCTGCAGAAACTTCTGGAGCTCGGGAGTCTGCGTCGCCGTCGACGGTTGAACCTGCGGCTGCGAAGCCTGCGAGGGTTCTCGTACGGTGCCTTGCGCGAACGCCGACGATGCCGGCATGCTGGTCAACAGCATGCAGCACAGCAGCCCCAGGTAGCGTAAGCGATGTTTAAAAGCCTGTTTCATGATTGCTTGTTGGCGACTAACTAGCCGCGGTGCTCCGCGAGTTTTTGCGTCGACGTCCGCGACTTCGCGATTCCGATCCCAATTGGTGAAGAACCTCGCGAAACGTGTGGGAGATACTGTCGGGTTGGTTCTGTCGGCAGGCCGCCGTCAGTCGTTCGACTTCTTCGCCGTCGGTCACTTCGGCCAGCGTTTCCGCCCCGTCAGGTGTTACTGCAACCAACAACAACTTTCCACCTAGCCGAATCAACTGCAGCGAGACTCGACCCGCGATCGCGGAGCGGCCCAGAGGTTCCAATACCTCCGTGGGAAGGTTTGTCGTAGCTTTGGGGTTGGCGCGGCGCATGGCCCAAACCAGCAGAAAGAACGCACCCAGTACGATCACCAGGCTGCTGGTAATGGTAGTCAGGGCGCGGAAACCGGACTTGCTCTTTGCGTCATCCGACTTCGATGCCTCTTCATCAGTGCGCCGTAGCGGCAACCGTTGCGTAGACTGGGTCGACGATTGGTCTTCAACAACGCGGATGGGGGCGCGAGTTTGGGCCGTAGCGCTGCTGGTATTGAGAAACACCACTGCGCTGGCTAGCGCCAGGGCAAAGCGACGAACGACCAAGCGGGATCGGTCATGTCGTAGTTGTAAGTCACGCAAATCAGGCATCCTTGCCATACGTGTTCAATGCGGGAATGAAACCTAGGTGGTGTCGACTTCGTGACCGGAAACCAACTCGGCGACCCGCACGCAGAAATTGTCGTTCAGCACCAGGACTTCCCCGCGAGCGACCAGGCGACCATTGACGTACACGTCGACCGGATCACCTGCAAGTTTCTCGAGCGGTACCACCGAGCCTTTGCGTAGTTGCAGCACGTCTTCCAACTGCATGTGCGTGCGGCCCAGCTCGATCGTCAGATTTAATTCGACGTCGCGCAACAATTCCAGCGACGCTTTTTCGGTGGTAGGTGGCGTACCGCCAAGCTCCTGAAACTGGAACACGGCAGTGCCTGGTGGCAACCCCGAGGGGTCGACATCGACCGAAGCAATAGCCTCTTCTGCCTGCCGCAACAGCATCTCGACATCGTCGGCCGTCTTGGACACGGGCGGCGCGGGCACCGATTCGTTGGTGGCGGTCGCCGGTTCGGCCGCGCCGGCATTCGCCGCCGCCGCTTCCGTGGCGGCAGCATCGTTGGCGGCGGGAGTATCTTGCGGCTCGGGATTGGCGGGGTCTTGAGGTGCGTCGGTCATGCGGTGGTCTCGTCTACATCCGCGACTCGTCCCGCACCGTCAAGCTATTGATCCAGGTACGTATAGTCGCTGAAAAACACAGATCGCAGGATGGGTCTGCCAAACAGGGCGTTACTTTTCTCTAAAATCCGCCGTTTGATCAAGCCCAACCCCGGATCGGTCAAGTCTGCGACTTCGGAGTTCCGGATTTCGACAATCACCATGTCGCGAAATCGGTGCTGATTGCGTGCTAGCAGGTCTTGGAAATCGTTCTCTTCACCCTCCAGTACGGTTCCGACCAACGTGAAGTCAACACGAAGCGTCGTACTGCTTTGCGGCTGATGAGCGGTGACTCCGAAGCGCCCTAGTTCGATTTCCACGACCGGTTTGGTGTCCTTGGCGGTTACCGCCTCGTCAGAGTCCTTCTTCATCTCCTCCTTGGCGTTTTCCTCAGCACGTTGTACGAGATCGTCAGCGCTGGGAATGAACACGTACGCCAAGGCGCATTCGGTCAGGACGATACCGCCCATGAAGGCCGCGATGATCAGTCGGCCCAGGAGAGACTTATTGCTAGCAGGCGGAGCAGTGGCTTCGTTTTCGTTAGCTGCCATGGTAGGTCCTCGTTGGCTGCAGCGTTCTGCTAAGCCGTATGGAGTGTGCGAATCGGCTGCTGTAGCCGATCCAGTTGCCACGCCGGGGCGTGGGCTACCTTAGGGACCTTCCGTGAAACGTTGCTGGTTTTCCGTCCTTGTGCCAGATAAATCAAGTGCCAGTTCGTCGAGCATATAAACCTCGACGCGTGAATTCTGTAGTTGCCTCTCGGGATCGGGCGAAATGAACAACGGTTCATACGGCCCGGCGACCGACATCCGAATCCTCGCGGGGTCGATGTTATGCACATCGACCAGGAAGTCTTTCACAGCCCGGCACCGCTGATACGCCAGATCCCAGGCATCTTTTGCCAAGGGATGGTTTTCCAGTGGCTTCGCGGGTGCGTGGCCGCGGATCTCAATCTTCTGTGGTTTACCCCCCAGGTCGTCGACCAGTGCCCGCAGTCGCAATCGGTTTTCCTCATTCAGTTCAACCGCGGACTCGGGCAATTCGATTTTGGTTCCTACGGCGGTTCGCTCACCGTTTCGGACGATCTCCACCAAGGGGTTTTCACCGGTGGGTGCCGGAACCTTGTCACCGCCCTGCATCGTATCTTTACGCTTGGCGCGGCCGGCAGCCGCCAACCGAGCGATCATCGAATTACGTGGTTTCGATGAGCCGGGGATCATGCTCGTGGGGCTCGAATCATAGCCGAACACCCGCTGCATCGACTCGACCATCGCCTGGTATTTTTCTTCCTCTTTGATCTCGCTCAGCGAGACCAGCATGATGAAGAATGTCAGCAACAGTGACATCATGTCTCCGAATGTCACCACCCATTCCGGGATACCGATTTCTTCTTCTTCTTCGATTGCCATAACCTACGCTGCCTCCTGATCCGCGGCTCGCAGTTTCGGGGGCAGGAAGGTGTTGAGTTTCTGTTCAATGACTCGCGGGTTTTCACCTGACTGGATCGCCATGATGCCGCGAATAACGATTTCCAAACTCAACAACTCTTGTTTGCTAATAAAGCCTAGCTTCTCTGCAAACGGGATGAAGAACACGTTTGAAATGATTGCACCGTACATGGTGGTAATAAGGGCCACCGCCATACCAGCACCAATGCCCGACGGGTCGGACATGTCGCTCAACATCATGATCAGTCCCATCAGGGTCCCGATCATCCCGTAGGCGGGCGCGAAACGCCCCAGCTGGTCCATGATCTTCTTGCCATCGGAATGTCGCGTCGCTATCGCATCCACTTCCGTGCGGAGAATATCTTCAATCACTTCAGGCCGCGTCCCGTCAACTGCCATCTGGATTCCCAGACGGACGAACGTACTGTCGACTTCGTCCAACCGACCTTCCAACGCCAGCAGTCCGTCGCGTCGTGCCGTTTCCGCCAGGCTGACCAATTGTTTGATCAATTCTGGAACGTCTGGAGCCTTGTTCAGCAGCACCTTTTTGGCGACCATCGGAGCCGACAAGATGTTTTTGAGCGGAAAGCAGATCATCGCTGCTGCCAGCGCGCCTCCGATCACCACCATCGCCGACGGGATATCGATGAATGCCGTCATGGGCGCAGTACCCATCATCATCGAGCCGATAATCAGACCCAACGCCAGCAGCAAGCCGACGACACTGGCAATATCCATTTTGAATCCGTCTCCGCGAAGAGTATGTCCTTAAAGTGGCGGGACCAGGTACTTCGATTGTTGGTAGCGCACCGTACGCTCGACGACATCATCCATCGACTCTCCGACAACCACACGTTCGCCAGTCGTCAGCGTGATGAACGTATCAGGCCGCGATTCAACGTAGCGAATCAGGTCGGCATTCAAGATGAATGCCTCGCCGTCCAGCCGCGTGAGTTTGATCATCGTGCCGATTCTCCCGATTATTCCGTCCGACGAGCGCAGATTCCGGCGCGTTGCATCAGGCAAACATAGGACAGGAATGATCCACATGTCGCCGACTATCGTCGCAGGTTAAGTAATTCGTCCAACATCTGTTGAGCGGTTGAAATCACTCGTGAGTTACTTCGATACATGGTCGTTGCCAGAATCAAATCGATCAGGTTCTCGCCTACATCGGTGTTGGATAATTCCAATGCACCAGCTACCACTCGGCCCAGCCCCAGGTCACCCGGATCGCCCAGAACCGGTAGCCCCGAGTTAATGCTCTGGGAGTACAAGTTCCGTCCCTTTTGTTCCAGCCCCTGGGCGTTGGCGAAACGTGCCAGGCGAATCTGTCCCAGATCACGCGACACACCATTGCTGAAAATGCCTTGAATCGCGCCGTTTTCACCCACCGTAAAACTGGTCAGCGTGCCGGGAGGGGCACCATCCTGTCGTGAGGCCGATACCTCGGTTGGAGCCGCAACACCGGAAACCTGCGAGAAGTCGAGGTCGAACGTTAAGGGGCTGATCGACGGCAGATCGCTCCGCTCAATATTCACGTCGGTGTTGGTGGTCGAAATCATGTTGCCTTCACTGTCGAAGGTGACCAGCCCCGTTCCCACGGCAATCTCGTTGTCCACGCCGGGGAGATCGTTGTCGCTGGAATCTGCAAACCAGCGATAGGTGGACGTGCTGCCGTCCCGAGATTCCAACGCGGAAGTCAATCGCACTTCCAACGGTACGCCCAGAGAATCGTAAACCGTGAAGTTGGTAGAAATACTCTCGCCCACCGCATCTTGCACGGTGCTGAATCCAAGGTCGGGCGTCGAGATGGCGCCGGAGGTATCGACCATCTGGAACGCCGCCCCATCGATCTCCACCCCGTTGGCCACTCCGTTGTTCGACACGATCCGCAGACGTCCGTCGCTGGTGACCGACCCGCCGGCCGTCAACGTGCCGCTGCCGGTGATGTCGTTTGTCGAAGGTGGGATCGGATTCGGATCGCCCGGATTGG
>CAJHYY010001103.1_pt1 | contig 12416 bp, 10 predicted proteins | sample 9198861 | NCBI WGS metagenome assembly CAJHYY01 (sample SAMEA7708377, study PRJEB35096) | sediment metagenome | biome: marine neritic benthic zone biome [ENVO:01000025]; feature: sediment [ENVO:00002007]; material: shallow marine sediment [ENVO:03000034] sea grass bed [ENVO_01000059] ... | reverse complement strand
TGCTGGACGAGCGGTAGCTCGCATTTGGTTGTGGCCCCCGGCCACTCTGCGGAAATCTGCGTAATCTGCGTTTAAAGAATAGAAACGCAGATTTCGCGGATTAACGCAGACGTTCGCAAACGACGGCGCGGGACATGTTGGGTTGTGGCCTCGGGCCACGCTGTGTCCTCTGTGGTTTCATTAACCGCGGAGGACAAAGAGAGATGACGTCGCTTCGTCCAAATGTTCTGACGCTTCGGGTTAGTAATGATGTATCGTGATTTGTAGCACCTAATTCCAGGACACCCACACGTAGTGGAGAATGTCAGCGATGTCAGCGATTCCCGTGATTGACATTCGGCCCTTGTGTGATGGCACTCAGCGTGATGAAGTTGCCAAGCAGATAGCGGCCGCGTGCCGGGATCACGGATTCTTCTACATCCAGGGACACGCGGTAGGCAGGGCACTCCAGCAACGTCTGTCTGCACTTGCTCAAGAGTTTTTTCAGCTCAGCCTGGAAGACAAACAGAAGATCCGCATGGAACTTGGCGGTTCTGCGTGGCGTGGCTATTTTCCCGTCGGTGGCGAGCTCACGTCGGGAAAGCCGGATCAGAAAGAAGGACTGTATTTTGGTTCTGAGCTGACGAAGGATCATCCGCGCGTGCGGGCAGGTACACCTCTGCACGGTGCGAACCTGTTCCCGGATCTTCCCGAGTTCGCCGGGACGGTGTTGGAATACATGCGGGCGTTGGGCGACGTGGGCCACGTGTTGATGGAGGGGTTGGCGATCGGTCTAGAGTTACCCTCGTCCTACTTCCGGCAGCACCTGACCAGCGACCCAACCGTGTTGTTCCGCATCTTTCATTATCCGCCGCTCAGCCACCGTCAGACGGAAGAGGTGTGGAGCGTGGGTGAACACACCGATTACGGACTGCTCACGATTCTGCAACAGGACGATACCGGTGGGCTGCAGATCTTTACTCAAGGCCAATGGATCGAGGCACCACCGATCGAAAACACGTTCATCTGCAACATTGGCGACATGCTGGATCGGATGACTGGGGGCTTGTATCGCTCGACGCCGCACCGCGTTCGCAATCCCGCTAATGTCGGCCGCTACTCCTACGCTTTCTTTTTTTTTTTTTATTTGGATGCGACCGTTCAGCCAATCGATACTGGGGCGCCGGCGTCGAGCGGACGACTGCGATGGGACGGAGCCGAATTGGAACAATTCAGTGGGACTTACGGTCAGTACTTGACCGAAAAAGTTTCTCGCGTGTTCCCGGAGTTATTCGGATCGATTCGTGGAGACTCTCAGTAGACTCAACACGGTGGCTCACCACAGAGAAGCAGAGATTTGGGAGTATTCGGTTTTCTCTGTTTCTCTGTGGTTCATTTTCCAGGGCTCCACTTAGACGCTAACATACGGGTTCCGTAAACTCATGCGAACCACCTGTTTGACCCCACTTAGCGAGCTAAGCCATGACTCGACACGCCTGCTTTTACACCTCGGTTTTAATGTTTCTGGTCGCCACGCCACCGCTGGCAGCCGATGACGCCATCGCACTGTTCAACGGCAAGGACATCTCGAATTGGACTTGGGTGTCGGATAAGGACGGAGCCAAGACCGAGGATACGTGGAGTGTGAAGGACGGGATCTTGCGTTGTGTCGGCAAGCCCAGGGGATACATTCGCACTAAGGAAGACAGCTACCAGGATTACAAGTTGACCGTGGAATGGCGCTGGCCTGAGAAGGGTGGAAACAACGGCGTTTTGGTACACACATCGAGCCCCGGGGCTTTGGGAGTTTGGCCCAAGTCGATTGAAGTGCAGTTGGCTTCCGGTAATGCCGGGGACTTCTGGGTGATCGGAACCGACTTGGATGTCGAAAACGAAGCCGACCGCAAGAAGGGGCGCCGACACCTGAATCTGAACGATGACGCCGAAAAGCCGTTGGGCGAATGGAACCAAATGGAGATCGAGTGTCGTGGTGACACGATCAAGGTGCATGTCAACGGTAAGCTGGTCAACCATTCCACGAATGGTACCGTCTCGCGAGGTTCCGTCTCGCTGCAGTCCGAGGGAACTCCGATCGAGTTTCGGAAAGTCGAACTACAGAAACTGAAGGCCCCCTAGTCAACTGCGGATTTCTCAAACTGTGGTTGCACTGTCAAGAAAGGATTGAGGAGAGATTCCATGGCCACTACCAAGACGATTCTGGCCGAGATGAAGAAGAAGGGCACTGAAAAGAATCGCAAAACGTTCGCTCGGCACGGAGCTCCGGACGACCTGTACGGAGTGTCCGTGGCGGACATGAAAGTAATCGCCAAGGGGATCAAAGGCGAGCAGGAACTGGCGTTGGCACTCTACGATAGCGGCGTCGCCGACGCGATGTATCTGGCAGGAATGGTGGTCGACGGATCCCAGATGACCAAGAAGCAACTGGAAACCTGGGTCAAGAACGCCAACTGGCAAATGGTCTCTGAGTATACCGTGCCCTGGGTCGCTTCCGAGAATCAGCACGGCCGCGACCTGGCCCTGAAATGGATGAAATCCAGGAAAGAGCCCGTGGCTTCCAGCGGCTGGGCTACTTACAGTGGAATCGTGGCCATTACGCCCGACGAAGAACTCGACTTGGATGAAATCAGTGACCTGCTGGATCGGGTCGTCGACGAAATCGATGAAGCTCCCGATCGCGTTCGGTACACGATGAACGGGTTCGTGATTGCGGTGGGTACCTACGTCAAACCGTTATTGCGTAAGGCAAAGGCCACCGCCAAGAAGTTGGGTGCCGTGAGCGTGGACATGAACGGAACGGCGTGTAAAGTCCCGTTGGCCACCCAGTACATCGAAAAAGTCGAAACAGCCGATCGCGTGGGCAAAAAGAGAAAGACCATTCGTTGTTGAAGCTAAGCTTGAACATCTTCGCCTGCTCAGGCCATCGACACGACAATGCTGGTACACGCAGCCCGGCGCTGCCGTGCCGACATCTTTGATTCCATCGACAGTTTTTCAGGAGATAACGGTTTACGCATGGCTGATTTTTTTTACCGCAATGTGGGTCCCGACGAAGACATCGTATCGGTCGTTCTCGCGGGTGAATTGGATATGACGGGCTCGGAGTACTTGTTGCAGTGTGTCGAGCACCAGATCGAGAACGGCTGCACGAAGATGATCCTCGACTGCGATCAACTGCATTTCGTCTCCAGTCTGGGACTGGGCATGGTCATGCGGGCTCATTCGAAAATGCGAAAGATCGGCGGTGACGTGAAACTGGCCGCCGTGCACGGGGCGATCGCCAAGTTAATCAGCCTGGTCCATCTGGACCGAGTCTTCGAAATCTACCCGAGCGTGGACGATGCGATCGCAGCGTTTGCCAAAGACGATGTGAAAGATGGTTAATGAGCCGGCAAGAGCTCGACTCCGGCGACTACCAGGCTGACTTGTCAGAACTTGGAAACGCTCGGCTGCGATTCCCTCTGGCACTCACATCGGTCTTGCTGGCCAACGGGATCATCATTGCCTGTTTCGCACTCAAGTGGGTGGGCGTCATCGAATTGCTTTGGAGCTACTGGCTGCAGAGCGTGGCCATTGGCGTTTCCAATATTGTACGGATGATGAAACTGGAGCGGTTCAGTACCAAGGGCTTCTCCAGCAACGGCAAACCTGTTCCGGCCACACCGGCTGGCCGGCGCAGCACGGTCGTCTTCTTTGCGATGCACTACGGGTTCTTCCATTTGATCTATGCGCTCTTCCTGTCGGTATTCACTGCCGAGCACGCCGCAGGTATGCCAAGCGTCCTGGCGATTGCGGTGTTCGTGGCCGGTCTGATTGTGGGTGAGGTGCTTGCGCTCCGCGAACAGATTCGCATCGATCGTCAGGGTGTGCCGAATTTGGGGTCGATAATGTTTCGCCCTTACATCCGGATTGTTCCAATGCATCTGGCAATTGTCGCCGGCGGCTTTCGGGGCAGCATGGTGTATCTATTCCTGACGCTCAAAGTCCTCGCCGATCTGGGCGGGCTGGTGGCGGATCGAGCGATGGGTCGCGCCGCCGTTGAATCAAGCTGACACGCGGCGCTCCTTGTATGTGGTGAAGTGGGACGCTCCAGTCGCTCCCCTTGCGCTTGTACGGTCTGTTCGAGTTATGCGCCCCGAAATGGCGGATCTTGCCCCACCATCGGATGCGTGCAAACAACGCAAGATTCATGGGTATTGCTGATTTAATCCGCGGCGCCAAAAAAAAGCCAACTATCCATTACGGCAACCTATGTTTGGGTAACTGTACGTAACCAGAGAACTACTTCGGCGTCCGCAACCAACGACTTTGCAGGTTTTAACATGACACAATTGCCTTTCTACGATTCGTATCGTGACGGCGTCGCGGCCGCTCAATCCGGCAATCCTTCCCTGGCTCGCATCCATCTGGCAGACGCCCTGCGCGCCGATACGGAACACTCCGGCACGTGGCTGTGGCTTGCCTGGCTGGCCGATTCGCCTTCGGCTGCAAAGTTGTCGCTCGAACAAATCAAACCTGACGATCAGTACTATGCGATCGCGCAACAAGGCCTCGGCTTCATTCGTGCGTTGCAAACCTTTGAAGTAGAAGCCACCGCGGTCGAGGTGACCGAAGCGGAACTCGTCGAATTCGCAGAAAACAACGACCCGGCCATTGCCGAATCATTTCAACTCGTGGATGCCGAAGTTGAGTTCTTGGACGACGAAGGCCTCGATTTCATCGCTGAAGAAGTCGAAGAAGCGCTTACGGACGATTCCTATTCACCGCGTGAAACCGACGATTGGCCCAACCATGCGTTTGAAGCAGAAGCGTTCGACGGTGAACTCAGCGACGAAGAAGCTGTTGATGAAACCAGTTTCGAAGTCGACGAACTTGTAGAAGCCGACTTTCCCGAGAGCGAACTGGCCGAGCCCGAGGCGCCTGTAGAGAACGTCGAAGAGAACGAAGACAACATCGACGCCGAATTCGCTGAGTTGGTGACGGAAGCAAACGAAACCGCGGAATTCGAAAACGCCGCCGAAGAGGCGAGCGACGAAGCGATCGCCGACGCCGAAACCGATGAAGTGGAAACGGTCGAGGAAGTCGTCGCCGAATTTGAAACCGTTGAGGCTCTGGACGAGAACGCCCAGGACGACACGACTCAGAACGAAGACAATCACGCTACAGACAATCACGTCGACGAAGATGCCCAGCAGATGCCGATCGAAGACGTCACCGTGCACGGAGACGGGCTGAGCGTCGAATCTGCGGAAACCAACGCCACGAACTTCGAATCGGAGGCGACCATCTCCGGTTTTGTCACCGACGGTGAATACGGTGGCACTCAGGATCTGCTGGCAAATTCCTACGATGTTGAAAACCAGCCGGCCGACTCGTACCAGATGTCCGGCAATCCCAGCGACGATTCGATGCTGGCTTGGTCCGTCGCGTCAGACGGCGTTGCCGAACTGTTGGATGATAATGCGGCCGAGGACAGCAACTCGTCACAAATGATCGGTGCGCCTGATGAGATTCCGATCAACGTGGCATTGCCCGAATCGAACGAACCAGCCGACAACGAAAACAACGAACCGGTCAACGAAAACGCCGAAGCTTCCGAAAACAGCCAGAACGACGGTGAGCAGCAGGCATCCGACGAACAAGAAGAATCGATCGAGCAGGCAGCTGTCGAAGCTGAGGCCGAAGCAGCCGAGGAAACCACGGCCGAAACACCTCGGGCTCCCCTGCCCGACTTCGACCGCGACCCCGACAAGCCCACCGTACTGGTGTGCGACGACAGCCCGACGGTACGCAAGTTGGTTTCGGTCACGTTGTCGAAGTCTTTCAACGTGATTCAAGCCGAAGATGGAGCTCAGGCCTGGGATTATATCGAGCAGATTCGTCCCGACCTGGTAATCGCCGACATCAAGATGCCGGTGATGGATGGCTTCCAGTTGTGCCACCGCATCAAACGCGATGAAGGCACGCGAAACATTCCGGTCATCATCCTCTCCAGTAAAGACGGGATGGTCGACAAACTACGCGGCAAGCTGGTCGGATGCACCGACCACATGGGCAAACCATTCACACCACGCGAGTTGCTGGAGATGGTTCGCAAGCATGTAGCAGCGGACCTGCTTCACACACCTTCATAACATCCGACCGTTACCGATAGTTCTAAGCTGCGGAGAGTACCAAGATGACTTTGGCGAACGACCGTGACGAACAGTTGGGCAAAGGTGAAAGCGATTTTCGCTTGACGAACCAATGTTTCGAACTGATTAGTCGCCTGGAACAGAAGATTGCATTAATCGACGAGGAGACCTCGGCTCGGCGAGCAACTGATGCCCTTCAATTCGCCAAGGAATTCATGGCTGAAGTCTTGGAATTCGGCTTAGAACATCTCGGTGATGAATCGCTCGATCCCTACCGGGACCGAGTGCAGGATTTGCATGAGCGGATCAAGACTCTGGAATCCACCGAAGACCATTCGTGGAAACAGGTTTTTATGCGAGTTCTGTTCCCGAATTCGCAAGCAGAGAAACTGAAGGCTCAGGACGATTCTTCGTTTCAACATGCGTTTGTTGGAATCGGCCGAGACCTCTTCGAATTGTCAGCTGACTGTCTTTCCGCAATGGAAGGCCAGTTTTCGGCGAAAGACAACGCCGCTCAATGGCAATCGACGTACCAACTGTTCCTGGAAGACGCAGGACAACATTGGCACGGTTACGCCACGGCACACCAGCAAAACCATGAGTCCAACAACGACTGAGAAACGCACGGGAAGAAGCTGCTCAAGCCTGCAGGACGCGGTGGCACTGATTGAAGCTCAGTTGGGGCCACCCGCCGTACATCACATTGATGGCGGAGCGTTTCAACTTCAGAACTCGAGCATGGATGCACGTTATCTGATCTTCGAGCTGGGTAACACCAACTACGCTATCCCCTCGATTTTCCTGGATCGCGTTGCACGTGTCACCAAAGTCCGCAACCTGCCGAATGTTCCGCGCTGGATCGCCGGGATCTGCAACCTTCGTGGTCAGATCGTTTCTTTGGTCGACGTACGGCAGTTAATGAGTTTGCCGCCGATCACCGCTCGACGCGCTTACTGGACCATCGTTGTCCACTCAATCGATGAATCATTCTCGGCCGGGCTGGTTGTTGATCGCGTGCTCGGCATTCGCCACCTCCATCCAGACGCGGAGATGGCGTACAGCAATCACCATACCCAAATGGTGCTGGACGAGTACCAGCAACCTGTCCAACTGATCGAAATGAACTGGTTGTTTCAGGCCATTCGTTTGCCCCATCATCCTCATTAACAGCAATCAACCTGACCAAGGAATCTGCCATGAATCAGTTCAATCACCGTCAATATCCCGACTTCGGGCTGGGCGGACTACTCGGCAACGGTCGGCAAGAACGCAATGCCCTGCTGGCAATCATCTGTTCCACGTTCCTGGGAACGCTGATCGTCGGAGTGGCCGCGTATGCATTCTGTGTTGCACCGGCCAACGGCGCCGAAACCATCGAAGCAGCACGCGACCGATTGTCCGGATTCAGCGCGATTGTGTTTGGAACGACGGTCGTGTCCGTCGCCCTGGCATATCTGATCGGCACCTGCGTAGCTCGCAAAATGGGGCGCCAGATTTTCGATATTCAGACCACTTTGGATTGTGTGATCGAGGGCGAACGCAACGTACAAACCACGCCCACCGGCAGCGGTGAACTGAGCGAGATTTCTACGGCAGTGAACCAGCTGATTCCTCTGGTTCAGTACGACAACGAACGTGACACCATCACGCACACCGTGAATGAATTGGCCGAACGGATTCGTAAGATCGCGGACGGCGATCTGAAGGCCGACATTGATATTGAAACCGACCTGACCGGACCGATTGCCGATGCGATGAATCATATGCTGCTGCAACTGCGCCGCATTTTCAGCCACGTGCAGATCGCAACCATCCACGTCAGCTCGATGTCCGACGAAGTCCACAATTCGACCCAGGTGCTGTCCAACGAAAGTGAATCCCAGGTGGCGGAAATTCTGGCGGCGTCATGCGAAATCGAAGACATGGCTCGCTCGATTCAAGAAGTTGCTCGCAACACGTCGGAGTCCGATCAAGTTGCTACGCAAGCTCGCGAAAATGCCAACAAAGGCTCCGACGCCGTGCGCAACACGATTCAGGGAATGGAACGAATTCGCGGTCAGGTCCGCGACACGGCCCATCGAATTAAGCGGCTGGGTGAAAGCTCGCAGCAAGTGGGCGAAATCGTTCAGGTGATTAGTGATATCGCTGACCGCACCAGTATTCTGGCTATCAACGCTTCCATCCAGGCCGCGACTGCCGGTGAGGCTGGACAAGGCTTTGCGGTCGTCGCCGAAGAAGTCGAACGGCTGGCACAGCGCAGTAATGGTGCCGCCAAGGAAATCGCCACCTTGATCAAGGCCATTCAAAGCGACACGGCCGAAGCTATCGTGGCGATGGAAGAGAGCACCAAAGAAGTCGTGAACGGATCCGAACTGGCCAACGAAGCTGGTGAAGCTTTGCGGGAAATCGACTCGGTTTCTCATCGCCTGGCTACTTTGATCCACTCCATCTCCGGGTCCACCAAGACTCAGGCCGATGCCGCAGCCGGTGTATCGAGGAGTATGAGTGAGATTTGCGAAGTCACGAAGAAGACGGCCAACGGCACCAAAGACGCCGCGATGTCGATCAGCAATCTTGCCAACCTGGCCGACAGCCTTCGCGCCTCGGTCATCAAGTTCAAGCTGCCCGTGGAATTCGACGCACGTCGAGGACGCAAGCCGGTAGCAACGGACACCAACGGATCGTCACCCGCCGCTCCGGTAGCCGCGCTTCCGCCCGTCCGTGAAATGCCCGTTTCTCAAATGCCTGCTCCTCAAATGCCTGCTCCTCAAATGCCCGTTCCTCAAATGCCCGGGCGCGAGAATGCCGCACGCAAGTCGGAACCGGCCAGCGTGCTGACTCAGGTCGAAACACCTTCCGTCGCCGGTAACCCATCATCAGGCGTCACGGTGGCACTCGACGAGAAAGCTTCTGATTCATCGGCAACGATGCCAATCGAAGATCAGACTCGCTCGTAGACCGTGTCCTTGGGTATCACTTGCAAGTGCGCGGCCGAAAGGCGGGATGAACGATGTCCGACGAAAACTCACTGGACGACGAATTTCTCGAAGAGCTGATGGAAGTGTTCCGCGTCGAAGCGGAAGACACGCTGAACGAGGCCTGTGCCGGCCTGGATCAAATCCAGCAGTCGCCCGACGATCGCGTCGCTCTGGAGGAAGTTCGACGAGCTGCGCATACGCTCAAAGGTGCGGCAGCATGTGTGGGCTTGAATGTCATTTCTCAAGTCGCGCATCGGATGGAAGATCTGTTGGATCAGTTCTTCGATCGTGGACTGCAAGTCAACAATCATCATATTTCGCTGTTGCTGCGGACCACGGACACACTGGAAGACTTGATTCACCAGCCGCGGGGCGTCGCTCAGGAAACGCTGGATGCGCTGGAAACAGAGTACTCGACGATCCTGCACGGCAAGGATCCAGCTGCCGATTCGAATCAAGCAGACGCCGCGGGTGACACTCACGAGTCGAACGCAGCTGACGAACAACCAACTCATACCGAACAAGCGACTCCCACAGCCGCTGACAGCGAAGAAACCTCCGTCACTCAGCCGCAGGTGGAAGAGGTTGCTTCGTCGCAGGCCGCGTCCCGTTTTCTGCGCGTTCCCGTCGAACGCATGGACGCCGTAGCCCAAATTGCTTCGGAATTGGTGACCAATCGCCTGGCCCTGGAACAGCGAATTCGCGAAGTCACCAACCTGGTCCAAGAATTGTCCCTGGCCAGTCACCGCATTCGTGATCTTTCCGAGCGCACACAAACCCGGACGCCCAGTAACTCGTCACATGTGCCTCGATCGCTGGATCCGCCCGATCGAGCCGAACTGGTCCAGGAATTTGATCCACTGGAATTCGACCACCAGTTGGGTTCCCAAGGCATGACCGAGGCGTTGAACGAAGCTGCCGAAGATCTGGATGCTTTGGGAGGACGGCTGCGGTCTTTGGATACCGAGTTTGAAGGACTGTTGGGAAGGCAAGGCAGGTTGGCCCGCGAAACCCAGGAGGGCTTGATGCGGGTCCGGATGGTTTCGTTGGACAGCATGTCACAACGGCTACAGCGCGCCGTACGAACCGCTGCCGACGCGTTGGGGAAACACGTCCAGCTGACGATTGAAGGCCAGGATATCGAGTTGGATAAGGCCGTGCTGGACGAGATCGGTGACGCCTTGATCCACATGCTGCGAAATGCAGTCGACCATGGAATCGAGTCGAACGAAGATCGAGTTGCAGCCAAAAAGTCTCTGCCCTCACAAATCCATTTGCGAGCCGTTCAGGAAGCAACGCGCATCATCCTGGAAGTCAGCGATGATGGACGCGGGCTCAATCGCAAAGCGATACTCGAAAAAGCACTCTCCAAACGGATCCTGACCGCCAAGCAGGCCGAGCAACTGTCCGACGATGCACTGCTGCAACTGATCTTTCGACCGGGCTTCAGTACCGCCAAGCAGGTAAGCCAGATTTCAGGACGTGGCGTAGGGATGGATATCGTGATGGATCGCGTACGTCGGCTAAGCGGTAACGTGCGTGTCAAATCGAAGCCGGGTCAAGGCACAACCTTTACGATCCACCTGCCGACTCACCTGTCGATCATGAAAGTCCTGCTGGTCGATGTCGGCGGAGATCGGTATGCGGTTCCGATGTATGGTTTGTCGAAAGTCGTTTCCACGCGGCGCTGCGATTTCAGTGGCCGCAACACCATTGTGCTCGAATCGGGCGGTTTCCCCGTGATCGAATTGGGCGAACGATTGGGACACGCAAGCTTTACCCCGGACGCTTCGGCGCCGTGTAAGGCTTTGCTGGTCGATGTGGGTGATCGGCGAACGGCGTTTTTGGTAGATCACGTGGCCGGTGCCAAAGAAGTCACGATCAAGGATCTGGGAATTCACCTGGGTCACGTGCCCGGCGTTGCCGGGGCCACGATCCTCGGCGACGGCAGTGTGGTGCCGGTGCTGGAACTCTCCGATTTCCGGCGGCTCGCGCCCGCGCGCCAACCTGGATCCGCCAATCTGGGAGCGCCACGTGCATTACGAGTGTTGTTCGCCGACGACTCGTTGAGTATCCGACGTTCGATGACACGCATCATCACCGCCGCCGGCTGGGAGCCGATTGGGGCCAAAGACGGTCAAGATGTGATCGAGATTCTGAGCACCAACGACGCGTTGCCGGACATTATCTTGCTGGACCTCGAAATGCCGCGGATGAACGGCCTCGAAGTCTTGGCTTCGCTGCGGTCCAAACCCGATTGGCACGGCATCCCCGCGATGGTCATCAGCTCGCGGGCGACTGAACGCCACAAAAAGAAAGCGATGGATCTGGGTGCCAGCGCTTATATCGTCAAACCGTTCCAGGAGTATCGGTTGCTGGAATTGATCAACGAATTGACTCACGCCAACCACCAGCGTGAATCCATGACCAGTCCGAGTTTGTAAGGAACGAGAGCAGCAAGATGGTCGGTCCTCATCATGAAACGGGAATCGTGCTCTGCACCGTCGCCGAGCAGCTGTTTTGTTTCGACAAAACAGTCGTGCTGAATATCGCGATGGAGCGGAAAGTCAAATACTTCGAGGCCTCACACGGGGAAGAACCGGTAGGCACGATCGACCAGCCCGAAGGCGAGATCCCCGTCTACGATCTGCAGCGCATTATGCAGCTGGAAGGCGAATCAAAGAACAAGAGAGTAATGATCGTAGCCACCCATGTAGGTCCCGCTGGCCTGCTGGTGACAGATGCCGACGAACCGCGACCTATCACACTTCGACAATCGCGCCCCTTGCCGCGGCTGGTGCAAGCCGATCGCAAGAATGTCGCCGCAGCGGCGATGTATGTTTGCCTGCGTGAAGTCGAATCCAATGCCTGGGACGGAGCTCGAATCGTCCTGTTGCTTGATCCCGATCGTTTGATTTGCCGTGAACGACGTGCCATTGAATTGAACGACGAACCCGTTTCCATCGAGTGCGCTGACGACGAACGCCGACGAGGCCACATCGTACACTTCTCGATTCGTCGCGGGATGCGCGAATTTCACTTTGCCTTGCCGGCCCTTCAGTTGCTGGAAGTTTCCGAGGATCGTCCCATCCATCCAGTTCCCAAGGTCGCCGAGTATCTGTTGGGCGTCATGGACTGGCGCGGCCGCCCCTTGCCGGTCGTTGATCTCACTGCCCGCCTGGGTCTAGCCAATTTGAACCGCTCCAGCGGCAGTCGAATGCTGATCGCTCAAGGACCCGGAATGGCACCCGAACTGGTCGCTTTTCCCGTTGATAACTCGGTACGGCTAAGTCACGAGCTTCCCCAC
>CAJHYY010000905.1_pt1 | contig 12441 bp, 10 predicted proteins | sample 9198861 | NCBI WGS metagenome assembly CAJHYY01 (sample SAMEA7708377, study PRJEB35096) | sediment metagenome | biome: marine neritic benthic zone biome [ENVO:01000025]; feature: sediment [ENVO:00002007]; material: shallow marine sediment [ENVO:03000034] sea grass bed [ENVO_01000059] ... | reverse complement strand
GATCTTGTCGCGAAGGAATAGATTCATCACCTTCGCAAACAGAAGTCCGCACATCGTTGCGATCGCGAACGACAACGCGCCCAAGCCAAAGATCTTGATCGAATCCGATTTCAGGAAATACTGCGCACTAGTGCTGGCGCCGACACAGAAACCCAACAAGATCGTCACAATGTCAATCAAGGCACTGCGAGCCGTCAGAGCCAGGCGGTCGGTCACCATGCACTCCTTCAACAGATTTCCGAAGAACAGCATTCCCAGCAGCACGATCGCCCCCGGAGCCAGAAGCGCACAGATCAGGAATGCCACCACGGGAAACACAATCCGCTCTGCCTTACTCACCTCACGGGATGGCTTCATGCGAATTAACCGCTCCGTGCGCGTGGTCATCAGACGCATGATTGGCGGTTGAATCACGGGCACCAAAGCCATGTATGAGTACGCGGCGATCGCGATCGCCCCCAACAGCTCCGGCGCCAGACGTGCCGAGAGGAAGATCGCTGTCGGTCCATCGGCTCCACCAATGATCCCAATGGCTCCCGCTTGTTGAGGCGAAAAACCCAACGTCAGCGCACCTAGATAAGTTAAAAACACGCCAACTTGCGCGGCTGCCCCTAGCAACACCAGTTTGGGGTTGGACAGCATCGTCGAAAAATCGGTCATCGCACCGATGCCGAGAAAAATCAATGGCGGGTAAATACCCTGCTCGACGCCAAAGTAGAGATAGCGAAGCACCGTGCCTTCGTCGTAGACTCCCAACGACATTCCCGCCACCGCAGGAATGTTGCCCACGATGATGCCGAAGCCGATCGGCACCAACAGAAGTGGCTCGTAGTGCTTGGTGATCGCCAAACAGATAAACAGCAATCCGATGACGATCATCACCACGTTGCCGATTTCCATGCCGGAAAAAGCGGTGGTTCGATAAAGCTCAGCAAACTTATCCATAGGTCCTCAGACCAGATCAATGGAGTGTCTGGTTTCGAATGGCTTGTAATATGCGGCGTACGTTAGCGATCGCGGTGTTTTATGCGATGCGATTGATGGTGTTGCATGCGACCGCCCAGCGACCAGCCCTGATCGGCGGATGTCGTGCCGCGAATTTTCACGATGCGATGCGGTTTATCCATGATCGCAGCCACGGCAGCTGCAATGACCACCAGGGTTTCTTCTGACATCTCGTCATCTCTTGGCGGAGCGACCGCTGCCGATTCGGCGGTTGCCGGCTTCAGGATGCCGTGCAGTGTTGTCAGGATGCGGAGCACTCGTGGTAGCACCGCGATGAAGCTGGCCACCAGCAGCAAAGCCACGAAGACCACCACAATGCCGATGGCGGCCAGAGCGATGCCGTAGTCTTCATACAACGGTGCCCAATTCAAGCCGGCTGCCAACAGAGCTGTGTCGAACAAGGTTAACATCGACTAATTCACCACCACCAGGACGTGTCCTTCGCGCACGGAATCACCAACCGCTACGTTCACTTGCTGGATGGTACCGGGCGTTGGCGCATTGATCTTGTTCTCCATCTTCATCGCCTCCAGCACAACCAGCGTCTGTCCCGCGGTGACCGTGTCGCCTTCCTTGACGAGAACCGACAGGATGGCACCCGCCATCGGGCTGGTCACCGCGCCGGCCTCGGAAGGCGCAGCGGGTGCGGGTGCGGCGGCAGCGGGTGCCGGGGCTGCAATCGGCGCAGGTGCGTTCGCGGGCGGCGTCGCCGCGGCTGCAGCCTGAGATTGATAAGGATGCTCTTCCGTCAAGTCTTCAACGGTGACGTCGTAAGACTTATTTCCAATCGTAATGCGGAGCTTTCTCATAGCGGAATCAAGCCGTGCTTTTTGGGTGGCCGTGTTTCGTTTTTATTCAAAGTATTTCGCAACGCCAAAGATACGACGCAGCGTGTTTGAGCGGGCGAGATGACGTCGGTGATCATGCCGTGCGAGGCAGCCATGTACGGCGAGGCGAAACGGTCGCGATATTCGTCGGTGAGCCGCTCGCGTAACTCATTCGGATTCTCGGCTTCGGACAATTCCTTGCGGTAAAGCACGTTGACGGCCCCGTCGGCGCCCATGACGGCAATTTCGGCGGTTGGCCAGGCGAACACCATATCAGCTTTCAAGTCCCGACTGCACATTGCCAGGTACGATCCACCGTACGCCTTGCGTGTGATCACGGTGATTTTTGGAACCGTAGCGGAGGCATACGCGAATAACATTTTGGCGCCGTGCCGAATAATTCCGCCTTGCTCCTGTGCCACTCCGGGCAAAAACCCGGGCACGTCCACAAGGGTCAGGATAGGAGTGTTGAAGGCGTTACAAAAGCGAATAAAACTCGCACCCTTGTCGGAGGCGTCGATATCCAGCGCGCCAGCTTTCACATCAGGCTGGTTGGCAATCACGCCCACGACCACGCCATCGATGCGGCCAAAACCCACAATGATGTTGGTGGCAAACTGGCGATGCACTTCCAGAAAACGACCGTCGTCCATTATCCGCTCGATTACGGAATACATGTTCATCGCTCCCTTGGGATCTTGGGGAACGATCTGATTCATGGCCTCGTCCGGATCTAAGCAGATTTCCTCCGTGGGTCGGTGCGGTGGATTCTCGACGTTGTTCGACGGTAGATAAGAGAGCAGGTCGGTCACGATCTGCATGGCGTGTTCGTCATTTTCGGCGACGAAGTGCACGTTGCCGCTGATTCCTGCATTCGCCGACGCACTACCAATCTCGGCCATCGTGCAATCGACGCCAGTCGCCGCTTTGATCACCTGAGGGCCGCAAATGAACATGTTCGCGTTTTGCTGAGTCATGACAAGAAAGTCCATCAGCGCCGGTGAATACGCCGCGCCTCCGGCACAATTCCCTGCGATCACACCGATTTGCGGCACACATCCGGAGAGCAATACGTTGCGATAGAAGACCTGTCCGTATCCAGACAGCGACTCAACGGCCTCCTGGATCCGGGCGCCACCCGAATCGTTGATGCCGACAAACGGCATCCCACCTTCCAAGGCGTAGTCCATGATGTCGCTGATCTTCTTGGCGTGTCGCTGGCCGAGCGCACCGCCTCCGACGGTGGCGTCCTGGCTGAACGCCGCGATGGGCCGACCGTGCACTCGGCCCACTCCGGTCACGACGCCATCGCATGGCAGAGCTTTGTCCTGCATGCCAAAGTCGTGGCAGCCGTGCTCCACATGCATCCCCCATTCCTGGAAAGTGTCGGTGTCGAAGAGGCAGTCAAGCCGCTGGCGAGCCGACTGCATCCCCTTGGCAAACCGCTTTTCCATTCGTTTTTCGCCACCTCCGAGCTTCAGTTTGGCTCGTCGTCGGCTCAATTCGTCGAGCATTTGCTTAGAAATGGTCATGATTCAGGGCTCACGCAATTACTCGGTTGGAGATGGGTCAACGTCTTGCATTCCGAAAGCACTCAAAATCCTGCGAGCGGCTACTTCAGGAGGCAGTACACCATCCAACACGCTCTGTTCGAGTTCGTTTCGAATGGCCACCACCTGGGGATGTTCTTCAACGGCGTGCAACAATCGGTCTTTGATCAGGGTCCAAAGCCATCGTACGTTTTGTTGTCGGTGTCGTTCTTGGAGCTGGCCGCTGTCGACGAGCCGCTGATAGCGATCGGTAACGGCAGCCCATACCTTATCGACGTCACGGTGATGCAGTGCACTGCACGTCAACACTTCAGGAATTGGCTCCTGCCTCGATATCGTCGCCTGGAAAGCGGCCCGGTATTGTCGCGCGGCCAAGTCGGCGGCCTGTTGGTTGGTTCCATCCGCCTTGTTGACGGCGATGATGTCCACCACCTCCAACAACCCTCGTTTGATGCCCTGCAATTCGTCACCAGCGCCCGGCATCATCAAGGCCAGGAAGCAGTCAGTCATATTCGCCACCATGGTTTCAGATTGCCCTACACCCACGGTTTCCACAATGACTACATCAAAACTTGCCGCCTCGAACACCAGCATCGTTTCGCGAGTCTTGCGAGCCACGCCACCCAAAGTTCCGGCCGAGGGTGTGGGACGGATATACGCGTTCGGTTCGTTCGACAGCTTGGTCATCCTGGTTTTGTCACCCAGGATGCTACCGCCGCTGATCTCGCTGGATGGGTCGACGGCGAGTACCGCAACACGCTGCCCTTGTTGGCACAATGGCATACCGACCGCCTCGATAAACGTACTCTTACCCACTCCCGGGGCACCGGTGATTCCCACGCGCATCGCTTTGCCCGTGTGCGGTAATAACTTCGTCAGCAAGGCTTCGGCTTCAAGCTGGTGTTCGGGACTATTGGATTCGATGAGTGTCAAAGCGCGAGGCAGTACCTTGATGTCACAATCCAGGACACCTTGGTAATAATCTTGCAGTGTGAGCTGCTGTCGTGGCGTGAACTCGCGTGTCATTCCGTTATCCTGTCGAGCTCGCGAGCTTGAACCCGAGACGAGCCGCCAAGTCGCACACGAGTTTTGCTGCGGCTTCTCCGATCACAGTTCCTGGTCCAAACACGGCCGCAGCGCCAGCTTCAAACAGGGTTTCACGATCTTCTGGCGGGATCACGCCGCCAACGACGATCATGATGTCTTCACGTCCCAGCTTTGCCAGTTCGTCACGCAGTTGTGGAATCAGCGTCAGATGTCCGGCCGCCAGCGAACTGACACCAACGATGTGCACATCGTTTTCGATCGCCTGTTTGGCGGTTTCGGCCGGTGTACAAAACAGGGGCCCGATGTCGACGTCAAAACCAAGATCAGCAAACGCACTGGCGATCACTTTCTGTCCACGGTCGTGACCATCCTGCCCCATTTTTGCCACTAGAATCCGCGGACGGCGCCCTTCGCGAGCAGCGAACTGTTCGACAAGCTGGATCGCTTCAGCCACCGTATCATCACTCTCTAATGCGGAGGTGTAGACGCCTTGGATGGACTGCACCGGTGCCTCATACCGCCCGAAAACTTTCTCCAGTGCACTGCTGATTTCGCCAACGGTCGCCTTCGCTCGCGCCGCTTCGACTGACAAGGCCAGCAGATTCCCTGATTTCTGTTCAGCCGCCGTAGTCAACGCATGAAGCGTCTGTTCCACTTGCGTCTGATCGCGTTCTTCCCGCAGTTTCCGGAGGTTGGCAATCTGCGCTTCGCGAACCGCCGAGTTATCGACATGCAGGACGGCGAGCTGTTCTTCATGATCGGGGCGATACTTGTTGACGCCAATCACTGTCTGCATTCCAGAGTCGATGCGCGCCTGAGTTCTGGCCGACGCCTCTTCGATCCGCATCTTAGGTATACCCGCCTGAATCGCCTGGGTCATGCCCCCTAGCTCTTCAACTTCACGGATATGGTCCCAGGCCTTTTGTGCCAGGTCGTGGGTAAGACGTTCGACGAAATAGCTGCCACCCCACGGATCCACGACGTCACAAGTGTCGGTTTCCTGTTGGATAAACAGTTGTGTATTGCGAGCGATTCGCGCCGAAAAATCGGTTGGCAAGGCGATCGCTTCGTCTAAGGCATTGGTATGGAGCGACTGAGTGTGCCCATGGGTCGCTGCCAAAGCCTCGATACAGGTGCGAATCACGTTGTTGTAAACATCCTGCGCCGTGAGGCTCCAACCGCTGGTTTGACTGTGAGTTCGCAGCGAGAGGCTCTTGGGATTCGCGGGTTCGAACGGCTTGATCAGCTTGGCCCAGATCATGCGTGCCGCGCGCAACTTGGCGACTTCCATGAAGTAGTTCATGCCGATCGCCCAGAAGAACGACAGCCGCGGACAAAACGCGTCCACATCTAGCCCGGCCTGTTTCCCGGTCCTCACATATTCCAGCCCATCAGCCAGCGTGTAGGCCAACTCGAGGTCCGCAGTCGCCCCGGCTTCCTGCATATGGTAGCCGCTGATGCTGATGCTGTTGAACTTGGGCATCCGCTGACTGGTGTACTCAAAAACATCCGCGATAATTCGCACGCTGGGTGCCGGAGGATAAATGTACGTATTGCGTACCATGAACTCCTTGAGGATGTCGTTTTGAATGGTTCCCGCGAGCTGCTCCGGCTGCACACCTTGTTCTTCCGCGGCAACAATGTACAGCGCCATCACTGGCAACACTGCGCCGTTCATGGTCATGGAGACGCTCATGCGATCCAGCGGAATACCATCGAAGAGCGTACGCATGTCGTAGATGCTATCAATGGCAACGCCTGCCATTCCGACGTCGCCCGTGACGCGCTCGTGGTCGGAATCGTAACCACGGTGAGTCGCCAGGTCGAAAGCGATACTTAGTCCTTTTTGGCCGGCCGCCAGGTTACGACGATAGAACGCGTTCGAATCTTTGGCCGTCGAGAAGCCCGCATACTGCCGAACGGTCCAAGGTCGTTGCACATACATCGTGGCATAAGGGCCGCGAAGAAACGGAGGCAGTCCCGGCATCGTTTGTAGATGATCTACATCGCTCAAATCGTCGGCGGTGTAGAGCGGGTTCACGTCAATCTGTTCGGGAGTGTGCCAGGCTAGCTGATCCTGCCCGTGATCGATCAACGAGTCCCATTCAGCCCGCGTCACGGTTGGCTGGTCGTCTCGCAGCGAAACGTTTGTGAAGTCGGGGAATTCCATCATTGCGGCTCCTCGTTCGGATCGATGACCCCGATTTCCTCCAGCAAATCACGGAGTGTGCTGAGAACATCGCAGCCCATGAAGATAAAGCGATCCACGCCGGCCTCCTGCCACTCATCCACGTGTTCTCGTGGAGCACCAGCCAATATCACGATGCGCGCACCGACCTCTTTGAGGAGCCGTGCCGCTTCGGGAACAAGATCGGGATACAGTTTGTCGGACGAACAAATCACTGCAATGAGGGCGCCGCTGTTTACGAATGCTTCTGCGGCCGCCTTGGCATCCGGAAAACCTTGGTTGGTGATCACCTCGAAACCACCCGCCTCGAAAAAGTTCTTCGAATAGGTGGCTCGCGCCGTGTGATGCGAAACGGGACCTAGATTGGCAAGGAACACTTGGGGCCGTTTTCCCACAGCGGCCTGCCATTCGTCGCTGGCGTCGCGCAGCTCCTCGAAGGGTGCGGCAAAGCTCCTGACCGGCAGCGGATTGAGTCGTTCGGGTGGCTGGGCATCGAAACCCAGGTTGGCAGCCATCTGACCGATGGTGGCACCTTGCGCCGCCAGTTCAATCATTCGCTCGGTTTGCGAAGTCGGAGCATCTTCGGTGGTTACTTGCTGCAACGGTTTACGTGATGACATCACACGAGTGACGGCTGTTTCTCGCAATTCAACCGCATTGGGAGGATCGCGTTCGGCCGGTTTTTCGCTGACGTCGGGAAACTCGCTGACACCCGTGATGCCTTCCTTCCGTCGTGCAATATCTTTCGCTCGCGGCGCAAAAGCAGCATCGATTTGTTCTGCCGCCCAGCCGGATTCCAGCGCCGCAAGCATCCCACCTTGTTGTTCGGTGTCCTGAAAGACGGCCCAGGCCTTATCGGCAAGTTGTTCGGTCAGCTGATCGAGGAACCAGCTGCCACCCGCGGCATCTACCACGCGATGCAAATGCGATTCTTCCTGCAAAACCAACACGGTGTTGCGAGCAACACGGCGGCTGAAGGCATTGGGAAAGCCGGTCGAGGCATCAAACGGAACGGATGTGTACACGTGTGCTCCGCCGATCGCTGCGGCGAATGCGGCAACGGTATTTCGCAACAGATTGACGTACGGATCACGTTGTGTGAAAACTCGTTGGCTGGCAGCAATGTGCATGTGCATTGCGCCCGACGCTTCCTGACCCCCGCAAACTTGAACGATACGCGACCACAGCCGTCGGGCAGCACGGATTTTGGCGATTGCCAGAAAATGGTGCGTACCAAGGTGCATGCGGAAGAGAATCTGCCGGGCGGCTGCATCAAGGTCGATACCGGCCGAAGTCATCTCGCGCAGGTACGTGACGGCTGTTGCCATGCTGAACGCAATATCCTGAGCAGCGTTGGCGCCGGCGTCGTGATAAACACTGCTGTCCACACCCACCGCGGTGGACAACGGGAGGTGGGAAACCGTCCACTGTGCAAGATCACCCATCGATGCCAAGGCTACCTCAGGGGCCACCGGTAGCTGACCTTCGCGAGCAAGCGTGGCAAGCGGATCGGCATTGAACGCGGCGCGAATCTTGTTGCGCGGCACGTGTTTCCGATCCCAGAGGCCAACCATCAACCCGGCGACCGGGAGAAAGGCCGAGCCTGCGTCAACGCCGATGGGTACTCCGGTGAGCTGCACCTCGGTGAACATCTGCACCAGGTCGTCGACATTGAAGACCATGATGCCGTCAGTTGCCGTCAAACCGGACGCGTGTTCATCATCCGGATCCAAGCCGCGTCGCGCCGCCGCATCCCATCGCAGATTCAACGAGGTTGCTCCACCCTGAAGATCATCGTGAATGGCCTGTCGCGTGATCTCAGTATCTGGATGCGCGTGTTCCTGCCGAAGGTCGATGCCAGTCAACACCGAAGACAACGGCGTCGCGCCGCGTATGAAAGGCGGCATGCCGGGCATGCCAAGCGCGTCGCTGCCGACAGCATCGTCGCGCGTATACAACGGCTGAACGTGGATCTGCTCGTACGTGTGCGTGACCAGCTTCTTATCGAAGCTGGCCTCTTTCAGCGAGGCGTCAACCAGTTCCCGCCACTGTTGATAGGCAACCGGTGAGAAGTCATCGGTGATGTTGAATTTTTCTGAAAGCTGCTGAGGCATGGCCGGCGAAGTCCTGGGCTAAGTAGTGGCAGCGTCTGCTGGTTCGCAGAACTCGGTGAGGACACCGAATGAGCTCTTGGGGTGCATGACAGCGATCTGCATATTGTGGGCACCTGAGCGAGGCGTCTCATCGATCATTCGCAACCCCGATGTTTTCAGTTCATCGATGCGTTGTTGCAGATTCTCGACCGTGAACGCCAGATGATGCAGACCTTGGCCACGTTTGTCGAGGAACTTGGCTATCGGACTGTCCGGCTCGGTGGGCTCGAGCAATTCGATGCGCACATCAGCAGCTCGAAAGAATGCGACTCGCACTTTTTGATCGGGAACGTCTTCGTATCCCTCAAAGGCGAGGCCAAGCGACCGCTCGTAAAAGTCCTTTTGTTCCTCGATCGAACGAACGGCGATCCCGATATGATTGAGCGCTTTCACTCCCATGACACTTCCTCACGAATCAGATGACGTGATCGTCGCCGCCCGCTCCACCGGTTGGGTATCCGGAGCGGATCGCGGCAGGCGATTCTTACAATAGTCCATGAAATCAGCAGCCTGTGCCGTCCAAAAACGGGCAACTGTGGTCGGGTAATTTAACCACAGCTGCGCCAGGTCGAGGTTAGACAACTGAGTTGCGTAATCACGCGAATGGGGAGCATGGTACCAGCGTCGCGGCCATTCCACGGCAAAATGTTTCAGGAATTCGAGGCACAGCGTTTTGTCGATCTGCCCGCTGCGTTCACCCACATCCGCCAGCACACCCTCCAAGGTATGCAATGATTTGCGAAATAACATGAGATCCACGGAGACTCGCATACGAGCCTGCTGCACGGCGTCGTCTAGTAAACCGATGAGCCAGCCCAATCCAGGGAATTGCCCCTGACGGATGCGTGTGAGCCACGCGTCGACCACTGAACCCAATACCTGGTGATTCAGTTTGTCGGGATCCGCCAGGCTTTCAAGACCCGTTACGATCTTCCGCGAATCCAACATGATCGCTCCCAGCATGACCTGCATGATCACAGCCCGTTCCCGCTTGCTCAGTGTGCCGGTGAGACTCCAATCCAGCAAGCCCAGCCGGCCCTCCTCGGTAAGGAACAGGTTTCCCGCGTGCGGATCACCGTGAAACAAGGCTTCATCGGCCGGGGAAAAAACGGTCCGGGCGATCATCGTCCTGGCGACCAGCGCGGCCAGCCGTTGTTTCGCTTTGGCGGTGATCAGTCCATGCGCAGTGACCTTGCCGCCCGAGAGACGTTCCATCGCCGTCACACGTGCAGAACAATGATCCAGCAGTTGAGGAACGTGCACCTCGGCTTGCCCTGAATAGAACTCCCGGGCTTGGCGTAAATGACGTTGTTCGTTTTCCAGCAGCACTTCATCTTTTAATTTATGACGGACTTGCTGAAACGACTCGCGATAATCCAGATGCGGGAGTTGCAGTTCATCACACCGCGCGTCCAAATCGTCACCTACATGTTCGAGCAGGTCCAGCTCCTCCTCCATGTGATGTTCAATGTCTGGCTTGAGTACTTTGAACACACCGTGGATGATCTGATGGTTGGTGTGTTGAGTGAAAGGGATGACCACAGCGACACTTGCTTCGGCCAAAGCCGGCGGCGTGAGCTCAATCTCACGTTCTTCCAACGGCCCCAGTTCTTGGTTCAGGATTTCCTGGATCGATTCCAGCGGGACACTGGGAGGCAGCGACTCGAGTTCCGCCAGCGATTCACGCAGCTCCGCCGCCAGTCGTCGATCGCGGGCCAGCACTTGCCCTAGCTTGTGCAGCACCGGGCAACACTGAGCCAGTCGACCAATGCGATCCGAGAAAGTTGCGTCGCTGGGCAGCTGCGCTTGTAAGCGCAGGATCTGCGTCTGACGCGGGGCGCTGAGACCGTTCAAGAACACCGTGAGCGCTCGGCGAATCGGTGAAACGAAACGAGAATAAGCGGGCGGAAGAACCGAGGCCAGCGCTTGTTCGTCCAGCAAGATGTCCCAATCTGGCTTCATGTCTCAGTTAATCCGATCGCGCTGCCAACCACGACTCGATGTGAGGCCACGTGTTCTTTTCGGCACCGCGTCCGGCCATGATACCGATGTGACCGCCGCGGACTCGAAACACTTCCTTGTCCTGGCTGCCTACCAGATCCATCACGCGTTCCGATTGACAGGGTGGCGTGATATGGTCGGCTTGGGCAATCACGTTCAGCAGGTTAGCGCGAAGGTGACTTAAATCGACAAGTTCGCCGCGCAACTTCATCTTGCCTTCCATGAGCCGGTTTTCTTTGTAGAGCTCGTTAATCAGTTGCTGATAAGCACCGCCTGCCATCGGGATAATATCCCGCACCCAGGTATTCATGGCATGCCAGGCCTCCACCGCACTGGGATTGTCGATATTGTCCCACAACATCGTGTAGCTGCCGAAGAAGTTCTCGACCGGCTTCAACATTTTGGCGCCGTTGTCGATCATTTCGCCGGGGATATTTCCCAGTTTCTCGGCAATCGTCTCTGCCTTAAAAGAAGGATGACTCGACCAACGGGTGAAGCCACCCGCCGACTTATCGGCGAAGTCCAGCGGCGCGGTCAGCAGAATCAGATTCTTGAGACCGTCGTCGGGTCGCAGGGCGGAGTACATGGTGCTGATCAAAGCTCCCAGACACCAGCCCAGCATGCTGAATTCCTCGGCGCCCGTCAGCTTTTTGAACTTGCGGACTACACGAGGCAGGTATTCCAAGGCGTAGTCGTCAAACTTGAGATTCTTATCCTCCGGCCCCGGTGCTCCCCAATCCAGCAAATACAGATCGTATCCGTGACGCAACATGTACTCGACGTAACTATGACCGGGCCGCAGGTCCAACACATGCGGACGGTTCATGATCGCAAACACCATCAACAGTGGCGTCTTTTTGCGTTCTTCCTTGGGCAGCACCGGTACGTACCGATAGAGCTTGGCTTTGTTCAGCGTCCAAACCAGTTCCTTGGAGGTTTGGGCAATCGCTGCATCCGTGGTCAGCAGGCGATTGAATTTGTCGATCTTTTCCGTTGCCTGGTGCCAGGCGGCGCACAGGTCGAGGAAAGGTGGAATTTCCGGGCTGGCATCAGCGCTTGGCGTGGCATCGTTCATTTCTTCTCTCCGGCGCGTGATTTTTCCTTTTTGCGAGTGGATTTCTTCAAGATCTCCAACTCGTCGTCCAGTTTGGATTCAAGATCATCCAATCGCATTTCGATGTGCGTGAGCCGTTCGGCAATCCGTGTCACATCTTCGCGAGTGGGGAGATTCAATTCGGCCAGAGTGCTGGCCATGCTGCTTGCCACCGCTTTGCGAAAAGGACCTGAAGTAGTTAACCAAGCGTCCAACATGGCGCCGGTCGTTTCGGCGTAGCCGTCTGTATTGACGAATTCGACCATCATTTTCGCCCAAGCATCCATGTTGGCGTCGCGCATTTCTTTAAATACCCCCGTCGGATCGAAGGGGTTGATTTCTCCATTCGATTTGGTCATCACAATGCTCTTTGCGTTCGAGTTTCGCGGGCGGTGTGCCGCCGCTTGCCTAGTATCCCCATTCTTCGGCCGGCCCGACTCCCCAAGGCGTAATCGGCAGTCAGTTCTGTACCTGGTGTACGCCCCCAGCGGCCCAGGCGGTCCGGTCGGCTTCTTCCAATTCGATATGCGAATGTACGTCGCCGGTAAGAATCACTGTCTCGCCTTCCGTTTCGACG